>Ga0172375_10001328_pt1 | contig 39934 bp, 41 predicted proteins | sample LakKiv1m_FD_114537 | JGI IMG/M metagenome (GOLD analysis project Ga0172375, IMG submission 114537) | Freshwater microbial communities from Kabuno Bay, South-Kivu, Congo - kab_092012_11.1m | ecosystem: Environmental > Aquatic > Freshwater > Lake | place: Democratic Republic of the Congo... | reverse complement strand
AGGAAATGCGCCTAGCTTATTGATATTTATTTTGTAAGGTGGGTATTCTTTGACAACTTCATCTATGATGAGATTTACCTTTTGCAGTTGCTCGTCGTTGATTTCGCCGAGGAATTTGAGGGTAAGGTGTATATTCTGCGGCGCGACCCATTTTACGTCTGCGCAGGTCTTCTTAAGTTGATCCTGTAAGCGCGCTAATGCGTCTTTCGTTTCTTGAGGTAATTCAATTGCAATGAATGCTCTCATGAAATTATTGAAAGAGTTTTACGGGTCCTGCCGCCGGTTTACCTCTCGTCGCTTTAAACGCTCCTCGAGGTTTCACCGGCGTCTCCCGTAAAACTCATACTTTCCGCTATAGCAGATTATTTAATAATTTAAGCGTTTTTAAAACGGATTGTTTACGTATTGAAGAGCGGCTGCCGCGTAATTGTAGACGCCTGCAGAGAGTTTTTTTAGAGGTGGCTACGGCGATGTAAACTGTGCCGATTGGTTTGGTGGTGGTGGCGCCGAAGGGGCCGGCGATACCGGTGATCCCGATGCCGAGATCAGCTTGAGCAATTTTTCTTACGGATTGCGCCATTTTGGACGCGACCACTGCGGATACCGCGCCTTTATGTCCAATCAGACTGGCAGGAATCTTAAGCAGTTTTGTTTTGGCGTAGTTGCTATAGGCAACAATGCCTAATAATAGGTAAGCAGAGCTGCCGGAGAGGTTGGAAAGCATTCCGCAGAGGAGGCCGCCGGTGCAGGATTCGGCGACAGCCACGGTCAAGCGGCGTTTAAGCAGGGCTGAATGTACAAGTTTCACAAGGTTTTGCATGATTTCTCCTATTATAAGGTCTAATTAGGCTCTTGACAAGCCCGGATTTCGTGTTATATTAATACCTGTTAATCTTCGGGGCAGGGTGAAAATCCCGACCGGCGGTTCATCCCCACACCAACTATAGTTGGTGTGGGGATAAAGTCCGCGAGCCCAAAAGGCATGAACCGGTGAAACTCCGGTACCGATAGTTCCCGTCAAAGCAACTGAATTGCTTTCGGGATCCCGCTAGCTAACAGATAGCGCAGCGGGAAAAGTCTAGATGAGAGGAGATTAATATTCTTTTGACCCGAAGATCCTGTCTTCGGGTTTTCTTTTTTGGAGCGCTAGAACATATGTTTAACTCAATTCCAGAGATATTAGAAGATTTAAAATCCGGTAAAATGGTCATCGTGGTCGATGACGAAGACCGCGAGAACGAGGGCGATCTGATAATTGCTGCTTCCGCCGTGCGTCCGGAGCATATTAATTTCATGGCTAAATTCGGCCGCGGGTTGATCTGTATCCCTATGGAAGAAGGGCGGCTTAGGGAATTAGATTTGGAGCCTATGTTAAAAAATACGCTCACGCACAGCAAGGATGACCCTTTTAAAACCGCCTGGATGATCTCCGTTGACGCGGCAAGAGGGATTACTACGGGAATCTCCGCGCACGACCGGTCAAGGACCATTGAAGTCCTGGTCAATCCTGCTTCCAAACCCGAGGACCTGATCCGGCCCGGGCATATTTTCCCGCTTCGCGCGCGCAAAGGCGGGGTCTTAGTCAGGGCCGGGCACACCGAGGCAAGCGTTGATTTTATGAAGCTCGCCGGGCTCAATCCTGCCGGCGTTATCTGCGAGATCATGAATGACGACGGGACCATGGCGCGCCTTCCGCAGTTACTGGATTTTTCTAGAAAGCATAATCTCAAGATCTGCTCTATTACCAATCTTATCGGATACCGCAGGCGTTCGGAAAAATTGATCGAGCGCGTCACTGAAACAGAGCTCCCTACCGAATTCGGGAAATTTAAATTAATACTCTATCGGGACCTGACCAGTAGCAAAACTCATTTAGCCCTGGTCAAGGGAGAGGCTAAGAATGACCCGGTTTTGGTGCGCGTGCATTCCGAGTGCCTGACCGGAGACGTCTTCGGTTCATTACGTTGTGACTGCGGACGGCAGCTTAAAAAGGCGATGGAGATAATCGATAAGGAGAAGAGCGGAGTCATTCTTTACATGAATCAGGAGGGCCGTGGCATAGGGCTTACGGATAAAATCCGCGCGTATAATCTGCAGGATAAAGGCATGGATACGGTCGAGGCGAATGTCGCCCTGGGGCACAAAGCGGATCTAAGGGATTACGGGATAGGCGCGCAGATGCTCGTAGACCTGGGGATAAAAAATATCCGCCTGTTGACTAATAATCCGCGTAAGATCGTCGGTTTAGAGGGCTATGGCCTGAAAGTCATCGAGAGGGTCCCGCTTGAGATCGAGCCAAACCCGGCGAATTATAATTATTTAAAGGCAAAAAAAGAGAAGTTGGGGCACAATTTATCATTGGAATAATAACAAAAGATCTCTCGTCCGCATATGGCGGACTCGAGATCAATTCCCCGATACAAAAAATCGGGGGGAATTGAGGAGGAAAGATGGCAAAGGTAATAGAAGGTAATATGATTGCAAAGGGAAAGCGGTTTGCGATAGTGGCGTCGCGTTTCAATGATTTCATCACCAAGGAATTGATCTCCGGCTGCACTGATACGCTGATAAGGCACGGGGCAGATGATAAAGATCTGACCGTCACCTTAGTCCCCGGTGCGTTTGAGATCCCGGTTGTCGCACAAAAACTAGCCAAATCAAAAGATATCGACGCGGTAATTTGTTTAGGCACGGTAATACGCGGTTCGACCCCGCATTTTGATTATATCGCCGCGGAAGTGGCTAAGGGGATCTCTAAGGTCTCTCTGGATTCCGGCGTCCCGGTAGTCTTTGGCGTGATCACCGCCGATACCATCGAACAGGCAATTGAGCGTGCAGGCACTAAAGACGGGAACAAAGGAAGAGACGCGGCACTGACCGCTGTTGAAATGTCAAATCTGTTGGGCCAGATCAAATAATCCATGCGTAAACGCACAAGAGCCAGGGAATTTGCCCTGCAGATACTTTATCAGCTGGATATTACCAAGGAGGCACCCGCTGCGGCCTTGGATAATTTTTGGGGAACGCACGTTGAAGAAGAAGTGGGGGATGATTTGAAGGCCTTTACCGCGGAATTAGTCAAAGGGACCCTGGAGAATGTCGAGGCAATCGATGCAAGTATCACTAAGTTTGCCGCGAACTGGCATTTAAAACGCATGGCAGTGGTTGACAGGAATATTTTGCGTATGGGTTGTTTTGAGCTAATGTTTAGGGAAGATATCCCGCCCAAGGTCGCTATTAACGAAGGTGTCGAGTTAGCTAAAAAATATTCGGGAGTTGAGGCGGGAAAATTTGTCAACGCCATCCTCGATAAAGTAAAGCTGGAAAAGGGAAAATGACCCAGCCGAAAAAATTCGCCGACCTGCACCTGCATACCACGTTTTCCGACGGCACCTATACCCCCGAAGAGTTGGTGGCTAAGAGCATTAAAGCGGGATTATCCGCAATCGCCGTAGTCGACCATGATACGGTGGAAGGCCTGCCGGACTGCATTGCCGCGGGAATTAAACACGGCCTGGAGATCATCCCGGGCATAGAACTTAGTGCTGAAAGCGAAGGACAGGAGATCCATGTCCTGGGCTATCTCATTGATTACCGCTCAAAGCTTCTGAATGAAAAACTCGTCTTCCTGAATAAGAGGCGCGTAGAGCGGGTCTATAAAATGGCCGAGAAATTAGGCCAGATGGGGATAAAGCTTAATCCACAGGAAGTCTTTGAACTTTCGGGGTCAGGGACCGTGGGGAGGCTGCATATAGCCCGCGCCATGGTCAAGGCAGGCTTGATCGATTCTCTTTACGACGCCTTTCATAAATATATCGGGGATGAATGTCCGGCTTATGTCTGCGGATTTAAATTCTCCACGCAAGAGGCGATAAAAGTCATCCGCGATTCCGGCGGTATCCCGGTCCTCGCGCATCCTTATGTGGTAAAGGATGACGAGCTTCTTCACGAGCTTATCAGGCAGGGGTTGATGGGGCTCGAGGCTTATTATCCCGAGCATTCGCAGTCGATGATAAATTTTTATCTTAATCTGGCTAAAGATAATGGCCTGTTGGTTACGGGCGGATCGGATTTCCACGGTTCAGCCAAGCCGAAAGTCAAGATCGGCGCAACCAAAATTCCCTATGAATTAGTCGAGCGGTTAAAAGAGGCGAAAAATAAACATGACTAAAAAACAAAAAGTCTATTTTATGGGGCTGGCTTTAAAATTGGCGGCTAAGGGTAAAGGTAAGACTTCGCCTAATCCTTGTGTCGGCGCATTAGTGGTCAAGAACGGCCGAATCATCGCAGGGAGCTTTCATAAGAGAGCCGGCCTTGCCCACGCGGAGGCAGCTGCGCTTGATAAAGCGGGTGGCAAAGCTAAGGGTACCACACTTTACGTGACCCTTGAGCCATGCGCGCACTTCGGCCGCACGCCGCCGTGCATTGATAAAATAATCAAGGCGGGCATAAAAGAAGTAGTGATCGGAATGATCGATCCTAATCCGCTTAATAACGGAAGAGGAATAGCTAAATTAAGAGAATACGGTATCAAAGTCGAAGTCGGATTACTTGAAGATAAGTTAAGAAGATTAAATGAGCCGTTCATAAAATATATTACCAAGCGCGCGCCTTTCGTGACTGTCAAGATCGCCGAGTCGCTTGACGGCAAGATCGCTACTATTGACGGAGATTCAAAGTGGATCACCTCCGATAAGTCGCGCGCCTACGCCCACCGCATCCGCTCGGAGTTTGACGCCATAATGGTGGGGGTCAATACCGTAATAAGGGATAATCCGAATCTGGACGCCTGGTTTTCCAAGAAACATCCGGTAAAGGTTGTCACCGATAGCCAGCTAAGCACTCCGCAAAACGCCGCGATTTTTTCGGGGAATAGCCCGGTAGTCATCGTGACTTTGCCGTCGCGTCCGGGGCAGGAGACGGATAACCGCAAAGCCGTCACGGAAAAAGCCAAAATCTTAGAGGTAAAGGAAAAATCCGGACAGATCAATCTAAGGGATATGTTTAAGAAGCTGGCTCAAATGGAGATAACTAATATTCTGGTCGAAGGAGGGGGTACCTTGATCGGCGCCCTCTTTGATGAAGGATTAGTGGACAGGGTTATGTTTTTCATTAGTCCCAAGATCATCGGAGGCAAAGAGTCGTTAAGCTCGGTAATGGGCAGGGGTGTATCAAGGATCGATAAGGCCTTTAAATTAAAGAATATAAAAGTCAGGCGTATAGCCGAAGATATACTGGTCGAGGGAGATATAAAGTAAGATGTTTTCCGGGATCGTCGAAGAACTGGGAGAGGTAATGAATATTTCCCGCCGCGGCAGTATCACGCGGATAACCGTAAAGGCCTCTAAAGCTTCGGAAGGCACTAAGGCCGGCGACAGCATAGCCGTAAACGGGGTTTGCCTGACGGTTGTTGAAGAGGGCGCGGAAAATCTTGTTTTTGAGGCGATGCCGGAGTCCTTGAGCGCTACAAATTTAGGGAGCTTAAGGACCGGGGAAAAGATAAATTTGGAAAGAAGCCTGATGATCGGAGAGCGTTTATCCGGGCATTTTGTCACCGGCCACGTTGATTGCATCGGAGTAATCCGCAAAAAAACCCGCGTGAGCAATAATCTCGGTTTTGAGATAGCGGTCAAACCGGAATTCATGAAATTCATCCTGATTAAAGGCTCGGTCTCGGTCGATGGGATAAGCCTGACTATAATGAAGAGAGAGTCGAATACTTTCTGGGTCTATATAATCCCGCATACCTTAAAGAATACTACCCTTGGTTTCAAAGGCCCCTCCGATAAAGTAAATATCGAGTTCGATATCCTCGCCAAACGCGCCGTGGCAGTTTAAGTTATGTTAACTTGAAAATATTGCTATCCTGCCTGATTTCTGATATACTAATTCAATAAATTTCCGGGGAGTGGCCCAGTTTGGTAGGGCGTTTGGTTCGGGACCAAAAGGCCGTGGGTTCAAGTCCCACCTCCCCGACATTTTCTATGAAGAAACAGATTCACGTCTTTTACAGTGGAAGAGTGCAGGGAGTAGGGTTCCGCTATAGCGCCGAGAGATTGGCCGGGGATGCAGGTGTGGCCGGCTGGGTCAAGAATCTGGATGACGGCCGGGTAGAGGTCATCGCCGAAGCCGAGGAAGACTCCCTGAAAGCATTCTTAGACAGTATCGCTAAAAATTTTTCCCGGTATATAACCGGTACGGATATCACCTGGGGAGCGGCAACCGGAGAGTACAGCGAGTTCGGTATAGGGTTCTGATAAATATGCCTTCCGATATCAAAGTTAAGATCGAGCATCTGCGAGACAAGATCCGCCATCACGATTATCTCTATTACGTAATAAGCCAGCCTGAAATCTCCGATAAAGAATACGACATTTTGATCAAAGAGTTGCAGGCCCTGGAAGATAAGCATCCGGAGTTCAGGGCTGAGGATTCTCCGACCGTGCGTGTCGGCGGCGCAATCCTGGAAGGCTTTAAGGCCGTCAGGCACAAGCAGAAGATGCTCTCCCTTGATAATACCTATTCCATCGACGAATTAAAAGAGTGGGACGCGCGCGTGCGCAAAGGCTTGGGAAGCAGGGAGGCCGTCGAGTATGTCGCAGAGCTTAAGATAGACGGGGTGAGCGCAAATATCGCCTACGTTAAAGGAAGCCTATCTCTGGGGTTGACCCGGGGAGACGGAGAGTCCGGAGAGGATGTTACCGAAAACATAAAGACGATCCGCGCCATTCCGCTAATCTTACTGAATAAAGATATCCCGGAATCGGCCGAAATACGCGGCGAGATCTATATGAGCCTCAAAGATTTTATCGCCCTTAATAAGCAGAGGGAAAAAGATGGTGAAGTAGCGTTTGCTAATCCGCGCAATGCCGCCAGCGGGTCTTTAAAGCTTTTGGATACCGCGCAAGCGGCTAAGAGGGGATTGAATTTCTTTGCGCATACCCTGGGCGTTTACACAGGGAGAGCGATCGCTTCGCAGTGGGAATTTCTGGCGCAGCTTAAAAACTGGGGAGTGCGGGCGAATATGCATTCCCGTCTTTGTAAGAGCCTTGATGAAGTAATAAATTTTTGCAACCACTGGCAGGATAAGAGAGATACTCTAGGTTATGAGATAGATGGTATCGTTGTCAAGGTAAACGATTTCAGCCAGCAAAAGAAGCTAGGTGCTACGTTAAAGAGCCCGCGTTGGGCTATCGCTTTCAAATTCCCCGCGCGTCAGGCGACTACCGAAGTCTTAGAAATAAATATTAACGTCGGCCGCACCGGAGTGATCACTCCAACCGCCCGACTTGCTCCGGTCGAATGCTCCGGAGTGGTGATTACCCGCGCGACCTTGCATAATTTCGATGAGATCAAGCGCCTGAACCTAAAAGTCGGCGACCGCGTTTTGATCGAACGCGCCGGAGACGTCATCCCGAAAGTAGTCAAGGCCGTAGAGCATAAAGGGAACAAATCTTTTCCTATCCCCGACACCTGCCCGGCATGCGGCGGGAAGGTAATAAAAGAGAAAGAGGAGGATGTGGCTTATCGCTGCATCAATTCATCCTGTCCTGCGCAGCTTGAAAGAGGGCTACAACATTTCGCCTCACGGGGTGCGATGGATATCGAAGGTATGGGGGAAGCGGTTATAGAACAATTGGTAAAATTAAAGCTGGTCAAAGATTTCGCCGATATTTATAAATTATCCGAGAAAGACCTGCTCGGGCTTGAATTGTTCAAAGAAAAAAAAGCAGGTAACCTGCTTGAGGGGATTGAGAAGAGCAAAATTCAGCCTTTGTCGCGTTTGATATTTGCCTTAGGCATCCGGCACGTAGGGGAAAAGGCAGCTTTAGTCCTGGCGGAAAAATTCAAGGATATCGACCATCTTATGCAGGCCAAAAAAGATGAGTTGCAGAATATCTACGAAGTCGGCCCGGTACTTTCTCAATCGATTTCGGAATATTTTTCTCAATCCTCGACCAGGAGATTGATCGATGAGTTTAAGGACTCGGGTTTGAATCTTAAAGAAGCGGCCAAGGAGTACCGTAAGACTCCGTTGACCAGAAAAACAATTGTTTTTACCGGTGAGCTTAGCGGGTATAGCCGGGCCCGGGCAGAAGAAGCGGCGCGCCTGGCCGGCGGGATGCCTTCTTCCGCGGTCAGCAAGAGCACGGATTTTGTGGTTGCCGGAGAAAACGCCGGCTCTAAACTGGATAAGGCCAAAAAGTTAGGCGTAAAGATCATTGATGAGGCGAAGTTTAAGGAGATGCTAAAATGAAATACGCAAAATACTTTAAGCTCTTTGTGATAATTTTGTTGGTTCTCGACCTGGCGGGATGCGAGGCCTTCGTGCGTAAATTCACCCGCAAGAAGAAGAAAGAGGGGCCGGCGGAAGAGTTGGTCCTTGTCCCCGAAGAATATAAGGATACCCGTACTGCTGAGGCAAAATACCGGGAACATTTTACCTATTGGAAGGCTTGGCAGGATGAGCTGGTCGAATCCCTTCTTATGAACAAGAGCCTTAAAAAGAGGGTGGATTGCGCCCAGCAGGCATTGAGGCACCTTAGCGAATTGAAACCGCTGCTTGTTTCGAAAAAGCAGCAGGAATTAGGTGTTTATTTGGCGCGCATGGCGGATCTGAGGGATATGATATCCGACGATACTTACGGGACAAATAACCACTACTATCGTTTGAAAGCGGAGAATATCAGAAGAAGCGTGTTACAGCATTTCAGCTATCCCGGTGTAGGGAAATCAGTCAAATGATAATAGAGAATATACCGGTGGGTGCCTTGGAATCTAATTGTTATGTTCTGGCTTCGGGAGAGGGGAAAGAGGCGATAATCATCGACCCGGGAGCGGAAGAGCGTAAGATACGGAATGTCCTGGATAGGCATAAATTAAAACCCGCGATCGTGATCAATACCCACGGGCATTACGACCACATAGGCGCGGATGATAAGTTTGGCGTGCCTGTTTATATCCATAAGCTGGATTCTGCTATGCTTAAGGATCCGATGCTTAATCTGTCGGGTATGTTCTCTCTGGCCTACGGGGTAAAATCCGAAATCAAGACGCTTGAAGAGAATCAGATCATCGCCCATGACGGGATAGAGTTGAAGGTTTTACATATACCGGGGCATACTCCCGGAGGAATTGCTTTGGTTTTGATGAAACCCGATAAACATGTTGTTTTTACCGGGGATACCTTGTTCTGCCAGGGGATAGGACGTTCGGATCTGGAGGGTGGAGACGGCGAACTGCTTGTTAAAGCCATCAAAGAAAAATTATTGCGTCTTCCTTCCGATACTGTCGTCTATCCCGGGCACGGTCCTTCCACTACTATAGAGGAAGAGAAGAGAGGTAATCCTTATTTATGAAAGAGCTGATCGATTCATTCTTGAATTATATTTCAGTCGAGCGGGGGTTATCCAATAATACGATCATCTCTTACCGCGAAGACCTGAATACTTATATCGATTTCCTGGAAGGCCGGCATATCGATGCGCTCTCCAAGATCAATAAGAACGACATCACTAATTTTATGTTTTCCCAAAAGGACAGAGGGCTGGCCGCGAATTCCGTGGCTAGGAGGTTGGCCGCGATAAGGATGTTCCATAGATTCCTTGCCCGCGAGAGGATCTCTAAGAACGACCCGACTACACTGATTGATTCTCCCAAGCTTTGGAAGAAGATCCCGGATTCGCTGACTTTAACCGAAGTCGAGGCGTTGATCGCTTCACCTAATATCCGCGATAAACAGGGTGTGCGCGATAAGGCGATACTTGAAACACTCTATGCTACCGGAATGCGCGTATCGGAGGCGGTAAATCTGCGCAAGGATAACGTAAACCTGGATATCGGTTTTTTGCGCTGCATCGGTAAGGGGGATAAAGAGAGGGTAATCCCGCTGGGTTCAAAGGCTGTCAGTAGCATTAAAAGATATCTGGAGGTAAGCCGGCCGGTCTTCTTAAAAGGCAAGCAATCGGAAAATCTATTTTTGAACCGTTTCGGCAAGAAGATATCACGGCAGTCCTTCTGGAAGCTAATCAAGAAATACGCGCGTGAAGCAAAAATAAAAAAGCCTATCCGGCCGCACATATTAAGGCATTCGTTCGCCACCCATCTTTTAGAGAGGGGGGCTGACCTGCGCTCGGTGCAGGAGATGCTGGGGCACTCCAATATTTCTACCACGCAGATCTACACGCATATCAACCGGGACAGGCTTAAGGCTGTGCATAAACAGTTCCATCCGCGCCCATAGAGGCAGTAGTTAGTAGGTAGTAGTTAGTATGTAGGGTAGGAGAAGGGAATGAGAAAATTCTTAGAAAAATTACCTAAAGAAATAAGGGAATTGGTTTATCTTGCCAAAGACGAGGCTACTTACCGCAGGATGCCGGCGTATCTGGTCGGAGGATTTGTGCGGGACCTCATCCTGGGAGTGCGGAATTTTGACCTGGATATCGTTGTCGTCGGAGACGGCATAAAATTCGCGGAGTATTTTGCCGGTTCCCTGAAGGCAAAACTTATCCGTCATAAAAGATTCGGTACGGCGACTGTCCTCTTAAAGTCAGGATTAAAGATCGATATCGCAACCGCGCGCAGCGAAATCTATCCGCTCCCTGCGCATCTACCCGTTGTCAAACCCGGCTCGCTTGAGGATGACCTTTTCCGCAGGGATTTTACCATCAATGCCATGGCTATCAGCCTGGCTGAAAAGGATTTTGGCAGGCTCATCGATTGTTACGGAGGAATCGGTGATTTAAAGAACAAGACGATTAGCGTTTTGCACGCCTTAAGTTTTATCGATGACCCTACCCGCATTATCCGGGCTATCCGTTTTGAGCAAAGGTTTAGTTTTAAACTGGATCCCGGGACCTTGAAATTGCTGAAAGAGGCGGTAAGGGCGAAGATGCTTATGAAGGTCGAGCCGCAAAGGCTGCGCGATGACCTTATTTTGGTATTAAAAGAAGCTGAGCCGATCAAAGAGATAATGCGCCTCAAGGAATTGACCGGTTTTTCTTTTATCGATAAGCATTTAGTCGTAGGAGTTAAGACTATCGGCCTGTTGCGCTGCGCCGAGAAGGAGATAAAATGGTTTATTCGAACGCATCCGCGCAGACGGCCGCTTGATTCATGGCTCATCTATTTTATCGCGCTTAGCGATAACTTGAAAGCCCCGGCCATCAAACCCCTTGTCCAGCGCTTCGCCTTAAAGAGGGGTGAAGAGATAAGGATCTTAAGTTATAAGTCCGCTCAACTGAAAATAGCGCCGGCATTAAAGAGAAAAGATATCAATCCTTCGGAATTATTCTCCTGCCTCGAGCCGTTAAGCTACGAGGTGATAATCCTTCTGAAGGCAAAATTCGGCGAAGCAAGTCTTAGGAATAATATCGACAGGTTTTTCCTTAATCTGAACGGCTCGCGCATCAGTATTTCCGGCGATGACCTGCGCCGGTTAGGCCTGGAGCCCGGGCCGCATTTCCAGAAGATATTCAAGTCGATACTTAACGCCAAGCTTGACGGAAAATTGCGCACCAAACAGGATGAGTTAAGGCTAGTTAAAAATATCATCAGGAGACCATAAAATGGCAAGAAGCGACAAAGTAGCGGAAGCAATAAGGCAGGAAACAAGTTTGATCGTGCATGACAAATTAAAAGACCCCCGCTTAGGGTTCGTGACTATCACCCGCGTGGAGATGACCGATGACCTAAGGTACGCTAAAATATTTTTTAGCGTGCTAGGTAAAGACGAAGACTACAGGAAAACGCAGGAGGGGCTTGATTCCGCAAAGGGTTTTATCCGTAAACTCGTCTCGGATAGGGTCAATTTGAAATTTGCTCCGGATATAGCTTTTTACGAAGACCGTTCCAGCGAATACAGCGTGCGCATTGATGAAGTCTTGAATGAGATCAAGCAGCTGGATGAAGCTAAGAAGGCAGAAAAGAAACTGAAAATGGCTAAGAAATCCGTCAAGGTAAAGAAGGCAGTGAAAAAATCAAAGGGAGGCAAAGTTGGGCCTAATTCAAGCCGCCGCCGCAGTAAAAAAATTTAAAAGTTTCGTCATTACCGCTCACGTTAACCCCGAAGGCGACGCGTTGGGTTCGCAGATCGCTTTTTATAACCTGCTTAAGAAGTTAGGGAAAGAGGCGGTGATCCTGGATGAAGACGCAGTGCCTTCGGAATATGAATTTCTTCCCGGGCAGGAATTAGTAAGGAAGTTCAAATATAATCCCGGAAGGCGAGTTGCCTTTGACTGCCTTGTCGTCCTGGATAGTTCGGATCTATTGAGGACGGGCGAGGTCTGGCGCGTCAACCGGGAAAAGAAGCCGGTACTCAATATCGACCACCATATCAGTAATATTAAATTCGGAGATGTCAATTGGGTGGAGCCGTTTACATCTTCGGCGTCGGAGATGGTCTATAAGCTCTTTAAATATATGCGCGTTCCTCTCGATGCTGATACCGCGTTGGCTTTGTATGTGGGGATGATGACGGATACGGGGTCGTTTCGCTATTCCAATACAACCGCCGAGACGCATTGCGCGGCAGCCGAGCTTATGAAATACAAGATCGATACGGTGCAGGTATATAAAAATATCTACGAAAACATCCCTAATGAGGAAGTAAAACTTTTGAATAAAATACTTCCCAGCGTAAAAAGGGATTGCGGCGGTAAGCTAGTCTGGTTTCAAGTTCCGCACAATCTGTTAAGAGGTAAAAAAATTATTTTTGATCTAAGCGAACATATTTTGAGTTTCGGAAGGGCGATGCAGGGCGCGGAGGTCGTGGTATTGTTCAAAGAAAATTTAGGGGTCAAGCGCGAGATCCGCGTTAACCTTCGCTCGCAGGGTAAATTTGACGTGAATAAAATCGCCCAGCTCTTCGGAGGCGGAGGCCACAAAGCCGCAGCCGGCATCACCATGCACGGTACCATCACTGCCGTGCGTCAGAAAGTTTTAGCAAAGATAAAATCCTCTCTGTAATGAAAATTTTTCATGGGATTGAGAATATTGGCAGGCTAAAGAAACCGGTGGCTGCGCTGGGTGTATTTGACGGCGTGCATTGCGGCCATATGAGAATTTTAAAGGGCGCGGTGAGACAGGCGCGTAAAATAAATGGAACGAGCGTTGCCGTAACCTTCTGGCCGCATCCGCAGAAACAGGGGAGCCTTTATTCTCTGGAGCATCGGTTGAGATTATTTGCAGGGTTGGGTATCCGGGCCTGTATTGTTATAAATTTCAATAAGCATTTCAGCGCGCTATCAGCGGAAGATTTTGTCAAAAAGATTCTGGCCGGGAAACTCGGTGTTAAATCTATTTATGTAGGAAGCAACTACAGGTTTGGAAAGGGCGCAAGGGGAGACGTCAATTTATTAAAGAAACTGTCGCGTCCATGCGGATTTAGGGTTATTGCCTTAAATGTGGTTAAGGTTAAAGGTAAGCCCGTAAGTAGTACTCTTATCCGTAATTTAATTAAAAGCGGGAAGCTAGAGGAAGCAGGGTATTTGCTTACGCGTCCGGTAAGCGTCCTGGGTACGGTTATCCGGGGCACATCAATCGCCACGAAACTTGGTTTTCCGACGGCGAATATCAATCCTCATCATGAAGTTACGCCTCCTGCGGGCATATACGCCGTCAGCGTAATTTATAACAACAGGAGATTTTACGGGGCCTGTTATATCGGCAAGAAGCCTACTTTCGGGGTATCGAAAGAAAGGCACATTGAAGTCCATGTATTCGATTTCAGAAAGAATATATATTCTAAATTTTTAGAGATCCAGTTTATTAAAAAGATAAGGGATGATAAGAAATTTGCCGATTCCTGCCTTTTAGCGAAGAATATTCAAAAAGACATAATTTCCATCCGTTCATTATTCGGCCTCCCGCGTTAAAGACCACAAGCTGTATCCTTCTTAAGCCCCCAAATACACTACCCCTTGTAAAACATCAAGTTAGAGAATATTTTTCTTGACAAAGCGGGGTATTTTTATTACAATCTACCTACAAGTGGGAGAAAGTGGAGTAAAGTGGAAGGAGCGTTAAAGCTATGTTCTATGGTGAGTTCGTACATTCCATAGACCGTAAAGGTCGTCTTATCTTACCTGCCAAATTCAGGGAAGTAGCCAAAAATCATTTCATAGAAAAATTTTATATAACACGCGGGCTGGATAAGTGTTTATTTATGCTCGCGGAAGAAGAGTGGCGTTCGCAAGAGAGTAAGCTTAAGGCCATGCCTTTTACCAAACAGCAGTCGCGTACATTCAATCGTTTGTATTTCTCCGGGGCGATGGAAGTAATTCCGGATTCGCAGGGGAGGATATTACTTGCGCAAAACCTGAAAGATTACGCCGAGATCAAAAAAGACGTGATCATCGTCGGTGTCTCAAACCGAGTCGAGATCTGGGCGAAGAATAAGTGGGAAGAGTTTTACGGAAATTCCCGTTCCTCTTACGAAGAGATATCCGAGAAGTTGATGGATATTTAAAAGTGGTAAATCATACGCCGGTTATGCCGGGTGAAGTTATAAAGTTTTTGAACTTAAAGCCCGGTCAGCTGATAGTAGACGCCACCATGGGGACAGGGGGGCACAGCGAAATGATCCTGGAGCGGATAACCCCCAAGGGCAGGCTCATAGGGATTGACCGGGATAAAGATTCTTTAGAGATCTGCAGAAGAAGATTAGAAAGGTTCCACGGTTCTTTTGAATTGGTTCACGGAAATTTCGCCCAGCTCGATGTGATACTAAAGGATTTAAAGATAAAAAAGATCGACGGCATATTATTCGACCTGGGTATTTCGACATTTCAGTTAAAAGATAAAGACCGGGGGTTCAGTTTCCTGGAGGAGGGCCCTTTGGATATGCGCATGGATAGGACAAGTTATTTCTCGGCTTACGACCTGGTGAATAACCTTAAAGAAAAGGAGATCTCTGATCTCCTTTGGTCGTTCGGAGAAGAGAGGTGGCATAACCGTATCGCGCGCATCCTCGTGGAAGAGAGACAGAGGCATCCGATCACCACAACTTTGCAGCTGGCGGATATCGCAACCAGGTCCGTACCTGTGCGCTACCGGCATCGCCGTTACAAGATACATCCGGCGACGCGGACATTTCAGGCGGTGCGTATTGCGGTGAACCGCGAGCTGGAGATCTTGGAAGGTGCAATAAATAAAGGTATTGAGTTCTTAAAAATCAAAGGTAGGATATGCGTTATTTCCTTCCATTCGCTGGAAGACCGTATCGCTAAACATACTTTTAAAAAAGCCCGGGCAGAAGGCTTAATAAATATACTTACGCCTAAACCCTTGATCCCTGCGCAGTCTGAGGTGGAGAATAATCCCTCCAGCCGCAGCAGCAAGTTCAGGGCAGCGGAGAAGATATAAAATGAAATTATCCAAGTTTATGTCCGTAGTCGGCTTCATCACCTGTTTTTCCCTTCTTTACGTCTACCAGCAGTCCGAGATCTTCCGTATGGCTTATCTGGGCCAGAAGAATCATGTAGAGTTTCAGGAATCGCTTGATAAGAATAACCAGCTAAGATACAATATAGACAGGAGCGCTTCCCTTGTTCAGATAGGAAGCAAGATCTCGGATTCGACGGAATTTCAGATGCCCGACAGTTATAAACTGGTGAGGTTAACGCCTTCCCGCGAAGGTTACAGTTTAAGAGATGAGAGTTCCGGCAGGCAGACGCTCTTATCCAGGATATTCGGTATCAAGAGCCAGGCCGAAGCAAGGACCTTAAGCCCTTAATCAGTTCCAACCAACTTTTCTAAATTGTGCATATAGGCTCATCTCGCCCCAAAAGCGAGGCAGTATTTCTGGTTTTCCTTGTCCTGCTTCTTTTATTTATCCTGCGTCTTTTCTACATCCAGTTTTTCCGCTCCGCCTATCTTTCGGAATTAGCCAATAAACAGCATAATCTATTCGTAGAATTAGAGCCTTTGCGCGGGACTATTTATGACTCGAGCCTGAGGCCCGAGGCAATAAACCTGGCCGCACCTTCGCTCTATGCCTCTCCTAATGAAATAAAAGATAAGGAAGTCGTTGTAAAAAGGCTGGCCCCTGTATTAAATGTCGACCCCGCTTATTTAAGGGAAAGGCTTAACCGCAAAAAATCATTTATCTGGATCAAGCGTAAACTTTCTCCCGAGGAGTCGCAGGCGGTCAAGAACCTGAAGATCAAGGGGCTGGGTTTTATTAAGGAGAGTAAGAGGACATATCCGAATAATTATCTGGCGAGCCACGTCATCGGTTTCGCCGGGCTGGATAATACCGGCCTGGAAGCGACAGAGTTAAACTACGACAAATTCCTTAAGGGCGAACCGGGGTGGGCGATATTTTTGCGCGATGCCCGCCAGAAGAGGCTGGACCTTTGGCAGAAGATGGTCCTGCCTAAAGACGGGTATGATCTCGTATTGACCATCGATGAAGTCATCCAGTATATTGCCGAGCGCGAGCTGGATAAGGCGTACAGAAAATACCGCGCAAAAGGGGCAAGTATTGTCGTGATGGAGGCACGCACCGGCGCCATACTCGCTCTGGCTAACCGGCCTACTTATGATTTAAACGATCCTAGCGGTGTTACAAAGGACAAGACCCGGGACAGGGCGATCGCAGATATGTTTGAGCCCGGTTCCGTATTTAAGATCGTCACTGCTTCCGCAGCGCTCGAAGAAAAGAAGGTTACCGAAGGAGATAAGTTTTACTGCGAAAACGGAGCTTACAGAGTCAGTTCGCACACTCTTCATGATCACGTCCCTCACGGGTGGCTTACTTTCCGCGAGGTCATCGAAGAGTCAAGTAATATCGGGACGGTCAAGGTAGCCCAAATACTTGGGCCGAATATAGTCTATAAATATATGAAATTATTCGGATTCGGCTCTAAGACCGGGATTGACCTGCTTGGGGAAATTTCGGGTGTTGCTAAAGAGCCGCGCCTCTGGTCGAAGATCTCCATTGCCGCCATACCTATCGGCCAGGAGGTGGGGGTGACCGCTATTCAATTAGCAAGTGCAATGTCCGTCATTGCTAACGGCGGGCTGCTAATGAAGCCGTATATAGTCAAAGAAATAAAAACCAAAGATGGCGTTACGCTCAGAAGGATCGACCCGCAGGTGCGGCGAAAGGTTATATCCGCGGATACTGCGGCGCGTATGACTAAGATGCTCACCGGCGTTATCGAAGAGGGGACGGGTAAAATGGCTAAACTTATCGGGTTTAGCGCAGCAGGAAAAACCGGGACCGCTCAGAAACTTGAACCGAACGGCACCTACTCGCATAATAAATTCGTAGCTTCATTCGTAGGTTTTGCTCCGGCGGAAGACCCGCTCATCACTGTTATCGTTACGGTTGACGAGCCGCATCCGGTGATCTACGGAGGCGTTGTCGCTGCTCCCGTATTCAAAAATGTAGCCGGAGACGTCATCAGGTATTTAAAAACCAAACCCGCAGGCCGGGGAGGATTTGTATTAAATGAGAGCACGAGCATTAATCAATAAATATCGTCCCATAAGCGGGATAAGCTGTAATTCCAAAACCGTAAAAAAGGGCTTTATCTTTGTTGCCATTAAAGGTAATAAGGCTGATGGTAATAAGTTTATCCGCGAGGCGATAGAGAGAGGGGTGAAAGTAGTCGTAAGCGATAGCGTAGAAAGCGCAAAGCGCAAAGCGAAAAACGTAAAATTCATTAAGTTAAAAAATATCCGTAAGTTCCTCGGAGAGTTGGCGGCGGAGTTTTACGGGAATCCTTCCAATAAAATAAAAGTAGCCGGTATAACCGGCACGAACGGAAAGACGACCATAACTTATCTTCTGGAGGCGGTGCTGAAGAGAACCGGCAAAAATCCGGCGGTAGTAGGGACGATTAATTACCGTTTTAATAATAAGGTTATTGTCTCTAAGAATACTACCCCCGGCCCGGTTGACCTGCAGCAGATGCTAAGCTCTATGCTTAAAGCTAAGGTAAGCCACTGTTTTATGGAAGTCTCATCCCATGCCTTGGATCAGGAGCGCGTTGAAGGGATAAATTTTCACTCTGCGATCTTCACAAACCTGACCCAGGACCACCTCGACTATCACAAGACGATAAAAAAATACTTCCTGGCCAAGGCTAAATTGTTCAAAGGCCTGTCAAAGCAGGCGTTCGCCGTCTTAAATAATGACGATAAATACTGCGCGAGGATCAAGAAGTCTACCAAGGCCAGAGTGATAACTTACGGTATAGATTCTTCTGCAGATGTGATGGCTAAAGATATCCGTTTTGGCATCGGTTTTACGCAGTTTAACTGCGTCTGTCACGGTAAGGAAACGGTGTTTAAAATAAAGCTCATCGGCAAACATAATGTTTATAATGTCCTTGCGGCAATAGCCTGGTCTTTACAAGCGGGAATAGGGATGAATAAAATTAAAGGCGTCCTGGAAAGATTTACCGTAGTCCCCGGGAGGCTGGAACCTATAAACGTTAAGCGCGGTTTTTCGGTCTTTGTTGACTATGCGCATACTGAGGATGCGCTTAAGAATATAATAAATTCCTTAAGAGAGATATCGGAGAATAAAATAATCGTGGTCTTTGGTTGCGGAGGAGAGCGCGATCGGAGAAAGCGGCCCAAAATGGGCAGAGTGGTTACGGAACTGGCGGATTTTGCTATTGTCACCAGCGATAACCCGCGTTCGGAAGACCCGTTAAGCATAATCCGCGACATTAAGAAAGGTATTGAGAAGGATAACTATTGCGTCATACCCGAGCGGCTGGAGGCGATAAAACAGGGTTTAGCCAGGGCTGGCGAGGGAGATGTGGTATTGGTGGCGGGAAAGGGTCATGAAAATTATCAGGTTTTAAAGTATAAAACCATACATTTCGACGACAGGGAAGCGGTAAGATTATGTTTAAGGTAGAAGATCTGCTTAAGGCAACTTCCGGAAGATTGATTAGCGGCCCGAAAGGGGCGCAGGTAAAATCAATCTCCATTGATTCGCGTATGGTGTCAGCCAAAGATGCCTTTATTGCCATAAATGGCGAGAGGTTTGACGGTCATGACTTTATCAAAGAGGTAATAAAGAAGGGCGTTAAGGTGATCATCGCGCATAAAAAAATTAACGTTGATAAAGGCATCTCTGTCATTCTGGTAAAAGATACGGTTAAGGCCTTAGGCGATATCGCGAGATTCAACAGGAGAAGATTTAATATCCCCGTCATCGCAGTTACCGGCTCAAACGGAAAAACTACGAGCAAGGATATGGTCGCCTGGATCCTGAAGGCTAAATATAAAGTTTTAAAGAATCTAGGGACCCAAAATAACCATATAGGCCTCCCACAGGCATTGTTAGGGTTGGACAAAACCTATGATTGCGCGGTTTTAGAGATCGGGACTAATCATTTCGGGGAGGTTGAATATCTGGCCAGGATCTGCGAGCCGAACATAGGCGTGGTCACCAATATCGGGCCTTCGCATCTGGAATTCCTAAAGGGTTTAAACGGTGTTTACCGGGAAAAATATTCTTTAATCAAAAATCTAAAAAAGCCGCGGATAGCCGTGTTAAATTCGGACGATAAATTCCTGGCTAAGCACCTGAAGAAAAAGGAAGAGTTAAGTTTTAATATCGGCGCGGGAATTAACGCTGTAAGCGACTATCGCGGGGCATCCATAGAGGTGAAAAAGGCAAAGACAAGTTTTGTGGTCAACAAAAAATATAAATTTACATTAAACACCCCGGGGAGTTATAATATATATAACGCACTGCAGGCGATTGCTATTGCGCGCCTTTTCGGCCTGGATTACAAGGTGATCGCCCAACGCCTGAAGAATTTCCAATTCCCCAAAGGGAGGCTTAACTTAATAAAGGTAGGGGGGATAAGGTTCATCGATGATACCTACAATTCCAACCCCCTTTCTTTAAGGTGCGCTTTGGAGGCCCTTAAGAGGCTCCGCGCCTCCGGTAAGTTTATCGTCATGGGAGATATGCTGGAATTGGGGGAAAATTCCCGGGGATTCCATGCCGGAGCGGTGAGGCTTGCGTTTGAGGCTTGCGATTGCCTGATAACAGTGGGAAAGCATTCACGGCAGGCTTGCAAAAATATAAAATCCGGGAATAAGAGAATATTTTCCTGCGAAACTTCGGCTCAAGCGCGCGAGATGCTTTTGAATCTGAAGCCCGGGAAAAGGGATATCGTATTAGTCAAGGGTTCACGCGCCATCAAATTAGAAGAGGTCTTTAAGATTTAACATGCTTTACATCCTGCTTTATCCGCTGCGAGAGTTTATAACGGCTTTCAATCTCTTTCGTTATATAACTTTCCGCGCGGCGCTGGCGGCGTTCACCGCCTTTATCATCAGTCTCATCCTTGGCCCTTGGGTCATCCGCAAACTTAAAGAATTGAAGATCGGGGAGAAGATCTCCAAGAACGACAGCGTCCAGCTTGACCGGATGCATGAGCATAAAAAGGATACCCCGACCATGGGAGGTATCCTGATACTTTCGGCAATAACCATCTCTACAGTTTTATGGTCGGATATTTCCAACCGCAACATCATTATCGCGTTGGGAGCTACGCTTTGGTTGGGCCTCACCGGATTTATCGATGACTACCTTAAGCAGATCAAGAAACGGCCCAAGGGGTTGAATGCGATAACCAAATTGACAAGCCAGATAGTCCTGGGCCTGATCATCGGTTCCATCCTTTATTTTGACTCGCATTCAAGCATCAAACTCGACCTGCCTTTTATAAAAGACGTAAGCATAAATCTTGACGGATTCTTTATCCTCTTTGTGATACTGGTAATAGCCGGTTCATCGAATGCCGTAAACCTGACCGACGGGCTGGACGGATTAGCCATAGGTATCGTGGTGATGGTGGCTATCGCCTTTAGCGTGTTAAGTTATGTCACGGGTAACATCAAGCTTAGCTCGTATTTATTGATCCCATACATCAGCGGAAGCGGAGAGTTGACTGTCTTTTGCGCCAGCATTCTGGGCGCCGGCCTGGGTTTCTTATGGTTTAATTGTTACCCGGCTACGGTTTTTATGGGCGATGTGGGGTCACTGGCTTTAGGCGGCGCTTTAGGGACGGTGGCATTGCTTATAAGAAAAGAATTATTGCTTATTATCGTAGGCGGCATATTTGTCCTGGAGGCATTGTCCGTTATTTTGCAAGTTTTATCTTTCAAACTTACCAAAAAACGTATATTCAAGATCGCTCCTATACACCATCATTTTCAATTCTTGAACTGGCCGGAGAATAAGGTAATCGTCAGGTTCTGGATAGTTGCAGCCCTTCTTGCGTTGTTGACTATCGTCACTCTGAAGATCCGATAAAAGCCCGGCGCCTAATGAAGAACACCGAAAATTACCGGAATAAAAAGGTTATCATCGTAGGCCTGGCGCGTAGCGGAGTAGCCTCGGCTAATCTGCTTTACGGCCTCGGGGCCAAAGTGAGTATTACAGATAACCAGGATAACGATGCTGTCCGCGCTAATGCCGCGAGGCTTAAGTCTAAGGAGATCAGGGTTGAGTCAGGGGCGCATACCCGTGAATTTGTCAAAGGCAATGACCTGATGATAATCTCTCCGGGGGTAAAGAATGACGCAGAGCCCGTTATTTGGGCGCAAGAAATGCAAATACCTGTGATAAGTGAAATTGAGTTTGCCGCGGACCTGTGTCCGGCCAAGATCATCGCGGTCACCGGCTCGAACGGCAAGACTACGGTCACGACACTTATAGGAAAAGTGATTGAGGCAGGCATGCGTCATGCGTTTGTCTGCGGAAATATCGGCACGCCGTTTTCTTCTTTGGTCGATAAGTTAAACCAGAACGATTTTGTCTCACTGGAAGTCAGCTCATTCCAGCTGGAAAAGATATTAAAATTTAAGCCGCATATCGCTGTCATCCTGAATATCACCAAAAACCATCTGGACAGGCATAAGGATATGCAAGAGTATCTTGATGCCAAGAAGCGCATCTATATGAACCAGGACGGATCGGATTTTCTCGTCTTAAATTCCGAAGACCCTGTCTTGAACGGTTGGGCTAGAGAGGCTAAGTCTAAGGTTGTCTTCTTCGGCAGATCAGCGGGGTTAAACCCGAATGAGGCGGCAGTTTTGGCAGTAGGTTCGGTCTTGGGGTTAAGCCGGGATAAAATCTTAAGAGTATTCGAAGATTTCCAGGGCTTAGAACACCGCATGGAGTTTGTCGCTGAGATAAAAAAAGTAAAGTTCATCAATGATTCAAAGGCCACTACCGCCGATTCGGCGAAATGGGCCCTTGAAAATCTTAGCTGTCCGGTATTTTTGATCGCCGGAGGGAAAGATAAGGGTGTAGATTACGGTTTGATCAAAGAGGCAGCGAGGATTAAGGTGAAGGGGTTGATCCTGATCGGAGAGGCGGCCGGAAATATCGCACGCGAGCTCGCCGGGGAATTGAAGACGGAAGCGGCGACCACTCTTGATGAAGCGGTGCGTAAGGCCTTTTCCCGGGCCTCTGCCGGAGATTGCGTCCTACTATCGCCTATGTGTTCGAGTTTTGACATGTTCACGAATTACGAGGAGAGAGGGAAGGTCTTTAAAGACTCGGTATTGAAACTGGCCGAAGAAAATAAATATGGTCCGTAATTTAAGGATAAATATATTCTCGGTCTCCGTGGTCCTTATCTGCATCGGGATCGTGATGATCTATAGTTCTTCGAGCATCTACGCCTGGGAGCAGTATAAAGACAGCATGTTCTTTTTAAAGAGGCATTTAAGTTTTCTGGCCATCGGCGCTGTGTTTACTTTTATAGTGATGAGTGTGGATTACCGGAAATTCAGAAAATACGCCAAGCCTCTGCTTATAATTTCGGCGATCTTGCTTCTTCTGGTCCTTATCCCCGGCCTGGGGCGCGAGGTTTCCGGTGCGCGCAGATGGTTCAGGTTCAAATTCTTAAGCTTTCAGCCTTCGGAGCTGGCTAACCTGGCGGTGATCGTCTATGTCGCGGATTTTATCAGCCGTAAAGGGAATGTAATAAGGCAGTTCTTGCGCGGATTTTTTCCTCCGGCGTGCGTCTTAGGCGCCTTTTGTCTTTTGATATTGGCCCAACCTGATCTGGGCACCACTCTTGCTTTGGCCACCGTTGTTTTTCTTATGCTTTATATCGCCGGGACCCGGGGCGCATACCTGCTTTCGATATTGCTCGCCAGTATTCCCGCTTTATACGTTTTAATATTCAGGGTTACTTACCGCCGGGCGCGTATTTTAGCCTTTATAAATCCCTGGCTTGACCCGAGGGGGACGGGTTTCCAGATTATCCAGTCACAGATCGCCCTGGGTTCGGGGGGTATCTTCGGCGTGGGGCTGGGCCACTCCAAGCAAAAGCTTTTTTATCTTCCGGCAGCACATACGGATTTTATTTTTTCTATTATCGGCGAAGAGCTGGGTTTGATAGGGACCATAGGCGTAATAATACTTTTTATACTTTTTATTCAGCAGGGATTAAAGATCGTCAAGAACGCGCCGGATAAATTCGGTTATTTTCTCGCCCTGGGCCTGGTATTGATGATATCGCTTCGCGCTGTCATCAATATCGGCGTCTCCTGCGGATTTTTCCCGACAAAGGGCCTGCCTCTGCCGTTTATCAGTTACGGCGGATCATCGTTCATTTTTGACATGGTAGCCGTAGGAATACTTATTAATATCGCGCGTACCGGAGAGTATCCTTAACGAAATGAAAATACTGGTCGTCAGCGGCTCAAGCGGCGGGCATATATTCCCCGCCTTAAGTTTTATCGGGGCTTTGAGGGAGAAACAGAAGAACGCAAAAGTGCTTTTGTTGTTGCCAAAGCGCATACGCCAAAAGCAGATCCCTGTCCATGGTGTCGCGCTTAAATATATTTCCACTGCGCAAATAAACTTAACTTTTGACTGGAGAAACATCCCTGCCTGCTTTGAATACTTAAAGGGCCTTGCGCAAACATTCTTTATAATCACAGAGTTTAAGCCTGATCTGGTAGTCGGTTTCGGAAGTATTGATTCTATCCCCTGTATAATGCTGGCCTGGCTATTCAGGATCCGCACCCTTATTCATGAGCAGAATGTGGTGCCGGGGAGAGCTAATAAGCTGCTGGCAAAATTTGTTGATAAAGTGGCTCTATCGTTTGCTCAAGCCGGAGCAGGCCTTAAGGTGAATGCGTCTAAGCTTATCGTTACCGGGAATCCTATACGGCATGATTTGATCCGGATAACCAGGGAGCAGGCTTTAGATTTTTTTGGTTTTAAGGATAAGCCCACCGTGCTGGTGACAGGAGGGAGCCAGGGCTCGAGCCGGATAAATGAATATTTTTTTAAAGCAGTCAAAGGCCTCGGGGATTTACAGGTCATCCATATCTGCGGAGCGTCTGATCGCGCGAACCTTACAAAAAACTACAGTGAGGCAGGGATCGCGGCAAAGGTTTTTTCTTTTTTAAATGAAATTCAGTATGCTTATTCAGCGGCTGATCTTGCAGTCTGCCGCGGCGGGGCGACTACGATAGCGGAGTTGAGTTATTACGCCATACCCGCTATAATCATACCGTATCCTTACGCTTATGCGCATCAGTTAGAGAACGCTAAGATCCTGGAGAAGCAGGGGAGCGCTCTCATAGTCTTGGATAAGGACCTGGATAGCGGGGCATTAACGGGAAAATTAGGCTGCTGCATTGATCGTAAGGTTATGGATGACATGAGATTAAGTTACGGGAGCATCGATAAACCCGCGGCTGCGGAATTGCTGGCGGACGCGGCTTTATCATCAATAGAAAATGGATAAACATTATCATTTGATAGGCATAGGCGGGATAGGGATGAGCGGGATCGCGCATCTTCTGCTTAAACGCGGAGAGCGCGTAAGCGGTTCTGACCTGAAGCAGGGCAAGGTCATCCGCGCATTGGAGGGCCTGGGCGCTAAGATATTTATCGGGCATGAGTCAGGGAATATCTCGGGGGCGGATATGGTGGTTTATTCTTCGGCAGTAAGAGAGGATAACCCCGAGGTAAGAGAAGCCAAGAAACTGGGGATCCCCCTTATAAAAAGGGCCGAGGCCCTGGCTAAGCTTATGCAGGGAAAATTAGTGATCACCGTTGCCGGAAGCCACGGGAAGACCACGACTACCTCGTTGGCTTCGTATCTTCTGTTGGAGGCCGGGTTATCGCCTACTGTCGCCATCGGCGGGATCTTAAAGAATATCGACACGAATGCGTGTTTAGGCGGGGGTGAGTATTTTGTGGCAGAGGCAGATGAGTCGGACGGGTCTTTCCTAAGTTATCATCCAAATTATTCCATTATCACCAATATCGACCGTGAGCATCTGGATTATTACCGCGATTTTGAAAGCGAGCTTAAGGCCTTTAAGGATTTTATTAATAATACCGATATTACGGGGTACGTTTTTTACTGCGCAGATGACCCTAACCTAAAAACACTAATGCGTAATTGTAAAACTAAAACAATCTCTTTCGGGTTGAAGGATAGCGCGGATATCCATCCGGTTAATATCAGATTAAGCGGGCTTACTTCTGATTTTGACTGCGTTTATAAAGGAAGGCATATCGACCGGTTCCATCTGGCCTTGGGCGGAGAGCATAATATTTCCAACGCGCTTTCCGTAATAGCGCTGGGTTTGGAGCTGGGGATAGATCTAAGTCTTATTAAGCGCGCGCTCGCCGGTTATAAGGGTACCGCCAGGAGGCTGGAGATAAAATATAAAGATGAGGATATTACGGTGATCGATGATTACGCGCACCATCCTACGGAGATAAAGGCAACGCTAACGGCTGCGGCTAAATTAAATCCCAAGAGATTGATCGCCGTATTTCAGCCGCACCGTTTCACCCGTACTAAGCTATTATTGGATGAGTTTGTCTGCGCATTTGAGGCGGCGGACCGTGTGATCATTACGGACATCTATGCTGCAAGCGAGTCTCCTCTGGAAGGGGTAACGGGTAAATTGATATTTGATAAGATAAAAGAAAGATATCCGGTTAAGCCGGGATGTTTTCTGGAAAAAGATAAGATCGTCCGGCACCTGATAAACGAATTATCTCCCGGAGACCTGGTGATCACTTTAGGTGCGGGGGATATCGTAAAACTAAGCGATGAACTGGCGGAAGAGCTCACTAAAAAAACTCACCACATTTAAGATCGGCGGTAAGGTCGATCATTTTATCGAGCCCCGGGATGAAGCCGAATTAAGGCGTGCGTTGTTATTCGCTAAGCGTTGGCGCAAAAAGGTATTTGTCATCGGGGCCGGGAGCAATATCCTGGCGCCTGACCGCGGCTTGACCGGTGTAGTCATCCGTTTGAGCTCTGCGGATTTCTCTAAGATGAGCGTTAAGGGAAATATTATTGAATGTGGTGCCGGAGCATATCTGGCGCGTTTTTTATTAACGGCTAAAGATTCCGGCCTGACAGGCGCGGAATTCCTGGTAGGCATACCCGGCACAATCGGCGGGGCATTGGTGATGAATGCCGGGGGCTGGGGCAAGGGGATCGGCGGGTTAATTAAAGATATCCGAGTTATGGATTATAACGGCAGCGTTAGTGTAATTAAAAAGAATAACGCCGGCTTCAGTTACCGCAATTCTAGATTAAACCGTTGCATAATCCTGGACGCCAGATTTGTTCTTAAAAAAGGCAAAAAGAGTGCGATCAGCGCTACAATAAAAAAATACCTTGATTATCGCCGCAAGTCGCAGGATAATTCTTTACCGAATGCAGGATGTATCTTTAAAAATCCCGCGCAGGGAAGCGCAGGTATGTTTATAGACGCCTGCGGATTAAAAGGGAAGAGGCGCGCGGGTGCAGCGGTTTCTGTCAGGCATGCTAATTTTATCCTGAATGCCGAAAGGGCCAAGGCGAAAGATGTGTTAAAATTAATTGATCTGGTTTCCCGTAATGTGAAAGAAAAGTTCGGCATAAAACTCGAGCCGGAAATAAGAATATGGAAATAGATATTAAAGGCAAAAGAATCGGCGTCTTGATGGGGGGGCCTTCTTCGGAGAGGGAGGTATCCCTGAAGTCGGGTAAAGCCGTCTTTGAGGCTTTAAAAGGCGCGGGAGTTGATGTAGTCGCCGTTGATATTGTAACCGATAGCCGCAGCGAGAATATTGAGTTGTTAAAAAGACATTCTTTTGACGCGGTTTTTCTGGCATTGCACGGCAGATTCGGCGAGGACGGCGGCATACAGAGCATACTGGAAGAGATAGGTCTTTCTTATACGGGTTCCGGAGCAGAGGCGAGCGCTCTGGCTATGGATAAGATCGCCTCGCGTAAGATTTTTCAGAAACACGGATTAAAAGTTGCGCGTAATGTCGTCGCGCGCAAAGGGGAGTGGGGCGGGTTGAATCTCGCCGTAAGGGCCCTGGGTCTACCGTTAGTGATAAAGCCGGCAAACAACGGATCCAGTATAGGATTGACGATAATTTATAAAGAAGCGGACCTTGATAATGCCATGCGCCTGGCTTTCAGTTTCGATGAGCACGCGCTTATCGAAGAATATCTCCCGGGCAGGGAGATGACCGTAGGCATACTCGGCGACGCAGCTCTGCCCGTGATCGAAATAATCCCTAAACATAAATATTTTGATTATGAAGCTAAATACGGAGAGGGGCTTACCGATTACATAGTCCCCGCCAAGATCGACGCAGCTTTAAGCCGTAAAATACAGGACGCGGGATTATCCAGCCACAGGCTTCTCGGTTGTTCGGGCTGCTCGCGGGTGGATATAATCTTAAAAGACGCAACACCTTTTGTGCTGGAGGTAAACACCATCCCAGGTTTTACTTCTACAAGCCTTTTACCTAAGGCAGCTAAAGTCGCCGGGCTCGAATTTGCCGAACTCTGCCTGAAATTATTAAAGTTTGCCCATGAAAAGAAGTAGAATAAATACGCGCGGTGCTGCCGTCAAAGGCAGTAAATTTCCGATTACGACCGTCGTCGGCCTGCTAATAATACTCCTTGCCATATTTTTTGTTATAGGATATATTTGGAATATTCTCAAGGGCTCGGATTATTTTCTGATCAGGGAAGTCGTAGTCAGAGGGAGCAACGCGGATTTCTCGTATTTCAAAGGTAGAAACATAAATTCCTTGGACCTTGAGCGCGAATCGAGCAATATCGCCGCAAGCTATCCGGGTTTTAGCCGGATCAATGTCGCTAAGGTCCTTCCGGGGAGGGTCTACGTTGATTTTGTCGAACGTAAGCCCGTTGCTTTTATAAAGCTCTACCGTTATTTTGCCGTGGATGAAAGCGGGATGCTCTTTAATAGCGCGCTGGAGCCCGCAGATATGCAATTTCCGGTGATCACCGGATTAGAATCTAAGATGCCGGGGGCGAGGCCCGGTGTCAGGTACGGCATAAAGGAATTGACTCCTGCGTTGGCGATAGCCGTTCAAGCCGGGCGTTCGGGGGTTTTCAAAGTCTACAAAATACGCAGGATCGATGTCTCAAGCCAGGGGGACGCTGTTATTTATATTGCAATGTCCAGAAAGGTCACCGATTACCTTAAGGGAGAACAGACGCTGTATATGGAAGACCTTGAGGTAAAGATGGGTTCGGGAGACATAAAAAATAAGATGGCATTCCTCGCAGGATTGCTTGCACAGGCAAGAAGCGATGTTTTTAATTTTAAGTATATCGATCTAAGGTTTAAGGAGCCGGTAATCAAACTAAAGAATGATAAAACTAAATAGTTATATTTGTGCGTTGGATATAGGCTCTAGCAAGATTTCCGCCTGCCTTGTGGAAATAAAAGGAAAGCGCCTGAATAATATTTTCTTCGAGACGGCACCTTCTAAGGGGGTCAAGGCCGGGGTCATCATTGATTCTATCGAGTTGGTGGGAGCGGTCAGCCGCCTGATGAAGGCATTAAAGGCTAAATCGGGGATAAACGTTAAACACGTTTATGCCAATATCTCCGGCCAGGATATCGTGACTAAGCGCTCGCGCGCCATCATCCCGCTTGCAGAAAGAGGGAATAAGGTAGTAACCCAGACTGACATAGACCATGTCAATGATCAGGCGCGTATATTAGGCTCGAGCCTCGAGGAAGAGATAATCCAGATCATCCCGTCGAGTTATACAATAGACTCGAAAAATCATTGCATAAATCCGCTCGGGCTTTACAGCCACCGGCTGGAAGTAGACCTTTATCTGGTCTGCGGCCGCTTATCTTCAATACAGAGCCTGGCGCGGGTAATACACCAGTCGGGGTATGATATCAAAGACCTTTTTTTCACCGGTTACGCCACCAGTAAAGCAGTTTTCGGTCCGGAATTCAAGACCGGATTGAATTTCTTCTGCGATGTCGGAAGCGACATAACCGAGCTGCTTTTATTTAAAGACGGAATACTCAAGGATGTGGAGATACTTCCGATGGGCGGAGATAAGATGACCGCGGAGCTATCTGATGCCTTAAAGATTCCTTTCGAACTGGCAGAAGATATCAAGAGGTCGCACGGTATCATCGGAGACGCCGGTCAAATAGGGGAAGATAAGGAAATACTGGTCAAGAAGAGCGACCTTTATAAGCCTATTAAGCAGCGCCTGGTCGCCGAAGTCATCACCCAGAGCGCTAAGAATATCTGCTTAAAGATCAAAGAGGCCGTAGATAAGAAGGGGCCGATGTACGAAGTGAATAATTTTGTCATCGTGGGAAGGACGCTCCTGCTCGAAGGCTTTATTGAGACCCTGGAGAATACGCTCTCCATCCCCGTAAAATTGGGGCGCGTCAGTAATAACGAGATCCTTCCTTTGATCAAAGAGAATGAGACTGTGGCAGGCCAGAAATACCTTAATTATCTCACTGCAATCGGCATGGTCTGCGAGGGCCTGCTCATCCATAAGCCGCCTACTATGGTTCCTATCCATCAACCCGCCAAGAATATCATCGCCAAAGCCGTCAACCGCTTTAAAGAGGTTTATCAGGAATACTTTTAATTGACCCTCCCTCTATCTAGTATATAATATATAAGCTAATATCATGATCAGAGATAATATAGGTAAGATAAGGGAGCGGGTGAGGGTTGCCTGCGTTAAGGCTAACCGCGATCCAGCAGAGGTCACTATCGTCGCTATCAGTAAGGGCAGGACGGTAGAGCAGGTCAAAGAGGCGGTTGAGGCGGGAATTACGGATATCGGCGAAAACCGCGTCCAGGAAGCCGCTTTAAAATATAAAGCACTGTCGACTATTAAACGACACATGGTCGGCCATTTGCAGACCAATAAAACCAAGGATGCGGTCGGCATCTTCGATCTTATACAATCAGTGGATAGCGTGCGGCTGGCTCAAGAAATAGATAAACAGGCAGCCAAGATCGGTAAAGTTCAGGATATATTAGTCGAGATAAAAGTTTCTCACGAAGAGACTAAGACCGGCCTGACTGTGCGCGCAGGAATTGATGCGATAATTGGAATGATCAAACTGCCTAATATCCGTATCAAAGGGCTGATGACTATTGCACCTATGATGAGTAGCGCAGAAGAAGCCAAGCCGTTCTTTAAGGAATTGATAAGTTTCCGCAATAAGTTGAATGAGTTCGGGCTACAACAGTCCGACGGTAAAAAGCTATCCGAGGAGATGAAGATTGTTTCCATGGGGATGAGCGATGATTTCGAGGCGGCAATTGCAGAGGGCTCGACCATGATACGTATCGGCCGGGCGATATTCGATGTGGAATAAAAAACATATTATAGGCATAATCGGGTTCGGGGCCATGGGCCATGCTATCGCTAACAGGCTGGCCAGGCGTTTTGACCTGGTCATTTTTGATAAAGATACTTCCCGGACTTCAGGATTTAAAGGAGCTGCAGTAGCCGCGGATATAAGAGCGTTAATCGATGCCGCGGATACAATTATTCTGGCAGTCAAGCCGCAGCATTTTCCCGAAGTATTCGAAGAAATAACCTCTTCCGGAATTTTATTGGATAAACTTGTAATATCCATTGCCGCCGGCATACCTACGGATTATATCGAAGGCCATTTCGGGGTCTGCCGGGTGATCCGGGTCATGCCGAATATGCCGGCAAGAATCGGGGCAGGGATGACTTGCATGTGTAAAGGTAAATTCGCCGGCAACGCTGACTTGAAACTGGCAAAAAATATCTTCGGGCAACTGGGTAAAGTCTTATTAGTGGATGAATCCATGATGAACGCGGCTACCGCGATTTCCGGGAACGGGCCGGGGTACGTGTATTATCTTTTAGAAAAGAATAAATTTGTGAAAGCGGAATTTTCCAATGAGCTTATAAGGCAGGCAGGAAAACTCGGGTTTAGCTTGAAGGAGGCAAAGCTCCTTGCGCGCACTACCATAAGCGGAGCGCTAAAGGTGCTTAAGGCCTCGGGGCTTGCAGCTCATGAACTGAAGAATCAGGTCACTTCAAAAGGCGGGATGACTGAAGCAGCTTTAAAAACGAAAGAGAACGGCGCAACCTGGGAAGAAGCGATCAGGGCAGCAGTTGAGCGCGGTCAAGAGCTGGCAAAAAAATAAAAGGAGATAGGTTAATGTCTAAAATCGGTGTCATCGGCGGGAGCGGTTTATATAAGATAGACGGGCTTAAAATAAATGACGAGGTAACGGTTAAGACTCCTTTCGGAAAGCCTTCGGGTAAATTCTTCGTCGGGGAATTAGAGGGCAAAGAGGTCGTATTCCTCCCGCGTCATGATGCAACGCACCGTATCCCTCCCAGCTGTATCAATTACCGGGCTAATATCTTCGGTATGAAAAAGCTCGGCGTGGACAGGATTATTTCCGTAACTGCCTGCGGGAGCCTTAAGGAAGACCTGCGGCCTTTGGATTTTGTGGTGGTAGACCAATTCGTGGACCGCACGAATTCCGGACGCAACATGAGTTTTTTTGAAGAGGGAATTGTCGCGCACATCGAATTTTCGCACCCGGTCTGCCCGCAGATGCAGAAGATTGTTTACGATGCCGGTAAATCTTTGAACTTGAGGATTCACAACAGCGGGACTTATATCAATATGGAGGGCCCGGCCTTTTCTACGCTGGCAGAGTCAAATCTTTACCGCAGTTGGGGGATGGACGTTATCGGTATGACCAATTTCGCCGAGGCAAAACTCGCGCGGGAAGCAGAGATGTGCTATTCAACGCTGGCGGCGATCACAGATTACGACTGCTGGCATCCGACGCATACCAGCGTTACCATTGATTTGATCATACAGAATTTATGTAAGAACGTTGAAAATTCCAAGAACATACTTAAAAAGCTCGTGCGCCTTATGCCGGAAGAAAAAACTTGTTCCTGCGGCAGCGCCCTTAAATGCGCTATAGTAACGGATAAAAAGAATATACCCGCTAAAATAAAAAAAGACCTGGGTATAATCATCGGTAAATATGTCAGATAATAAGGATTATAAACCTACGCTTAACTTACCTAAGACCGACTTTCCTATGAAAGCGGATCTGCCTAAACGCGAGCCGGAGATTTTAAAGCGTTGGCAGGCGCAGGATCTTTACGGCGCTATTCTTAAGAAAACAAACGGCAAGCCGAAATATGTCCTGCACGACGGGCCTCCTTATGCTAACGGCGATATACATATAGGACACGCCTTAAATAAGACCTTGAAGGATATTGTAGTAAAATATAAAAACTTACAGGGTTTTGATTCGCCTTATGTCCCGGGTTGGGATTGCCACGGACTCCCGGTCGAACATCAGCTCTTCAAAGAATTAAAAATTAATAAATACCAGATCGCGCAGGTCGATTTCAGGAAAAAGGCTTTTGATTACGCTATGCGCTATGTCGAGCTTCAGAAAGAGGAATTCAAGCGTTTGGGCGTATTCGGCGATTGGGAGCATCCGTATCTGACTCTGGATCCGGTCTACGAAAAAAGTATTATTGACTCTCTGGGAGACTTGGTAAAGAAGGGTTATATTTACCGCGGCTTAAAGCCGGTCAACTGGTGCTATCGCTGCGAGACTGCCTTGGCCGAAGCAGAGGTCGAATATGAAGACCACCATTCACCGTCGATATTTGTAAAATTCAAGCTCGACGCGCAAAAAGATTTTAAAGAAGCGTCCCTGGTGATCTGGACCACGACACCCTGGACGCTGATGGCAAATGTGGCAGTGGCAGTGCATCCGGATTTTACCTATTCCTATATAAAAAGCGAAAAGGGAAATCTTATTGTTGCGAGCACTCTTTTGAATTCGTTTTTAGAGAAAGCCGGAATAAGCGGCCATCAGCTGATTAAAGAGTTTAAGGGTAGAGATCTGGAAGGCCTGACTTACGATCATCCTTTTGGCATAAGGCGCGGGCGCGTAGTTTTAGCGGATTATGTTTCTAGCGAAGAGGGTACGGGTTTGGTCCATACTGCCCCCGGCCACGGCAATGAAGATTATTTTACCGGGATAAAATATAAACTCGATATTATCATGCCGGTCGATTCCAAAGGGAATTTTGATTCTACCGCCGGAGACCTTAAGGGGATGAACTGCCTGGAAGCTAACAAAGTTATTCTGGACAAGCTCCAGGGGCAAGGCGCGCTCCTTTATAATTCCAAAATACAGCATTCATACCCGCACTGCTGGCGCTGCAAGAATCCGATAATCTTCCGCGCGACTAAGCAATGGTTTTTAAAGGTCGATCACAATGCCCTACGCCGGAAGCTTATCGACGCTATCCGCAACGATGTGCAATGGGTCCCTGCACCCGGCAAGGAGAGGATCGCGGCAATGGTGGAGTCGAGGCCGGACTGGTGCTTATCGCGTCAGAGGTACTGGGGCGTGCCGATCCCCGCGCTGTTATGTAATTCCTGCAAAGAAGAATTTATTGATGTCAAGGTGCTTGAGAAATTTTCTACATATATTGCTACCGAAGGTACGGATGCCTGGTTTAAAAGAGAACTGAAAGATTTAATTCCTGCGCAGCTCAAATGCCCGCAATGTGGCGCGCAGGATTTCTCTAAAGGAAATGATATCATTGATGTCTGGTTCGATTCCGGAGTGAGCCATCAGGCTGTATTGAAAAAGAGAAAAGAGCTGGGAGGAACGCCCTGTGCTTTATACCTCGAGGGTTCTGACCAGCACCGCGGATGGTTCCAGTCGTCCTTGATCCCTTCGATGGCTATCGATGGTATCCCTCCGTATAAGGCGGTGCTTACTCACGGCCATGTCGTGGATAACGACGGCCGGAAGATGTCCAAGTCATTAGGTAATGTCATTTCGCCTTTTGACGTGATCAAGGATTACGGGGTGGATATTTTGAGGTTATGGGTAGCCTCAAGCGATTACAACGAAGATATCCGTATCTCCAAAGAAATACTTTTACGCCTGGCCGAGGCGTACCGCAAAATAAGGAATACCATGCGTTTTATGTTGAGTAACCTTAATGATTTTAATCCGGATACGGACAAGATCGATTATCCGTCTTTACGGGGTATCGATAAATGGATACTGGGCAGGCTTTCTGCGGTCGTCGCCGCGGTCGAGAACGCTTATGATGATTTTGAATTTTATAAGGCATATAAAGGTATTTATGATTTCTGTAACGTCGACCTCTCCATGTATTATCTGGATATGGCCAAGGGGAGGCTCTATACTGCCGGCGCAAGATCAATTGAGCGCCGCGCTGCACAGACTGTGATCTATGAGGCGCTTGACGCATTAATAAAGATGATGTCACCCATACTTGTATTTACCGCAGAGGAGGCCTGGCAGTATATCCCGAAACAGAAAAGAGATTCCTCCGTCATCAGCGTCCATCTTCTGGGGTGGCCGGAACTTAATAAAGACTACAAAGAAAGCCCGCTCCAGGCGGTGATCGATCTGATCCCGCAGGCGGCTAAGGTTTTGGAGGATTTACGCGCCAGCGGTAAAATAGGCAGTTCCTTTGACGCCAAAATAAATCTATTGACAAAAGACCCCGAGAGGTATACATTTTTAACAAGCTTGAGAACAGAACTCTGCGAGATTTTCAAGGTTTCTCAAGTCGAAGTAAAAAATGAGGGCACTGCCGAGGTCGCAATAAGCGCCCTTAAGGCAGACGGCGATAAATGCGTGCGCTGCTGGAACTATTTCCCGGTCCTCGGCTCGGATGTCTCGCATCCCGGCCTTTGCGATAACTGTTTGAAGGCGATAGGGGGTAAATAAACGTGAAGAATAAATTAAGCAAGAAGGAATTAGGCGAATTCAAGAAACTCGTCTTAAAGAAAAAAGAAGAGATTCTCGACGATATAAAGCATATTTCCGACGATACCCTTAAAAAATCCCAAAAGGAAGCCTCCGGGGATATATCGGGGTATACTTACCATATGGCGGATGTCGCAACGGATTCTTACGACCGCGAATTCTCGCTGGGGCTGGCTTCCAATGAGCGCAAATTCATCTATGAACTGGATGACGCGCTAAAGAGAATCGAAGAAGGGACATTCGGGGTCTGCGAAGACTGTAAGGCCCTCATCGCTAAGAACAGGTTAAAGGCCGTGCCTCACGCGCGCCTCTGCGTCAAGTGCCAGGAGAAGAGGGAGAAGAAATAACTCTTTCTTTTTCGCGATGATCCTGATCATCGTTTTACTTATCCTTTCCTTAGACCAATTAAGCAAATATATAATCGTACATAATCTTCAACTCGGCCAGTCTATCCCGGTTGTAAAGGGGATCTTCTATATTACTCTGGTGCAAAACCGGGGCGCGGCCTTCGGCGTTCTAAAAAACCAGTTGCCGGTATTTATTATTACCGCGCTGGTTGCGATATTTTTAATAATATCGGCGCTGAAAAATAAACGGTATAAGGCGATATACGCGTTCGCCTTGGCTTTGATATTGTCCGGGGCCATAGGGAATCTTATTGACCGGGTATTTTTAGGTTATGTGGTTGATTTTCTGGATTTTCGCGTCTGGCCCGTATTCAATATCGCCGATAGCGCTATAACCATAGGAGCAGTGATACTGGGTTGGTCTGTACTGTTTGAGAAAAATGCATCCTGAAATCTGTAAGATCGGGCCGTTTACGATTTACTCCTACGGCTTGATGCTGGTTGCGGCATTTATCGTGGGGACTTTTTTTGCCGCCAGGGAAGCTAAGAGGTACGGCCTTTCGCCTGACCTCATCTTTAACCTGACATTTATCGCTTTTATCTCCGGCATTATCGGCAGCCGTTTATTTTTCGTAGTTGAGAATTTAGATATTTATTTAAATAATCCGCTTGAGATAATCATGCTTGCCCATGGCGGGTTATCCTGGTTCGGGGGTTTGATCCTCGGTTCTATCTCGGGGTTAGTTTTTTTAAAAATAAAAAAGGCGCCGGTTCTAAATACTCTTGATATACTCGCCCCGTACATAGCGCTGGCGCAGGCGGTGGGGAGGGTGGGTTGTTTTTTAAACGGTTGCTGCGGTGGGACGATCTTTAACGGCATCCCGGTCCAACTGGTTTCTTCGGTTTTGCTTCTGGTCATATTTTTCGCCTTAAGATTTATGCTTAGGCGGCCGCATCTTGCCGGCCAAATAATCCTGACTTATCTTTTGTTGTATTCGGTCAAAAGATTTTCTATTGAGTTCTTCCGCACGGATAATCCCGTAATCTGGGCAAAGTTTACCCTTTTCCAGATACTTAGCGCGGTACTTTTTATCTTCTCCGCAGTATCCCTGACCTTGCTCAAGCTAAGAAAGAAATGACATGCAGGAATATAAAATAGAGATTACATCCGAGCAGACCGGAAAGCGCCTGGATGCTTGCCTTATGGAACATTTTAACAACGTAAGTTCCGGGCTCTCACGCACCGCCTTGCAGAAAATCATCCGGGATGGGGGAGTAAAGTGCGCGGGGATTACTCTTGATAAGCCGCATCATAAGGTAAAGGCCGCAGATATTATTACTGTTAGCGTCGAAGACAAGAAGTCCGCTGATCTTAAAGCGGAGAATATCCCGTTAGAAGTTGTTTACGAAGATGCGGATCTGGCAGTTGTCAATAAACCGGTGGGTTTAGTGGTGCATCCCGCTCCGGGGAACGCCCAACACACCCTGGTAAACGCGCTCCTGCATCGTTTCAAAAAATTATCCGATATAAACCCCGGCCGCCCCGGGATCGTGCACCGTTTGGATAAAGAGACCTCCGGCTTGCTGGTCATCGCTAAAAATAATTCCAGCCACCTGAATTTAGCCAGGCAATTCGCGAAACATTCCATCGACAGGGTTTACGTAGCTATAGTAAAGGGGAGGATGGAGTTTGATGAGAATGTCATCGAGGCGCCCATCGCGAGGCATCAGTTCAAGAGGAAGAATATGGCGGTTAGTTTTGCGGATAATTCCAAGTACGCCAAAACCTATTACCGCGTTTTAAAGCGCGTTAGGGATTTTTCCCTTTTGGAATTAAAGCCCTTTACCGGAAGGACGCATCAGCTGCGCGTGCATTTGAAATTTATAGGTCATCCTATATTAGGGGATACAAAATACGGGACCAAAGACGATTTCGGCCGGCTGGCGCTGCATGCCTTGTCTATAGGTTTTAATCATCCCGGCAACGATAAACCGGTGAATTTTGTTTCAAAGTCCCCTAAAGAGTTCGAAAGTTTCCTTAAGAAAAATACTTGATTTTTCCTTAACCTCTTGGTATAGTAAAACTAACAAATGTTTTAAAGGGTCATAAATTATTCTATAGGAGGAAAGTAATGAATAAAGCCAAGGTTCCGGTAATTGTTTTAGTTGTCTTAGCTATTGTCGGTTTGATTTTAGCGGGCGCCGGGTTTTATCTATATCAAAAAGAGCGTGCCAGAGGTAATACGCTTCAGGAGCAGCTCGATGATCTGAATACCAAGCAGCGCATCATAGAGAACAGGCTGGAGGACTCCAAGAAGATGATCGACGGACTCCAGTCGGAGCTGAAGAGCGCAAAGCTGCAGATAGATACTTTAGCCGGCCAGTTACAGGAAGAAAAATCTTCCCGCGAACAGGCGAGCAAGCAGTTGGAACAATTGAAAGCCGATCTTGAACAACAGAATAACCTGCGCGCCGACCTGGAATTAAAACTTAATACCGCTCAAGATGACGTAAAGAAGGCTCAAGAGAACCTCGCCAGCCTGGAATCACAGAAGCAAAACCTCGAATCCAAGGTCAAAGAATTAGAGGCGAGGACGAAGAATGTGGAATTAGGAAAGATCGTAGTTAATCCTGATCAGGCAGGGGCAAAGCCTACTACTAAGAAAGAAGAAAAGTCGTTCCTCTTCTTTAAGAAAAAACCGGCACCGGCGAATACGCAGCCTAAAGTTGCAGCTAGCGCAAAGCAGCAGGCAGTGGCTGAAGACCGGGTAAATGAAAGCGATACCGTAGCCTCCGGGCTGGAAGGAAAGATATCGGTTGTCAATAAGGAGTACGGTTTCGTAGTCATCAGCTTAGGCGCACGCGACGGAGTCAACACAGGAGACGTCTTCTCGGTATATCATAACGGTAAACTTATAGGAGATGTCAAAGCGGAAAAGGTCCATGAATCTTTGACTGCGGCAAATCTTGCGACCGATGGTCTGGGCGATAAAATAGGCGAAGGCGACAGGGTGGTACGGAAAGGTAAATGAAACCTTTTGTAGTAAATCCGGCCGGACCATTCAGAGGCCGGGTAAGTTTACCCGGCGACAAATCCATAGCCCACCGCGCCGTAATTCTTAGCGCGCTCTCTTCACCAAAGACTACCTTAGAAAATTTCCCCGCAAATGATGATTGCCTGGCTACATTAAAGGCATTCAAGCAGCTCGGGATCAGATCAACGCTTAAAAAATCCGAAGTTTTGATTTACGGCAAAGGCCTCTTTGGTTTAAAAAAACCAGGCAGGCCTATTTATTTGGCCGACTCCGGGACAAGCTTAAGGCTTATTTTAGGGGTTTTGGCCGGGCAGAGATTCAGTGTTAGGTTGACCGCGGGTAAATCTCTTTCCGGAAGGCCGATGAAAAGGGTCATACTCCCCTTGAGGAAGATGGGCGCGGAAATAAAATCGCGAATGGGTGGATTTGCGCCGATTATCATAAAAGGGGGAGGCCTGAAAAGTATCACTTATAGGCTGCCGGTTGCTTCCGCGCAGGTAAAATCGGCAATTTTGCTTGCCGGGTTATACGCAAAAGGGAAGACTCGGGTCATTGAAACGGTTACTACGCGCGACCACACCGAGAGAATGCTGAAGATTTTTAAAGGCAGAATATTGAGGTCCCCGGGGAAGATCTATATACCCGGAGATATATCTTCCGCAGCCTTTTTCATAGTGGCAGGCTCGATCATTAACGGCTCAAAGATTTTAGTCAGAAATGTCAGCCTTAACCCTACGCGCACCGGCGCAGTCAAGGTATTGAAGAGGATGGGGGCGCATATCAATGTTAAATGTCAAATGTCAAATGCTAAAGGCGCGGAACCTGTAGGAGCTATCAGCGTAAAAAGCAGTAAGCTTAAAGGCGTCAGGGTCTCGAAAAAGGAAATACCTTCATTAATCGATGAATTGCCGGTTTTGATGGTCGCGGCTAGTCTTGCCCGGGGAAAGAGCATATTTGAGGGAGTAGGGGAGCTGCGCGTAAAAGAAACTGACCGTATCCGTTCGATGACTGAAAATCTGAAAAAAATGGGCGCGGATATCAGGGTTAATAGGGGTAAAGCCGGTGAGAACATAGTTGTTATTGGAGTGAAAGGCCTTAAAGGAGCGGGAGTTAAGAGTTTTGGCGATCATCGCACCGCGATGAGTATGATTGTAGCCGGTTTTGCGGCAAAAGGTACTACCCGCATTGACGATATATCCTGCATCAGCAAATCTTTCCCGGATTTTATCAAAGTAATCAATTCTTTGAAGAAATAGTGAATTTTCGCCACTCCTCTAAGAAAAATTATGGGTGAATTTACTTTTTACGGGTGACTGACGGGCCGAGTCCCCTTTTCGCGCGCAGCCTTAGCGAGCACGAAAAGGGTGGACCGGCAGGCAGGACCCGTAAAAAGTCCGCTGTTAATAATTTTTCGCTAACTT
>Ga0172375_10001326_pt1 | contig 39973 bp, 27 predicted proteins | sample LakKiv1m_FD_114537 | JGI IMG/M metagenome (GOLD analysis project Ga0172375, IMG submission 114537) | Freshwater microbial communities from Kabuno Bay, South-Kivu, Congo - kab_092012_11.1m | ecosystem: Environmental > Aquatic > Freshwater > Lake | place: Democratic Republic of the Congo... | reverse complement strand
CCTCCAGGCTGGCTCGGGCCACATTGGTCAGTTTGATTTCGGTTTCCTTGGAGGTGCCGCTGGCCATGCTTCCCTCAACGATGTTCTGTTTGCCGGAGCGGGCAGCCTGGATCATCTGGTCATTCGTGCGATCGCGCTTGTCGAGGAATCTGGCGCAGAATCGCACCGTGGCGTCGTAGACGATCTCGGCCTTCTTGTGCGACAGCAAGTCCTGATAGCCACCGTGCGGCGGTATGAAGCCTTCAGTCATGGAACACCTCCACAAAAGACCCAAGGGACACAAGAGACAACAGCAATGCCTCGCCGATCCGCAACCAGATATTTATGTCACTTGCGGCCCTTTTGTCACTTCTTCTTTGCCCCGCGCTACCCGAAATCCATGTAGACGCCGCGGGGACCGGTGTCGGCGTCGTTCCAGGCGGAGGGCTGGGTCGCACCCACGTAGGCGATCGGGCGCGACGACATGAGCGTGGCGTGGCCATCCCGCGCCCGCACCGGCAGTCTGGTGGTATCGAACTCCTGCTGCTTGATCCGCGCCGTGGCCGACAGTTCGTACTGCACGTAGAGCACGGGGGCTTCCCCGTCGCTGAAGAACAACACCTTCGCGCCTTCCGGGGCGCAGCGGTAGTCGCGGTTGTTCACCAATCCGCCCGAGAACCGCCGGATATACGTCAGGCCCTCGTCGGTAAAGACGACCGTCATCGGCCGCGGTTCCAGCCCCAGCACCGACACGTGGATCAGCGACACATCGACGAACAGCTTGTCCGGCGGCGACACCATCTTGAACCGGCCGTCCTTCCACACGAGCAGCAGCTTGTCGAGCGACGAGCAGGAAAACAGCGGCTCGCCCGCCACCTTGTGGCCCAGGTAACCCTTCGCCCGGTCGCGGCAGACGGTCAGTTCCGTGGCCGTCAGCTCGCGCAGCTCGATGGCCTCGAACGTCGCCATCTGGGTCCGGCGCGGGAACGCCGACCCGTACTTCTTCTGAAGTTGCCGCAGGTAGCGCACCGCATAGCCGACCAGGTTGGCCAGGTTCTCGCGCGCCTCGGCCAGGTCCATCTTGATCTTCTCCATTTCCTCCTGATTCCTGCCCAGGTCGAAATGCGAAATGCGCCGGATCGGAATCGCCAACAGCATCTCCACATCCCCGTGCGTCAGGTCGCGCTGGAACTGCGGCCGGAACGGGTCCAGCCCGGACCGCACCACCTGCTCCACCTCCTCGAAGGTTCGGCACTCTTCGATCGGCTTGTACAGGCGGCTCCCGATGAAGATCTGGATCAGGGTCTTGCGGTGCAGTTCCTCGCCGAGTTTCTTCTGCTGGACCTTCAGCCGCCGCTTGAGCAGTTCCAGGAGGCGGTCCGTATTGTGCCGGAGCACATCCTCGACATCCATTTCGGTGGGCTTCCCGTCGCGGATCACCATGATGCGACTGGCGACCTGCGCCTCGCACTGCGTAAAGGCGTAGAGCGCCTCAACCGCGCGCCCGGCGTCCTGTTCCGGCTGGAGCTGCACCTCGATCTCGGCGGCCTCGGCAGTGAAATCGTTGATGGCGCGCAGCTTGATCTTCCCCTTGCGGCCCGCTTCCTCGATCGACGAGATAACCGAGTCCGTCGTCGCGCCGAATGGCACCTCGCGCACGACCAGCGTCTGCGCATCCTTCGTCTCGAGCCGGGCCCGCACCCGCACGGAGCCCTTCCCCTTCTCGTAGGCCGCCGTGTCCATCAGCCCGCCCTGCGCAAAGTCCGGGAACACCACGAACGGACGTTTCTGCAGGATCGCCACCTGCGCCTCGAGCAGTTCGTTGAAGTTGTGCGGCAGGATGCGCGTCGAGAGGCCCACGGCAATCCCGTCCGCGCCCAGCATCAGCAGCAGCGGGATGCGCGCCGGCAGGGCCACCGGTTCCTGCTTGCGGCCGTCGTACGACGCCACATAATCCGTCAGGTCCGGATCGAACAACTCCTCGCGGGCCAGCTCCGTCAGCCGGCACTCGATGTAGCGGGACGCCGCCGCCGGGTCGCCGGTCAGCAGGTTTCCGAAGTTCCCCTGTCCCTCGATCAAATACTGCTTGTTCGGCAATGTCACCAGGGCATCCCCGATCGACGCGTCGCCGTGCGGGTGGAACTGCATCGCGTAGCCGACAATGTTGGCCACCTTCACGAACTTGCCGTCGTCGTTCTCGTAGAGCGCGTGCAGGATGCGGCGCTGGACCGGTTTGAGCCCGTCGTCGATGTCCGGGATCGCCCGGTCGCGGATCACGTAGGACGCGTATTCGATGAAGTTGCCGCCCACGAGCCGCTTGAGCGGCCCATCCGGCACGGCCGCAATGTCGCGCGCCGATTCGGGCTCCGGTTTCGCCTCCGTCTCCGCCGCCGGCGCGGGGCTCTCCGCGGCAGCACCCGGAGCGTCCTGGCGAAGGCGCGTGAACAGTTCGTCGACTCCGGGCAGTTCCGGCTGTTCGCTCACGGCGCCACCTCCACCACCAGGTTGTTCATGATGTACTGCCGCCGCTCCGGCGTGTTGCGGCCCATGTAGAAGCCGAGAATGGCCGGCACGCTGTGCCGGTTCTCGACCGTCACGGGCGTCAGCCGCATGTCGGGCCCGATGAAGCGCTTGAACTCGCCCGGTGAGATCTCGCCCAGCCCCTTGAACCGCGTCACCTCCACGCCACGCCCGAATTCCTTCATCATGGCGTCGCGCTCCGCCTCCGAATAGCAGTAGACCGTCCGCTTCGCGTTGCGGACGCGGAAAAGCGGGGTCTCCAGGATGTAGACGTACCCGCCATGAACGATGGGCTCGAAGAACCGCAGGAAGAAGGTCAGCAGGAGGTTGCGGATGTGGAGGCCGTCCACATCCGCGTCGGTGGCGAGGATCACCTTGTTGAAGCGGAGGCGCTCCACCGACTCCTCGATGTCGAGGCTACGCATGAGATTGTAGAGCTCCTCGTGCTTGTACATCACGTCGCGCTCCAGGTCGCACGTGTTCAGCGGCTTCCCGCGCAGGGTGAAGACCGCCTGGGTATTCACGTCACGGCAGCTCGTGATGGAGCCCGCCGCCGATTGCCCCTCCGTGATGAAGAGCATCGATTCCGTGCCCGTGCCGGCCGCCTTGTCGAAGTGAATCTTGCAGTCCTTGAGCTGGGGCACGCGGATGGAGGTGGCCCGGGCCCGCTCCTTGGCCATTTTCTTGATCGCCTGCAGCTCCTTGCGCAGCTTGACCGTCTCCTCGATCTTCTGGAGCGCCCGCTCCGCGGCCTTCGGCTGGCGGTGCAGGAGATCCACCACCACCTCGCGCACCTGCTGTACGAGGTCGCCGCGAATCTCCGTATTGCCGAGCTTGTTCTTGGTCTGCGACTCGAAGACCGGGTCCTTGAGCCGGATCGCCACGGCGCCGGCCATCCCCTCGCGCACATCGTCCCCCTCGAACTTCCCCTTGGAGAACTCGTTGAACGCCTTGACCAGCCCCTCGCGGAAGGCGCTCAGGTGCGTGCCGCCGTCAACCGTGTGCTGTCCGTTCACGAACGACAGGAACGTCTCGTCGAACCGGTTCGTGTGCGTGAACGCCAGCTCCAGCATCTTGGACCGGTAATGCAGCACGGGATAAAACGCCTCGTCGCTCACCTCGTCGTCGATCAGGTCCTTCAGGCCGTCGCGCGAGTGATACACCGTGCCGTCGAGCTCGATCTTAAGGCCGGCGTTGAGAAACGCATACAGGCGCATCCGCTGCTTGAGGTGCTCGGGGACGAACGCCGCCGCCCCGAAGATTTCGGGGTCGGGCTCGAACTTCACCAGCGTGCCATCCGGCTCCTTCGTCCTGCCCTTGGCTTCCTTGACCAGCTTCCCGCGCTTGAATTCGGCGGACGCGAACTCGCCGCCGCGATGGCTCCGGACGAAGAAGGAACTCGACAGCGCATTGACCGCCTTCGTGCCGACGCCGTTCAGCCCGACGCTGAACTGGAACACATCGTCGTTGTACTTGGCGCCGGTATTGATGCGCGATACGCACTCCACCAGCTTGCCGAGCGGGATGCCGCGCCCGAAGTCCCGCACGGTGACGCGCGAGCCGTCCACCGTCACGGTCACGCGGTCGCCGAAGCCCATGATGAACTCGTCGATCGCGTTATCGACGACTTCCTTCACGAGGATGTAGATCCCGTCGTCGATATGCGAGCCATCGCCGACGCGACCGATGTACATGCCGGTCCGCTTCCGGATATGCTCCAGCGACGACAGCGTCTTGATCTTGCTCTCGTCGTAGTTGTGCTTTGGTTTCTCGCTCATGACAAATGAGCGCGCATTGTACCCATTTGCCGCCACAAGGAGCGCAAAATAAGAGACCGGTTGCGTCTCTCATCGGTATGATTTCGGAGATCAACCCATGGAGCCGACAAAGGGCTATGGCTCCATGCAAATTCACAACCATGATGCGAAGCAGACCCTGATGGCCATCAATAATTGGAACGCCGGAAACAAAGCGGACATTGGAATAGGGAATTGTTCTTCAAACAACTCCGACTGGACATTCTCAGCCAACGCCCAAACCTACACGACGAAACGACTCCGTATACTGGTGCGTTGCCCATAACGAATCCGTAACTAGTTCGCGTTTGGCTGGATGGTTCTGCTGTATGGCTGTTGGCGCTTGTCCACGCAGGTCGCCGCTTGGATTAATGCCTTGAGGTTCTGAACGGTAACGGGCTCGTCCGAGGCATGGTTACGCATCCGGCAACCCGTCAGGCTGACGGTCAGCGGTTCGCTCCCGCGCACAAGCAGGAAATCCTGTGACTGCTCGAGGGTTGTCAGCGCCCCGTTGATACCCGAGAAGCACTCGACGTTGCTGAGCGCGGTGTGGCCCTGGCCCTCGATGATCACCGGATGGATATCCGTCTGTGGTGCCCCGGCGTTGGCGATGATCGAGCCCTGGGCAATCTGCCAGTTACGGTTGAATTCGTTGTCTCCCAATTTGTGAATGCCGACGCACACGCAATCCAGATTGAAACTGGTGAGCTGGCCGTAGGTGGCCGGTCCCAGGTATACGCCGCCCCACGTGCCAAAGGTGAAGATATCGATCAGCTGCGCATTGTCCGTGTGATCGATGACATAGCAAAATGTCCGCTTGGCCATGACGGCGTCTATCACACCCTTCTTGTGTCCGCCGTCGATGAGTCGTCGATTGGCAGGATTGACGTGGCAGTGTAGAATACGCGGAATATCGTAGCAGTAGTCGATGCGAATGAAGGTGCCGCCGAGGGGATATCCGTAGCAGTGTTCGATCAGGATCTGTTCACAGATCGCCTCCGGTCGGGCCGCGAAGTCCATCGCCATGTACTCGCCGAAGAAGGTGAGGCACGAGAGGGTGACTCCCTGGGCGCCCTTCGCCTGCGATACCTGGATGGTGGGCGGATACGCGATGATCTTGTTCGGGTCGGCAGCGGTTTGCCGCGGGTACCAGAACTGGATGCCGCGTACCTGGGTGGCGCTTTCGACGGTCAGGAAGGGACGAGTCTCGTCGTCGATGGCGAAGACGCTGCCTACCGGTTGCGGTTTTCCGGGATGGCATGTGCCGCGGCCCACGGGTCCATGCACACCGATGAGCGAGGCGTTCCGCTTGAGGAGAATGCCTCCGGCCACCCGGTAAGGCTCATCCGAGGGTTCCACGAAGAGCGCCGCCCCCCGCTCCGAGGCCCAGTCAATCGCCTTCTGAAGATTCTGCGCGTTCTCCGCGGCATTGTTCGTCGGCAAAACGCCGAACGCCCGAATCGACCTATTACCCGTCGGAACCACCGCCTTGGGCTCCCGCAAGAGAGTCCGGATATTCCACCACATTGCCGCGGATACTCCCAAAACAAAGAGAGCGACGGCGGCGTTCAGGCATCCATTGTTCATCATCGTTCCTGCTCCTTCCGATCGAACTCGGCCATGCGTTGTTTGCTGAAATGCGTTTCAGTCTGCGAGATCATCGGCCGACCGCGGCGTCAGGGTCGCGTCAGGCGTCAGGGTCAGTCCTCTTTTTGCAGTGTGTCACCCTTTCTCCCGCTTGCGCTGTATCCTCAACGCCGCACGCTCCGACGCCCACTTGATCCGGTTGATGTGCGCGGTCAGGTTTGAAGAGCATCCCATTTCGAGTTGCGCACTGATCCATTTATGACCGGCCAGCGGGCCAGCGTACGGCGATGAACATGCCACACCAGCGCGTTCCTTGTCAACGCTCCCCGCTTTCGTGCCGTAGTGCCCGCGCATCGCCTCCGGATAATACTGTAAAAAGAGGACTGACCCTGTCCCACCAATCTTAATCCCAATCGTTGTCGAAAACCGACGAAGAAGCCGACAAAGATGCAGAGCTGGTGGTTTCTCTATTCCAGAATCAAGGCGATTCCACGATCAGTCCGGGAATGTGGCGAAAATGGGTGTCGTAGGTGAGAAGGCGGGCGCCCAGCTCCATCGTCGTGGCGGCAATCCAGATGTCGTTGGTGGGCAGCGGCGTTCCCGCGCGCCGCAGAGCATTCACCAGGAGCGCGTAACGACGGGCTATGTCTACCGTGACGTCTTGAACGCGTACACTGGAGGTCTCCAGAAACGACTCCAGCCGCCCTTCATTCTCCGCAGCCCGGCTTCCCGCCTCGAAGCCCGTATAGAGTTCACCCAGCACGATAACCGGAAGGATGAGGACCGTCGATTCTTCCATGCAAAGCTGAAGAGGAGCATGCCCCAACATGAGCCGGGAATACGCGCATGTGTCGATGCATCGCTTCATTTCTTCCACAGCTCCGCATCGATGGCGCTGAACTCCGCGGTGGCTTTCTCGAACTCCTCGAACTCCTCTTTTTTCCATGAACCGGCGATGGCGGACAGATCTCGCTTCCGGCGCGGACTCGCCTCCAAGCCGAAACAACGGCGGAGCGCCTGCACAGCGGTCGCGTTCATGCTTTGGTGAGTCTCTTCCGCAAGACCGACAAGCCGATCCACAACCTCCTCCGGCACATTCCTCAGAGTCAGTGTCTTCACTTCGCCCTCCACTCCAACTTCATGCATTCATCCATGACGGCATAGTGCCATCACCAGTGACAGCGCCAATATATGATGGAATTACGCCTGTTTGCAAGAGGAATAGTGAAGCTCCCCGCCCTCAAGGGCGGGGCTTCTGAGCGGAACTCCGCCGTAGCCCATGAGGCTACCCGCCTGCGCCCCGACTTCGTCGGGCATGCTCCGGCGTGGTCGCCTCCGCCATTCCTCCCCGCGTTGCCTGCCCGCATTGCTGCGCAAAGCGCTGCAGGCGGGAAACGCGGGGCTCCCTGGCGAAGGCGAGAGGAGCCCCCAGCGACCTTGTGTCGCTGGTGAATGAGATTGTGGGGAAGGCGCGCAGACGCGTCTTTCGCCACAATCTCCCGCTCCGGCTAGGCGAGCTGGCCGGGGCGCGCCACCGTGCCGCTGAGGCAGTACAGGATTTCGCCGATCGAAACAAAGAAAAGGGGAGCCTCAGGGCTCCCCTCGTCGTGTTCGATAATGATGCGAGACTGCTACTGCGTCACCGAGTACATCAGGATGTTCTGGCCGAGCAGAATCGCGTCCGGCCCATCGTACCCGAGAGCGTACGGGCTCTGCGCCATTTCCCACCCGCCCGCCATTCCGTAGCGGCTGTAGATAACGCCGTAGTGCCCGTCGATATCGATGCCTTCGAGGTCCGGCTTGATGCTCTGCGACCCCATCTGCGAGCCCAACGACGGAGTGACCCCGACATTGGTGATCTTGTTCGGCAGGCTGAATACCGGATTGTTCTCCGGAATCGCCTTCAACGGGTACTCCGGGAAGATCGCCTGCATCTGCAGACGGAACGCCAGGTCGAACCCCTTCCGGCCGCAGCACGCCTCGGCAAACACGAAGCCGCCGTTCACCACGTACTGGCGAAGCCGGATGGCTTCCTCTTTCTTCAACCGGAAATCTTCGTGCCCGGTGATGTACACCACCGGCGCCGCGAAGAGGCTCTCGTCCGACAGCCGGATCTCCTTCAGACCGTACTTGACGGGAACTTCCGTCTTCAGGTTGAAGGTCTGCAGCAGCACCGGCAAGGCGGCGTGCCGCGTCTTCCACTCGCCGTCGTACACCAGCTGGGCGATGTTGACCTTGTCGCCCGTCGTCGTTTCCGCATCCACGAAGTTCATCTTCGAGGCGGCGTTCTTGGCCCACGCCCGCTGCGCCACCGCATACGAGAACAGGTTGACGCCCAGCTTCTTGGCGTCCTCCGACTGGTAAGCCTGGTAGGCGTCGTTCTCCGTATCCTCCCAGCCCACCGCCATGCACCAGCGGGATATCACCGCCACCGTGCGGCAATTGATGGTGACCCCGTCGAACCAGGGCTCGTTCCCCTGATAGCCGAAGAATCCCTTGTACACGCCCGGCCGGTACTTGACGCGGTCCAGGTCATAGTAGGAATGGAAGATCGGGTGATCCGAGCTCAGCCGCTGCAGATGCACTTCCGGGAAGATGGTCTCCAGTTCCTTCTTCGCGGAATCATAGAACGGCTTGGAGCCAAGACCCGTGTTGAGAATCAGCATGCCGCCATCCAGCATGAACTTGCGGAGCTTCTCGCGTTCCGCCGGCGTGAACTCGAAATGGAAGTGACCCGACCGGTACAGGATCGGGTTCTGCTCCGGATCGGGACTGATATCCGGCAGAGCCTTGATTTCCATGACGTAACTGGTGTTGATCATGTCCTTCATGCTCTTCAGCAGATTGTTCACGTCGTTCGGCGTGGCCGCCCAGTCGATTTCCTTGTCGGTCTTGATCTTCGTGAACATCACGGGGGGCATCGGCGGCTTCTTCGCTTCGCTCCGGGACATCGGCGTCACGGGGCAGCAGCAGCAGGCCATCATGTTTTCGGACGACGATATGGAGCGCGGGGGCGGCGGCGGCAACTTGGGCTGCGCCGGAGGCGCAACGAAGCCGGGTTCATCCGACCCGTCACCCGCCAGGAGCGTGTCGGCGCACAGTGTGGCCAGAAGCGCCGGCGCCATGGTTATGAATTTCACCGTCTTGTTCATAGGCTTACCCTTTCCTGATGTATACGACTCAGACTACCTCACTCAACTCGTTTCATCAACTCCTATTCAAAGCCCTGTTGCCATGCCGCGTGCTGCTGAGGGTCCCTGCCGGCTTGTCCGGCAGGATCCAAAATTTCCGCGTCCCGTGACGCGAGGTCACGGGGACGACTACCCCACGGCCGCCAGCACGGCGGGCCGGATTTCCAGGGCCCGCGCCCAGTTCCGCACCTCGTCCGTCCATCCCGGTCGCGCCGGATCGATCGCCTCAAAATCGCAGGCCGGCACGCGAACATCCTCGGCCCCGATCTCGGCCAGGACCGGTGCGGCGAACGGGTGATCGTGCTGCTGGAGACAGAACCAGCGGGCATAGAGAGACGGCCCGTGCCGCCCGTTGCGCGCCAGACACTGCGCCGCCTTGTCGGTCTGTCCCGCCAGGTCGAAGAGCCGCCCCGCATAGTAGCATTGCTCGACCGAGGCAGACGACTCCGCCTGCCCGAGAATGCCCGTGGCCAATCCCAACGCATAGGCGAGTTCCTTCTCCACGGGCTCGCCGTAGCCCCGCAACGACAAAATCAGGTAATACTGGGCCGCGAGGTTGGTTTCGTCGGCCGAATCCACGGCGTCAAACCGCTGGAAGGCCCGCACCGGATCGCCGTGGTAGTAACAGATCATGCCGCTGAGAAGATTCCTCTCGCGGTCGTCGAGACTGGAGTCGGACTCCAGCGCCGCGAGGAGGCGACGCGGCGCTTCGCTTTCCCGCGCCACCCGAGCCAGGCGGGCGGCATCCGCCGCGGGTTCCGCCCGGGCGCCGGCTTCCTCGAAGAGCCGGTGCGCCAGCAGCGGGAGGTGAAACGGTTCGACCGCGTCAAGGAAGAGCGCCGCCGGGAGCGGAAACATCTGGACGTGCGTCTGGTGCAGGTAGACGGCTCGACAGAAACACGGCTTCGCCGATGGCTCGCCGCCTTTTTCCAGAGCGGGCTGCAGATTCAGGAGAATGGCCTGACCGTACCACGGAAAAGCGAACGCGGGATCGAGCTCGGTCGCCCGGCGGTAGGCATCGAGAGCCTGACCGTATTCCCCGAGCGCGCTCAGCGCGTTGCCGACGCCGGCCCACGGATAGGCGAACGAGGGATTGAGTTCAATGGCGGTCCGGTACGCATCCAGGGCATCCCGGTATCGCCCCTCCGCGCCCAGCATGTACCCCTTGCCGTTCCAGGCGTAGGCGAGCGCGGGATCCAGGGCAATCGCCCGGTCATAGGCCGCCAGGGCCTCCCGATACCGGCCCTCGGCGCCCAGCACGTAACCCTTGCCGTTCCAGGGAGCGGCAAAAGTCGGATCCAACTCGATGGCCCGATTGTACGCGGCGAAAGCTTCCTGCGTCTTGCCGGACTGGAAGAGGGACAACCCCTTCACAAACATGTTCAACGCTTGCCAGGTCTCTTGCATCGTGTTCAGCACCCGAATGGCGACAACCGGCCCCTTCCCTGGTGAATGTCACCAGCCCTCGGAAAGGTTACAGCCGATCGACAGCCAAAATCCGTCTTTCGGACGCTCCCCCCCTTGACTTCAAGAACCGAATGGTGAATGCTGGTCATCCAACACGCTAAGGATTGGCCCCATGAGAAGCGTACATACCGACGGAACAGGGAAACTCTTGACAACGAAATCCTTCCATTCTTCTTTGCCGAAAATCGGTGGAGCGGCGCTCGCCCTCGCTCTGCTCGCCCCGATCGCGTTGTCGTGGGGCGCCGACTGGCATATCAAGGAAGCGCCGATCCGATTCAGGCTCAACGTCACGTCGGGTCCCTCGCACAAGAGCGCCGGGTATTTCGTCCAGTTGCCGGACGGCGGTCTCCTTCCCGCCCCCTGCCCCCAGCCCCAGGTGGTGACGAGCAGCGGAAAGCAACTGGCCACCTACGTCATGTGGCAGAACCGCAGCAGCGGCATCGGCATCGTATTCGAGTCGGACGGTTCGTCCGACGTCTACGTCTACGTGAGCCCGGGAAGCAAGCTGAAGCTGTGGAACTCGTCGTCGGGGTTGACGCCCAGCGCCATCACGTGCGTTCAGCCCGGCGCCGGCGGCATGGCCGCCGCGCAGGCCCTCGGCCGGCTGGGTGCCGTCGGTCCCACGGTCCACTACCGTAACAAGGCCGGGACCGGACAGTGCGCCCTGTGCCTGCAGGGCGACCAGTCGGGACGACCCGCCCCCTCTTCCTTCTATATGCTCTCCTATGTGAATGTCACCGATGCCGGCAGCACGTGGATCGCTCCCTTCTTCCAGCGCGGCAACTCGGAGATGCGTGTCGACGACAGGACCATCTCGCCCCAGAAGAAATCAGCCAAGTGGGGCGGGACCGGACAGGCGATGGATCTGTCCGCGGGCCCTCACAAGGTGGAGATCTTCTCGGCGTGCGACGCCAGCGTGGACTACACGTCGGAGGCGCTCGTCTGGTTCACGTGGGCCCCCCCGCACGCGACGGACACCGATCTGGGCGGCATCACCACCAACGCCCCCTTTGCCGGCCAGCGCCGGTGGGACAGCCGCGTCTTGCGCGACAGCGAAGTCGCCCGCTCCGGCTCCTGCAGCGTACGGGAGATTACCCTGCGCGACGGGGGCCCCGTCGCCTACTACACGGCCGATGCCCGCGACGTGTTCTGGTTCGAGGGCGGCACCCCCACCATCGTCTACAACCTGACCGCCATGACCGCCGGCAATCCCAAGGACACCACCTACACGTGGAACTTCGGCGACAACGCCAAACCGACGGGCGAGAAAGTGGTGTGGCTGTTCGCCGGTCTGAAAGATCAGCCGATCACGCTGACGGCAACCTGGAGCAACCAGACGTCGCGCTGCACGATTCCCCTGTTCACTTTCTCCACCATCAAATCGAGCCTCGAGAGCAGCGCGACGCGCGAGAGTTTCCGGGCGGCCTGCCTGAACGTCATCAAGAGTTATCCGGACGACGCCGACCCCGCCGCGTCGTGGGACAAGAGCATGTGGGACACCTTCTATCAGTGCCAGGAGGTGGGAAAAGGCGCCCAGCTCCTCGCCGAGGTCCTGGTCAACCGGTCGAGTTTCTTCAGGACCAAGATTCCGGCGGAGAAACAGGTGGAGCTGGAGGACATCTTCTTCCAGTCCATTTCCTTCGTCGCTCCCGACAAGGCCATCGAATGGCTGAAGAGCGCGGAACGATCGGCGAAGGCCGACCGCCGCACCGAACTCAAGATCATGCAGGCCGAGGTCTACATGTACCATAAGAAAGACCTGGCCGCGGCGAAATCGATTCTCACCCCCCTCGCGGCACAAGGCGCGGGCGACGCGCATGCCCTCGCCTCGATCCGCCTCGGCGATGTGGCGTTCCTGGAGCGGAATGTGAACGACGCCAACCGGTATTGGGGCTCCATCCAGCGGGGCGTCAAGCTCACCGACAACGTCATCAAGGGCGACGACGTGGAATGGCGGGGCGAGGCCAAGCCGGAAGAGAAAAAAGACGACGAGAAAGACAAGGAGAAGGTGAAGGACAAGCATGGGCTGACGCCCCTCGCCCCCCTGAAACGGATTCAGCCCAAGGTGCGCGTGACGGACTGGAAGAAAGCGGCCGTCCTGGACACCGACCTGGCGACATCGGTCATCGTGCTGCTCAAGCAGGGCGCCTACCTGGACGCCTATCACCAGCTCCAGAAATGGGAGCGGAACTTCCCCATGAGCAAGATGTCGAGCGACTATGTGAACCAGGAAGCCACGTTCTACATGACCATCGGCAACAACCAGCGGGCCCGGACAATGCTGGAGGCGTACTGCGAAAACGTGGACGCATCGAGTTACCTGGCCTCGGCGGCGGAGCTTCTTCTTCGATGCATGATGTACGACCGGGAATCGGATGAAGTGCTGAGCAAGTTCTGCGATACGATGAAGAAGCGCTTCCAGTTCCACCCGTTCGCCGACCGTGTGAACAGCATGCTCCGCCAGATTCGCGCCACCGAAGTTGCGCCGGACAAAGCGCCCGAAGGGCTGTAAGGCCGAAGCGGCGGAACGAGAGGGTGCTCCACCATGAAGACGTCCGTTTCCACGCTGGTCCTGGCGATCCTTCTCGCGTGTTCCTGCCGTCCGGCACGAGAAAAGCATTCCGCCGCCGCGCCGCCGCCCGCCCGTGCCCTCAACGAGATATCGCGGGAGCAGCGGCACGTGTTCCTCAAGGGCCATGCCGGCGACTGGCGCGGGGATACCGACAAGAGCAGATCCGTACCGCCGCCCCCCATCGAGAAGCCCTATCCCGCCGATGCCAAGCTGATCGACCTGGTCAAACCCGATCAGATCACGCTCGGCGCCGCGCCCCTGGCGACGGTCATCAACCAGCGCAGGAGCCGCCGGGACTATACAACGAATTCGCTGACCAACGAGGAGCTGAGTTTTCTCCTCTGGAGCACCCAGGGAATATCCGGCACCGAGAAGGACCATCAGGGCCACGTGGTGAACCAGTTCCGCACCGTTCCGTCCGGCGGCGCCCGGCATCCGTTCGAGACCTACCTGGCCGTCAACCGCGTCACCGGGCTCGCCCCCGGCCTCTACCGCTATCTGCCCGTCGAGCACAAGCTGCTGCCGATCCGCGACGAGAAGGATCTTCCCCGCACTCTCACCACCGCCTGCTACGGCCAGGAACACGCGGGCCGGGCCGCCGTCGTCTTCATCTGGTCGGCCATTCCCTACCGGACCGAGTGGGCCTACGGTTACGTGGCGCCCAAGCTCATCGCCGTGGACGCCGGCCACGTGTGCGAGAACCTGTACCTCGCCGCGGAATCGATCGGCGCCGGCGCGTGCGCCATGCTGGGTTACGACCAGGCGAGTCTCGACAAGTTGATCGAGGTGGACGGCAAGAACGAATTCACCTTCTACCTCGCCACCGTAGGCAAGGTAAGCCCCGAGCCGCCGAAGCCCGGCACAGGAACCACCGATGAAGCTGCCCGAAAATGAAGCTTTTCATTTGAAGAAGCTGGACGATCTCAAAGCGGAGATCGCCCGGCTGGCGTTCGACATTCCCGTCGCCGCGGACGTGGCCATCCTCTCCGAGCGCGTGCCGCTGGGGCCCCCGCCCGGCCGGGCCCTGCCGAACCGGTTTGCCGTGCTGCCCATGGAAGGCGGCGACGCGGAGCGCGACGGCTCGCCCGCCCGCCTGACGTTCCGCCGCTACACGCGCTACGCCGAAGGCAAGTTCGGCCTCATCTGGATCGAAGCGACGGCCGTGCTCCCCGCCGCGCGCTCGAACCCGGCCCAGCTTTGCCTGCACCGCCAGAACGTGGCCGCCTTCGCCAAGCTGGTGAATGCCATCCGCAAGGCGGCCCGGGCCGCCGGACAGGATACCGTCACGATCCTGCAGCTGGCGCATGCCGGCCGCAACGTCCGGACGAACGGGGCCCCCGCGCCGGTGCTCGCCCACCACCATCCGAAGCTCGATCAGCTGCAGAACATCCCGGAGTCCTATCCCCTCGTCACGGACGACGAACTCGATCGCCTGCAGGACGCCTATGTGCAGGCCGCCCGCCTCGCCGCCGAGGCGGGGTTCGACGGCGTTGACCTGAAGTGCTGCCACAAGGACCTTGTGGCCGAACTCGCGGCGGCATCGACCCGGCCCGGCCGGTACGGCGGCAGCTTCGAGAACCGCACGCGCTTCCTGCTCGAAACGTTCGTCAAGGTCAAGGCGGCGACGCCCGATCTGCTGGTGACCACGCGCCTCGGCGTGTACGACGCCGTCCCCTACCCGTACGGATTCGGCGTCGACAAGGACGACTACCGGACACCGGACCTGAAGGAGCCGCTCCGGCTGATCGCCTTGCTGAAACAGGCGGGGCTCTCCATCCTGAATACCAGTGTGGGGAATCCTGCCGCCGGAGCGGGCGCCGCGGGGCCGGCCGAGCATCCGCTGCAGACCGCGGCCCGTGTCATCGAGGTGACGCGCAGGATCCAGAAGGCCTGCCCGGATCTACCCGTGGTGGGCGGCGGATACAGCTGGTTCCGCCAGTTCCTGCCCCATGTGGCGGCCGGCGTCGTTCAGAGCGGCGGCGCTTCCATCGTCGGCATGGGCCGCTCCGCGCTGGCCTATCCCGACGCGCCGGCCGACATCCTGAAGACCGGACGGATGAGCGCGGCCAAGAGCTGCATCACGTGCGGCGCCTGCATGCAGTTGCTGGAGGGCGGCGCCTCGGCCGGCTGCGTGATCCGCGACGACGCCACCTACGGCGAAAGCTATCGCCAGCGGCACCACTTCTCGGTGGAGGCCCTGCGCGAAGAAGCGCGCCGCTGCCACTATTGCGAGGCGGCCAGCTGCGCTGAAGCCTGCCCGGCCCACATGGATGTCGCTGCCTTCATCAAGGCCTTTGCCGAGGACGACATCCAGACAGCCTACGACACGATGCGCCGCACCAACGTCCTGCCGGAGATGTGCTCGCACCTGTGCCCGACCTGGCTGATGTGCGAAGGCGCCTGCATCGAGACCGTTCTTACCGGCCGAACGATCCCGATCCGCGATATTCAATACGTCATCTCGTGGCTCGCCCGCACCGGCGGCATGGTGAAGACCGCCGTGCCGGCCAACCGGTCGAGCCGCCGGGTCGCCGTGGTGGGCGCGGGGCCGGCCGGCCTGGCCGGCGCGGTCACGCTGATCGAAAAGGGCCACCACGTGACGCTCTTCGAACAGGAAGAAACGCTCGGGGGCACCCCGGAGCTGGCCATCCGCGCCAGCCGCTATGCGGGCGCCGGTGCGGAGATCGACGCGCTGCTCAAGCCCGCCATCGACGCCGGCCGGCTCGAATTGAAGCGGGGCAAGAAACTGGGGAGGGACGTTACGCTCGACGAACTTCGGAAGCAGTTCGACGCCGTACTGCTGGCGACCGGCGTCTCGCAGGAAGCGTCGCTCGGCAAAGCCGGCGGTGTGATCGACGCGCTGACATTCCTGCGGAGAGTGAAACGGGGCGAATCGAAGTCGGTGCCCGAGCGTGTGGCGGTGCTGAGCGGGGGCGACTGCGCCATGGACGCGGCGGCCGCCGCCCGGGAACTGGGCGCCGCGGACCTGTATATCGTCTACGCGGGGCCCCTCTCGGAGATGCACTGGCACATGCCGGACAGCTGGATGCGGACCCGCGGCACGCACTGCCTGACGCTCACGCAACCGGTCGGCTACGAGACGGACAAGGCCGGCAAGCTCACGGGCGTGAAGGTCCGCCGGATCGAGTTGGGGCCCCCCGACGCCGCCGGCCGCCGGCCGCGCGTGCCGGTCCCCGGCAGCGACAGCGTGCTGAAAGTCGGACTGGTCATCGAGGCCATGGGACTGGGCATAGCGGAGGATCTGAAGCAGGCGCTCAAGGGCATTGAGTTCTCGGACAACGCACTGGTCAGGACGGCGGCGCCCAACTCCTTTGCCACGAAGCTCGACAAGGTCTTTGTCGCCGGGGGCCTGATCAATGGCGGCGCGTCGGCCGTCCAGTGTATTGCCGAAGGGATGAAGGCGGCAGCGGAGATCAACGGGATTCTGCAGTCGAGAAGGTCATGAACACGCCGTGCAGGAAAACATGAACCACGGAGACACGAAGGCACGGAGTTGGAGGTTGCGCTCCTCTGCCTCCCAAGGCAAGTCGCCCGATCCAATCGGAGTTCGTCGTCGATGCGCAGCGAATAGAGAGCCGACTGGTTGAGACAAGAGACGAACTTCGATTGAATCGGGCCTCTTCTTGTCTTCTCCGTGCCTCCGTGCCCTTCCTCCGTGGTTAACTTCTTCTCTGTAACCTTAGTCTTGTGTGAGGACATTGGAACTGAGAAGGTCGGATGAAATGGAACTGAAGAGCTGCAAGAAGATCGCGTACAGCCGCTGCGAGACGCCGGAAAAGACGGTTGAACGGCTCGAAGCGATTCTCGGGAAGCTCTACCGCTATACACTCGCCGAGCAGAAGGTTTCCGAATTCCTGTACTGGTCCGCCCTCTTCGTCGAGGGTCAGGACTTCCGGTCCATGGGGAAAGGCATCAACGCCATCCTCAGCAAGGCCGGCGCGCTGGCGGAAGCGGCCGAGTGGCTGACCACGCGGGAGACGGGGCAACTCCCCGGCTTCGTCACGGGGCACCAGAAGGATATGGAGAATCCGCTCCGGATGGAGGATCTGCTGGCGCACATCGCCTCCGCCACGCCGGAGGTGATCGAGAAGGTCAAGAAGCAGGACTGCGCGCAATATTGGGTTGACGGCTGCTCGCTGATGACGGGCCGGACCCTGAAGGTGCCATTCGAGTATATCCGGCGTATCAGCGGCCCCAGCGGCGTGGCGGCGGGGAATCGTCTCGAGGAAGCCATCGTACACGCCACGAACGAGATCTTCGAGCGCCGGGCGCACATCACCGTCCTGCGAAAGAAGATGGTGGTACCGACGATCGATCCGGCCACGATCGACAACCCGTTCATCCGGGCCCAACTGGAATTCGTACGGAGCAAGGGCATCGAGGTCACCATCAAGGACCTGTCGTTCGGCGGCGCGCTGCCTTGCATCGGCGTCTACTTCCTCGACCCGGCCATTCCCGAGGATTTCCAGTTCCACCACTTCCTCAAAGTCGGCGCCTCGTTCACCCGGGAGGATGCGCTGATTCGATGTTTTACCGAGTACACGCAGGGACGGCGGACCGACGAGTTCATCCGCGCGCGCCGGGACGAGCAGGCGCGGGTGCTGAACGTGGATTTCCGGAACCTGAAATGCGTGGGCGATACCGGCGACAACTTCCTGTCGGCGTTCATGTTCGGCATGGTCCCCTACACCCACGCCGACTTCCTGCGGGCGGGCGACGTGGTGCCGTTCGACAAGGGCGAATGCTTTGACGACTGTCTCGATGATATCGAGCGGTCCAAGGAAATCTGCCGGGTGCTGGGCAAGGATTACATCGTCGTGGACCTGACCGATCCGGCGATCGGCTTCCCCGTGGTCCAGGTGGTAATTCCCGGCTATTCCGACGTCCTGCCCTATCATCCCGGCACGAGCCGCGTGCTGTTCAAACGCGTCAGCCAGGACGACGTGCTCAAGGCCTACGACAAAGCGCGGATACTGGAGCAGGTGTAAATGGCACCTAGTTAAGCTCGTTTCCGTATCTGGCGGCGGCTGAGGCCAGCCGCCCTCCAAAGAAATCATTGATGTTTTCCGCTTGGAGGGCGGTCGGCCTCGACCGCCGTGCGCTCATCTTAACGCCATTCGGAACAGGTCTAGCACGAAACCACGCAACGTCGTCGTGCCCGCGCCGGTTTCAGGTTTCAGGTGTCAGGAGCCAAAGCACGATGTCTATCAACGGTAGCACCGAATCGCTTGCCCAGTCTTCGGCCGCACCTTCTCGCTACGCCGTTGATTTTCGCCCTTTTCCGTTGAATCGCCTGTCTTGTCCGCATAAACTCTGACCCAGAATTGGAGGTTGTTGTTTCAAGTCCGCGGATCTCTGTATAAGCGACACCAACCGTCCAAGATAGAAGTTGGGGCAGAGAGAATGGATAGTGAATAGGAAGATACTGACAATCGTGAGTGTTGTGATCTTCTTCGCCATCCTGGCTTGCCTTGTGCGCGTGCTGGATGTTGCGATGCACGTGACACTGGGTGAAGCATCTGAATTGCCAGACTTCCCCGTGATGGGGAAGTCCTTGTCCCGGATGGTGTCTATTGTCGGTACCCTTGCCTTTGCACAGACCATTCTGATTTTGTGGAGCCTTGGACAAGGAAGATCGGTAAGGCCCCAACCACCGCCAGGAAACTAGCTCGCAAAGCTGGCAGTTTCAGGCATAGCGTTCGACGTGATCGAAGCGGAGATGACGTATGTTCGATGAAGGATCAGGTCCGAACGCAACGGGCGTTGCCGCTGAACCGCGGACCGGTTTTCCCTCCCTTTTCGCGTCCTCTGGCGTGTTTGGCGCGCATTCTCCCATGCCCTCGCACGGAGCCGGCATGGTTCAATTCCCGTTCCCCTCACCCTGGCCCTCTCCCTCATAGGGGAGAGGGAATCCGGTCTCGGCCCATTGCGAAGAAGGCGCACTTTTCGGTGCACGCTTCTTACATTGCCTCTCCCCCCGAGGGAGCCACCGTCGCCGAAAGGCTATGGCGGACCCGGGTGAGGGGCTATTCAACTGAATCGTTACGGCTGAGAGCCTTCTCGCTTCCTTGATGACATGAGCGGCCGAAATCCTGTAACCTTTGGGCGTTTTGGGGACATCCTAGGAGTGGCGCGCCATATGAGCCAAACGGACGAGGATATACGCAAAGTCCTCGAGGGTAATATCGAGCAGTACGGGGAGGTGGTCAGAGCCTGCGAGCCCGTGGTGAGGGCCGTCATTGCGGCGACCGTACCGGATGCCGGCCGGGTCGACGACCTGACCCAGGAGACCTTCCTCACCGCGTACCGCAAGTTGAGGCGTTACCGGTCCGGCACGAATTTCACGGCGTGGCTGCGCGTCATCGCCAGGAACCTGGCCCTGAACGAACGCCGGCGATGGATCCGGCGAACCGAGTTCCTGGACCGGCATCGCGCCGATCTCGAGGCGGCCCTCGAGAAGGAGATTCGGGCCGCCGTGGAAGCGCTGCCCGATAACGCGGTGGCCGCCGTGCGGGAGTGCGTGGCGAAGCTGGACAACAAGACCCGCGCGCTGATTGAGAATTTCTATTTCAAAGGACTGAGCGTGAAAGAGCTGGCCAGCCAAATGAAGATGACCGAAGGCGCGATCCGCGTGGCGCTTTTCCGCGCCCGGCAGGAAGTCGCCGCGTTGCTGAAGAAGGAAGGAGTCATGCCATGACCTCCATCGATCCCGACGATTCCAAGGCCCTGCTTGATCATATCAACGAATCCGACACGGCGCGGTCCTCCGTCGCCGCCGACCGGGTCACCGACGGGTTGCTCCGCGCCGCGGCCTCCGCCGCCGCGGCGGACAAGACCGACACCGCCGCCGCCGTGCTCCGGCAGGTCCGCCGGATCCGCCCGGAACTGGCCGTCGTCCCCGCCCCCGCCCGCCCGGAGCGCCGGTTCCACGCCAGCCCCGTGTTCGTCCGATCGTTCGCGACTGTGGCGGCCAGTCTGATGGTTCTCGCCTGCCTCTGGTGGGTCAGCGAAAGCCTGCGCCTCCAGTCGCTCGCCACCGTGGAGGCCTACGGACAGGTGACGATCCGGCGCGGCGACCGCACCATCCCCGTCACCGCCGCCACCCGGCTCTACAGCCGCGACACGATCGAAACGAAGGACGGCTCGCGGGCCACGGTCCGTTACACCGGGGAGCGCACCTATCTCAGCTTGCGCGCCGACAGCCGCCTGAGACTGTCGCAGAGCGACGGCGCCAAGCAGTTGTTCCTCGACACCGGCACCCTGACCGCCGACGTCGCCCCGCAGCCGGCCGACAGACCGATGATCGTCTCGACGCCCCGGGCCAGCATCCGTGTCGCCGGAACCCGGTTCCGGATCCAGAGCGACGCCGCCGGCGCGCTCCTGGAGGTCACCGAGGGCAAGGTGTGCATGACCCGGCTCTCCGACCGGTACTCGCTGGAAGTTCCGGCCGGCTGCACGCTGGCCCTGCAGGGCACGCGGACGCCGACGCTGGCGCCGATCGAGCAGGTCGTGCTGGGCCACTTGCGAAAGGACCAGCTGGTCGAACCCGACAAGAGCGTGCGGCTCGCCCGCGCGTTCGCCATCAACACGCTGACCTATGAAGTGCCGTTGGACAATGGCGCGCCGCCGGACCGCCTGAAGGAAGCCGTGGCCGCCGCCCACCAGGCCGGGCTGCGCTTCTTTGCCCGGGTCGACCTGAAGAACGGCCGCGCCATGAACATGAACCAATCGGAGTACATCAAACTGCTCCAGAACCGGCTGGCCACGCTGGTGGAGCGGTATGATTTCGACGGTGTCTACTTCATCAACGGGATCCCCGGCAAAGACGAGGCGCACATCGTCGACCTGCTCAACCCTGTCTACCAGTACATGAACGAGACCCAGCCGGGAACCTCGCTGCTGGTGGGCGGCCCGAACGATTCCAGCACCTGAAGGCTTGAAAAGCGGCGGCGTTGCGGTAGGCTTCCGGAAACGGTTGAATCCTATTCGAGGAAACACGATGACAATCTCGACACGTTCTTCGCTTCACCTGCTGCTGCCCCTGGCACTCCTGTTCCTCGGCGGCCCGGCCCTCGCGGGGACCGAGAGCGGCAATGAACTGTCCCGCCGGCTGATGTACAGCCAGAAGGGACAGGAGAAGCAGATGGAGAAGGATGCCGTCGGGAACCTGTTCTTCTTCCGCTACATGAAGATCGACCAGAAGAAAGCCATCACCAACACGGTGCCGACGACCTACGCCTTCAAGGCGCTGGAGCCCGGCGGCGGCATGTACGTGGAATTCGTGGTGACGAAGAAGGAATCGCTCAAGATCGCCACGACGCTCCAGGAAGGCGAGGCGGTCGCGTTTGTCGGGCGCATCAAGACCATCAGCAAGGCCGACAACAAGATTGTGATCGAGTCGGTGATCCTCCGCTACAAGGACAAGCTGACGCCCACGAAGGGCAAGGAAAACCTCGCCGACATCGACCCGAATGCCCGGTACGGAACGGACACGTCGTCGGGGGAAGAAGTGATCATCAAGAAGTAGGCAGGAGGATATGAACACACGCATGGTGATGGTTGCCCTGTTGGTGTCGCTCGCCGGGGCAACCGGCATTCGAGCACAGACCACGTCTCCCGCCGCGGATGAGCCTCGCCTCCTGGCGCTCTGGAAATACCACATCGAGAACACCAACGAACACGCCAAGGTCATCGCCAGCTGCGACGAGTTCCGCAAGAAGTCCCCCAAGAGCGTGTTCCTTCCTGTTTGCGACGGTCTGGCCGCGTGGCACGCGCTTCAGATCAACGAGCCGGAGACGGCCATTCCGATCTTCGAACGGATGGCCGCCGCCGAGGCCACGCCGCTGAACAAGGCCGGGAGCACCATGGCCCGGCGCTGGCTGACCCGGCTCGACCGCGAGAAAGTGAAGACCGCCCTCAAGTTCCTTTACCGCAAGAACATCGCCTTCCCCGCCACCCTGGACGCCATGAAGACGCTGCCGGCGGCCCAGCAGGGCCCGTTTGTCGATCGCTGGAAGCAGACGTGGAACTACCGGCTCGTGGGCTTCAAGAGTCCGGTCTTCAAGAACGCGCGCGACCAGAAGTATGAACTGCAGAGCGCCGCCCTCGGCCCCGATTCCGATCTCAAGATGGCGATGGAGGTCCCCTACGCGAGCAAGGTCAACCTGAAGCCCGGCAAGATCATCTCGGCCAGTCCCGGCAAGGAGACGATCGAGTTCTCGACCACCGACGAGAAGGCGCAGAAGTCCATGCTCAGCGTCGGCTCGGATTCCGGCGCCATCAGTTTCCCCTACATGGGCCCCTCCCTGATCATCCTGTCGGACGGCGATCACTGGAGCGTTATCCCCCGCTCCAAGTAAAGCCCGCACGGCGTCCTGGAACCTTCGCGCGGAAGGCTCTAATTGTATTGAGAAAGGAGCGCCGGTTCGGCTAAGGTTGTCCGCGGTTCGGCTAATTTCGGAAAGACGGCTTCTATGGCGGCAGGCGAAGGCATTGCGAGTTTCCTCACTCCTGAACAGTTGTGCAAGCTGGGCCGCCTGGTCTTCCTGTCCCGCTACGTGGTGGAAGGCAACCTCGCCGGCGCGCACCGCAGTCCCCGCAAAGGCTCCAGCTCCGAATTCGCCGACCACAAGGCCTACATGCAGGGCGACGACCCCAAGCACATCGACTGGAAGGTCTTCGGCCGCACCGACCGCTACTACGTGAAGCGGTTCCAGGACGAAACCAACCTCCGCGTGTACATCGTGGTGGACCGCAGCGCCTCCATGGCCTTCGGCAGCGGCGCGCTGACGAAGTACCAGTATGCCTGCCAGCTCGCGGCGGCCCTCGGCTACATCACCGTCAAGGTGCGGGACTCGGTGGGCCTCTTCATGATCTCGGAGAAGATCGATCTCCACATGGATGCCGCCAACTCCTTCCTGCACCTCAACAACCTGCTCAAGCAGATGCAGGTCGTCCACCCCGCGGCCAAGACCGAGATGGCGAAGAGCCTCCACGAGGTGGCCGAGGCCGTCAACCGGCGCGCCCTCGTGGTCATCATGTCCGACCTGTTTGACGACCCGGACGCCATCGGCCTGGCGATCGCCCACTTCCGGAAGCAGCACCACGACGTGGTCGTGCTCCACGTGCTGGACCCCATGGAAATCGATTTTGCGTTCAAGAAGGGCGCCCAGTTCGAGGATATGGAGACCCAGGAGACCATCACGGTCGATCCCCGCGCCCTGGCCAAGGACTACCAGAAGGTGTTTGGCGAGTTCCTGGAGAAGAACCGGAAGATTTGCGCGGCGATGAATGTCGATTACCGGATATGCCGGACAGACGAGCCCATGGAGACCTTCGTGCGCGCCTATCTTGAAGAGCGGCGCCGGTGCTCCAAGTGAGAGAGGTCAGAGGCCAGAGATCAGAGATCAGAAGTCAGAGGTCGGAAGAAAGACGGGCGGGATCAGAACCCCGAACCGCGGTCAACGACCGTCGACTATGGATAGAGTGATATGTTTTCGTTTCTGAATCCATTTTTCCTGTACTTTGCCGCGGCCGCGGCCGTTCCGCTGGTCCTGCACATGATGCAGCGCCGCCGCGTGGTGGTGGTGCCGTTCAGCACGATCCGCTTCCTCAAGATGGCCCAGAAACGGTCGTCGAACCGCATCCGGATGGAGAACTTCCTGCTCTGGGTCCTCCGCACCCTGCTGATGCTCGCGCTCTCGATCGCCTTCGCCATGCCCCTGATGCGCACGGCGGCCTTCGGAAAATTCCTCGGCCGCACCAAGCGCGACGTCGCCATCGTCATCGACGCCTCCTACAGCATGGGCTACCAGACCGGCAAGGAGACCGTGTTCGACAAGGCCATCGCCTGCGCCAGCAGCGTCATCGAGGGTCTCGACGACGGCGACCGAATCTGCATCTTCCTCGCCAACGACGACGTCAAACAGGTCCTGTCGCTCAAGTCGAGCCAGAGCAAGGAAGCCGCACTCTCTCAGCTCAGGACACTGACGGTCGGCCTGACATCGTCGCAGCTTTGTCCGGCCACCCTGGCCGCCGTCGAAGAGCTCAAGCAGGCCGAACGAAGAGAGCGCGAGCTCCACATCATCACGGATGGCCAGGCCCTGCCGTGGACGGGATTCCGCCAGAACGACACGAACTACCCGGCGGCGACCCAGAACGCGGCCGGCTCGAACAAGACCGCCACGGCCAAGGACGACACGTCGAAGAACAAGGATAAGGACAAGAAGAAAGAGAAAGACAAGAAGAAGAAAGACGGCAAGGAAGATCCGGCCGCCCAGGGGCCCCGCTCCACCCGGCTGGACCAGTGGCAGCCGGAGAAGATCGATAAGAAGAACGCGTTCTTCGTGACGATCGTCGGCGCCACGGCGCCGGAGAACGCGTATCCTGTCGACGTCGAAGTCCAGCCGCCCCTGCTCCTGACCGACACGGCGCCGCGCCTCGAGGTCAAGACCGGCCACAGCGGAGCGGCCAAGAACACCACGGTGACCATCCTCCTGGACGACAAGGAAGTGGCCAACCGCGCCTCGCTCCTCGGGGAAGCCGAGGGAGACGACGTGGGGTTCAGCCTGCCGCCCTCGTCGGTCGGCGTGCATGTCGGCAAAGTGCAGACCGCCCCCGACAATCTCCCGATCGACGACACCTTCTACTTCCTCATCCGCGTTCGCGAAACCCTGCCCAGCCTGTGCATCGGGGAAGCCGACGACTGTTTCTTCGTGCTCAAGGCGCTGAACGCCTCGCTCGGCGGCGAGTCCAACCTGAGGGTAAAGCGCATCGGCACGGAGGAACTCGCCCAAGAGAACCTGGCCACCTACTCGTGCATCTTCCTCTGCAACGGGCTGCCCCTGCCCAGCCAGGCCGAAGTGCTCCAGCTCGAGCAGTACGTCAAGGATGGCGGACTGCTGGTCATGTTCCCGGGGGACAAGGCCAACCTCGCGGACTACCAGGTCATGACCTGCCTGCCGGGGACCCCGACCGCGGTCGTGGAAATCACGTCCAGCCTGCGAAAGAAGATGTTGCGGTGGGAACGCCCGCAGCACCCCATCCTCCGGACTCTTCGGCTGGGACCCGGCGGCTCGCCGGTGGTGACGGTCAGCAAGACCCTGGACTTCATGAACTACAACGAAGACTCCGAACCGTTGATCGTGATGGGCGACAAGGAGCCGTTCCTCATGAGTCGCGACATCGGCCGGGGGCGGGTCCTGCTGTTCTCCGTGACCGCCGACCGGACCTGGAGCACCTTCCCGTTGTCGGCCTTCTACCTCCCCATCATTCACCAGGTCGTCCAGTTCGGGGGCGCCATCTCCGGAGGCACGCTGTACCTGCTGACGACGCGCGACCTTTCTCTGACGGAGTACCTGCCGACGGCGGTCCAGGGCACGATCCTGCAGGATCCCAGCAAGAACAACGTCGCCATCCGCAGCTCGCTCATGGAGAACAAGCTCGTGCTCCGCGCCGAGGACCTCCTGACGCCGGGCGTCTACCGGATGTCGAAAGCGGATAGCCCCGAAATGGAACCCGCGCTGGCGCTCAACCTCGACCGCGTGGAATCCAACCTGACGCCCGTCAAGCGAGAGGAGATTCCCAAGATGCTCGGCGTGGACATGGTGCAGGTGGCCAACGGCAAAGACGAGCTGGAGAAGCTGATTCGCGACTACCGCGTGGGACGTACGCTGGGAGAAAGCTGCCTGTGGCTCGCGCTCTTCCTGGCCATGGCGGAAATCTTCTACGCGAATTTCAAGTGCCGTAAGGTATCGACCCTGTCCGACGCGCTCGGCGTGGAAGCCTCGGGCAAGGTGACCGGCTCAGGTTCGGAGGAAGGGAAGACAGCGTGAGGAAGAGGGAGAACAACATTCAACATTCAACATTCAACGCTCAACTCCCAACGTTCAATCGGGGAATAGAGATGGCCGCCGGCGCACAAATCAAGTACGACTTGGAGGAAAGGCTTCTGGAATACGCGGCCCGTATCATCTGCCTGACTGGCGCGCTGCCTAGAACGCAGGCCGGCACCCATGTGGCAGGCCAACTGTTGCGCTCGGGCACATCGCCGCTCTCGAACCACGGGGAAGCGCAGGCGGCCGAGTCAGTCGATGATTTCATTCACAAGATGAGCGTCGCTCTGAAGGAACTGAAGGAGTCGCGCCGCTGGCTCCGGCTCTTAGTCAAGGCGCACTTGATCAGAGAATCGTCCCGCGTCGAACCGTTGGTGACCGAGACCGAGGAACTAGTCAGAATATTCGCGGCCAGTATTCGCACAGCGAAAAGCCGGAAGTAACCGCCGTTTCTGGCGTTGAGTGTTGAACGTTGTCTGTTGAATGTTGAGAGTTGAAATGATTATCTGGGAACATACGGTGCCAACGGCCCTGATCGCCGCCGGGATCGCGGCCTCGGTCGTCGTGATCGCCTTCAGTTTCTGGCGGTTCGTCAAGCTGGACATTCCGAACCTGATCCTGGTGGCCTGCCGCCTGATCTTCACCGCACTGCTGGCCTGGTGCCTCTTTATGCCGCAGGTGAAGGAACAGCTGACCCAAACGCTCAAGCCCCGCTTCGTCGTGGTGGTCGACACCTCCGAGAGTATGCTCCAGACGGCTCCGAAAGAGATGTCCAACCGGTGGGCCGCCGCCCAGCAGGTGCTCGATATGAGCTGGACCAAGGTGGTGGCGGCCGAGTGCGACCTGGACACCTATTCGTTTTCGTCCGAGGTCGGCTCGAGAATCGACCTGACGGCCGCCAAGGCCCTGGTCCCCGACGGCAAGGCCACCCTCCTGAGCGACGCCCTGCGGAAGATCACGGACCGCTACCGCGGGCAGAACGTCACCGGCTTCCTGCTGCTCACCGACGGCATCGACACGCGCGAGGCCTATGACGCCTGGGCCAATACGCCTTTGCCCTGGCCAATCTACACCGTCCGCCTGGAACCGCCCGCCACCTGGGAGGAGGAGCCGGACCTCCGGGTCGATACCGTGAACACGCCGCGCCGGGTCAACGTGGGATGGACCACCGAGATGAAGTCCATCGTCTCCGGTCAGGGCACGAAGGGTCAGCCGGTGACTGTGCAACTGATGGAGAACAACGTTCTGAAGCAGGAAATCCCGACACAGATCGCGGCCGGCGGCGGGTCCAAGCAGGTCAACTTCCAGCTCGATCACCCGGAAGTGGGCGTCTTCACCTACACGGTCATGGTCCCGCCGCTCCCCAAGGAAACCCACACGAACGACAACGCCTATTCCATCACCGTACAGGTGATCGACAACAAGAACCGGCTGCTCTACGTGGAAGGTCCGCCGCGAACCGAATCCAAGTTCCTGACCCGCGCGCTGAAGGCCAACCCGAAGGTGTCGCCGCTCAGCTTCATCCGCGGACCCAACGGGCAGTTCCTGACCCTGGGCGCGCGCGGCAGCATGACGGCCGACATGATGGAATCGCAGCTGGCGTTCTTCAAGATCGTGATCGTCGGCAACCTTGACGCCGAGGAACTGGGCGAGCATCGCGCGCAGAACTTGATGAAGTTCGTGGACATGGGCGGCAGCCTTATCCTGCTGGGCGGTCCGAAGGCCTGGGGTGCCGAGGGCTTCATGAAATCCCCGCTCAAGAAGATTCTGCCGATCAAGAGTCTCGGCGAGAAATCCATGGAGGGAAGCTATCCGGTGCAGCTGACCGATTCGGGCAAGAGTCATGCGGCCTTCGCCGGCGACGAGAGCCTGTGGGAAGTCATCCCGCCCGTCCTGTCGATCTACCCGAACGCCTCGATCTCGGCCGGCGCGGAGTCGCTGGTGGCGGCGAACACGCCGTTGGGGCCCCAATCGGTGATCGTGGTCCAGCGTTACGGACAAGGCAAGGTGGTGGCTATCCTCACCGACTCGTTGTGGAGATGGAAGCTGACGCCCGACACGGAGAAGACCAAACTCTACCAGCGGTTCTGGGATCAGATCCTGTCCTGGCTGTCGCCCTCCGAAAAGGAACTCCAGCCCGACCAGATCGACATCTTCTCGGACAAGGAACAAATGTTCCTCGGCGAGACCACGGAACTGAGCGCCATGATGGGTAACAAGGAGCAGCAACAGCGATCGGACCTGGCCGTGACCTGCGTGATCAAGTCGCCGGATGGCCGGGAGCTTCCGTTCCTCATGACCAAGCAGAACGTCGTGACGCCGGCCGGGAAGTCGTTCCCGGGTTATGCCAGCAAGTTCTCGGCGCAGGAGCCGGGGCTCTACTCCGCTTTGGCCCGGACGGAGATCGAAGGAAAGAAGATCGAATCCGATCCGATCTCGTTCTTTGTCAAGGCATTCACCCCGGAGTCCGTGCCCCGGCCGGCAAAACCGGAGATTCTGCAGGCCATTGCCAAGGCCAGCGGCGGGGCCTATTTTGAGGATTTTGAGGAGTTGAACGACACCCTGTGCAAACTGAAGTTCGCCGGGCGGGAGGAGGAAAGCGTAAAGTATCGCTCCCTATGGCAGAATCTGCTAATAATCTCTTGTTTGATGACGTTGTTATCAATAGAGTGGGCCATCAGGAAATGGCGTAACATGCCCTGATGGCGGCCTTTAGAGGAGGTCAAGATGCGGTTTTCAGCTATCCCCCTATGGGGGCTGGTCTTTTTCTGCTTTTTGGCGATGCCCAGCCCCTCGCAAGCCGGGTCCAACCTGCTGTTCAACGGGAGTTTCGACTATACCAACAACCCCATGGCCGGCTGGCAATACGACTTCACCTGGCTGGGGAATGGTCTCTTCATAGGGAACAGCAGCTACGTCTCCTGGCTGGAGAAAGAGGGAACGCACAAGGGAGTGGCCAAGCTGAGCGTGACCGACGCCACGATCCTGCATCAGGGAGTGTGGCTCGACAGCAAGCTGGTTCCCTACGAGTACCCGTACCAATACAAGATTACGGTCTGGGCACGGACCACGGGCCCCGACGCCAGGATCTTCACCTGCGCCGTCATGTGGCAGTCGGGACGGACACCCCACCCCGACCCGGATCTCAGCGAGACGGCGCCCAAGCCGCCCAACCGGCTGATCCAGCAAGGGTCCGGCCACCTGGTGTATTTCACGGGCGGCAACAACCGCGACATGAGCGGGCCCAAGTCCACATGGACCAAGGGAGAAACCATCTTCCCCGACGACGTGCCGTCGGCAGAGGAGATCAAACGGCTCAAGAGGGCGGACTTTATCTTTGTCCACATTTGTGGCCTCATGGGGTCGACGGGCGATCTGTTCATCGACGACGTCTCCATCGAAAAGCTGAATCAGAAGGCCAAGGTGGATGCGCCGGCAAAGGCCGCCGCGAAACCAACCCCAAAGAAGTTGTCAAAGTAGGAGCAAGTCATGGCCGCGTTGATGCACAGTGAAATGGAGGCCGTCGGCAGGAAGCTCTCCGGGTGGCAGGCCGAGTTTCGGATGGTCTTGTGGGCCGCCGGAATCGGGGCCTGCCTGGCGATGTTCGGCCTTTCGGACATCTTCATGCAGTTTGGCCGCTCGGGCCGCGTCATTTCATGGCTGGTCCTGATCGCACTGGCCGGGCTGGCGTTCTGGACCATCAGCAAAGCGCTGGGCCAGAGACGAACGGTGCTGGGCGTGGCCGCCACGATCGAAAGGGCGTTCCCCTCTCTCGACAATCACCTGATCAACTACATCCAGTTCGGCGCCGCCACCGACAACGACGCATTCAAGAAAGCCTACGTCCGGCGAGGCATACCGGAATGGCGAAGCGTCAATGTCGACCAGATGAAGAACCGCAAGGCGGCCCTTTACGCCAACCTGGGTCTGCTCCTGGCTGTCCTCCTGCTGGTGACGCCCGGCATCCTGGCGGGCCAGACCTGGGTGGTCTCCATCTGGCGGATCGTGAATCCCTTCTCGAACACGCCGCCGGTCAGTCTCACCAACATCCTCAACGTGGATCCGGGCGACGCCGTTCTCCTGCAGGGCAACCCCGTCATGCTGGCCTGCTCGGTCAAGGGCCGCCGGAATCACCGGGTGTGGCTGGACATCGAACCCGCCGACAACGAAAGGACCACCTACGATCTCGGAAAGATCACCAGCGGCGACATCGAGACCAACGTGTACCGCGTTCCCAAGCTCACCACCGACATGAAGTACCGGTTCCGCGCCGGCGACTCGCCGTTCCCGAAGTGGTACAAGATCGAGGCCCGGCCGCCGCTCGCCTTCACGAAGATTCAGCTGTCGGTCGCTCCGCCGGACTATACCCGGCTCAACCCGCGCACGTTCGACGGCATGGGCGAGCCGGTCCAGATCTTCCAGGGGTCCGAAATGGAAATGACGGTCACCTTCAATCAGCCGGTGACGAACACCACCGTCTTCCTCAAGGGCCAGACGCCGATCCAGTTGACCAAGACGGCGGACGGGAAAGTGTGGCGCGGCAAGACCGCCATCATGTCGGGCAGCGGGCTCCAGGTCATGGCGCGCAACCAGTATGACGAGCAGGTCGACGTGCCCGTGGCCTACGAACTCATGCCCGACCGCGAGCCGGTCATCCAGGTCCTGGCCCCCAAGGGGAAGACGGTGCTGGAGGACGGAGGAATTCCCTCGGTCCAGTTCTCCGTCCAGGACGACTACGGGCTGAAGGAAATCTGGGTCGAGCAGGTGCCCGCCGGCAGCATCAAGGGAACCGTCGGCCAGGTCATCGACAAATGGCCGGTCGCCGACTTCGCGTTCAGCAAGGACTGGAAAGCGCCCAACTTGAAGATGGGCAAGGGCGAGCCCATCGTGCTTCGCATCGTGGCCAAGGACAACTATCCGTTCGGGGAACGCCGGACCCAGTCGTCGGCCGTCGTCTTCGATCCGCTCAATGTGAAGAGCGCGCTGGAGAAGGAAGCGGCCGCCATGGCCGCCGCCGCCGCGTCGCTGGGCAAGATCGTCGAACTCCAGAAGCAGAACGTGGCGGAAACCACGAAGCTGAAGGATGCCATCGCCGTGGCCCCACCGGAACAGTGGGGCCTCGTGGCCAACGTGCAGGACCAGATACGCCAGCTGACCGGGAAGATCCTGCAGAACCCGCTCAACCCGCTGGGCGGCATGACGGCCGGAATCAAGCAGCTCTATGCGGACGAAATGAGCACCGCCGTCAGCCAGCTGAAGGAGACGGCCGGCGCCAAGGGCGACGAGAAGACCAAGCTGGCCGACAGCAGCCTGACGACCGAGGAAACCATCCTGAAGAAGTTGACCTACGCGGAAGTGGCGTCCGCGAAATCGAAGACGTCCCGGAAGGCCTCGGGCCTCGTCGCCATGCTGAAGAACCTGATCAAGGGCGAAAGCAAAGTGCTGTCCTCCACCCAGAACTACATCCAGACCAAAGTGGCGGTGGGCAAACCGGTTGTCGAGCAGCAGGACGGCCTGGCCGCCGACGTCACGGCTTTCGTCAAGGCCTGCCAGGAAGACGCCCAGGCGCTCGAGGGCAGCGACAAGAAGTTTTCCGAGATGATCACCAAGGCGGCGGCAGCCTGCGAAGAGAAAGCCATCAAGCAGGACATGCTCAAGTCGGCCGAGGAACTGGACGCCAACGCGCCCGACAAGGCCGTTCCCCTCCAGGAGACCTCCCTCGCCAAGCTGAGGGAAATCAGCCAGATGATGAACCAGTGGCAGGTGGCCAACGCCGAGAATCGACTCGAGGAAGTCATCGACACCGTGCAGGAGACCCGGGACAAGATGGATAAGCTGTCCAAGCTGGCGGGCAAAGTGGTCGAGTCCATGCTGTTGACCGAGAAGAGCAAGGACCGGCAAGACAAGGCCATGGACCTGATGGAGGAAGAAGCCAAGGAACTGCGCCAGAACATGAAGGATGCCCTGCTCCAGGTGCCGACGGATCTCCAGATATTCCCCGAACTCAGCGTCGCGAACGAAATGGTGGATGACGTGATCACCGGCTTTGAAGAGGTCGACCAGGTCGCGGGCTCCGACAAGTGGGGCGCGGACAAGGCCTTTGAGATCGCCACCTTGAAACCGGAATCCATGATCGACCAGATGAAGAAGGCCAAGGATCGGATCGACGCGCTGGACATGTGGCTGCCGGACGAGCCGGATACCCTCAAGTCCACCACGGAGTCTTTCGACCGCGAAGAGATGCCCAAGAAAATGGCGCTGGGCGCCCTCCCCTCCGCGGCCGAGGATCTGGTGGGTGACCTGCTCAAGGAAGCCGAGGAACTCGAAAAGGCCGCCCAGGACTCGGCCACCAACCAGGGCGCGCCCGACGTGGAGCCCGGGTGGGAGATGGCCGAAGGGAACCTCGAATCGTTCGGGGCCCAGGGCAAGTCGGGCAATCAGGTTCCCGACCACAAGGAACAGGCGGGCCGCGGTAACATGGGCCGCCAGGGAATGGCCAACGGCGAAGCCGCCGCCAGCTCCGGGCAGATCGGCGAAGGCGACAAGAACATCGAGGAACGCATTACGCCGGATCCGCTGCAGGCCGGACAGGTCCAGGCCGACGGCGAAGCCGACACCAAGGCAACCGGCGGAGGGAAGCTGGGATCCGGGAGCGCGGATGGCGTCGGGATGGGCGGCGGAGGCAAGGACCGCCGCATGGACGCCACCGCTGAGGGTTCCGCCGCCGGCCTCGAGGCGCTGATGGCCAAGACCGACGCCACGTACGTGAAGGCCTCGCTGCTGAACCTGCGGGTAGACTCCCTCGCCACGGCCGCCCATAACATACGCCAGGCCTCGGACGCCGTGGCCGCGGGGCTGCCGATCTCCCAGGTCCGGGAATACGAGCGCCGCGCCATCGGTGAGCTCCGGAAGGCCAAGACCGAGCTGGCATCGGGCGTATCAGATACGGTGGAACAAGACGAACAGCCCAACGTCCTGGAGGACGTCGTGGATGGGGGCGCGGACCTGATTCCCGCGAACTATCGAGATCTGGTATCGGAGTACTACCGATCTCTCAACCAGGCTCAGTAGCGGATGGACGCGCCGGATCGACTTACTCCCTCCTTCCGCCGGACACCTCCCGAACCAGGCGCCGTGTCGAAGATTTTGAAGCACAACATGACAAACCTCGAATCGACAAGGAAGAGACGATGAAGAAACGCCCCTCAATGGCCGTCCTGGTTGTGATGCTCTGCTCGCTCGCCGTGGCATGGGACGATACACTGGTCCTGCCGAAGGCGGACGTGAGTACGGGCAAGTACCTTTATACAAAGTCGGATCCTTCGGCCAAAGGCGGCATCAAGGGCACGATCACCAGTCCCGCCGACACGGTGGTCGGTGTCTATGCCCTGTGCCCCAACCAATCGGGATGGTGCTACGCCGCCACGCTGAGCGGCAGCACCAAACACGATTTTGAGTTCACCGGGCTGCCCATGGAGAAGTACGACCTGGTTATCCTTTTCAAGAGCGCCATCTACGAGGGGCTCACGCTGACCAAGGAGAAGAGCACGCTGACCACCAAGGACCGTCAGATGATCCAGGCCCAGGTCCAGAAGTCGGAACCGTTCTTTGACCAGAAGATCGTCCTGCGGGTGGAAGGCCAGACCGGCAAGGGTTCCAAGGCCAACGGGCTCGCCCTCTTCCTCAGGAACAAGGAGTCGGACTCCGGGGATGGCGTCCGGTTCAACGCGCACCGGCGCTCGCTCAAGATGATCTACATGACGCAGGTTGGCCCGGGCTGGCAGATGGGGCTCAACCGGGAGATCTACGTGAATTTCGTGAAGGCGGGGACAGGACCGGACATCAAGGACTACTACCGGTCCTACCTGGGCGCCATTCGCGTGACCGACACCGTCAAGGATTTGGGTGCAATCAATCTGACAAAGGTAGAGTCGGCGAAGCCGCAGTCCACAGAGTGAATTTGGGCTTGGCTGTAGGGCAGTACACTGGTTTAATGGTACGAAGATTGGAGGCCTGTTGCCATGGCGATGATTGTGTTCACGGAAGGCCCTTCCTCGGGCAATAAGGTACCCTTGGTCGACGACGGAGTGATCATTGGACGAGGTCAAAAAGCGGGACTCGTCGTCAACGATCCGCAGATCTCCAACCAGCACTGCCAGATCAGGATGGAGGGAGGCGCCTGGTGCCTCTTCGATCTCCAGAGTTCGAACGGGACCACGGTCAACGGTCACACCATCGAAGCCGTCCAATTGAACGAGGGCGACCTTGTCGCCATAGGCGATTCCCGGTTCGTCTTTACGGCCGACGGAAGTTCCGTTCCGGCGCAGATCGCCCCGCCCGCCGCGCCTGCCGCCGAGGCCGCGGCGCCCGAGGCCGAACCCGCCGCTCAGCCGGCTCCAGAACCGGAACCCGCGCCGCAGGAAGTGGCCGCCGAGGTGCAACCCGAAATCGTCAAGGCGGCGCCCGCCATGAAGGTGGCCCCGTCCAAGGAAGAGGCGTCCAAGTTCTCCGCCACCGCCACGGCGGAAGACGTGGAACTCGTCAAGCAGATGAGCAAACTGACGGACGCCATCCGCGCCGAAGTCGGCAAGGTCATTGTCGGCCAACGGGAGGTGTTCGACCAGCTGCTCATGTGCATGATCGCCGGCGGGCATGCCCTCCTGATCGGCCTGCCCGGCCTCGCCAAGACCCTGATGGTCGCCACGCTCGCCAAGGTGCTCGACATGAAGTTCAAGCGCGTGCAGTTCACGCCCGACCTGATGCCGACGGACATCATCGGCGCCGACGTCCTGGAAACGAACCGGGAGACCGGCGAGAAGGAGTTCCGGTTTATCCAGGGCCCCATTTTCTGCAACCTGCTCCTCGCCGACGAAATCAACAGAACCCCGCCCAAGACGCAGGCGGCGTTGCTGGAAGCCATGCAGGAGAAACACGTCACGGCGGGTAACACCACCTACACGCTGGACAAGCCGTTCTTCGTGCTCGCCACCCAGAACCCCATCGAGCAGGAAGGCACCTATCCCCTGCCGGAAGCCCAGCAGGACCGGTTCATGTTCAACATCTGGGTCGACTACCCGCTGCAGGACGAGGAGGAGAAGATCATCAACTCCACGACGACGGGCGGACTGGCGGAGCCCCGGCGTATCCTGACCAAGGAACAGGTGCTTCAACTGCAGTCCGTGGTGCGCAAGATCCCGGTCTCCGATCACGTCGTCAAGTACGTCGTCAAGCTGGTCCGCTCCACGCGGTTCCAGTATGAGGACGCGCCGGAGGTCACCAAGAAGTACGTATCGTACGGCGCGGGGCCCCGTGCCAGCCAGAACCTGATCCTGGCCGCCAAGGCCATGGCCGTTCTGGAGGGCCGCATTCACGTCAGCTGCAACGATATCCGGCGCGCGGCCGTTCCCGTCTTGCGCCATCGTATCGGAACGAACTTCGCCGCGGACTCCGAGGGACTCAAGCCCGTCGACATCGTCAAGAAGCTCCTTGAGATTGTCACGGAGCCCGGCGCCGAAGCCTACACCGACAACGAGAAGGCGGCTCAGGCCAAGGCCGCCGCCGCCAAGAAGAAGAAGTAATGAACATTCCGGCCGTGCTCGCCGACGCCGCCGTCTGTCTCGGTATCTTGGAGTCCCGCTACCGCCATACGCCTTTGTCGGACCGGGATATCGACGCCGCCCTGGCGCGCCCCCTGTGGCCGGCGGGCCGCCGCGATACCCTGTTCGACATCATCCGCCCCGGGGAATCCGTCTGCCTGATCGTCTCGGACTCCACGCGCAAGACTGCCGCCGACCGCGTTCTCCCCGTTCTCCTGGCCGGTCTGAAGCGAAAAGGATGTTCGCTCGACGACCTCTTCGTCCTGGTGGCCACCGGAATCCACAGGCCCCCCACCCCCGAGGAGATCGAACAGATTCTGGGCGCCCCGGCGGCGCGGATATTCCAGGGCCGTGTGTTCGTTCACGATTCTGACGACAAGTCCAACCTCGTATCGGTAGGCGCCACGAAACGCGGCCACGAGGTGCGCGTGAACCGGCGCGCCATGGAAGCTGCCCGGCGCATTCCGATCGGCGCGGCCACGTACCATTACCACGCCGGATTCGGGGGCGGCCGCAAGGCGCTGGTTCCCGGCCTCGCCGCGCGCGACACCATCGCCTACAATCACAGTCTCACCCTGGACCCGACGCAGGATCGCATCGATCCCCGGGTTGACGTGGGCGTGCTGGATGGAAACCCGGTTTCGGAAGAGATGCTCGAAGGGGCGTACCTCTGTCGACCCGACATCATCATCAATACGGTTCTGACACCCGAAGGAGAGCTGGCCGGTGTGTTCTCCGGCGAACTCGATATGGCCCACCGGGCCGCCTGCAGGCTCGTGGAGGAGATCTGCCGCGTGGACATCCGGGAGCCGGCCAACTTTGTCCTCGCCTCCGCCGGAAGGGCACCGAACTGGATCCAGAGCCATAAGGCCCTGTATAACGCGTCCCGTGCCGTCCGGAAGGGCGGGCGCATCATCCTGCTGGCCCCCTGCCCTGAAGGTCTGGGGAACGACCGGTTCCGCTATTGGATCAAGAAGCCAGGTGTGGAGGAGATTTTCAAGGGATTGCGGAAGTCCGTCGAGGTGCTCGGGCAAACAGCGCTGTCGACCAAGATCCGCGGCGCTTCCACGATCCTGGTCACACAGATGTCACCGGCCGATGTGACCGACCTGGGAATCGCAACGGCGCATGACGAAGATTCCGCCGTTCGCCAGGTTCTGGATCAGCTGAAGCGCGAAGGGACCGGGAAACCGACTTACTACCTGATGCCGCATGCCGGCCAGGTGGTGCCGTTCATCGCTCCACATTGAGCCGGCGGCGGAGATACGTGGGAATGTCCAGGTCTTCGCCGTCCAATATGGTGGGATCCACACCCTTGAACCGGCCCTTGTCGGCCGGTCCCAGCCCCAATTGCCCCTGCTCGGGCCGGGTCTGTCCCTTCTTCTTTCCCCGGCCGGTCTTTTCGACGGCATGGGTCGCTTCCGGGATCTGCGGCGGCTCCGGTTCTTCGGAGGCCTCCGGTTTCTCCTCTGAGGCCACGATGATCACCGACAGCTTGTCGCGCAAGGCATCGTCGATGGCCGTCCCCATCACGATGTGGCAGTCCTGGCGGGCCTTGGCTTCGACCGCCTTCATGACATCGCCGACATCCTTGAGGCCCAGGTCCGGACCGCCCATGATGCTGACCAGGAGAGATCGGGCATCGGCAATGACGCGGCCGCCCTCGACGAGCGGGCCGACCAGGAGCGACTCCACCGTCTTGCGAACCCTCTCCGGCCCCGTTCCTTCCCCGTACGCGAGCGTTCCGACACCCCCCGTCTCCTGCAACGCCTTCTCGAGGTTCGCCAAGTCAAGGGCCAGGTAGCCCGGCTGGGTAATCAACTTGAAGATCCCGCCGACCGCCGACGCCAGCACCTCGTTCACGCCGTCGAAGGTCTCGGCCACACTCCGGTCCCCCACCAGTTCGGACAGCCGGTCGTTCGGAACCACGATCAGGACATGGGCCAGTCCGCGCAGCTGCGCCAGGGCGTGATCGGCTTGCTCGCGCTGGTCGTTGCCTTCAAACTTGAAGGGAAGCATGGCGAGGCACAGCGTGGTGGCGCCCGCCTCCCGTGCCGCCTTGACCACAACCGGTGCGGATCCGGACCCCGTGCCGCCGCCCAGGCAGGCCACGATCATGGCCAGGTTGACGTCGCTGAACAGGTTCTTGATGACGCTCCCTTCGTCTTCCGCGGAACGCTTTCCGATATCCACGTCGCCGCCCGTGCCCAGGCCGTCGGTCCGGTTGGCGCCAATCTGGATCTTGGTCGTGGCCCGCGAGGCCGACAGCGCCCGCGCGTCCGTGTTGATCGCCACCAGGGAAGGCCCGCCGATGGCGCCGGCCAGCCGGTCCACCACCTTGCAGCCTCCGTTCCCGATACCGACAATGCAGATGCCGCTCATGTCTATCCTTTGAAAAATCCGAGGAACTTGTTGAGGATGGACGACCCCGCCTCGCCGTCGTCCGATTCCTGGAAACCATACTGCACCAATCCGCTGCAGGTGGCGTATTCCGGGCCTTCCGTCACCACGGCCAGGCCGCTGACATTGATCGGCTTCCCGACCGAACACGGGAGATCGAAGATCTTCTCGGCGAGCCGGACGACGCCGTGAAGCCGCGCGCCGCCGCCCGTCAGCACCACGCCGGCGCCGATGTGATGCAGCACGCTCTCCTTGTCCAGCCGCTTCCGGATCATGACCAGGATCTCGTCAACGCGGGCATTCACCACGGTGTGAAGCGCCTTCAGATGCACGGTGCGTCCCTGGAATCCGCCCTCGGCGGGAATCACCACCTGCTTCGAGCCCGTGGCGGGGTCGAACACAGCGCTGCCGGATTCCCGCTTGAGCCGCTCCGCCTGCGCGGTGGGGATCTTGAAGGCCAGGCCGATGTCGTTGGTCACGTGATCCCCCCCCACGCCCAGAACGCCGGCCGCCGCCACGACATTATCGCTGTACGCGACGTAGTCCGTGGTGCCGCCGCCCAAATCGACCACGATGGCGCCGTCCCGCTTCTGGTTCGGTGTCAGCACGGCCAGGGCGGAGCACCAGCCGCCGAACGCCGCATCGGAGACTTCGAGGGGTACGCTCTTGACCACGTTGATGACGTTATGCAGGCGGGCCCGGACCCCGTGAACCAGCAGCATGTTGAGAGCCAACTTGGCGCCGACCAGTCCTTCGGGATCGATGACCCCTTCCTGGTTGTCGACGCGGAAATGCTGGCAGAGCGTATGGATCATCTCCCGGTCGGGCGGCAGATTGAGCGCCTCCGCCACGTTCATGACCGCGTCCACGTCGTCCCGCGAGATACGGCCTGCGGGGTCGATGACCGGCACCTCGCCGCTGTTGATCAAGGCCTGGATATGCCCGCCGGACACCGCCACGTGGACCTGGTTGATGGTGACCTTGCCGGTTTCCTCGGCGGCTCCGAGCGCGGACCGGACACAGAGGGCGGCGTTCTGAAGGTCGACGATTTCGCCTTTGCGCACGCCGGTGGATTCGTGCTCGCCCATGCCGGTGATCACGATGTGACCGTCTTCGCGCATTTCGCCCACCAGGGCGACGACTTTCGACGTTCCGATTTCCAACGCCACAACAGGAGGTATTGCCATGACAGAGTCTCTGCGGGATAGGGCTCTAGGGCGCGTCCATCGTGGCGTCCAGCCTCGAGCCATCCTGCGTTGCATCCAATTTGACGATTTTCTTTCCCTGAGCAGACTGTAAAACCTGCGCCACCCAACTCAGTTTCATAAGCAGATCCTTCTTCGAGTCCGCAGCCGCGGTGCCCATGCCGTTCCAGGCCGCTTTGACCTCCGTCACCACGGTGTCATGGGGCATATAAAGAACGAGACAGTCTTCCGGGCTGACGTCGATGGCGTCCACGCGAAGGGAGAATCGGGGGTCGTTGACGGCTTCCAGCACATCCAGGGCGGCCCGCGTGGCGCCCTGGACGGTCATCGCCGGTTTCAGTTCGCCTTCCTTGTTGCCCAGAATGACGGGCAGATCCGCCCGGCCCATCCGGAAATTGAACACGTACCCGTCGCGATCCGCCACTAGAAATCCGGTCTTGCTCCCGAAGCGTGCCACGGGGTCCCGTTCCACCACCTCAATCTTCACCGTGTCCGGCAACTGCCGCGTGATCGTCATGGATTTGATGTTCGGAGTGCCGCCGAGGACATCGGCCCGTACGCGCTTGGCGTCAAAGCCGAACAGGTTCATGCCTTCCTCGATATGGGTGTAGCCCCTGATCAGGTCCTCGGTCAGTAGCTTTCCGCCCTTGATGCTGATATCGAGGTGAACGATCTTGTACGTGTCGTTTTCGGAGTAAAAGGTCTCGCCGGTCTTCTTGAGGGCGAACCACAGGAGGGCGAGGCACGCGATTCCCAAACCAAGCAGGAGCACGGCCATCGTCGTGCGATTGGCGTTGTCCCCCTTG
>Ga0172375_10001324_pt1 | contig 39997 bp, 33 predicted proteins | sample LakKiv1m_FD_114537 | JGI IMG/M metagenome (GOLD analysis project Ga0172375, IMG submission 114537) | Freshwater microbial communities from Kabuno Bay, South-Kivu, Congo - kab_092012_11.1m | ecosystem: Environmental > Aquatic > Freshwater > Lake | place: Democratic Republic of the Congo... | reverse complement strand
CGCAAAGCTCGGGATCACCATTCCGGAGATCATCGATGCCATACAGCAGCAAAACACGGTGAACCCTGCCGGCCAGGTGGGGAGCGAGCCGGCGCCCCCCGGCCAGGAATACACCTATGCCATAAGGGCACAGGGCCGTCTGGAGACAGAGGAACAGTTCGGGAAGATCGTGCTTCGCGCCAACCCAGACGGTTCCATGGTGCGGCTCAGCGACGTGGCCAGGGTCGAACTCGGATCCCAAACGTACGCCATGGCTGGCCGCCTGAATGGGAAACCTTCGGCCGTCCTGGCGCTCTACCAACTCCCAGGAACCAACGCCATCCAGGCCGTTGACGGCGTGAAGGCATTGATGGAAGAAGCCAAGCTCTCATTCCCGCCCGACCTGGACTACGTGGTCTCTCTGGATACCACCTTTGCCGTGCGCGAGGGGATCAAGGAGGTCCTCCACACCCTGTACGAGGCCATGATCCTGGTGATCCTCGTTGTCTTCATTTTCCTCCAGGGGTTTCGGGCAACCCTCATCCCGGCGCTTGCCGTCCCCGTATCCCTTATCGCCACCTTTGCGTTTTTCCCCCTGCTTGGCTTCTCCATCAACACGATTGCCCTCATGGGCCTCGTGCTTGCCATAGGCCTGGTCGTGGACGACGCCATCGTGGTAGTGGAGGCGGTGGAACACCACATCGAAAAGGGGTTATCCCCCAAGGAGGCCACCCAAAAGGCGATGGAGGAGGTCTCAGGACCAGTGGTAGCCATAGCCCTTGTGCTCTCCGCGGTTTTTCTGCCGAGCATCTTCATTCCCGGTATCACCGGACGGCTTTTTTCCCAGTTTGCCGTCACCATCGCTATCTCGGTCCTGATTTCCGCGTTTAACGCATTGACCCTGAGCCCAGCCCTCTCCGCCATGATCCTGAAGCCGCGAAAGCCGGCACGGGGTCCTCTCGGCAGGTTCTACGGATGGTTCAACAGGGTCTTCGGAAGTGCAACCAGGGGGTATGTGCGCGTTTGCGGCATGGCGATCCGCAAACTGGTGGTGAGTCTCCTCCTCCTTGTGCTCATGACTGTGGGTACGGGGATCATCGCCGGCAAGGTGCCGGGTGGGTTCCTGCCCGAAGAAGATCAAGGATATATGTACGCCGGAATTCAACTCCCGGATGCCTCTTCTCTCCAGCGAACGGACGCGGCCGTGGCCCAGATGGAAAAGATCGTCATGGACACCCCGGGCGTCGAGGTCTGCACGTCCATCATCGGGTACAGCATGTTGAGCGGAGTGACCAACACATACAGCGGCTTCTTTTTCATCACCCTCAAGCCTTGGGAAGAGCGGAAAAAACCGGAGGAAAAATACGAGGCCATCATGGCCCACCTCAATCGCGAGTTTGCCAAACTGCCGCAGGGGGTTGCCTTTGCCTTTTCTCCGCCTGCCATCCCGGGCATCGGCACTGCCGGCGGGGTGACCATGGTGATCGAGGACCGGGCAGGGAAGGACATCGCCTTTCTGTGGGAGAACATGCAGAAATTTCTGGCTGAGGCGCGGAAGAGGCCCGAGCTGGCCCGTGTCACCACCACCTTCACGCCTACCGTGCCCCAGGTTTTCGTGGATGTGGACCGTGACAAGGTCCTCAAACAGGGGGTGGTTCTTGGCGACGTGTACCGAAGCCTCCAGACCTTCATGGGTGCCTATTTTGTAAACTATTTTAACCTGTTTGGCCGACAATGGCAGGTTTACGTTCAGGCTGAGGGGGAATACCGGAAAGAGGCCGATCAGCTCGGTCAGTTTTATGTACGAAACAGGAGCGGCGATATGGTGCCCCTTTCGGCTCTCACCAGCTCGGAGCAGCGCTCGGGACCTGAATTCACCATGAGATACAATCTCTATCGTTCTGCACAGATCAACGCATCTTCAGCGCCTGGTTACAGCTCTCTTCAGGCCATGAAGGCACTGGAACAGGTCTTTAAAAATACCATGCCGAGTGGGATGGGCTGTGACTACATCGGGATGTCGTTCCAGGAGAAAAAGGCCAGCGAGGGGGTCCCGGTATCCGTGATCTTCGGGATGTCTCTCCTGTTCGTGTTCCTCATCCTGGCAGCGCAGTATGAGAGCTGGTCGCTCCCCTTCAGTGTGCTCCTCGGAACGCCCATCGCGGTGTTTGGGGCCTTTGCCTACATCCTGATCCGTAACATGGAGATGAACCTCTATGCCCAGATCGGCCTCGTTATGCTTATCGGACTGGCAGCGAAGAACGCCATCCTGATCGTGGAATTTGCCAAGGCCGAACATGAGAAGGGAAAAGGGGTCGTGGAGGCTGCGCTGGAAGGGGCCAGGCTCCGCCTGCGGCCGATCCTCATGACGTCCTTTGCCTTTATCTTGGGATGTGTGCCCCTGGCCATCGCCTCAGGCTCTGGCGCCGTCGCTCGAAAGGTGATGGGCACCGCGGTCATCGGGGGGATGTTGACCGCCACCTGTATCGCCATCTTCATCATACCGGCGACATTCTACCTCATGGAAAAACTGGTCCCCGGAGGGAAGAAAGGAGAACAGACCAAAAAGGAGGGAGAATCCCATGCGGCAGACGATCGCTCTTAGAAGCTCCCCGGGGCGTCCATTAGTTCTTTCAGGGAAGAAGACAGGCACTCCCCTGTTCGTATCTGATCGCGGAGAGGGAGGCCAGAAAGGCCAACCCCGTGGCCGCTTATCTTTGTTCGGTGAAAAGGGCGGGAAGATCGAGCTGAAAAGACATTTGGCGCCTGTGCTTGTTTTGTTATCTGTTTTTGCCTTCACAGGCTGCATGATGGGGCCAGATTACAAGCGGCCTGCCGTCGATATTCCCACTACCTGGCGCTTTCAGGAGAATGAGGCAGAAGACCTGGCCAACACAGCCTGGTGGGAGGCGTTCAACGATCCGGTCCTGAACGGGTTGATCCAGACTGCACTTCAAGAAAACAAGGACCTGCGCATCGCCACGGCCCGGGTCGAGGAGTTTTTCGGCCGTTACTTTTTCACCCGTGGAGAACAGTTCCCCCTGATCGGCGGGGGGGTTAGCGCCTTCCGCGAACGCGTGAGCGAAAAAGGCTACATCCCTGTCCCTTCAGGAGTGGACAGCACGTTCTCTTTCTATGAGGCGTTTCTGTCCGGCAGTTGGGAAATCGACTTCTGGGGACGCCTGCGTCGCGCCTCAGAGTCCTCAAGGGCCGAACTGTTCAGTACCGAAGAGGGACGCCGCACAGTGGTCCTGACCCTGGTCAGCGCCGTGGCTGGCGCCTACGTGGACATCCTGGCGCTTGACAGACAACTGGAGATCACCGTCCGAACCGCACAAAGCCGCAAGCACACCCGGGATCTGTTCCAGCTGCGTTTCAGCAGGGGGATTATTTCCGAGGTGGATCTCAGCCAGGCCGAGTCCGAATATCAAGACGCTCTGGCCCGTATTCCGGACATCGAACGGGCCATCGCCCAGTCTGAAAACGCCCTGAGCGTCCTCCTGGGCCGCAATCCGGGGCCGATCCCCAGGGGTCTCACCATCAACGCGCTTGCCCTGCCGGCAGTCCCGTCCGGCCTCCCCTCCACATTGCTGGAGAGAAGGCCGGATATTCGCCAGGCGGAACAGGCACTGGTGGCCGCCAATGCCCGGATCGGCGTGGCCAAGGCCTCGTACTTCCCGACCATCTCTCTTACCGGGTCGCTGGGATCGCTCAGCACGGATCTGTCGGATCTGTTCACCGGCGCGGCCAGCGCCTGGAGCTTTGGCGTTCCTGTCACCGTCCCTCTCTTTACTGCCGGGCGAATCGGCGGAGAGGTCAAAGCGGCCGAGGCCGGACAGCAACAGGCACTCGAGAGGTACAGGCAAGTCATCCAGGAGGCCTTCCGGGAAATGGAGGACGCCCTCATCGATCGGACCAAATCCGCACAGCGGCTGGATGCCCTGGGCCGTCAGCTCGATGCTCTGCAGAATTACGCCCGACTGGCTCGGCTGCGCTACGATGGTGGGTATACCAGCTACCTTGAAGTTCTGGATGCTGAACGGACCCTTTTCAACGTGGAGATTTCCCATACTGTAAGCCGGAAAGCCCTCTTTGCGTCCCTGATCAGCATTTATAAATCCATGGGCGGGGGCTGGGTGGAGAAGGCAGAGGATACGATTGCAGCGAAGCCGGTGATGGATGCAGGCTTCTGGCCATGATCTGCAAGGGAGCTAAGGAGGTTTTCATGCGGAGATATTTCAAGCCATCATTATACTGGCTTCTCGCGTTTCTTCCGTTTGCCGTGTGGGCCGAACATGCCCGGCCCGACTCGCACCGGTTTATCTTCGGCGCCGCCTGTCTGGCGATCATACCTCTGGCCGCGGTCCTGGGGCGCGCCACGGAGCACATCGCGGCCCGGGCGGGTGAAGGGTTGGGTGGTTTTCTGAACGCGACCTTCGGCAATGCCGCGGAACTCATCATCGCCATCGTTGCACTCCAGGCCGGCAAAATGGACATTGTGAAGGCCTCTCTAACTGGTTCCATCATCGGCAACTGCCTCCTTGTCCTGGGGGCATCCTTCCTCGCCGGAGGGATTCGACACAGGGTGCAGGAGTTCAACCATACAGGCGCTTCCTCACAGACAACCACACTCAGCATCGCGGTCATTGCCCTGATTGTGCCCGCCATTTTTCACGCCGCAGGAAAGGGCCGTATCACCCAGGAATTGGAGTGGGACCTGAGCCTTGCCATCGCTCTGGTTCTCCTTCTGGTCTATGTCTTCTCTCTGATCTTTTCCCTGCGAACCCACCCCATGCTGTTTGCCGGTGAAGAAGCGGGTTCGGCACCGGTGGAGGAAGCCCATGGCGAGGAACACTGGAGCCTGGCAAAATCCACTGTGTTTCTTGTGGGGTCCAGCGCCCTCATTGCCTGGATGAGTGAACTCCTCGTGGGATCAGTGGAGCAGGCCGCACATGCAATGGGGATGTCACAGGTTTTTGTGGGGGTCATCGTGGTGGCCGTGGTGGGAAATGCCGCAGAGCACAGCACTGCCATCCTCATGGCCCTGAAGAACCGGATGAATCTGAGCCTCGGGATTGCATTCGGGAGCAGCATTCAGATCGCCATTTTCGTAGCTCCTTTTCTGGTGCTCCTGAGTTACGCCATTGCTGCCCATCCCATGGACCTCGTTTTCAGCAGGGGGGAAATCATCTCCATGGTTTTTGCCGCATTCATTGTAAACCAGATTGCGGCCGAGGGAAAATCCACCTGGTTCGGCGGACTGCAATTGCTTGCGGTCTATGCCATCATCGCCATTTCGTTTTACTTCATCCCTTGATCTGGACACTGCTCAAGGTCAAGCGTTAAAGGAGAAAAGACCATGCCGGTAGCCGATTACAAGACCTATTGCAGGATGATCGACCATGCCCTTGAAAAGCCGTCCACCCTGCCATCAATTTGACGTCCCTCACTACGGCCAATGGCGTTTTAAAAGGCCTGGCCGAAAGCAGGTGCGATGGCATCATACAGGTTTCAACGGGAGGCGCCGCCTTTGCCTCGGGGCTGTATGTCAAAGACATGCCCATGGGGGTCATCTCCATCGACGAACACGTTCACCATGCCGGCGAAAAATATGCGATCTACGTGGCTCTCCACACGGACCACTGCCAGGCGGACAAGCTCAATCAATTCGTCCTGCTTCTTGTGGAGGAGAGCGGAAGGCGGCGGGAGGCAGGGAAGCCAACCTTTTTAACAGCCACATGTTTGACGGGAGCGCCCTGCCCATCGAGGAGAACCTCGGTATCGCCGTCAGGCCTATAGAAAGGTTCCATAAAAGTGATCTCATTCTTGATCTCGAGGCGGGCGTGGTCGGAGGAGAAGAGGATGGCGTCTCGGACGGGGCAGGGGCCAAGCTCTACACCGCGTCGAAGGATACCATCGAGGTTTCTCCGCGCCTTGACTCGCTCCAGGGAGGCCGATATCCCTTGGCCGCGACCTTCGGCAATGTCCATGGTGTCTATATGCCAGGATAGGTGAAGCTGAAGCCGTCTATTCTCAAGGGTTGTCAGACCGTCGTAGTGAAGAAATATGGTGAGAAGGCCCGTTTTTGTCTCGTGTTTCACTGCGGATCCGGTTCGGAACTTCACGACATTCATGATGCGATCGCTACGCCTGGTCAAGATGAACACAGATACGGACACGCAGTATGCCTTTACCCGACCAATCACGGACCACATGCTGAAGCACTACGACGACGGGCTCAAGATCGATGGCGAGGCGGGGGATAAGAAAGCCTATGGCCCCCGAATCTATCTCAGCCTTAGCGAGGCGCCCCTGGCTCAACGGGTGAAGCAGGCGGTGACCGAGCTGAGGGGTGTGGGAACCGCCCTTTTCAAAGGCAATCGTCAAGGAAAAAGTTGGTTCCAAGGCTGTGGGCTCAAGGTTCAGGGTTCCGGCGAAACCGTTTTTTTGTGAATCAAGTGAGGTTTTTTAATCCGAAATGGTGAACCTGGAACATTCGACCAATTCATTTGTGGAACATTGAAGGGGTAAAGAACAAAATAAACAAGGAGGTGTATATGGCAACCAAAGTTGCGATTAACGGTTTCGGAAGGATCGGAAGGCTCGTTCTGGCCGCAATAGCGGAACAGGGCCTCATTGGAAACGAGTTGGATGTTGTGGCTGTGGTGGATATGAGCACCGATGCGAAATACTTCGCTTACCAAATGAAATATGATTCCGTCCACGGCCGATTCTCACAGCCCCTTTCTACGGAGAAGAGCGGTCTTTCTGCGGAGGGAGACGACATTCTCCTCGTCAACGGGCACAAGATCAAGTGCCTGGCAGTGACCAAGACACCGGATCTGCTCCCTTGGAGCGACCTCGGCGTTGAATACGTGATCGAGTCCACGGGCCTGTATACTGACGCGGAGAAGGCGGCTCTTCACTTGAAGGCCGGGGCCAACAAAGTCGTCATCACGGCGCCCGGAAAAGGGAATGTGAAGACCTTCGTCATGGGCGTCAATGAAGCGGAATATGAGCCAGGAAATCATCATGTCGTCTCGAATGCCTCCTGCACCACAAATTGCCTTGCCCCCATCGTCCATGTGATCCTCAAAGCGGGGATCGGCATTGAAAAAGGAGGAATGACAACGATCCACTCCTACACGGCGACGCAGAGGGTCGTGGATGGCCCTTCGAAAAAGCTCTGGAGGGAAGGCCGGGCAGCGGCCGTAAATATCATCCCATCCAGCACCGGAGCGGCCAAGGCCCTTCATGAGGTGATCCCTGAGATTAAGGGAAAGCTTGTGGGGATGGCATTTCGGGTTCCCACTCCGGACGTCTCCGTCATTGATTTAACGTTCCGATCCACGAAGGAGAGCACGATAGAAGAGATCGACAACTTGATGAAAAAGGCTTCGGAGTCCTATCTGAAAAATATTCTGGAGTATTCAGATGAAGAGATTGTGTCCACCGACCTGATTCATTCGAAAAGTTCTTCCATCTATGATTCCCTCACAACCCTTCGGAACAATTTTAAGGGCAAACAGACCGGATTTAAGATTATCGCCTGGTACGACAATGAATGGGGGTATTCAAACCGCGTGATTGATCTTGTTCAATACATGGTGTCCAAAAAGGCATAAGTGTCTTTGAGGTAACCCGTTCCGTCCTTCGAAAGGGCGGGACCCAGAGGAGACATCTATTTCGACCCTTCGAAGCTCAAGTGAGACCTCGTTACGTGCGGGGGGCTCTGCCCGGGGCTGAACAACGTGATCCGGGCGATCGTCCTATGTCTTTACAACAGCTATGAGTTCGAAACGGTCTATGGTTTTCAATATAATTACGAGGGCCTCGCTTATCGTAAGGCATTGTAAATAATTCAAAATTGGAAATGACGTCGAGAGCGTGTATAGTCTTGGGCCATGAAGCCCCGATCCGACCTTCAAGAAAAGCTGGCTGGCGTGTGGCCGCTTCTGGAAGAACGGACGCGTCGGTTGCTGGCTGCCAACGAGGCTCGCGCCATCGGGCGATACTCAGAATGATTGCTGTGCCGTGATACCAGAAGCGGTGCATATGGGGAATGCGAGCGCCGTAGGTTTGAGCATTCTGACCACGTTTTTGGCTACCATCCCATTCAAGCTCTTAGAATGAGGGAGATGCGCTGTGGCCTTTGGTCAAATTTGATGGAAGACAGGCATTCAAACAATGCAATACGAGTGAAACGGGGTGCATCTACGGTTTGTTTGAAGGGAAGGGGGTGACTGGCGACAGAAGCGTATATGAAATAAAGGATACAGGATTCATTCAACAAAAACTACCGACGGAAAAAGGAGAAAGCCAATGGAAAGAATTAGAAAAACCACATTTGTTTTAACTCTGGCAGCAGCGATGGCGGTTTTGTTTGTGACTCCGGTTGTGTCTCAGGACAAGCCGGTTGACAACATGCAGATTCTGAGGGACAAAATCAAGGCGGACAAGAAGCTCATAGTCGCTGCAAACATGGAATTGACGGAGCCCGAGGCAAAGGCCTTCTGGCCGGTATATGAAGCATATCAGAAAGAACTGGCCGCCATCAACCAGCGGATCGGCAGTCTCATCGGGCGCTACGCCGAAGCGGTTCGAAACAAAGCCTTCACCGACAAGAAAGCCAAACAGCTTACGACTGAGCTTTTGCACATCCAAAAGGCTGAGGCGGAACTTCAGGCGTCCTACCTTCCGAAACTGAGCAAGGCCTTGCCGCCCAAGAAGGTCGCTCGATATTTGCAGATTGAGAACAAGATCCGTGCTGTGGTCAAATATGAGCTTGCCGCGGAGATTCCTCTCGTTGAATAGTCCCATGCAGGGCGTCGATGCCGGGGGGAGTACGAACGAGCCGGATTTCGTAACCCGTTCCCAGTACCCTTATCGATTCTTCGGTAAAAGAAAGGGATTGCGTGATGAAAAGAATGGTTGTTGTAGCGATGTTGACGGTTTTCTCGGCCCTTCTTGCGGATCTATCGTTTGGGCAGGAGCCGATTTTCTTCCCTGCCAAAGGCCAGACCCAGGAGCAGATGGAAAAGGACAAATACGATTGTTATTCCTGGACCAAGAAGGAAACAGGGCTCGATCCCATGCAGGCGCAGCCGCCTGCCCAGGCGTCCTCTGCTCAAACCCAGGGACCCCAGGGCGAAAGGGTGAGAGGAGCGGCACGAGGAGCGGCCGTTGGCGCTGTCGCAGGCGAGATCGCCAATGATGATGCGGGCAAAGGGGCTGCTGCCGGTGCTGCGGCCGGGGCCATGGCGGGGGGCATGAAGAAGCGGCAGGCAAAAAGACAGCAGGCACAGGCCCAGCAGCAACAGACTCAGCAGCAGGATGCGGCCTATGAGCAGAAACAGAGCACCTATAATCGTGCCTTCTCTGCGTGCATGGAGGGAAAGGGATATACGGTTAAGTGAGTGCAAGTTTGACGCAACTGATGAAACATGAGGTCCCTTATGCCGAAACAGAAGTTGAAGTGGGTTGTTGGGCTTCTTAGCCTGTCGATTTTCCCTTACGCATGCCAGGAAAAACCCAAAGTGATCGAAACGGTTCGGGCTATCAAGACGATGACCGTCAGCGAGCAGGCTGCGTCGCAGGTCCGCAAATTTTCCGGTCAGGTGGCTGCAACAGATTCCTCCGATCTCAGTTTTCAGGTGAACGGACAAGTCATTTCGGTGAGTGTGGACATCGGTGATCGGGTAAAAAAGGGGCAGATTCTCGCATCGCTGGACCCGGAGCCTTACCAGTTGGAAGTGGATGCGATCAAGGCGGAGCTTTTAAAGGCGAGAGACAACGTGGCCAAGACGAAGGCAGAGTACGAAAGGCAACAGCGGATTTTGGAACAGGGCGCCGGTGCACAGAGATTTGTGGAAGTGGCGGAATATAATTACAAGGCTGCCCGAAGCGGCGTGGATTATCAGGTGGCCAGACTGGATCTGGCCAACCGGAACCTGCGAAAAACGAAGCTCCTTGCGCCCTACGATGGTGCCATCGCCTGGCGGTCGGTTCAGCCCAACGAGGAGGTGAAGGTCGGGCAGAAAGTGTTTGAAATTGATGCGACCGGGAAGATGGAAGTGCAACTGGCCGTTCCGGAAACCACCATCGACCGAGTCCGTATTGATGACCCGGTGACGATCACCTTTCCTACGCTTCCGGGTGAATCTGTGACAGGGCGTATCTCCTACATCGGTTCCGCCGCGATTGAGGCCAATGCCTTCCCGGTGAAAGTGGAGCTGATGAATCCCGATAAAACCGTAAAACCCGGCATGACCGCTGAGGCAACGCTCACCATGAAAAGCGAGAACCAAAAACCCGGCTATATCCTGCCTATTCAGGCCATTCTGCCAAGCCCGGAACCGGGCGAAGGCTATGCTTTTGTATATGACCCCGAGACATCTGCGGTCAAAAAGACCCCGGTCCGCTACAGCGGGTCGGCACATAAGAACCCGATTATCACCGAAGGTCTTAAGGCCGGGGACGTGGTTGCCGTGGCCGGTGTGAGTTTTCTGGCCGATGGAATGAAAGTCAAACCGATGAAGGATTAGGAGACCGATGAAAGGGATCACCGCATTCGCGCTCAATAATTCTCGAACGGTCGTCATGACGATATTGCTGATCGTTTTTGGGGGCATTTATGCGTTTATGGCCCTCCCAAAACTGGAAGATCCCTTCATTACCATTCGCGAAGCGGTGGTTGTGGCAAAGTATCCCGGTATGCCGGTGAAGGAGGTGGAACGTCTGATCACCCGGCCCATTGAAGAGAAAATCCGGAGCATGGGCGAGGTGGACAAGATCAAGAATTCCACGTCCAAAGTGGGCGAATGCCTGATCCATGTGATCATCAAGGATGAAGTGCCCGCCGAACAGCTCCCTGCCACGTGGAAGCTCTTGAGAAACAGAATGGATGATGTCAAACCGGATCTGCCCGAGGGCACTGTCGGGCCGATGGTTAACGATACGTTCGGCGACACGGCGGTGGCCACTATCGCGTTGTGGAGCGATGGGTTCACAATGGCGGAGATGTATGAAAGCGCACGTCGGATCCGGGAGCGTCTCAACTTGATGAAGGGAATCCAGAAAATCGATCTCACCGGTGTGCAGGATGAGCGCATTTATCTGGAGGTTTCAAACGCCAAGATCACTCAGCTTGGAATTGATCCCGTCTATATCGGAAAAAGCCTGCGTAATCAGAATATCGTTCGGCCAGGCGGCCGGATCGACGTCAACGGTGTAGAAATTATCGTGGAAACCCAGGGACGATTCAAGTCCATGGAAGAGATCGAAAAGGTTCTGATCCCGATTCCCGATTCCCAGGCCACGATTCCGCTGCGTGACATAGCAACCATCCGCAGGGCCTATGTGGAGCCGGTCGACAACCCCGCCTACTACAACGGGCATCAGGCCATCGTTCTCAGCGTCTTTCTCCTTAAAGGGATTGATGCGGTGGATTTCGGCAGGCGTTTGAAAAAGGAAGTTGCGGCAATCCAGCAGTCGTTGCCATGGGGCTATGTCCTGGAGTTCGCCACCTACCAGCCGGAACTCATTGAGGCATCCGTAAACAGCATGGTGGTCAATGTGATCGAAAGCGTGGCTATTGTTCTGGGGGTGGTCATGCTGCTGCTGGGGCTTCGAACCGGGTTGATTGTCGGGTCATTCATCCCCCTGGTCATGCTTTTCGGCTTCCTGATGATGTACGCCCTTAAAATCGATATGGAACGGATGTCTCTGGCCACGATGATCATTGCCTTGGGGATGTTCGTGGACAACGCCATTGTGGTATCCGATGATATCAAAGTAAACATGGAAACGGGAATGGGCAGAAGAGACGCGGTATTGAAGTCAGGCAGCTCCCTTTCCATCCCCCTTCTCACCAGCACGCTCACAACGGTTTTCGCCTTTGGACCGATTATGCTGCAAATCGGTCAAGCCGGTGATTATACCTCGTCGCTGGGGTCGGTCATGATCATCCTGCTGATGGCATCGTGGTTCTTCTCCCTGTTTTCTTCCACCAGCATGTGCTACTGGTTTTTGAAGGTGAAAGCGGCTGGCGGGAGTGGAAAACCAAAAGAGGCTGATCCATACCAGGGGAAATTCTATCGCTTCTATCGTTGGATCTTGTGGTTTTCCATGCGCAATCGCATGTTGGTCCTGGCTTTTACGGGTGGTGCGTTTGCCGCCGCCGTCTATGCGCTGACGTTTATCCCCCAGGCTTTTTTCCCGAGCGGAGACAGAAACCAGTATTTGATTTATTTGGATTTACCCGCCGGGACACGAATCGAAGAAACGGACAGGACCGTAAGGAACCTCAGCGCCTGGCTGCAAGATAAACAGGAAAATCCGGAAATAACCGGAACCATCGCCTATGTGGGAAATGGGGGTCCGCGCTTTTTCCTCTCCCTGGCGCCGATGGATCCGGACCCGTTTCAGGGTTTTATTATCGTTAATACCGAAAACAGCAAGCAGGTCCCTGAACTTGTGGACCGCACGCGCCGGCATCTGCTGAATCGCTTCCCGAATGTGAGGGGAAGGGTAAAAGCCATGTGGCTCGGCGGCACGGAAACCGGCCTGCTCGAAATCCGGCTCAGCGGCCCCGATACAGAGGTCCTTCAGAAACAGGCGAATGATTTGATGGCGGTGCTTCAAAAGATCCCCGGGACGGTGGATGTCAAACAGGACTGGAACAACATGGTGTTTACGGTCAAGGCGGATGTGGATCAAAACCGGGCCGTCCGTGCCGGTGTGACATCCAGGGGCGTGGCCGATACACTCTCCTTCTTTGTGGACGGCTCCACGGCCACCAACTACCATGAGGGCAATGTTCAGATCCCCATCGTCGGACGCGGGGTCGAGGAGGAAAGGGATTCTCCGGACAGCCTTCGTACGCTGGGAATACGTACCAAAAGTGGAGGCAGCGTCCCCCTCAGTCAGGTGGCCCATGTGTACACCACGGGCGAGCTGAACCGGATCATGCGGTACAACCAGGAGCGCACCGTTACCGTGAGCGCCAAGAACCAGACGCTGAAGGCCTCGGAGTTGTTTGCATCCCTTTCGCCTGTGCTCCACAACATGGCATTTCCCAAAGGCCACTTTTGGGAGGTGGGTGGCGAACTGGAGGATTCCGCCAAGGCTCAGAAAAACCTGGCGGCATGGTTTTTGCCCTGTTTTGGCGGCATCGTTTTTTTGCTGGTATGGCAGTTCAATTCCATCCGCCGGGCCGCCATCATTCTGTTGACGATGCCTCTGGTCCTCGTGGGGGCGGTCCTCGGCCTTCTATCCATGGGGGCGGATTTTGGATTTATGGTCATCCTCGGGCTTCTCGCGCTGGCAGGCTCCATCGTAAACAACGGCATCGTCATGATTGACAAAATTGAGGAGAACCGCCGGGACGGTCAGGAACCCTATGACGCCGTTGTCAATTCCGCTGTGAGCCGGTTCCGGCCGATCCTGCTCTCGGTTTCCACCACCATGCTCGGTTTTTTACCCTTAATCATCAATCGTGATCCGCTCTTTTACGGCATGGCCTGCGTCATGTTTTTCGGTCTGGGTATCGGCAGCATGTTCACGCTTAACTATGTGCCGGTTCTTTACAGCCTATTTTTTCAGGTGAGACCAGCACCAAAGCTTGTGTCCGGGTAAAAAAGGAGAAATCTATGGTCACCGGTAAAGGCCGTGCGGCAGCCGATCAAAAGCACTCGGAACGCGTTGCAGGTTGGGAAAACCCGTTGAGGCACTGGGGTCTGGCATGGGTTGCCATTGTGCTCTTCATGAGCGGCTGCACCATGGTGGGACCGGATTTTGTCAAGCCTACGGCGCGACTCCTGGATGAATGGAAGGAGATCCAGGGACCCGGTCTTCATGCCGGTGAAGCGGATTACAGTACTTGGTGGCGTGTTTTCAATGACCCGATACTGGACAGTCTGGTCCAGAAAGCTTATGAGCAGAACCTTTCGCTGCAGGTCGCAGGCATCCGTATCTATGAGGCGCGCGCTCAGCTCGGGATTGCGATAGGCCGACTGTACCCACAGCAGCAATCGGCTTCCGGTGGCTTCGCAAACAGCAAGGTGAGTTCAGCAGCGGAGATGCCTTTTATAGACGGCAGCTTCAATGCGCTGAGCCTCGGCTTCGATGCGGCCTGGGAGCTGGATGTCTGGGGGAAGTTTCGTCGTTCCGTACAAACAGGGGTGGCCAACCTGCAGGCGGCCGTCGCCGGTTATGACAATACTCTCGTATCACTGACAGCCGAAGTGGCGCGAACCTATATCGTGATACGGACCTTGGAGAAACAGGTGGTGATCGCCGAGGAAAACGTTTCACTTCAGCAGCACTCTCTGCGGATCGCCGAGGTGAGATGCAAAGAGGGCGCTGTAACGGAGCTGGATGTGGCCCAGGCAAGGTCCTTGCTGAGTGATACCCAGTCCCTTGTTCCCCGGCTGGAATCCAGTCTGCGAAAAGCCCAGAACGCCCTGGCCATTCTGTTGGGCGTGCTGCCGGGGGAACTTGAACCCATGCTGAAAGTACCTACGGGGATTCCCGCGGCGTCCGAGGCGATCGTTGTTGACATCCCCAATAACCTTCTCAGACGTCGACCGGATATTCGGTTGGCGGAGCTGCATATCGCCACCCAGAGTCCTCAGATCGGAATTGCCAAGGCAGATCTGTACCCTCATTTTTACCTGTTTGGAACGATCGGATGGCGTTCTTCGGACGTTACATCGTCATTCGGGCAGAGTTCCCTTGGAGATATATTCAGCTACAAGAGCCTGTTTTGGAGTGTGGGTCCTGGTTTTAGCTGGGACATCCTGAATTACGGGCGTATCGAAAACCGTGTGCGGGTGGAAGATTCACGCCTTCAACAGCTTATGGTTCAATACGAGAACACGGTTTTAAACGCCCAGCGGGAAGTGGAGGATGCGGTGGTGGCCTTTACCCGTTCCAGGGAAGAGGAACAGTTCTTAAAGGACAGCGTTACGGCAGCCGACCGGTCAGTGAAAATCGCTTTACTGCAATATAGAGAAGGGCTGGTCGATTATCAAAGGGTATTGGATTCCGAACGTTTTTTGGCCACGCAATCGAATCGTTTGACAGAGGTGACCGGACAGGTGAGCACGAATCTGGTGAGCGCCTACAAGGCTCTGGGAGGCGGCTGGGAAATTAGAGAAGGGAAAGGAATCCTTTCGGTGGAAAACAGAAGACAGATGAAAGAGCGCACCAATTGGGATGGGGTGCTGGATCCGGATGGATTCAAAGTGCCATTGGATGAAAAGGAACAACAGGACTGGCAACTGCCGTACTGGTAAAAAATGGAAGGGGAGTGTCCGGGGAGATTCGCATCCCATTGGCCCAAATCGTGGTCAGTAGGCCCCATTTTCTCTTTGTCTACGTCGTCCTTCTTTTTGTTCTGCCTGTTCAACCAGGACAGGCTCACGGGCGATGTGATTAGGGGCGCCATTTGCGTCTACCTCCTTAATACATGAACGAAAAGCCGGTTGACATGGAGCTCAGGTTCCTGATGGAGACATGCCTTGCTAACCGGATTGATAACCAAGCATCATTGACCCCGGAGTGGCGCTCTATGGCGCAGCAAGCTATGCCATGAAGCTCTTGCATGGGTAGTGAGAGCAATGGCCCCCCATCCCGCCTTGACACCCTATCGTTGTTTCTTTATCATCCTCCTGCTCGAGGCTTAAATGGACCGGGCTGGAAGAGAACTCGGCGCATTCACTTTGCAACGAACATCATGGGGGAAGGAGGTGATATGTCCAACCGGTCGTGTCCTGTCCACAGACAGATTTCAACCCCAACATGAGAAGGAGGAAGGGTCATGAAGAAATGGATTGCCTTTGCCGCCGTATCGGCTGTTTTCCTGTTGAGCACGAGCGTTATACCTGCGGCCGGCGCAGATACCCAGCTCTGGAACGTTTATAGCAAGGTCCTCAAAAAGGCCAAATATGTGGACCTCACCCACGCATTCAACCCGACGATTGCTGTCTGGCCGGGATTCGGGAATGCCAAATTCAAACCGGCTGTGGCAGGTCAGGAGATCAAGGGATATTGCACCATCGGGGAGGCCTTCGATTACAAGAAACATGGATTTATCGCGACGGCCTATGAACTGGTGACCGATCAGTATGGAACCCAGTTGGATCCGCCGGCCCACTTCAACGAATATGGGGCGACCATCAGTGACCTTCCGGCCACCTACTCGATTCGTCCTCTGGTCGTCATTGATATCCATGAAAAGGTGAAGAAGGACGAGGGGTATCACGCCACTATCCAAGACATCAAGGCCTGGGAAGCCAAGCACGGGAAGATCCCGAAGGGTGCCGTGGTGGCGATCCGTTCGGACTGGTACAAGCGGTGGAACGAGACCCAGCGGTTTGCCAATGCCCCTTTTCCGGGGATCAAGCTGGACGCCCTCAAGTTCCTCCACCTGGAACGGAACATCCTGTTCCATGGGCACGAACCCCTGGATACCGATACCACACCGACCCTCGAAGGGGAAACCTGGCTGCTGAAGAACAACTTTTGCCAGGCGGAAGGGATGGCCAACCTGGATCAGGTGCCTGAGGCCGGGGCACTCATCCTGATCGGTTTTGCGAAACCCGAGGGCGGGACAGGGGGGTATGCACGGTATATCGCGGTCTGTCCGGGGACCTGGAAGTATGGAAAATCGATTGAGGAGCTTCCCGGGGCACCTCTCCCCAAACAGCCCTACCCCAACAAAAGGGACAAAAATGGGGTGTTGAAGCCCACGCCCTGATCGCAAGCGACGCACGCGAGCCGGGGTTCGGGAGACCGACGGCACATTGGCCCCCTCAGGGATGTCTTGGGTATGCCTGAGGGGGCCTTTTTTCTATTCCATGCTTTCCTGTTCACTCGGCCCGCATCGGGGCGGCCCCCTCCAGGGTGATCTTCAAGATCCGTCGGGTATTCGGGGTGACCTTGAAGCGGTCATCGATCCTCAGGCCGCAGACCCATATCAACCGATCCCTCTGAACCAGGACGGGGATGCGGGATCGGATATGGGACGGAATCTTCATGTCCACAAACAGGTCCTTGAGCTTCTTGTGCCCTTTCATGCCAAAGGGGACAAACCGGTCTCCGGGGCGGAAATTCCGGAGCATCAGCGGGAAGACGACCCGGTCTGCGTCGAATGAGGCCGTCCAGGGGCTGCCGCCCAAATCGTGAGACAATCGGCCTGGTTCCACCTCCTCAAGGATGACGGTGTAGCCGGGGCCGTCCACATAAAAGGAGCCCGTTCGTTCAATGAAGCAGCAGGTTTCCGGGGGCGGGGAAATCGCTTTCGAAAAGACCAGGTTGTTATAGACCCTTCGCACCCAAAGATCGCCCGGGAGCTTCGCCGTGGCCTGGGGCTTCTCTGATCCGGACAGCCGCTTAATCGCCCGGATGTGGTCCAGTCCGATCCGTCTCAAGGTCCCTGCAACCTTGCCAAGCGCAGCTCTGACCACATGGGCCTTAAGGGCCTCCGGCAGTTGCCCGAACCGGGATACGGGAAGGATGCAGCCTTCCGGCCCCATCACGGCGCACGCTGAGAGCCATGCCTTGGCCTGTGCGTCCATCCATTCATTTTCCTCCCGGATGATATCGGCCGTCCTGCCGAGCAGTTCGATGATATTTGGCTGGTAGGTTTGAAGCTGGGGGATGAGGTTCAGGCGGATCTCGTTTCTGAGATGCCGGGTCTCGAGGTTGGATGCATCCGTTACATGGGAGAGCCCTGACTCCCGAAGATACCCATCAATCTCGGCACGGGACACCTGAATGAGCGGCCTGATGATGCCGCCCTTTCGCGTCGGCTGAATTCCGGACAGACCGGCCGGGCCGCTCCCTCGCAGGAGCCGCATGAGGACCGTTTCGGCCTGATCGTTGAGGGTATGGCCTGTGGCAATCTTCTGTGCCCGGGATGCGTGCATGCATCCCTGGAGGAATTGATATCGGGCCTCCCTGGCCTTTTCCTCCAGGGAGGCGGCCTTCGAATCAAGGGGAGGATCGGCCTTCCCGACAACCACGTCCACCTGACGGGAGGCAGCCAACCCCTCGACAAACCGCGTCTCATCGTCATCCGCATTCGGCCTTAGCCCATGGTCAAAGTGGGCGACTATCAGCGAGATCCCGAGGGATTCCCTCAGACGATGGAGGACGTCCAGAAGGCATACCGAATCCGCTCCGCCGGAAACCGCTGTCACCACCCGGTCGCCCCGATCGATCATTCGGAATCGGGAGATCGTGGCCGTTACCTTTTTGATCATCTTATGGACAGGATCCATGTCTTTTTCTCGCGGACGCATCTCCCGTGATGGGTGAGCAGGCCAAGCGGTTCAAGATGGGAGCGTTGCGTCAGGCGATACATCGACTGATCGATGCACAGGCCCTGAAAAGGTTTTGACAAGACTTCTTCAATCTGCTATCAGCTAACCTTGTCGGCCCGTATGTTGCGGGATTCACGGGAAGCCGTTTTTCAGGCCTTGTTGCCTTACGTGTTCGGATCAAACGCCTCATCCGATTGCTCCATCATGGTATGATACAGACCCATCCCATTTTCATGGCCTGCCGCCGTGTTTTTCTTCCCCTGGTAAGCATCGTCATTGCCTTGATCGCGGCGCCTGGGGCATCGGCCGATGTGGGCCCGTCCTTTCCCGAATTCCTGATCTCTGCCGTCAGGACGGCCCACCCCCCCCATTTTTGCGGCGAACCCGTGCCCATGGACAATCCGGAGGTGAGGGAGCGATTTGAGAAGGAATTTCTTCTTACCCTGGGGGATCCATCGCAGGTCATTTTGTGGCTCAAACGGTCCAGACGATATTTCAGCATTATCGAACCGATGCTCAGATCCGCCAAGCTGCCCGATGATCTCAAGTACCTGGCCATCGCCGAAAGCTCTCTCAAACCTCACGCCGGGTCCCCAAAGGGGGCCATGGGATTCTGGCAGTTCATTCCCTCCACCGGTCAGAGATACGGCCTGACCGTCAATGTCAACAAGGACGAACGCCGAAACATCTTTCGGGCCACCGAGGCGGCTATTCAGTATTTTAAGGCCCTTCATGAGGAGTTCGGGTCATGGACCCTGGCGGCCGCCGCCTACAACATGGGGGAGAACGGACTCCTGGCGGAGATGCGGGAACAGCAGACCGACGACTATTACCTTCTTTATCTCCCCTTCGAAACCCAGGCCTACCTGTTCCGGATCATCGCCATCAAACTCATATGCACCCGCCCCGAGGCGTTCGGCTTCACCCTCCAACCCGGCGACTACTACGCGCCCATGGCGTTCGACCGAATTCGAATCGATTGCACACGCGAGACCCCTGTCCGCCTGATTGCCCAGGCTGCAGGGACCCAATTCAAGGTCATTAAGGACCTGAACCCGGAGATCAGAGGCTATTTTCTGAACGCGGGGACCCACGAAATCCTGGTCCCCAAGGGGGCCGCTGCCGGATTTCAGGCGCGGTTTGCAGAGCTTCTCAGACAGAGCGCCTCGGGTCAGAACAGCCAGATCTACGTCGTCCAGAAAGGAGATACCCTCGTATCCATTGCGGCCAAATTCGATGTCCCCCTTCTAAACCTCCTCCTCTGGAACCGGCTGGATTCCAAACAGCCGATTCGTCCAGGGGACAGGCTCACCATTCATTCGCGCAAGTAACGGGCTGAATCACATCTCCCCACCTTTCCATTGTCCACGACATTGGTCTGTGGATGATCCCTGATCTGCCTTCTTTGGGTAAATGTCCATATGTCATTGATAATATAAACCAATATGGCAGATAATCCAATCGCTGTCAGGTTCGCGATCAGGTAATGGACAACCCTGGAAAGGAGGGTGGTCAACAGGTACTGAAGAAAAATCGCCAATCCGCAGGCCAGATAATACTGCACCATTTGCACAACAAAACCACGGTGTTCTGTCCGCCTTCGATCCCTCCATGTCCACCATCGGTTCCAAAGATAGTTGTTGAAGGTCGCCAAAAAGATGGCAAGAGACAACGAAAGATGAAATCTTGTTTCCGGCGTGAATACGCCGTTGAATAGGAAAGACTGGCTGACGTACAGCACCCCTATATTGATGAGTGTCCCGGAAAATCCCACCACGCCGAATTTGATGAACCGAGGGTGGAAAATCCTTCCCACAAGAGGGATTCTGCTGAGGGTGGGGAGAACTGGCATATCAAACCGTCCCTGCAGCGGACACGCCGCCGTAATGCCGCGTCCTCAAAAGCGCATACGCCTTGGAAAGGACCTCTTCCGGGGAGATGCTCTTGAGACAGACATTGTTCCCATCGCAAGGGGAATTTCTGTGATTATATGCTGTCAGACAGGGGGAACAGGAGAGGGGGAGATAAAGGTTGACGGCCTGATCTCCCAGAGGTCCGTACAGGACAGGGGTTTCTGGGCCATACAGAATAATGGCTGGCATGGGGGTGAGGGACGCAAAGTGCCCGGGGCCGCCATCATTCGTAATCAGAAGGGATGCGAGATGAAAAAGAAGGATCAGTTCCCGCACGGAACGCGTGTATCCGGTGAGATCCAAACAGGCGGCGCTTCTTAAATGGGACGTGATCCTGCGGGCCAGCGAACGGTCACCTGCCAGGCCGATGATTCCAACGGCGTATCCGTTGTTCAGAAGGTCTTTTGCAACCGCACAGAAATAGCCAACCGGCCAGGCCCTAATGGGCAGCAATCCGCCCCCCGGATAGATGAGGACCACCCGTTTCCCCTGGAATTCGGGGAAATCCCTCGTCAGGCGCCGGTGCAGCTCTTCCAAGGCCTTCGGGTCCACAAGGAGTTGGGACAAGGAATACCGATCACCGTTCGTATGGCGCTTGACAATCGGCCTCCCAATTGCCCCCGAATGGATGGCATGGGCCAGCGTCACAAATTGGCTGGATATGTGATGGTAAGGGTTGTAGAGGACGGGCCGGTTGATAAAATCCCCTCTGTAAAGCCCCTCCTGCGTATGGGCGTGGAATCCGACCCGGATCCTCGCCCCGCTCAGAAATGAGAAGATGCTGCTGATTCTGGAAAAGAGCTCACAGTCGATAACCGCGTCTATTTTTTGTTTTCGAAGCCTTATCAAGACGCTGAGGCTGTCGCGGACCAAAGGAAACAGCGAATCGCCGTTGACGGTTAGAATATTCTCATGGGGAACCGTGTCGAACAGCTCCAGGCACTCCCGGTTTTTTTTGAATAAGAGGGCGTATATCGCGGCCCTTGGATATCTTTTTTTTAGATCGTCGAACATCGGCTGGGCAAGCACCAAACTGCCCATTTCGGAGAGCATGATCACGAGTATTCTATCGGGCGATCCAGGCGAGCGATCTGACTTCTCCAATCTGGAAACCAAGGACAGCATCCGGCAAATGAGCTGCCCTGCCACCCGGTCGATCTGTCGCTGCAAGCGGATATTCATGGGTTCAGAAACCTATTGTCCAAATTTGAGTCAACGCCACTTTCCCTTCCTTCGAAGGGGCTTCCATTCAAATGGTTACATGCATCTCAAAAGAAAAGCCGCAGGAATCACCTCTCGTCCGTACCCCGCCGCCGTGATATCTGGACCGTCGTGCATGGTTTATGGACATAGAACTCTAAAGCAAAAGCGCCGATCTGTCAAACCACGTTTGCCGCCATGCAGGCGGTATAAGAGGCCAGTCGCTCATGTATGCGCTTGCATTATGCGGAAGGATGGGATAGAGTCCCCCCTATCTCATCGCAATCTTTTAAGGAGCCTGCCGCGCACCTATGGACAATAGGGTCTTTCGATTCATCCGGACATCCCTTCTGGCGATAGCGACGTTCATGACATGTGTCGGGGCCGTGCCGGCGGGCTCGGCCGATACCTCAATCCTCAAGCAGATCATCCTCGAGTACAACCGAACGGCCTACCTGGACAGCCTGGCAGACGGTTCCTACAAGGGTACCGCAGGGATCCTCAACATTGACCCTGACGTGGCCCGGTCTCTTGGGATTAAGGCGTTGATAACTCGGGAATATCTTGATGCGAAAGGGTCGGAAGCCGAGGCGGAGAGGCTCTTCAACCAGGCGGTCTCGGCGTTAAGCGTGGAGGAAGAGGACGCTAAGGGTGAACTGGTGGGCCGGGCGGGGGAATCGGCCGTGGCCAGCAGAGAAGCACGGGCCGCCGCGAGAAGGCTTTTTGCCGCCTATCGTTCCCAGGTGACGCCCGAGACGGATGAGAGATTAAACGAGGAAGCCTGTTCGAGGGTGATGGACAGCCTCCTGGGAGAGAGCATGAAAAGGGCGTCCTTTGAGTTAAGGGATGGCCTGGGAATGTATTATAACCGGTGTCAGGGTCTCGCCGAAAGCGCCCCTCCGCTCACTTCAGAAAACGTGAAGTTTGTCAATTACGTGTTTTCCGAGTTCCAGCAAAAGGGATCTGAGGCGGACAGGAGTGCCTTTGACCTCGGCCGGCAGGATCCGGCGAGGGGGACTGTTCCCGGCGCCGTATGGAAAGCGGCGATTCGAGGGGAGGCGACCCAGTTGGTCGGCATCATGGAATCGGTCCTTGAGAGGACCCGTTCCGGCACATACCCGGTGGATCCCCTTCTGTTTTTCGCCCTTATGAGGAGAGAATCCAATTTTGATCCCCGAGCGGTTTCCTACGTAGGTGCGGCGGGTCTGACCCAAATCATGCCCCAGACCGGAAGGGATCTGGGGATGAAGCAGATCTTTCAGCCGTTCTATTTTGAAGAGGCCCAATCGCTTCTAAAGCGTGAGCGGGATCTCAGGCAGAAGGCGATCTCCCTTCTGTTGGCCATCACCCCGGAAAATAGGGTGACGCAGGTCCGACTGGCAAGGGACACCATGCAGGACTCGCTAAATTGCGGCCGTAACCGAGCCCATCTCTTCGGCCGTTATAGAAGAGAACTGCTGGAGAATGGCCAGGATGATCGGCTGGATCCTCAAAAGGCTATTTCCTACGGATACCGATATCTTTCAGACCTTATGCGGATCCAGAAAGGGGATATCTCCCTGGCACTGGCCTCCTACAATGCCGGGGCGCATCGGGTCAAACAGTTCAATGGTCTGCCTCCCTATGCGGAAACGGTGACCTTCCGGAATACGGTCCTGAAGCATTATCGAGAGTATCTGGAGCGGTTGAAATAACCCCGTCGGCGCCCGGAAACGGGTATGGGCGCTGGATCGTTGACACGGATGCTCTGGATGCAATCGGCCACGCAATACCCTGACCATTACACTTGTTGAAGGAGAGGATGCATGTCAGCAGATGTCTTGATTCGAAGTGATCTGGGGGATATTCGCCTCCTGAAGCGGGGAAAGGTAAGGGACGTTTATGATTTGGACGACAAATTGCTGATTGTTGCCAGCGATCGCATGTCGGCCTTTGATGTGGTGATGGACGACCCTATTCCGGACAAGGGAAAGATCCTGACGGCCATCTCCCTCTTTTGGTTTAGGAAGCTGTCCTCCATCATTGAAAACCACCTGATCAGCAGCGATCCCTCTGAATATCCTGAGACATGCCGTCGGTACGCTTCTCAGTTGGAGGGACGAAGCATGCTGGTGCAGAAGACAAGGCCGTTGCCGGTGGAATGCATCGTGAGGGGGTACCTCTCCGGTTCCGGCTGGCAGGAATACCTCCAGACCGGTGCGATCTGCGGCATTTCGCTTCCCAAGGGGCTGCGCGAATCGGACAAACTGCCAGGCCCTATCTTTACGCCGTCCACCAAGGCCGAAGACGGCATGCATGATGAGAATATCAGCTTTGAGCGGGCAGCCCAAATACTTGGGGAGAAAACGGCTCAGGAGGTCCGCCGCATCAGCCTTCAACTCTATGAATTGGGTAGGGATCTGGCTGCGGAAAAGGGGATCATCGTGGCGGATACCAAGTTTGAATTCGGGCAAAAGGACGGCCGCCTGATGCTGATTGATGAGGTCCTGACCCCTGATTCATCCAGATTCTGGCCGGTGGACGAGTATCGCGCAGGGGGGCCTCAGAAGAGTTTCGATAAGCAGTTTCTAAGGGATTATCTGGTGGCCATCAAGTGGCCCAAGAAACCCCCGCCCCCCAAGCTGCCCCTTGACGTGATCGAAAAGACAAGGGAAAAATATCTGGATGCGCTCACCCGCTTGACAGGAGCCGGGCTTTAGATCGCAGGCCTGAAAAAGGACCGTGAAGCCGATTATATGCTTTATCGACGATTCCGGATTCGAGCATGAGTTGGTGCGGGATGAGATTGCCCCCTGCGCACCCGATGTCGAATTCGTCCAGGCCTACACCTTTGATGAGGCCTTGGATCGGTTGGGCCACCGTATCCCGGACCTCTTTCTTCTCGATTTGTGGGGGCAGGACCCGGAGGTGCTCGAACCTCGCGTGACCCCCATCGACGAACTCAGGACCCGCGTCGCCGGATTCCCCACCTTGGATCACGTCTATGGGGGGCTGGACGAATTTCATGGGGATCTCACCAACGAGTACCTCAAGAGACTGTTCGCCGTGGTGGACTGCTGGCGAACCCTTTTTGAGGACGTGTGCGACCGCATCGGCCAGAACCGAAAGTATGGCATCGGCAATCTTCAGCAGGCCCGCCAACGGTACCCCCACACTCCGGCCGTTTTTTACACCCGAAAATCGTTGATTCGGGATGCAGTCGCCATGGTGAAGGCCGGGATCAACGGCCTGTTCATCAAACCTACCGGAGTGAATGACGACGATACGCGTCGCCGGACCCACGACTATGCGCCATTTTTGTTAAATGAACTGAGACACATCATGGCCGTTGGGCGGTCGGACACTTCCAGCGTATTCGGCCAGAACCATCCCTAACCCTCCTCCCTTTTTTTGGACGACCCTCTTCATTTTTTACCCATTTTCCAACAGGTTGGCTGTAGAGCCCCTTATCCTTTCGGGACTGGAGAAGTCGCCGGGGCTTGTCTTGACAAAGTTTTCAGGGATGGTTAGCTTTGGCCTTAGCGCGGAAAAGGCAGGCAGAATATAGAGTTGAATGCAACAGGAGTTCGTCGTGGTTCGTGTCGTGAAGGGTGACAACCAACGGGATAAGGCGGTCGAAGCCGCCTTCGAGGAGATGGAGGAATCCCTGGGTGATGCATCTCCGGCTCAGAATGGGCAGCGGGATGACGTTCTTTTAGAGGAGATGACCAAGGAGCGTCTCATTGAAAAGCTGGCAGAGGCAGAGGCGGCTGCCCAGAAAAATTATGATCTGTATCTCCGCTCCGAGGCGGATATAGACAATCTCAAGAAGCGATACCAGAAGGAAAATCAGGGTCTGGTCAAGTTCGCCAATGAAACGCTGCTCAAACAACTCCTTCCTGTGGCGGACAATCTCGAGAAGGCCATTGACCATTCACAAAAGGAGACCTCGACCGACGCTGTCAAAGAAGGCGTCGAGCTGACGCTAAAGGGGCTTCTGGATGTCCTCCAGAGGGCCGGTGTGAAAGCCATTGACGCCGTGGGGCAGCCGTTTGATCCCAATTTTCATGAAGCGGTTTCTGAGGCAGTGAATGAAAGGGTCGAGGCGGGAACTGTGCTCAATGAACTTCAGAGGGGGTATACCCTCCATGAGAGGCTCCTTCGGCCGTCCATGGTCGTGATCAGCAAGAAGAAGGCCTGACGTGCCTGTTCATCGCGAGACGTTCGAATCGTTATGTAATGCGTGCCATACTGATGGCGCGCTGAAAAGATTTTCAGACATCAGGAGGCAAAAAATATGGGAAAAACAATAGGGATCGATCTCGGAACAACCAACTCGTGTGTGGCGGTGATGGAAGGTGGCGATCCCGTAGTGATCGCAAACGCGGAAGGGAGCCGGACGACACCCTCCATCGTCGCCTTTACCGATAGCGGCGACAGACTGGTGGGTCAGACGGCTAAGCGGCAGGCTGTGACCAATCCGGAGAATACGGTGTTTGCGGTCAAGCGATTGATTGGGAGAAAATATGACTCCGGCGAAGTGAGCAGAGATATCAAGATTCTCCCATACAAAATCGTCAAGGCAGGCAACGGCGATGCCCATGTGGCCATCAAGGGAAAGGACTACAGCCCGGCGGAGATATCCGCCATGATCCTCACCAAGATGAAAGAGACCGCGGAGGCATACCTGGGGGAGAAGATTACGGATGCGGTGATCACTGTCCCCGCCTATTTTAATGACAGTCAAAGACAGGCCACCAAGGATGCCGGCCGCATCGCCGGTCTGAATGTGGAGCGGATCATCAATGAGCCTACGGCAGCGGCCCTGGCCTTTGGCGTGGACAAGAAAGGCGACAAAAAGATCGCCGTATTTGACCTGGGCGGTGGGACCTTCGACATCTCCGTGCTGGAGATCGGCGAGGGGGTTTTTGAGGTCAAATCCACCAACGGCGACACCCATCTGGGGGGCGAAGACTTTGACCTGAGGATTATTCAGTACCTGGCCGATGAATTCAGAAAAGACCAGGGGATCGATCTTCGGAATGACAAGATGGCACTCCAGCGGCTGAAGGAAGGGGCTGAAAAGGCCAAGATCGAGCTGTCAGGGTCCATGGAAACCGATGTCAATCTGCCGTTCATCACCGCGGATGCCAGCGGCCCGAAACACCTGAACATCCGGCTCTCCCGCGCCAAGCTGGAGGCCTTGGTGGATGATCTGATCGAGAAGGTAGTGGCCCCCTGTAAAACGGCATTAAAGGATGCGGGCCTGTCGCCGAAGGAAATCGATGAGGTGATCCTGGTGGGTGGCATGACCCGGATGCCCAAGGTCCAGGAGAAGGTCAAAGAGATCTTCTGTCAGCAGCCGAACAAGGGGGTCAACCCTGACGAGGTGGTGGCCGTGGGAGCGGCTATTCAGGGTGGTGTGTTGAAGGGCGAGGTCAAGGATGTGCTTCTCCTCGATGTGACGCCGCTGTCCTTAGGGATTGAGACCCTGGGCGGCGTTTTCACCAAACTGATTGAGAAAAATACCACCATCCCCACCAAGAAGAGCCAGATATTTTCCACCGCGGCCGACAACCAGCCGGCCGTTGAGATCCATGTGCTCCAGGGAGAGCGGGAGATGGCGGCCTACAACAAGACCCTGGGCCGGTTTCAACTGGTGGGCATTCCGCCCGCCCCGAGAGGGATTCCGCAGATTGAGGTGACCTTTGACATCGACGCCAACGGCATCGTCAGCGTCTCTGCAAAGGATATGGGCACCGGCAAGGAACAATCCATCAAGATCACGGCATCCAGCGGTCTGAGTGAAGAGGAGATCCAGCGCCTCGTCAAAGATGCAGAGCTGCATGCCGAGGAAGATAAGAAGAAACGCGAGCTGGTGGATGCCCGCAACATGGCCGATTCGCTCATCTATTCCACAGAGAAGTCGGTGAAGGAAGTGGGCGACAAACTGGATGGGGGTATCAAGGCCAACATCGATCAGGCCATCAGCAATCTCAAAAAGGCGGCGGAGGGGGATGATGCGGCAGAGATCAAGCGGCTGACCGAGGAATTGACCCAGGCATCCCACAAACTGGCAGAGACCATGTACGCGAACGCCACCAAGGATCAGGCCCAGTCTGGTGGCGGACCCGGACCAGGGTCCGCATCAGGATCCGCCAAGGATGACGATGTGGTGGACGCTGACTTTGAGGAAGTCCGAAAATAGCTGACGCCGCTTTCCAGCAGAAAAAGCTGCTTTCGCCTGTATGGCGGGAGCAGCTTTTTTTTGGGCCATGTGTCCGCGGGATCATCTCTCTATCACTTCATATTCGACCACGACCTTGTCCTTGGTCCCCGACTTAAGGCTGAGAGAGGCTGAAGGAATGACGAACTTGGTCTCGGTTTTTCCAGTCCGTGAGATGCCGTTCAAGGGGATGGGAGCGGTGTAGATCGTGGAAATACCCTCAAGGATAGCCTTGGGCCCGACGATTTCCACTTCCTTCGGGGTGACCAAGGATTGGACGAGGATCAGCCTCGCCGGCAGCTTTCCGGTCCAATCCGCCTGCACGGGGAGTATCTTTTGAATCCGCTCATCCAGGGCAACCTCCACAACCATCGGTTTCACCTCCTTGAGCGTCAATCCAGGAGGGATGGAGAGGTGGTCCTCCGTGATGGCAAATGTGTTGTTGCCCGGGACGGCATCGCTCAGGTCAATTTTGACGCGAATCTGCTCGGGTCGAATGGAACTTAGGAGGGCCCGGGACCCTCGGAGGTATAATCGAACCGAGGTGGCCGAGGTCGTTAACAGCTCCAGTTTTGGATTGCGGTCGGTGTACTCGATGGGAATATCAAACGTCTTGATAGCGTCAAAGCCCCTGCTGATGCTGAACCAGACGCCGCAAATGATGAGAAAGGAGCCGACGGCCGCGGCATATAACTCCATCCGCTTTTTTTTCAGATGACGGGCCTGTTCTTCTTGGATGCCCAGATGCTTCTTCAGGATGAGTCTAAGCTCTGCTTCGGAGGAAACGATGCGCAGGTCTGAACCCTGGGCGATGGTGACCGTTCCTCTTTCCTCGGACACCACAATGACCAATGCATCCGTCATTTCGGCGAGTCCTGCCGCAGCCCTGTGACGTGTGCCATAGTAGGAGGGCAGATCTTTTCGCTGGGAAAGGGGAAGAATGGCCGAGACCTCTGTCACCCGGTTCCCTCGGATGATGGCGGCCCCGTCGTGAACAGGGTTGTTTGGCCAGAAGATGGTCTTAATCATCTCCGGGGAGATCCTTGCATCCCAGGGCACCCCCTTTTGAACGACCTCTTCCAGGTCTTCCCTTCCGGGCAGAACGATGAGGGCGCCGATACGCTTTCGCGCCAGTTCGAATCCACCCTCCGCGATGATCTCGATGGGGGTCTTGGCCTGTTGTTGCGGTAGATCCCAGAGGATGGTCCAGATGTTTCTCGCTCGAAAAACGGAACGGATCTCGTTTCTAAAAACGACAATCACGATGAGCGCGGCTACAGCGATGATGCCCTCTATCATCCAGGACGTCAGGATAAGCCCCATGGTCACGGCCATTCTTTCCAGTACCCAGAGAAAGGCAATGCCGATCAGGACTCGAAAGGCGTCTGTTCCTCGAAAAAGGGCATAGAGGCGAAAGAGGATATAGCTGTTGAAGGCGATATCGACGATATCCTGCCATCGAATGCTGGAGATGAATGTCAGGAACTGTTGCAACGCCCATTACTCCGTTACGCTAAAGCGAAGGGTCTTGAGAACGGTCCCGTTGGCATCCGTGATCTCCACCCTCCATGGCCCCGCATCGGCATTGTGAATCGTGATTCTGCTGAATGTAGCCCATCGGGGAGGCTTCAGGGTCAATTTGAATCGGGCATCCGGCTGGTCTCTTCGAATCCAGTTGTGGTAAATTTCCGTTTTCTCCGGGACCGGGTCAAAGGCCGTGAAACAGACGGCCTGTCCGAGGGTTGAGGAGAAAATAATGGTCTCGTTTTGAGGTTCGAACTCCTTCATCCCCTCACACATGATGGCCTTGACCAGGGTCAATGAGAGAGGCTTTTCCGGGGGAATAGGTTGGGTCGTCTCGCCCTGCTGGGCACGGGCGATTGAGGATAGGAGCAGCACGATGCCGGCGAGGAGACACCCGATGGATACGTGAAGCCTCTGCATTTTCATGAAAATGGCTTTCCTTTCAATGAAATAGGAACCGAATCGGTATGGCTGCAAAGGAACAGGGAGCAGCCCCGATTTAGGGCGACAGCATATCAGAGCTGTTCAGCATTTTCAATAGTGCAGGCCGGGTTGCTGCCGGGGATTTGGGACGACGTTTTGTGAGGATCAGCCATCGAGCAATCGAGCGGCGTTCAACCCCTTGATCTGCTGCATCTGCCCGAAAGATAGGCCGGCGGCTTCCATGTCTTTAAAGTAGCGGCCGGGAGAGATGAGGGGGTAGTCGCTCCCGAAGAGGATCTTTTCAAAACCGACAATCTCTCCGGCAACCCGGTAGATGTCCGGCGCATAAAGAAATGGAGAGGCAGCCGTGTCGAACCAGACATTTCTCAGTGACTCTCGAACCTCCCTCTTCATGAGGCCATAAAACAAGAGCCCGCCGCCCCAGTGGGCCAGCACGATTCGGTTCGCGGGATATGTTCGAATAAAGTCATAAATCTGTCTCAGCGTATTGGGCGTCTTGCCAGGGTAACTGTGTCCAACAGGTTCGTTGGTATGAAGGAGGAATGGGACATCGGTTTCGGAACAGACGTCCATGACCTCTTTGAGTGCCTGCGTCACCTCAGGGGTGATGCCTCCCCCGTAAACGGCCAACTCCCCGACGCCGGAAAGCCCTTGTCCCAGGCATCGTGCCGCCTCACCGGCCCCAGCGTCGGCCAGGGGGGAAAAGGCGCAAAAACCAACCAGGCGGTCTGGGTTTCGATGGATCGATTCGAGGATGTAGTCGTTGTGTCTCCTAAACAGCTCCTCCTTTTCCCATGGAAACCCAAATACCACGGATCGCTCGACCCCATTTTCATCCATGCTCTGTATGAGGTCCTCTGCGCTGACCAGCCTGGCCTGGGGGGAGCCATAGATCGACTGAAACGCAGGGTCCTCATGGGTGAGACGATCCCGGTTTTCGGTAAAATCCGGGGGAAAGAGGTGGGTATGGAAATCGATGATCATTTGAAGATGGCCGCAATGGATTTTTCGATGGCTTCCGGCTGTAACCCCACGATCTTGTCACGAATCCGGCCATTCCGGTCGACCACGATCATGGTGGGCACGGCCAGATCTTCGCCCGAAAAATAATCCTCTATCAGCTTGTTGTTAAAACGCAGGAGGGGATAGTTGATGCGTGTCATCTGTTTAAAATGCAGAAGGTCTTTATCCTGGACCAACTGGGGATCATCCACCGAGATCCCCAGAATGACGAGACCTTTCTCCCGGTATTGTTCCTGGAGCCGGATCAACAAGGGAATGGTCATTTTACAGGGTGGACACCACGTGGCCCAGAAGTCCAGCAGCACAACGCTGCCGCGGTACTTCTCCAGGGATACGGTATCACCCGAGATGTCGGGAATGGAGAAATCGGGCGCCAACGGGTATGCCTTTTTGTCCTTTTCACATCCTGCGGCGAGCATGAACAACAAGAGACAACCCAGCATGGCAGCGGCGAAAATGCCTTTGTATTTCATGAATAAGTTCCTCTGTTCCTTACGGAAGGATTTGAAGTTTCTTATGTATTCTAAAGAGACAAAAAAGTCAAAAGGTTCCACGACGAGAGCTGATTTTGGGAACGGTCCCGTTGATGAGGGGTTCGGGGCTGGGAAAAAGATGCCGGCCTCCGAAGGGGTTGGCATGGCAGGGGATTGCCAAAGAGGAAGGGGCCTTGTGACGTGCGACCGATCCACACCCGATCAGGGGCGATCGGAGTCATGATCACGCCACTGCACTATGAGATCTCTACCTCCAGTTTTTTGCTGAGAGAAGTAAGTTCGGGGGTCACCTTGGGGTGTGTGAGAACCACCACCAGATCGAACGCCTCTTCCTCGGATTGACCATTTGCGGTGTAGCGAACGGTCAGAGGGGCGCCTTCAGCCGTCCGCTCCACGGCGTCTGGCATCCCGTCCACGATCTTGAGCCCCGAAATCTGTCCGGCCTCAGACAGGAGCCGCTCCTTAAATTCCTGGCTGAGAGGGGCAACCAGGACGGCCTCAAGCCCGTTTACCCTGTCCAGGGCGAGGATCGACTCGTTGACCCCCAACACCAGCGAAGACAACCCCGCAGTGCTGTCCCTGTCCGGGTTCCCCTTGATGATCGCTATCCGCTTAGGGACCTCGCCGTTCAAGGGGGAGACCACCAGACCATCGGTGGGGCCGGTGGGAGAGAGCATCCGTTCGAACTGAAGATCGGTGATGACGTCCGCATAGGTCCCAAACCCGAGCTTCGAGGGGATCGGATAAAAGGCGTTGTCCTGTCCTCTGGTGATCACCACATCGTCAAACTCCAGGCTCAATTCTTCATCTGGTATGGAGAAATCAATGGCCTCGGGCCCGCATTCAGCCCAGCACAGAGCGCATCCGAGGCAGCGCCGACAGCTCAGGCACCGTTTGGCCTCATTCAATGCCACCTGTTCGGGAAAACCGGTCTCCACTTCCGCAAAATTTCCTCGTCTCTCCTCGACCGAGATCTCCGGGATCACGGCCCTTGCCGTGGGGACGTCGTCGAAAGGGATAATGTATCGTTTCTGCTTCTCGTAGATCATCTATTTGCTCCTGAGATAGGAATGAATGCCCTCTGCGGCCCGCTTTCCAGCCGCAACGGCACGGATGGCGATATCGGGTCCGGTGACCACGTCGCCCCCGGCGAATACCCCTGGGACATTGGTGGCCCCTGTCTCGGCATCCACATCGAATGTCTGCCAGCGGTTGATGGAAAGGCCATGGTCCTCCTGGCCCAGAAAATCGAGATTGGTCCCCTGGCTGATGGCGGGCACAATCGTCTGGGCATCGATGACGTACTCCGACCCCTTGACCGGCACGGGGCTGCGCCGGCCCGAGGCGTCCGGTTCCCCCAGTTCCATTTTGATGCACTTCATGCCCGAGACCCTGCCGTTCTCGCCCAGGATCTCCACGGGGGCCGCCAGGTACTGGAGTTTGACCCCCTCGTGCTCGGCCGCATCGATCTCCCACGGATTGGCCGGCATCTCCTTCTTGGTCCGGCGATAGAGGATGTAGACCTCGTCAAAGCCCATGCGCCAGCCTACCCGGGCCGAGTCGATGGCCGCATTCCCGCCGCCGATCACGATGAGTTTGCCTTTAACGTCAAAGGGTTTACCCAGGGCCTGCTCCCTCAAAAAGGTCACGCAGTCCACAATCCCCTTCCCTTCGTACTCGTCTTCGCCTGGCACTCGCAGCTTGAGGCCCTTGTGACAGCCCGCTCCGATAAACAGGGCATCGTTTTCGTTACGGAGATCCGCAAAGGCGATGTCTTTGCCCACGCGGGTGTTGTACCGAATATCGATGCCCATGCCGGCGATGAGGTCCACCTCCCGCTTCAGAAGTTTCTTGGGCAGTCGGTATTCGGGGATCCCCACCCAGAGATAGCCCCCCGGCACCGGCAGGGTCTCGTAGATGGTGATGTGCTGGTACCCCTTTCGGGCCAAATGATAGGCGCAGGTGAGCCCTGCCGGCCCGGCCCCGATAATCCCGATCTTTTCCGGGTACTTTTTCTCCGGGGTTTCATAGACCGGCTCGACCCCCTGGTTCAGTTCCACATCCGCCACAAAGCGTTTGAGGAAACAGATGCTGATCGGTTCGTCCAGATACTGCCGGTTGCAGGCGGTCTCACAAGGATGGGGGCAGACCCTCCCAATGCTCCCCGGCAGGGGGAGCCGGTCCCGGATGGTGGCCAGGGACTCCAGATATTTTCCGTCGGCGATCTGGCCCACATAGGTCCGGATGTCCAGGTTGACCGGGCATGTCCGCTGGCATACCGGCTGATCTTCCTTAAAGATGTTGTATTCGCCCGTGGCCGGATTGAAGTAATCCACCGCCGTACGGAACGTGAAGCCTTCGTCGAAATCGTCAAACATGTTGACGGGGCAGACCTTAATGCAGGCCTTGCAGTCATTGCACTTGGCGTTGTCCACGCGCAGGCTGTGCTTCAGGATGCGGGCCTCAACCTTTCCGTTATTCTTCTTGGCCTTTTTGATATCGCTGTAGGTCAGGATCCGGATCCGGTCATGGTGACGAACGGCCTCCACGTCCGGATTGATGAACGCATCTTCGGGCTTGACCATCCGGTCTCTGGGAATCCGTTCAGCACCAAGGGTCGGAAATTTCTCCACGATGGTGACCTGTTCCCCGTTGGCCGCCCTCTTAAGAGCAGTGCTGACGCCGTCGACCCCTCCTCCAATAATCAATACGCTTTTATCGTCCACTGTGGTTATACCTCTTGAGGAACTATCTGAAATAGGGGCGATTGCCCAGCGATCTTGTCCAGGGCCACCATCCCCTTACGCTTGAGGGCGGTGATGTATCGAAATACCCTTTCGGATGGAATGGCCAGATCGCTGGCCAGATCTTTGATGGATTTGGCGCCTTTCCTGAGCTGGCCGAGGATTTCCTGGACCTCCATTTCCTCCACGATAATCATGTCGATGGCGCGGTTGAACTCGTGTTCCGTAAAAACCTCGCCGTACATGTTGCCGGACGTGAGGAATGGGGTCCGCTTCCCGATGACCCATCGAATCTTTTCGCTGGCCAGCACGGCCCGGGCCGCCTCGAGTTTCTTGAAGAGATCAGGTCCTCTGACCCGGTCTCCCTCTCCTCCCAGAGGACCCAGGCTGCGCAGCTTCGCGTCGAAGTCGGTGACGATATCCACAAACACGGAGCCCTCGCCCGAGGAGCACTGCCGGAACGACAGCCGCTCCTCGTTCATGCCGATATGTTTAAAGAGTTTCCGGGTCATGTCCAGCTTGGCCTTGGCCTGGTAATTGCCCGAAATGTAATGGCAGTCGCCAAAATAGCAGCCGACTACCAGGAGACCGTCCAGGCCCTTCAAGAATGCCTCGGCCACAAGGGCCGGGTCGATCCTTCCCGTACACATGAGCCGAACGATCTTGATATCTGGTGAGTATTGTAGTCTGGAAACTCCAGCTAGGTCTGCGGCCGCGTAACCTCACCACGTGCAGCAAAACGTCAGAATCCTGGGAACGAAATCGGCCAATTTAACCCCCTATGAGAATCAAAAAAGATCCATGAAGTCATGAAAACAGGCGATGCTCGGTCATCGTCGGTCTTCAACCCAAATACGCATTCAACTGGGACCGGATCTGCTGGTCCGTATAGGAATTGATGGACAGGGCGTGCTGATAACAGGTGGCGGCGCAGACCCCGCACCCCTTGCAGGCCACGTCGATCACATGCACTTTTCTCCCCTTTTCCGTACGCCGGATTTCAAGCGCCCCGTAAGGACAGAGTGCCACGCACAGCCCACAGCCCCGGCAGGCGTCCTCATTGGCCAGGACGGATATGATAGGCTCCACCACCACCGACCCCTTGGACAGGGGAATGGATGCCCTCGATGCAGCGCCAAGGCCCTGGGCCACGGCCTCGCGGACGTTGGCTGGGAACCGGGCGCTTCCCGCCAGATAAACGCCGTCCGTGGCGAAATCGAGCGGTTTCAGTTTGACGTGTCCTTCCAGGAAAAAGCCGTATTTGTCCACAGGGACCCGAAGAAGCCGGGACGTGGCCTCGGCATCCTCCTGGGCGATCAACGGAGTGGAAAGGACCACGAGATCCGCAGGAAGTTCCATTTCGCGTCCCAGGAGGGCGTGGTAGACGCGCACTGTGTCGGGTCCCACCTGGGGCGGCCGTGCGGGATCGTAGTTCATATATCGAATCCCTTTGGCCTTGGAATCGCGGAACATCTCCTCGTTTTCCACGCCATACATCTGCATGTCGCGGTACAGGATGGAGACCCTCGCATTCGGGTTCTGCTCCCGGATAAACATGGCGTTTTTGACCGCGGTCTGGCAGCAGATGCGCGAACAGTACGGCCTTTCTTCGTTCCGGCTCCCCACGCACTGGATCATGACCACGTTTTGGATATGCGAATCCAGCCCATTTTTCAGAAGGGCTTCCATCTCGAGCTGGGTGATCACCCGCTTGCCGTCATACCCGTACAGTCCTTCCGGCACAAAGGCCCTGGCCCCGGTGGCAACGAGGATCACGCCGATATCGATGTTCTTGACGCCCGATTCGGTCTCGATGTCCACATTGTATTTTCCAATAAAACCCTGGACCTCGAGGACCCGGGCCTGGGTGAACACCGTGATCTTGGGATGAACGGTCACGGCCCGGATCTTTTCGGCCGCGAATTCGCCGGCAGGCGTCATGGTGGGCCCCAGGCGGTTGAGCCGGTTCAGCATGCCCCCCAATGCCGCTTCCTTCTCCACCAAGACGACCTCATACCCCCGATTGGCGAGGGCAAGGGCCGAGGTCATGCCAGCAATCCCTCCGCCGATCACGAGGGCCCGAACCTTTACCTCCGACATGATCACTTCCTGAGGTTCCAGAAGCGCGGCCTTGGCCACGCCCATGCGGATCAGGTCCTTGGCCTTGTTGGTGCCGTCTTCCGGCTCCTTCATGTGGACCCAGGAGCACTGGTCCCGAATGTTGACCATTTCAAAGAGGTAGGGGTTGAGCCCTGCCTCGCCGCAGGAACTCCGGAACAGGGGTTCGTGGGTCCTGGGGGTGCAGGAGGCCACCACCACCCGGTTGAGGTTTTGCTCTTTGATCCCCTTCTTGATCTCGTTGATGCCCCCTTCGGAGCAGGTGTAGAGATTTCTCTGTACAAAGGCTACGTGGGGGAGCTTTTCGGCAAAATCCGCCAGTTCCTCCATATTGAGGTATCCGGCGATATTCGACCCGCAATGACAGAGGAATACGCCGATCCGGATATCGTCATTCTTTTCAGGCAACGGCTTTCTCCTTCTCTAATTCCGATTGAAATGCGATTTCAGCGGCACGCTCCGCAGCGCTGGATGCCTGGGCCACGGATTCCGGGACGTCCATGGGGGACTCGGCACAGCCGCACACAAAGATGCCCGGGTTGGTGGTATCCACCGGTGAGAGCGGGCTGGTCTTCAGAAAGCTGTATGCATCCAGTTCGACGCCGAGGGTCCTGGCCAGTTGGCCGATCCCCTTGGATGGCGCGCAGGCCGTGGCCAGGATCACCATGTCGAACGCCTGGCGCTTGACCCTTCTTTCGCGCGTATCTTCGTAGATGACCACCGGATTGTGGTCGGGACCTTCCACGATCTCGGCCACCCGACCCCTGACATAGGTGATGTTGGAGTGGTTGCCCCCGCGGATCTTGTATTCCTCGAACCCCTTCCCCACAGCACGGATATCCATGCCGAAGATGGTGGAGGTGGTCTCCGGCTCGTGTTCATGGGCAATGATGGCCTCTTTGATGGAGTGCATGCAGCAATACCCGGAGCAGAATGGGTAAAACCGGAAATCCCTCGACCCCACACATTGAATAAAGGCGAGGCGTTTGGCCACTGTAAAACTTTCAGCCCGCTTCTTGAGCGCTTCGAGAGGCTCCACAATGGCGAGGTGCTCGGCGTATCGGTCGGCCCACTTCTTTCGGTCCTCATCGCCTGCATATGCCCCGGACTGGTACTTTTCGTAAAAGGCGGCCGAAGACTCGCCAAATTTCTCCTCGAGCTTGGCGAGGGTTTTCTGGGATTTGCTGGCGCTCTTTTCCAGTTCCTCGATCTCGGCCTCCACGGCTCGGTCCGAGGGACGATCCAGGTGACCGGATGTCGGGCCGCTGGCGCTGAGCAATCTCTCGAACTCAATGGCCGTGACCACGTTGGGGATTTCCTGGTAGCGATACTCAGGGATCTGGGACGGGTCGAAAACGTCGTACCCGGCGGCGATGATGATGGCCGCCACATCCAGTTCCACGATGCGATCCTTCTGGTCGAAGTCGATGGCCTCTGCCTGACAGGTCTTGGCGCAGATACCGCACTTCTTGCCATTCAACTGCCGGCAGTATGCGGGATCGATGGTGTGGGTCGAGGGGATCCCCTGGGCAAACAGGCTATAGATGGCCTTTCGATTTTTCAACCCCTCGTTGAAGGCGTCGGAAACCAGAGTGGGGCACTTCTCTGCACAGGCCCCGCACCCGGTGCACCGGTCTTCTCTCACGTACCGGGCCTTTCTGCGCACCGTGACCCGGAAATTCCCTGCCTCGCCGTCGACCTTCTCCACCTCGCTGTAGGCCATGAGATCAATGTTGGGATGTCGACCGACATCCAGCATCTTGGGCGAGAGGATTCAGATGGCGCAGTCGTTGGTGGGAAAGGTCTTGTCCAACTGGGCCATCTTGCCGCCGATGCTGGGCAGCTTCTCCACCAGGTGGACCTTGATGCCCATATCGGCCAGATCCAGCGAGGACTGCATGCCTGCAATGCCTCCGCCGATAACCAGTATGTCTTTGCTCACAATCTGTATCCTCCGATGATAAAACCGTGTGGCGAGGTTATGGGACCCTCTTTTCCGCTGGCCGTTGGCTATCCCTTGATTTGAGCTGCGACCATATCGAAGAGGTCATTGATTTCTATCTTGAGATCGAACGCGGCCTTGGCACACCGGAAATGGATCTGGCACTTGGGGCAGGCCGTCACCAGGACGCCCGCGCCGGTAGCACTCGCCTCGCTGAGGCGCTCCATTTGGATCTCCTTGGAACAACTGGAACAGTTCATCCAGCCGGTGGTGCCACAGCAGACGCCGTTTCCCCGGGATCGGGGCATCTCGGTCAGCGTGATGCCCGGGATAGCCTTCAGGAGGGTCCGGGGCGCGTCGTAGATGCCGGCCAGCCTGCCCAGCCGGCACGGGTCGTGATAGGTGACCTGTTCCGCCAACTCATTGAACTGGATGGCCCCCTCTGCCACTTTTCGCGCCAGGAGGTCCAGGATATGGATCGGCTCGAAACCCAAATTGCCGAAAAACTCGGGATAGAAGCGCTTGAAGGTATAGTATCCCTCGGGACAACTGAAGACCACCTGTTTGGCCCCGGAATCGCGAATCGTCTGGATGTTTCGTTTCGCCAGTTTCTTGAACTTCTCCTCATCGCCGTTCCATAGGGCGTCATGCCCGCAGCACCGTTCCTCATTGCTCACCACCGGCGTCTCCCCGCAGGCGTTCAGGACCTTGAGCACATTCCGGGCGCCTTGAATGGAGCCCGCATCAATGTCGCGAAACACCACGTCGAAGTAGGGCCGGCACCCCACAAAGTAGAACAGGTCGCCGGTCTCGGCCGTTTTTCCATCTTCGATCCAGAAGGTGCGGTTCTGGACCACATCCCCCGTCTGGATGGCCGTGATGGTCTGGAGCATGCCGTTGTGGGCCGGGATCCCGTCGAACCCCTGTGCGTGGGCCTCGTCCCGCATGCGACGGACGAATTCGGGGAAATCGATGTTGGCAGGGCACCGGACGCTGCACTGGGCACAGGTCAGACAGCTCCAGATGGTGTCGTCGGATGGCGTCTCCAGGTCGTAGAGAGAACGCTCGATGATCTGTCTGGGTGAAAAGTCGGGGAACACCCTGGCCACCGGGCAGGACCCGGTGCACACGCCGCAGTCCAGACAGAAATAGGTCTGGGTAAGATCGATCAGGTCAGCTATTGCAGTCATTCCTCATTGCCTCGTCGCATCATGCGGCCTTGCCGCCGTGACGTCGAATGAAGGGTCGTTTTTCAGGCCGCCTCTTTGAAGGCGGAGGGTCCGAGGGCCTTCACCTGCTCCGTGAATTCTCTGGCCACCTCGGCAAACCGGGTCCCCTCCGCCGAAGAGATCCATTCCAGACGAAGCCTCCCCGCTTCGATCCCGAGGATCTTGGCCAGCTCCTCGGTCATGCGGAACATCTTCTCGGCCTTGACATTACCATCCAGGTAATGACAGTCGCCGATGTGTCAGCCGGCCACCAGGACGCCGTCCGCGCCCTTTTGAAATGCCTTGAGGATAAAATTGGGATTGACCCGGCCCGAACACATGACGCGAATGATTCTCATGTTGGGCGGGTACTGAAACCGGCTGACGCCTGCCAGGTCGGCAGCCGAATAGGCACACCAGTTGCAGGCAAAGGTGACGATCTTGGGGCTATACTCCTGGGACATGACATCCTCCGTGTGCAAAATTGGAATTAAAAATCTAAGATTCGGGGAGACGCCCAATCTCTCTCGATGCTTACATCAGGGCCGCTTCCACCATGCGCAGCACTTCCCGGTCGTCATAGTGAAATACAGAGGCTGCCCCGGTGGGGCAGGCCACCGCACAGGCCCCGCATCCTTTGCAGAGGGCCTCCTGCACGAACGCCACCGTCTTGCCCCCTTCCCGTTCCACAAGGGACACGGCGCTGAAGGGGCAGGCCTCCACGCATTTGCCGCAGCCCCGGCACAGGACCTCATTCACATGGGAGACCACGCCCTCGACGGTGAGGTGTTCCTTGGACAGGACCACCGATGCCCTGGATGCCGCCGCCTTGGCCTGGGCAATGCTCTCCTCGATCGGCTTCGGGTAGTGGGCCATG
>Ga0172375_10001319_pt1 | contig 40066 bp, 34 predicted proteins | sample LakKiv1m_FD_114537 | JGI IMG/M metagenome (GOLD analysis project Ga0172375, IMG submission 114537) | Freshwater microbial communities from Kabuno Bay, South-Kivu, Congo - kab_092012_11.1m | ecosystem: Environmental > Aquatic > Freshwater > Lake | place: Democratic Republic of the Congo... | reverse complement strand
AGTAATAATCTTAAAGATTATCTACCAGTAGTTTTTTCTCGAGCTCAAGGAATTGAATTGTATAATTTTTCATCTCCTATCTATGCGATTGATTCTGAAAATATTGCAATAACAGGAGAGGGAAAATTAATAGGAAAAGGAGAATTTTGGAATAAATGGGCAGATTCCGATAAGAGTAGATCAGAAAGAAAATTGCTTCTTAAAAATTCGGTCAAAGGAGTTCCTACGGAATATAGAATCTTTGATGATGAGGAGGGTGGAATTCGTCCATCTTTTGTTAATTTGGTAAATTCAAAAAATATTTTATTAGAAGATTTTACCATTGAAAATGGACCTTTTTGGACCATTCATCCAGTCTATTCAGAGAATATTATTATTCGTAGATTAAATATTCTTACCTATTCTGGTAATACCGATGGAATAGCTATTGATTCTTCAAGAAATATTATTATTGAGAATAATTTTTTTTCAACGGGAGATGATGCTATTGCTATAAAATCAGGGCTAGATGAGGAGGGCAGGAACATAGGAATGTCTTCAGGGAATATCATAATAAAAAATTCATTTGTTAAAAGGGGAAATAGTGGAGTGTCTATTGGTAGCGAGATGTCTGGTGGGGTAAGAAATGTTTATGTTTTTGATTGTGATTTTAGTGGAACTTATTATGGAATTAGAATAAAATCATTGGAAACCAGAGGTGGCGTGGTGGAGAATATTTGGTTTTCTGATTTAAAAATGACCGGAATCAGAAAGCACGCCATTCTTTTAAGTATGGTGTATAAAACTAAAATGAAATCCAAATCAATCGAACATCCAGTTTTTCGTAATATTAATTTTGAAAATATTTCAGTGGATGGCGCCGGAGACGCTCTAGGAATTTTTGGTTTGGGTGGAAATTCAATTGAAGAGATAAATTTTGAAAACATAGAAATTAGTTCTAAGCGCGGAGTGGAAATTTCTAATGCAGAAGGCGGAATAAGATTATCCGACGTAAAAATAATAACGAAGGAATATCCAGTTTATAAATTTTTTAAAAGCAATAATGTAAAGATGGAAAATGTTTCTTGTGAACAAGGACTAAAAAATTGCTTTCTCTATCAAGAGGAAGAGCATTTATTAGAAGAGTCGGAATAGATAGGAGAAAATTAATTTTCGTTATTTTTATTCCAATGATAAACTTTAACTTTTCCTCTGACAGCAACATTACTTATCTTTTCTAGATTTTTTTCGGCAAAAGTGATAGCGTCATTGGCGATGTAAGCTTCATCATTATTAGTAAAAATAAACCAACCAGAAGGATTTTGAGAAACAATTTCTTGAACTTGCTTTAAAGAGAGTTTTTCTTTAGCTAATTCTCCTCCAAAATTGAAAACTTTAATTTGAGCTCCACTCCAATAATAATTTCTAAAATTTCTAGTAATCAAGACATCAGTGTCTTTTTTATTTTTCTTAAGATAGGAAAATATTTTTTCAAAATTGGGACTCTCCCCTTCTGAAGTTTGACGGTAAGTATTATTATTTTGGAAAAAATAAGCATAATTTGGAAGAATTAATAGTGAAATGATACTGGCAATTAAAAAAACTTTTTTGCCAAATTTTTCTAAGTTTTTTTCAAAGAAATCAGCTGCAAAATATATCCCGCAAGCTATTAGAATAATTTCAAAAGACAGGATAAAGAAAATATATTGATCGCCAGCATTACGATTCCAAATAAAAGCTGCCAAAAGTAATATTCCCAAGAAAGAACTAACAAGCCAAAGCATTTCTTTTTTGAGATGCTGCTTCTTGGAAAGAAAATAAATCCCTAAGATTAAAAATAAAATAGCTGGAATAGCGCTAGAATAATCTCTAAAAACCTTGGAAAAATAACTTACATTATTTTCAAAGAATTGCAACCCGGCTGTATAAAGGTTAATTTTTTCGGGAATAAAAATCATTCCTGAGATATATCCAATAATAGCTAAGAAAATAATAATAGAATATTTATTAAACCAAGATCCTTTGTCTTTTAACTGGAAAATTATTTGAGCAAGGCAATAAATTAGAACAATAAAAACGATGTTGGCAGTAAGTTGATGGGTTAAAATACTTACAAGTCCTAAGACAAGAGTAGGAATGAAATAAATGATATTAAAACCAATTTTTTCCCAAAATAACTTGATGATTTTATTCTTACCTTCATATTTTTCCTCTAAAAACCGGAAAAGCATCCAAGAGAAAGCTAAAAAAACCGCGAAAAACATTGCATACATTCGAAATCTTCGGTCAAAAATCAGTCCAGAAACACTGATGGCAAAAAGAAAGGCGCTTAAAAGCCCCACTGCATCTTTCTTAGAAAAATAACGACCGACAAAAAAGATTAAGATGATAGAAATTATTCCCCAAAGCGCGCTCACTGTTCGAGCAGTGGCAGTGCTAGGTGGAAGGATTTTGAAAAGTTGAGCTGCTTGCCATTTGTAAATCCAAGCTCTTTCATCGCGAGCTTGAAAAGCATTTTCTTCATTCACTTTTCCAAAATTAAAATCCCAATTTTGCCAAATCCCCGTTTGGCGATAAGCATAGCTTGAATTAATGTCTAAAAACTCATCGGCCACAAAAGAAGTTTCTCCTAATTGATAGAAGCGCAAAAAAGCTCCTAGAATAACGATGAGGATTAAGATGGTAAAAACATTTTTCTTGGATAAATTCATAAAATTATTTTAAATTATTAATTTTTTCCATTTTTTCATTTTTAATTAAAACTAAAACATCATTTTTATCCATTGCTATTTGGTATTTTTCGGAATTAATTGCTAAATTAAGATAAGAATTATTTTTTCTTTTTGAATCCCAAAAAGAGGTATCAAGAATAATGTAGTCAGTCAATACTTGATTATCTGTTAAATAGAACTCACTTCTTTTGGCAAGGTGATAGCTTATATTTCTTGATGCAGTAACGCTCCCGCCATCTTTTACCATTGAAACTGCCTCTTTTAATTCCTTTATCCTTTTTGGTTTTTCAATGTCTTTAATTTTTTTAATATATATTGGAATAGATATAAAAATTCCGATTATAAGTAAACTCAAAATTATTTTTTTTAATTGGGGTTTTTTTATTAGTATATCAATTATTGAAAATACTAATATCACTGGAATAAGCGTAAATAAGTGTGAACCAGAAGAAAGCCTTCCCTTGTTTATAACAAAAAGAGTTAATATTATCGTAGGCAGAAAAAGTAGTGAATATTTAGAGAAAAATGGAGTTAGATATATTCCTGGTCGGAAAAACTCTTCTAACATCAATAATCTTCTTGAAAAATTATTTTTTGCTATTTCAGAAATTTGAAAAGATTTTAAAATCGATTTATTTTCAGCAAATCCTATTTTTATAAATATTATTGATGCTATATACATTAAAGAACTGATAATAATCGGGGGTAAAAACCATTTCCAAGAACGCTTTTCAATAAAAGCTAAAATTCCAAAAACAAATATCGTTGGTGCTATAAATTCTGTTGTGAAGTTTGTTAAAAGTAAAAAAATTAACCAGGGATAATATTTTTTTTGTTCGTAAAAAATAAGACTAATTAGAAATAAAGGCGCTCCAATAGCTACAACGTGCATGGCTCCGATATTTGTTAACACGACTATTGGATTAAAAAGAAAGCATATTAAGATAATAATTGATGAATAGAATCCGATTTTTTTTTCAGTATACCTATAAAGAAATATGGAGGCTATCCCGTAAAAAATTCCGATTAAAATGTATAGTGTATAAAGACTGGGAAAAAGCCAATAAAATGGCAAATAAATAAACTGAATAAAATTAAGATGTTCAATTAAATTTATTTGATTGTTTAGAAAGCTTTGTCGAAATAGATCTCCATGAATTGTGTTCCAAAGCGCTTGTTCTGCTACTGCCGTATCCCCTGATTCCAGAGTAAAATTATTTATTCTTAGAGAAACAATAATAAAGAAAAAAATAATCGATAAAAAAATTAAAAATATAGCAAAAAAATCACCCTTATTTTTTAAAAATTTTTTTTTCATAGTTTACTTTTTTGATAATTAATTTTCATCGTCGCTTTCAGTTTCGGAAAATATTTGTTCCCAATTATATCTTTCTGGAACGCCAGGCGCACTCTTCGATTTTTCTCGAGGTTCAAAAGTTTGTTTTTCTTCATTAATCATTTCTGGTTTGGGCTCAAGGTGAAGAATAGTAAGGGTGCCAAATTCTTTTTTCCCAATTAATGAGTAGGATTCAGAGTATTTGTCCAGATCCTTTTGCCAATTGGAAAGCGTTGGGTAGACCAAAAAATAATTTCCTTGACGGTAAAGTTTTTTTGCACTAGAAAGATTTCTCATATCATCTCGAGGAATGGCAAATTTATCAATTGTGAAAAACAAAGATCTTCTATATTGCGGATCGCTATTGAGATAAATGGGAAAATTATTTTTTTGGTAAAAACTTGAAACATAATCAATGATTAAATTTTGTTGCTCCAAGGTGACGCGGGTTTTTTCTTTTAAAAATCGATCGGGTTCTATTTCAAAGGATTCTTTTGAAGCTTTGGCATACTCAGAAAATCGTTGAAAAGTTTTTTGCAAATTAAGAAAGGTTAAAATTAAAATAATCATTAAAATCAAAGTCCAAGCCCTTGGAGCGGATATTTTTTTCAAAATTAATTCCCAAATCAATCCAAGAAAAACAAAAGGCAATCCGCAAATAACCAGAAAAAATCGAGGCGAGATATTAAAAGCTAGGGGGGTAAAAATTCCAAAAGCAATAATTAGCCAAGTGGTGTTAAGGAGAAGGAAATTTTTCTTGCGTGTGTCTTTTTCTGAAAAAAGTCTTCGAAAAAGAAGCCAGACTCCCAAGATAAAAATCAGAAGAGAAAGGATGCCAGAGAAAAAATAAGATTGATTTTTTTTATTATAAGCAACAAAAGATTCAACTCTCAAATCAAATTTGGGAAACTCTCCTCTTTGTCCAGAAAGAATAAGAAAATGTCCTAAGGAGTTTTCTTTTACATTTCTAATAACCTTTTCCCATAAAGCATTTTGATTCTTTTCTGATTTTTCTTGGGTTACTTTTCCTAGTTGACTAATATTTTTTCCTCCAGTTAAAAAATCATTGGCAATGGCCGGAGCGTAGGTCAAAATGATTACCAAAAAAGCCAAAATCCAAAAATGGAATTTTATGCGAGGACGTTTAATGACGAGAAAAATAAAAACCATCATGGGAACAGAAACAAAAGCTAAAAAGTGAAGCTGGGAGGCAATGGAAAGAGAAAAAGCACTTCCAATTAGCCACCAGCCAGCCCGCTGATTATCTCTTTGGACAGTTTTTAGAAGACAAAAGAAAGTCAGGAGAATGAAAAGTGGTAAGGCGTTGGGATTCCAACTAAAACGTGAATAGATTATTAGAAATAAAGAAGTCGAAAAAATCAAAAGCAAACCTAGCGAGATTTTTTTATCAAAATATTCCCGAATAAAGAGATAAAAAATCGGAAGAGCTAAAATTCCAAAGATTAAAGTGATAATGGCAATTCCAGTGGGAGTGTTTCCGAAAATGAGAGCGCTAAGATAGTTGAAATAATAGAAAATTGGGCCGAGTCTCAAAAAGGATCCAGCCGCTTTGGGTCCTAAGAGTGGAAGATTGCCAATCCCATTTTCAATTGCCAAATCAATGATTTTGGCATCACGAGATTGATCCAATTCAAAATGAAGCCAGTCAGAAAAATGATAAAATCGTAAAAAAGCGCCAATTAAAAAAATTGCCACTAGCGCTAGGCAAAACTTATTTTTTTTACAAAAATTGATTAATTTCAACACTTGGTTTTTTGTTGGATAATTGCTATAATTAGAAAGTAATCTAGTTTTATTTTACTCTAATTTATTAATAATTTCAAGCGATGAAGTTCTCGTTTTCTATGTCAAAAAACAAAAAACAGTGGCTTTGGATCGGGGCCGTTTTTTTGGTGATTATTGCTAATTTGATGTTTGGTTTTTATCGATTAGAAAAAAAGGCAGCAGTGGATGAGCCACTTTGGACTTTTGGCCGAATTAATAAATTTTGGAATAACACTCTGGATGGCGAATGGCAGAAAACAATGATTAGCGATAAACCCGGAATCACAGTGGCGCTAGTTTCCGGAATTGGACTTGCCTTGGAAAATCCGCTTAAAGAAAAAAGTGTTTTTTGGAATAACAAAATTGCCAATCCACAAAGGCCAGCCAAATTAGAAAGAGTTAACTTTGTTTTTCGCTCCCCACTTCTGATTTTTAGTGCTCTTTCGCTGATTTTATTTTTTATTCTAGTGCACAAATTAACTAATAATCTGGTGGCTCTTTTTTCTATTATTTTTATTGGATGCTCTCCTTTAATTTTAGGAATGACGACTTTTGTTAATCCAGATTCGATTTTATGGATATTTTCTTCGCTTGCTATTTTGTCATTTTTAATTTATTTGAAAAATGAATCACGCAAATATCTTTATTTTGCGGGAATTTTAGTCGGATTTTCCATTCTTACTAAATATGTAGCTAATATTCTTTATATATTTTTACCACTTTTGGTTTTTTTGGATTTAGGATTTTCTCAAGAAAAAAAAGAAATTACCCCAAAAGCGCTCAAGGGAAAGCTCAAGGATATTTTTGTTTTAGGATTGATATCTCTTTTGGTCATGGCAATTTTCTTACCAGCCATTTGGAAAGACCCAAGAATTTTGATTAAGATGACAATTTTCTCTCAAGCTTTTCAAAAAATCTGGATCTATTTTGTGGCTGGAGTTTTTATTTTTGTTTTTGACATTCTAATTTTAAGAAGTAAAATTTCAATTTTTATCATTAGAATCATTTCTAAAACAAAAAAAATCTTGCCTAGAATTATTGGTGGATTCTTTGGACTTTTTTCTTTGGCTGTCATTGCCAATGTCTATTTGGGAATGAAGTTTATTGATTTTGAGAGTCTTTTGGCTTCGCCAAAAACTGCCTATCACTCTTTTGATATTTTGGAAATGCTGATAGCTTGTTTTTATCCTTTAATTTTTGGCATTGGGCCTTTAGTGCTGTTTTTTCTTTTTTGGGGTGTAGGAAAGATTATTCTGGGAAAAATTAAAGATCAATTTTTGATTTTGAGTTTGATTCTTTTCATTTTTGCCTATTATCTGGCTTCGGTTTTCAGTAAAGTTGAGGCCACCGTTCGCTATCAAGTGATGGTTCTTCCTCTGGTCTTAATTATCGCCTCTTGGGGGTTGGTTGAATTTTTAAGCTGGATAAAAAACAGAAAAGTTTTCTGGTTAATTTCTTTGATGGTAGTTTTATTTTCTCTGGTTAGTCTTTGGCAAATCAAACCTTTCTATTTCAGTTACGCTTCAGAAGTTTTACCTGAAAAATATTCTATAAATCCGAAAGATATGGGTGATGGTTCATACGAAGTGGCTCAATATCTGAATGCTCTTCCGGAGGCAGAAAAATTAACTGTTTGGAGTGATAAAGATGGAGTCTGTTCCTTTTTTGTGGGTAGCTGTTATAACGTTCGAGATCCAGAAAATTTTGAAGACTTTGATTACTTTGTGGTTTCTTCTGGTCGAAAAACTCGAACTTCACGTTTGATTTCTCAGCGAATGGAAAAGGGGAAAAATTATCGATATCGAATTGATAAATTTTATGAAGCGGAAAATGCTGATTGGAAATTAGAAGTTGGTGGAAGAAAAAATAATTATTTGAAAGTATTCTCTTTTAATAAATTACAGAAATAAAATTAATGGAATCAAAAAAAGAAAAAAAGATAATTTTGTTTTTGCTTATTCTTTCTGTGGCGATTTTTTTCTTTTTCGGTTTTTTTCATCTTTCCAAGTTTGAAACAACCGATGAACAACTTTGGAAATATGGAAGAATAAAAAATTATTGGCAGGCTATTTCTGAAAAAAAATGGGAGAAAACTTACATTAATGATAAGCCAGGAATTACAGTCGCGCTTATTTCTGGAATGGGACTCATCTTTGAACCAAAACCAGAAACCCATATAATTAAAAATCCGCAGATAACACAAAACGGAATTTTTGAAGTTTTTGATTCGATGCGAACAGAAAGAATAAATTATGCTTTTCGTCTTCCGATTTTAATTTTTTCCACTCTTTCCTTGCTTTTGTTTTTTTGGTTGGCACGAAAAATATTTGATTCTGGTTGGTTGGCACTTTTTTCGACACTGTTTATCGCTTTTAATCCTATTATCATTGGGATGGCGCAAATCATTAATCCGGACAGCTTTCTTTGGATTTTTGGAGGGCTATCAGTTTTTTCTTGGCTAGCCTATCTTAACAAGGCAGAAAAAAAATTCTTTTGGCTAACGGCAATTTTTACTGGCTTGGCCCTTCTTTCTAAATATACGGCTTCAATTTTATTTTTTTTCTATTTTTTGGCTGTTTTTTCTAAGATAATTTTTGGCGAAGAGAAATCAGTTGAACCAAGATGGGTAATAAGAAAAATGCTAGAGTTGATTCTGGTTTTCATTTTTTCAATTTTGATTTTTTCTCTTTTTCTTCCTGCCGTTTTCATAGATTCAAAATATCTTGTCAAAGGCATCTCCCAATTTTTGAATGGAAAAAATATTTTTTGGGCAGGGTTAGCTGGCCTTTTTTTCTTGGCAATTCTAATTTTTTGGAAGAAATTTTGGTATAAAATTGTGAATCTGATTCAAAAGAATAAAAGATGGCTTTTAGTAGTTGTGGGCGTGATGGTTTCTTTGGTTTTTATTCTGCTTCTTTTGAATGTTTGGACTGGTCAAAAAATTGTTCCTTTGGATGAGATGAAAGATACGGCTTATGCCCAAGAGCCGAAAAATTTTAATTTTGGAAAAATTCTAAAACAAGATGGTTTTTGGGAAAAGAAAGGTAAGCTTTTTCTTATGGAAGCCTATCCTTTTGTTTTTTCACTCACCCCTCTTTTTTGGGTACTTATAGGATTTGTTATTTGGAAAATATTATTTAAAAAAATAAAACCTCTTTCAGAAGAAATAACTTTTTCTTTATTTTTATTTTTTATTTTTTATTTTTTTGCTACGGTTTTTGCCAAGATTATTGCTAATGTTCGCTACAGCATCCTGCTCTATCCAATGTTTGCTCTCTTGGGAGCAGTGGTCATTGGAGAGATGATGCAGTTTTTCAAAAAAATTGAAACCAAAAAAGTTTTATCAATAGCAATAGGGGTAGTGTTTTTTTCTGGATTATGGACGCTTTGGTTTTCTCGACCATTTTATTTTAGCTATGCCAATCCTTTGCTCCCAAAAAAATTCACCATTCATGATTCTTGGGGACATGGCTTCTATGAAGCAGCCAAATATATTAATTCTTTTCTTAATTCGGAAAATCTTATCGTTCGTTCCAATTCCAATACGATTTGTCCATTTCTCAAGGGTAAATGTCTAAAAAGTCGAAGGGTTAATTTAAATCTAGTTCAGCCAGATTTTTTTGTGGTTTCCAAAAGAGGAGTCCTGAAAGTTAGAAATCAGTTTATCTTGGAAAATGTTAAAAATGAAAAGGATTCTCAATATTATCACCAAAAACTAAAAAATGATTATGATTGGGCAATTTTTATCAATGAGCGTCCGGAAAATTATATTAAAGTTTTAAAATATGAAAAGTAAGCAATTGATGGAATTTTTTAAATTAAGAAAAACACTCATCCTGGTTGTTTTTTTAGTGCTTTTGGGCGGTTTTCTTAGAGCTTATAATTTTCACAATCTGGTTCGTTTTAATGATGATCAAGTTAGAGATTCGCAAGTGGTTGATAAGATGGTAAATGGAGAGGGATTTCCGTTGCTTGGGCCGAAAGCTGGCGGAACGAAGTTCAATCTTGGTCCTGCTTTCTATTATTTGGAATATTTCTCGGCTTTAATTTTTGGAAACAGTCCTGCTGGAATTGCTTTTTTTGTTTTGCTTTTGTCAATTTTTTCCATCCCATTATTTTTTTATTTTCTTCGGTTTTATTTTTCAGAAAACGTTTCCTTGGCAATTACTTTTTTCTATGCCACTTCTTTCTATATGATTAAATATTCTAAGTTTGTTTGGAATCCAAATGTCATTCCCTTTTTCTTTTTGCTTTTTCTGATTGCTCTTTACAAAATACTTACCAATGAAAAGGGCAAAAAAATATTCATTTGGTATCTTTTGCTGGGAATTTCGGCTGGAATTGGGGTCCAACTTCACACTTTTCTTTTGGTTTTGATTCCGGTCTCAATTATGACAGTTTTCATTTATTTATTAGTAAAAAGAAAAAAGAATATCGCTGGATTTTTGGTGGTTATTTTTTTAGGATTATTTTTAAATCTCCCCTTTTTCATTCATGACTTAAAAAATAATGGCGAAAATATTAAGCTTTTCTTTCAGGCAACAGAGAAAAAGACCAATGCATCACTGGCGGGTAATTTTTTTAAAAACGGACAATTTTTTATTCAAAGCAATGTTTATGTTTTATCTGGTTTTGAGCCACAAAAAAATTGGCTGGAGGTAAAAAAGTTTTTAGTCTCAAAAAATGCCAAAGAAATTGTGGTTGCTCTTGGTGGATCTCTCTTTTCCATTTTTTCTTTAATTCTTTTGGGGCATTATCTTAAAAAGGAAAAAGAAAAAAATAAAAAAATATTTTTATTTTTTCTTTCGATCATTCTGATTTTCTCTTTTTTGATTTTTTGGCCATTGGCTCACGAGCTCAAATCACGTTTTTTCATTGTTAACTTTATCTTTCCTTTTATCTTTTTGGCTTTAGTTTTGGATTTTTTGGCAAAAAAAATAAGGAACAAAAAAATAATTTTTATTCTTGGGATACTCTTGGTGCTTTTATTTTCTTTTTTCAATTCCCTTCCTTATCGAAAAGCCTACTTCAATTTTGCTGATCCAGTTGGTAAAAGTGATATTTATGGAGGCCTGAGCCTCAAAGAAGCGGAAGAAATTTCCAAGTTTATCGTTGATTCATCAAAGAAAGAAGGATTGGCTGGGAAAAAATTCTACCTGCTTTCTTTTAAATTTAACAGGTCAATTGGTTTTCTCAATAAAAAAGCTGGATTGAAAACTTCAATTCTTAGCAATTCCTCGGCAGAAAAGATTGGATCAGAATCAGTTTTGGTTTATCTGGGAAAAAGTAAAAATAAAGAGAGTATAATCAAAAAAAATTCATCCAAAAGGATTTTCATCGATTCTTGGACGGTTGGTCGCTTTGAAGTTTTCCTTTTCCAAAACAAATGAAAAAAATCTTAATTTTTTTAGGAATAGTAATTTTGATTTCAGCGGGGATCTTTTTTGAACTGCAAAAAACCAATATATTTGAAAAAATTTCAGAGACGCCAAAAGAGGTGAAAGAAATTAAAATTGGATTTATCACCGACATACATGGCTATCGCACTTCCAAGGCCAATGGTGATATCCGAGATGATTCTCGGATTGGTTTGGAAAGTTTTGTTAAAAAAATGAATGAAGAGTTTCATCCTAATTTTGTGGTGGATGGTGGAGATTTAATTGAAGGCAGTAAAAGAAAAGGAGAAAAATCTTTCGGAGATTGGAAATTGCTTGCAACCTATTTTTCAAAATTAAATGCTCCTGCTTATCATGTGATTGGAAATCATGAGCTTAGAGGTTTCACCAAAGAAGAATGGGTTAAGATTAATAATTATGAAAAATCCTATTATTATTTTGATCAAGATGATTTGCGGGTTTTTGTTTTGGATGGTAATGAGAATGAAAAAATTGGCCCAGAAGCAGTGGGCGCTTACTTTTTATCCGAAGAACAATTTAACTGGCTGGAAGAAAAATTATCCGAGAGTAAAAAAATGAGAAAGATTGTTTTTATTCATTATCCGGTTGTTTTGAAATATGGTTTAGCTACTACTAGTTCGATTGCAACTGAACAAGCAGAAAAATTGCGTAGATTATTTTCCGAAAATAAAGTGTTAGCGGTTTTTTCTGGTCACGTGGAAACATTAGAATTAAAAGAAATTGATGGAGTGAAATACTTTGTTATTCCTGGCCAAGAAAGAAGCAAAAACAGAACGGTTAATTTCTTTGAAACCTTTGCTGAGATAAAAGTTAAAAATGAAGTGGCAGTTGAACTTTATTATAAGTCTTTGCCAAAAGAAGAATACAAAAAAATAACTGTTCCTTCAGCGGAATATGATGAAATGCAGAAAATTTATGAATCAAAAGGAACAAGAGCCATAGAAGAAGAGGAAGATGAGGATTAAAATTTCTAGAACTATCAATTATTTTTCCATCTTGAGATAGATTGGCAAAGCGGAAAAACTGATGAGCATTTGCATGAAGCGACTAATGATGGCCACTGTTACCACTGCTGAAGTGGAAACGCCAAAGAAGCCAAAAAGAGCGATGTAGGACCACTCTTTGAGACCGATATTGTTGATGCTGATTGGCAAGGCGGAGATGATGCTGATGATGAAAATTACCGAAAGATAATTAAGGATGCCGACCTTAATTCCTAGGGCGATGAATAGGATATAATTTAAAAGTCCTACGCCAATAAGAGAGAAAACCATTCCCAGCCAAATCGATTTCCAAATTACTTTTTTGTCATTATTAAAAGAATAAAGTTCGCGTAAAAAATCAGAAATTTTTTCCGGCATTATTTTCAAAACCCAATTTTTCAAGGGTTTTATTTTTTTTAACCAAGCAATAAAAACATCAAAAAGAAAAGAAAGGATTAAGATAAGATAAATTATTATAAAAACTTTATTAGAGGTAACATTTTTAAAATTTAAAATTCCAAAAAGAAGTGCTAGGATAGTTGCGCTGATAAAGCCAGTAATGCGATCCATAAAAACAGCCGAAGTGGCAGCAGCGTAATTATCTCCTTCTTTGCCAATCTGGTAAGCTTTGAAGGCATCACCGGCAATGAAAGAAGGCATAAAATTGTTGATAAAGGTTCCAATCAAATAGAGTTTGAAAAAATTCCAGTGGGTTGAGCGAATGCCCTTGAAAGCATTGAGTAATTTCCATTTATAGGAAGAAATAAACATTCCTAAAATAAGAACGATGGTGTAAATCACGAGCCAATAAATCCGAATTTCTTTAAGATCACCATACACTTCCGACCAATTGGTTTGAAAGATAACCAAAAACAAAAAAAACAAACTTACCAAAATTTTAATCGAAAAAGATATTAATTTTTTATTTTTCTTTTGCACCTTGGTATAATTTATAATATTTTTTAGCTACAGATTCCCAACTTAAACTTTCTGATTTTTTCCGACTGGCCAAGGACATTCTTTTTTGAAGTTCTGGATTCGAAATTAGAAGTTTTATTTTTTCAGCGATATCATCAGAATCTTCCATTTTAACAATAAAGCCATTAACTCCATCTTCCACTAATTCTTTAGTTCCGCCAGTATTAGTGGCAATAATTGGAAGACCAGTTGCTAAAGCCTCAAGCATAGTATTGCTCATTCCTTCATTAAGTGATGGCAAAACAAAAACTGAAGACTGAGAATAGATGCTTGGTAATTTTTCATGTTCAATTCTTCCAGTAAAATTAATTTTTTCTTTTAAACCAAGTTCTTTTGTTTGAAATTCTAGTTTTTCTTGGGCATCACCTTCACCAACTATTTTTAACTGGACATTAGGAAATTCAGAAATGATTTTAGCAAAAGCAGAAATCAAAAAGTGAAGTCCCTTCCTTTGGGTGAGGCGCGAAACACAGATAATCTGAAAATTTTCTGAAATTTTTTCAGCTGGTTTGAACTCGGAAACATCAATTCCATTAAAGATAGTGTCTATTTTTTGTTTAGGATTGGTTTTTAGGGCTAGTTCTTTGAGGCCTTGGCTATTGGAAATAACAGAGGAAGCGCCAGACCAAATTAATTTAATAATGGGAGTCAAAAGAAAATAAATCATCGGAAAACGATCACTATAACCCGGAACATCGGCTCCGCGCAAAGATATGATATAGGGAACGCCAAAAAACCATTTGAAAATTAAAGAAAGGAAACCACAAGGGACAGTGAAAAAAGAATGACTCAAATCATATTTTTCTTTTCTGATTAATTTTTGCGCATACCAAAAAGCTTTCCAGGCATATACCATTAAATCTTTTTGGGATTGAAAATGAAGATTTTGAGTTTTATCACCAATGGGTAATTTATGGATTCTTATTTTCTCTCCAATTTTTTCAAGAGAAAATTTGTTATCGTGAGCGGAAGTTACCAAATCCAATTCTAAATCAGGAATTTGAGAAAATTCTTTCAAAATATAGGCTGTTGCGTTTCCTGCTCCCCCACCTAAAGGCGGATATTCATAGTTAAAAAAAATGATTCTCATTTTTATAATTTCTAATTTCTAATTTTTAATTTATAATCAAATCCTAATTTTCCAATTTCTAATTTTTTAAACATTAAACATTCATTCAAAATTCAAAATTGATAATTTAAAATTACCAATTATACTCCTATCCCAAAATATTCAAATCCTTCTTCCTCCATTTTTTTCTTATCATAGATATTGCGACCGTCAAAAATTATATTTAGTTTCAGGTGTTTTTTTATTTTTTGAAAATCTGGACTACGAAATTCTTTCCATTCTGTGACAAGGATAAGGGCATCAGCATTTTTTAGAGCAGCTTGTTTATTTTTAAGATAAGTTACTTTAGAATTTTTTTTCAAATAACATTCCTTGGCTTCTTTGATAGCTTTTGGATCATAAGCCTGAATTTTGGCACCTCTTTTGGTTAATTCATTGATAATGATGATGCTACTCGCTTCTCGCATATCATCAGTTTCTGGCTTGAAAGAAAGACCCCAAACAGCAAAAGTTCGGCCAGAAAGATTTTTACCAAAACGACGAATAATTTTTTTAGGAATAACCATTTTTTGATTCTCGTTAACCTTTTGAACAGAATCTAGGATAAAAGTTTCTTGTTTATATTTTTGAGCTAACTTTTGCAAAGCTTTGACATCTTTGGGAAAACAAGAACCACCATAACCACAACCAGGATAGATAAAACTATGTCCAATGCGAGAATCACTACCAATGCCAAGGCGAACTTTATTAATATCAGCCCCAACTTTTTCGCAAATATTGGAGATTTCATTGATAAAAGAAATTTTAGTAGCAAGCATTGAATTGGCGGCATATTTGGTCATCTCTGCGCTTCTAATATCCATGATGATGAGTCTTTCGTGGTTTCTAGTGAAGGGAGAATAGAGTTCGCGCATTATTTCACTGGCACTATCATCATCAGAGCCAACCACGATGCGGTCAGGCTTCATAAAATCAGAAACAGCCGCACCTTCTTTGAGAAATTCAGGATTGCTAACTACATGAAAATCAAAATTAACCTGACGTTGATTCAGCTCTTTTTGAATGGTTTCTTTCACTAAATCAGCGGTTCCAACTGGAACTGTTGATTTATCTACTACTATGAGTGGATGATTAATATATTGTCCAATGCTTTTGGCTACAGCTAAAACATATTTCAAGTCAGCACTTCCGTCTTCACCCATAGGAGTTCCCACTGCGATAAAAAGAATATCACTTTTTTGAATAGTAGTTTTGATATCGGTGGTAAAATTAAGGTTTCCCAATTCAAAATTTTTCTGCATTAACTCTTCCAGTTCTGGTTCATAGATAGGAACCTTACCATTTTTTAGTTTTCTAATTTTTTCTTTGTTTACATCAATGCAGACAACATCATTTCCCATTTCAGAAAAACAAACTCCAGTGACTAAACCAACATAACCTGTGCCGATGATACCAACACGCATAAATTTTAAATTTTAAGTTTTAAATTTGAAATGAATTTCCTGCCTACCGGCAGGTAGGAAAATTACTAAATTTTTAAACATTTAATCATTAATACTTGATTTAAAATTTAAAATTGGTAATTTAAAATTAATCAAAAATATTAGCGAATGCTAATATTTTTGATATTATAGTTCATTCTTTTTCTCGTCTTGTAGTAATTTTTTACCAAAATATCAGAAAAGATTCCGGAAACAAAAAGTTGCACACCAACCATAATGAGAAACAAGCCAACCAAGGGCCAAATTTTTTCTGAAAGCGAAGCGCCGAAAAAGATTTTTTCTACTGCCATCCAAAGCAAAATGATGGTTCCAACAAAAGACAAAACGATTCCTGTTCCACCAAAAAGATGGAGTGAGCGACTGGCATATTTTCGCCAAAACCAAATGGAAATCATATCCACAAAACCTTTCATCGCTCTTTTCCAATTGTATTTGGTTTGACCATGGATTCTGGGAAAATGATTTACTTTTACTTCGCCAACTTTGTAGCCTTCCAATTCCAAGATAGCGGGAATGAAGCGATGCATTTCACCAAAAAGATCAATGTCTTGAAAACATTCTGCTCGGTAGGCCTTGAGAGAGCAACCGCTGTCGTGGATGGTGTCATTGATAAGAATTTTTCGCAAAAGATTAGCCCCGCGAGAAAAAAACTTTTTCATAAAAGTATCTTTTCGTTTATGTCGCCAACCTGCCACGACATCATAGCCTTCTTTCATTTTTTCCAAAAGCAAAGGAATGTCATTGGGATCATTTTGCAAATCGCCGTCCATCATGATGATGATTTCTCCTTCGGCATTTTTTATTCCAGCATCAAAAGCAGCAGTCTGACCAAAATTTTTCCGGAATCGAATAAATTTTAAAGGAGAAAGAGTTTGGCAAATTTGAGCAGTTTTGTCTTTTGAACCATCATCAATGAAAATGATTTCAAAACTTTTGCCAATTTTTTGGCAAGCTTCGACGATTCTTTTGTGAAGTTCTTCGGCATTCCCCTCTTCATTAAAAAGCGGAACAACTATTGATAAATATGGTTTTTCATTCATAAATTTTTTTGTTAATAATACCCTAATTCTAGCGAAAAAAAGCCTTTTTGGCAAATTGTTTGCTTTTAGAAAAAATGCTATAATTCTTTTAGATGAAAAACAAAAAATTCTACAATTTCCAAACCAGAAAAAGCCTTTTTGTTTTTGTGTTGCTGACTTTTTTGGCCGGCTTTTTTTATTTTCCGATTCCTTTAAAAGCGGAGGAAGTAACTGATTTTGATTTATATCAGAAATATGATCTTTGTCTGAAATATGAGAAAAAGGAAAAGTATTCTAAATATAAAAAATATTCTAAAAATAAGAAGAAATACGGATTTTCCGATTCCGGAGAAAAAGGAAAAGCTAAAGATGCTTATAATAAATATAAGCTTTACAAAAAAGATCCCAAAAAATATCCACAATATGCCCAATATGAAAGTTTGTATAAAAAATATGTTAAATACAAAAAATATGTTACTCCCTACTCTAAATATAGTCGCTATAAAAATTATAAAGAATATGACAGGAGCGAATATAATGCAGGGAAAAATTATTGCGGAGCGGAATATCTAGCTGGGTATAATCGCTATCAAGCAGCCTTAGCTCATCTTAGTGCCACGGTTGGAGAAGCTGATTTGGTAGCTGGAGCCTTGGGGCCAGATATTTCAGTGGGAATACATCAATATACATCAAGTAGTTTAGGCAGTGATTATATCAGATTTAAAGCTAATAAATCATATGTGGTGAAAAATGCTAATAATGAAACATTAGCTACCGAGGAAGGAACTTCGGTAACCAAAGTTAAATATAATTCTGGAGGTAATCTTAAATTTTATAATTCTGCCAATGTTTCATTTTCCTCTGGAGCAACAGTTTATTTTGAAGCAGCTGATGGAAATAACGACGATTTAGTCATGTCAATTGAACAAACCGATAATGATGAAGATGAATTTGATCAATATAGAGGAAAATTAAAAGTTCATTATACAAATAGCAGTAATATCTGGGTAATTAATACTTTGCCGATGGAGCATTATGTTTGGGGAATGGGAGAAATTAGAGGAACGGGAGATACTGATCACAATCGAGTAATGACAACAATCTTTAGGACTTATGGATATTGGAAGGTGAAATTTAGCACCAAGTATGCAGCTTATGGATTTAAAGTAACGGCGGATTCTTCTTCACAGGTTTATTATGGTTATGATTGGGAAACTGATTATCCAAGAATTAAGGAAGCAGCAGAAGACACGGTTGGTGTTTTGATGATGTATGCAAATGTTTCAACTGGTCTTAACGAAGTGACAATCTCCCCTTATTCTTCTTGGACTGATGGACGAACTAGAAGTTTTCAGGAGCGTTGGGGTTCTACTCTCTATCCATGGTGTCAATCAGTGCTAGATTCATATGGAAAAAACTCAGTATTAAATCATGACCAACTTTATTATGGGTGTTGTCCAAGTGATGATAGTGCTTGTAGATCAACATATCCAAATAGAGTTCTCGATTGTCCATCTCCGTACGAACGTTATAGTGGTGGCAATCATATGGTAGGACTTTCGGCCAATGGATCGTTGAGCTTGGCAACTGATCATGACAAGGACTGGCAATATATTCTAAATTATTATTTTACCGGTATTAATTTGCGTAAAGCCTATCCATATCCAGCTCCATAATTTTTCTATATGAAATCAAAAATTCTTCCTCTTATTATTTTAGCGATTTTTGTCGGAGCGATGTTTTGGATTGTGCCGATTCTCAAAAATCGCTACTCAAAAGATTCTCAAGAAAAAGTGGAAGAAAAAACCAACGAAGAAAAAATTCAAGAAGAATTTAATGTTGACTTGGATGAAAATGATCAAGATCCAGAAGCGGAAAAAGATTTGGAAGAAGAGAAAAAATCATTGGTCGAAGAAAAAACCATCAAAGAAAGCTATCTAGAAGTGACTAAAGCTGATTGTGATAATCAATGCGAGAAGTATAAAAATAAGACTGCTGATTTGAAATATTGCCAAGAAGTTTGTGGTTTTAACTTGCAAAGAAGCGATGTCAAGGAAGAAGAATGTGAAGATGAAGAAGGTTTGGAACAAGATTATTGCCTTAGGGATTTGGCAATTCTCCAAAAGGATTTCAAAATTTGCGACAAAATTGAAGACAAAAAGATTTTAGAAAATTGCAAAAACCGAATCACGGAAGATATTGTGGACGAGCAAAAAATACAATAATTTTTTGCAATTTCAAATTAAGAATTTCTAATTTCGAATCCCCGAGTAGCAGAGCGTCCCAGTAGTACAGCACAGCTGACTACGGGATAAACAGCTCGCTACGGGGCAGGCAAGTCCCAATGCTTAAATGACTAAATTTTTGAATGTATTTAACGATTTTCCCTTATAAATAGCACAAATTGACTATAATTTTACAAGGAGTATAATATATCTATGAAAATTACAAAATGTGACATTTGTAAAAAAATACTACCTCCACGAACGGAGTGTGTTAAATTGTCATATAGTGATGCCAATACGTATTCATCTTTTGAGTTTTGTGAAACTTGCGGAAAATCTATAACAAAAATATTAAAAGATAAAAAATTATTAAAAATTAAAGATAAAAAAAATGAAGGAGCAAAATAAAGATTTTATGCCAAAGGCTCAAGTTGAAATAATGCTTGAAGGACTTCGATCTGATTTTAAAGTTTTTGGAGATGGGTTGGTAGATATTAGAAGAGGAGTGAAAGATTTAAATAAAACAGCGGGTTTAGTTTTAAAGGATATTGACGTATTAAAGTCCGATGTAGTTGATATTAAAAGAAATATCAAAGACATCAAAGAAGAAATAGTTGAAATAAATGAAAAACTTGATACTAAAGCTGACAAAACAGTTTCCGATGATTGTGCAAAAAGAATAGTTAAGCTGGAGAAAAAATTTGCTTAATTTGAAACCAATAAATTTTTAAAAGCGCTTATTCAGCGCTTTTTTCATCTTCATCAGGGTCTTTATCCTGTCTAACTTCACGAATGCCCATAATGGTGGCGAGAATCAGGAAATAGTAGGCCCAGATGGCCAAATTTTCGGCTATAAGGTCTCTTTTGGTAATCAAGGCTATAGGAGTCAAAATGAGGAAAAAAAGCGCTGGGAAAGCCAAAATACGGCTAGAAACGGGTCTAAGGATTGTGCCAATGAAAATTACAAAAATTAGGGTGCCCATCGCCCCCCATTGGAAGTAAATTCCCATTCCCAAGGCTAACAAGATGATGCAGATATTAAGCACTTTTTTGGGAGTGATTTTTTTAAGTTCCCAAGATTTAACTTCAGAAATTATCTGCCGATAAATTTCTATAAAACTAGAAATTAAATACTTTTTAATTTTTGACCATTTTTCTTTGAACATAATTCTTTGAAAATTATCAATAATCAATGATTAATTTACAATCAATTATCAATAACTAAATTTTAAAATATTGAAAATTTTTTAATTGTAAATTCAATGAAAATTGTAAATTTATAAATTGAAAATTAAATAGGCAATGACAATTTATTTTTGAAAACCCTTTAGATATTCTGGCAATTTTAAAATCCACTGAGCTTGTTCGGGATAGAATAAAAATCTTTCCACATCTTTAACGGCTTGCTTCAGGTCACTTTTTCCGGCTTGCTCTTTCAGAAATTCAATTAACTCTTGGCGGTTCTTGATGGGAAGATTTTTTTCTTGAAGAATTTTATATTCAGGTTCAATGTTTTTTTGGCTCAAAAACCAAACCAAATCATAGAAATCTCGGCCTTTTTGATAGGGGCGAAAGGTGATGGCCAAAATCTTTTGAGCGAAAAGTGTTTTCAGTGTGTTAACCAACATTGGAAATCTTTCATTGAAACTATCGGAAAATTTTGTTTCAAGCTGGATATTTTTGGATGGATTGAAATCAATTTCAAATTTAACTAAAACTTTTTCATCCTTGGGAACATTCATTCCAAATTCACGCAAGACATTTTTAAATTTAAAAAAAATAATGTAAATATTTTCGGTGATTTTTGTGTGAGTATCAACCTGAAAGCCTTGTAGCTCCAATTTATTTTTAATATCATTCATTAAATCCTCAAGGGAGAATTTTTCTTTTTTGATTAGATCAAAATCCAAATCTTCAGAAAATCTTTGGATATTATGTGCAAAACGGAGACAAGTTCCACCCAAGAAAGAAATGCTGTCATTGAATTTACTCAAGGAAAGAGCTTTGAGAATTTGAGTTTGTAAATATTCCAGTAAAATATTTCTATCTTGCCAGGGAATGTTTTTCTCTTTTGCGTATTTTAGAAAAAATTCTTTATTAGGCAGCATAAAATTTAATAAAATTTTGAGTTAGAAATAGAACTTTTTTATTTTGAAAAGCTTGAGCAAAGCTTAGCATTTTTTTGACATCAAATTTAAACTCTTCGTTAAAGCGATAACTTTCAAATTGTTCTTTTTTACCCTCCAGAATGTTGCGATTTAAATATAAAAAATCCACCAAGGCTTTTTCTGGCAAGGCTAGATTATAGGAAATTCCATTTTGAGTCTTTGTTTCAAAACCACCGAAAGCTCCCCTTTTAATTTTTTGATAACTGAAATTTCCCAAAGGAGTTTTGAAAAATTTAGTTTTTCTGGTTGTGATGGAAGTGGCGGTAAAAACCGCTTCTGGAATAATTCCATAGAAGTGTAAAGCCATTTCCAAGCTAATGTATGAAGGCGGATAGATTTTAGTGGAAAAAATCATCAGGTCGATATTTTTTGTGGTTTCGGAAATCACATATAAGCCCCTTCTAAGCATCACCAAGTATCCCTTTTTGATCCAGTTTTTTAGATTTACCAAAGTGGTTGAAGTAAAATTGATACCCAAAATCAGCCTTAGCTCTTTTGTTTCAAAGCAAGGTAAATCCTCGGTTTTTTGTTTGAATTCTAAAAAATTCATTTCTTTTATTAATATAATTATATCAATAATGGAATTGTATCAAAAATAATTAATATTGTCAATAGTTCAAATTTGTGGCTTAATATGAGCCTTTTTGATTTACTAGTCGATTTTTAGACTATTGATAGACGATTTTTTGTTTTTGAAAAAATAATACAATAAATAGCCTATCAAAAACAAAACAGTGACAGAGTTGATCCAAATCCCTCGCCACATTAGGCGGATGGGATAATATTCCACGATAATTTTTTGGGCGGGAATATTTTTATCAATCGCCCACCCATTAGCATAGCCTCGAGCCTTGAAATGCTCTTTGATTTCAATCTCTTTCCCATTTTCTAATTTATAATAGGCTTTCCAAAGCGGATTGAAAGTTTCAGCCAGAACTAAATTTTCGCCAACATTTTCAAAAGCCACTTCAAACTTTTTCGGATTGATTTCTTGAAAATTGGCGGGAGAAGCGCTGGCTTTAATTTTGGAAACAGTTCTTTCAATGGAAGCGATGTTGCCTTGAACTGCAAAGGTTTCATTCTGCCAAGTGAGGTAAGGAATAAAATCCTTATCAGAAATTTCATAGAGAATGAAGAATTCATTTTCTTCCAAATTTTTAAGCATTCCCCTGCTTTCCAAATCTTTCATCTTGGGCAATGATTTTTCCACATCATCATCCGGTGCGTCTTTGTGATAGAGAATATATTTCGCATTCATCATGCCAAGAAGTTTCACAATCCAAGCTTCATCTTCTGAATTTATTTCATTAAAATCAGAGGCAAAAATCCAATTAGGAAACCCTGAATAATTAGCTTCAATATATCTTCGGCCGGAAAGTCTTTGAGTAGCGTCTATGCCATGGAGTTTCCATTTGGGTAAATTAGTGGATCCAGTTCCGGTCCAACCCAAATTATTAGGCAAGGTAGCAATGAAAACTTTTCTTTCATCCTTAGTTAAACTTTTAACTAATTTGTATTCATCGGGAATTTTGACTAGAAAAGTTAATTTAGAAGTTTGGTAATCTTTTCCTGAAGAAAGTCGGGCGCCAACGGTTTGTTGGAGTTTTCCCAGATAGAATGGCAAAGGAGTAATGATGAGTAAAATTAAAAGGGAAAAAATTAATTTTTTATACTTCCCTTGATCTAAATTATTAAAAACGATAAACAAGGAAGCGATGAGGAAAAATGGCAAAAAGATGAAAAGTTTATCAGAAGCGCGTAAGGTATTCATTCCCCAAACTTTGGCGAAAATAAAATAATTCAAAATTTCAAAGGGTGGAATCATTTTGGCTACTCCTAGAATCAGTAAAGGGATAAGTGCCAGAAAAGAAAAGAAAATTTTTCTGTGACCTAACTTTTTAAAGTAAAAAATAAAAAAGAAAATCAAGATGATGGGAAGATAGGTCAAAAAAATGAAAATATTTTTCAAAAAAGAAATTTTTTGGTATTGGAAATTAAGAGGAAAAAAGTTGTGAGAAGAATTATTTATTCCCAAAGTGTCGGCAATTTGATTGCCACTCCCCATCAAAGCTCCCAAAAGATTAGTGGGATTGGTGGAGTTTAGATCCTCTACTCCACTTCTCATGCCTGGCAAAACCACCAAAATCCAAAAAGCACTGACTAGAAAAGAAAAAAAGGCAAGCAAGAATAGATTCCAAAATAATTTTTTATCCCAGTTGATTTTTCTAGTTAAAAGCAAGAAGATGGTCAGGAAAAACAGAACCAAGATTAATCCCAAGGCAAAAGCGGGATTACCAAAACCCGGAGAAGCTAAAAAAAGAGCTAAGCAAAAAAATGCCAAAAAGAGGAAGTCTTTTTTTTGTAAAAATTTAAGATAGAAACCAATGAGCAAGGGAACAAAAAGATAGAGATAATAAAATGGTGTATATCCCAATCCATGCATAGTGAAGGTGTAGAGGGTGAAAACATTCAAGGCATAAATCAAAGAAAAGGCACTCATCAAAAGGTCTGATTTTTTAAAAAACAATCTGGTAAAAGCATAGAAAGACAAGTAAGCTCCAAGGATAAAAAATCCCAATGTATAGGAAAGATTGAGGGTGTCAGGAGATTCGAGAAAACTTAAAAGCCAAAGTGGAATAAGATAAAGTGTCCAAGCAGTGAAATCAAAAAAATATTCCCGTAAGGTTTCTTTAATGTTGATTATTTGAGAAGTGTCAGTTGAAGAAATGATATAGCCATTGGGAAAAAGATTGATGAAAATTACCCAAGCTAAAATGAGGAGTCCGATTAGGAAAAATTTATTTTTTTTGATAAAAGTCATTATTTCGAAATTAGGTCGGCTTCAAACCGGAAATTTCTAATTCCATATTCAATTGGAGCGAGAGTGCCTGCGGGATAATCAGTTTGGGGATAAATTTTAACATAAATCAAATCACGAGAAACTTTTTCAGTTTGAGAAAAGTCAAAAGCTTGAGAAGTGATGCCCGATTCTTGGGCGATGATTTTTTCCGGAATTTCTGTCCATTTTTCTTTATCAAAAGAATAGGCCATTTTCAAATTGTTCAAATTAGGCTTGAAACTTTCTCCAAAAAGGCGAAAAGTTTTGAAGGGCTCAAGGGTTTCAAATTTATAGCTAAAAAAAGATTCTTTTTCTGGAACAATTTCGCCAGTAATAGAATTTTCTTTGCCATCAAAGCCAATGTCAAAAGTCGCGTCAGCAAAATCAGAAAAACCATAGCGACTTTCGTCTGGCTGATAGCTAAAAAACATTTTTCCTCCTCCTAAATCTTCAATGGTGGATCCTAAAAGAACTTTTTTCCCTTCAAATTCTTCAAAATCAGCTCCAAAAATTTTGAAATAGAGATCGCCTTGAGATGGGAAAGAATCTCCTTTGAACTTAACAGCCACATCACCATCCAGATAGCGGGTATTGTCTTTTGATCCGCGAGGAGCCAGATAGTTAAACTGGTTAACCTCCACTCCATCATTATCCAATCCAAAAAAATAGAATTCACCATTTTTGACGGGAGCCAAAATGGGAAAGCGAAATTTTCCGTTCAGTTGGCGGTATTGTTCAATGGTTTGAGCATTAAATTTCAAAGTGGAAATTCGGCGACTGGTGACTCTGGAGGTGACGCCATCAAATTCAGCCTCGCGAAGATCAAAGGCATAGCGATCTCCATTACCTTCTCCTTGTTTTACTACATCAATATCCATTTCAATTTCGGCAAGGAAGTCACTCTTAGCTTGAAAAACTTGACCCAAGAGGACTTTGGGTTCCAGTAATTGCTTGAATAAAAAATCATTGTCGGTTTGTTCTTGAGAAACATCTTTGATTTTCATATTACCAAAAATGGTGGGCTTTAATTCGGCCAATTCTTTTTCATTGAAGATATTCAACGGGGAAGTTTTGATGTTTTTCAGAAAAATTTCGGCTCCATCGGGATTTTTCTTGGTGAAGAGAAAATCGGTATAATTTTTGTCAGCGAGAAAAACCGCTTCTTGAAATTTTTTCCCCTTGTCTTTTTCCAAAGCAAAAGAACCAATGAATTTATCTTCGTCCAAGGGATTGGTGGCAAAAACTTCAATCTCTGAATCTTGGTTAGCTTCAGTTTGGAAAATGAGGCGGTAAAATTCTCCACTTTGGGAAGAGAAAACATCATTGCGGTAGAATTTCATTTCGGCATCGGAAAGTTGAGGTTCCAGAAGCATTTTTTCGCAATTGCCTCCAGCACAGTCCTCAGAAGTGATGATATCTGCCGAAAAGGCCTTGTTGATGGCGAAAAAAACAATCAGAACTCCAATCGCCCAAAAATAGCGTTGGTTATTCTTCACAAATGCCAAAATTGTTTTTAGTTTACTCATATTTGTATTATAACAAAATTTAACTATTTTAGCTCATTTATCTTTAATTTTCTTCTTTTGCGCCAGTCATAGCCTAAATATCCAATGCAAACTAATAATGTCGAAATTGATATAAACGCGCCAATGTAGAAAAGCCGTTGTGGCCAGAACTCCACCACCATCTCAAAATCATAAGAACCATCCTCGTTCTGAATACAGAAAACCTTATTGTCATTCCCGCGAAGGCGGGAATCCAGTCCGCAAACTTCATCAGTATTAATTATCCAGCTATTAGCGTATCCATTCACCATCAAATGCCTCTCTTCCGGAATTTCAATAACATTCTTATTTATTCCAGACTCCTTTATGAACTTTTCACTTTCAACTTTATAACTAGACGGCAACCACGTTTCGAAGAAACGGCCGTCCGGTAGGTTATCATTCTGAATCGTATCTTGAAAATTTTTGGAAACGAAATCAATTTTATATTTTTCAATATAATCCAATTCTTCTTTCTGCTTCTCCTCATTCCATTTCTGATGTTTTATCTCTCGCTCTCTTAAATTTCCGAGTGAGGTTACCCATCCATTTTGAATAAAATCAACTAATTCTTCTTTTGAAGCCTGATCCTCTTCGTTACCATCTAAAATCCTGTAGTCATTTACCCCGTTAAATAATTCCTCTTTTTGAGGAATTCCGGCTTTGCCGGATTTAACTGGGGTCAAATAATTTTTCCATCCCTCATGAAAACTCTCCGAAAAAACCAATGGAAACTCCCCTGTCGCCGAATGCACGCGAATGCGATATTTTGTCGGATTAATTTTCTTAAACTCTAAAATCGGAAGAGTATCTTTTTGAATTTCGGAATTTTGGGTTTGTGATTTATTTGGAGATTGTAATTTTGAATTTTTTATTTCCGAAAGGATTTTATCCTTTCCGGCATTTTGTTTCTCAAAAAACACTGCCGACCTCGTTTCCCAATCTTCACCTGAAACAATCCTTGGTAACTCATCAGTATCTCTTTTGGAAATTAAATTATTATTAGAAGTGTAAATGTGGGGTAAAATGTTTGTTTTTTTATAAATAAGAAGTTCTTCATTATCAGTATATGTTCTAAGTTCTCCATTTTTTTCTTTATTATTCAAATTATCTAAAATAACTTCCTTGTTTTTCAAGACCATTTTTTTTCGGATAACAAAATAATTAGTGCTATTTAATTTTAAAATGTCAGTTAGTTTTTCTTGATTCTCGCTTATGGTAGAGAGGTAGCTATTTAAGTATCCATTACTTCTATCGCTTATTGCTAAAACTCCTGGAATTGGAGAATATCCAGCAAAAATATCTTGAGTTTCATTAAAAGCTCCTTTGAATTTTTTATCATCCACAAATGAGACAGTGCCTCCCAAAGGAAGAAAAAAAGCTCTTTGGGTAAGTTGTTTTTTTGAAAAATCAATTTCCCTTTTGAAATACTCAGCGGAAAAATTTTTTGTTCTGAGTCTCATATCTGATCCTTTGCTATTTTCCCATTTTGAGATTTCTCCACTCCACCATGGAAAAATAGATATAAACCAAAATAAGATCAATACGAAACCAAAAAGCTTGTATAGTTTTTTATTTTTTGAAAAAACAAAATTTAAAAATAAACTTGCAAGAACTACATAAGCAAAAGTGGATAAAACTGAAAATCTTGCAAAATCTCGAATCACATCGGAAAAAGGAATGCAAATCAATAATTTACGAAAATAATTAAGATAATAAAAAAATAAAGGAATGGATCCAAAAAGGAAAAAAGATAGAATGAATTTTTTTCTTTTCTTCAAAAAAAATGTTCCTATGACCAAAAATCCAATTAGAAAAGAGAAAGGTATTAGCCAATAATAATTTTTAATTATAGTTTCGAATTGATTATTAAACAAAGATCCAAACAACCTAATTATATTCACTGGCTTGAGATTTCCAGCTGTTCCTAAACTAATTGGACTTTCTAATATATTAAATCCAGAAACTTTTTTGTCTGGAAATATTAGTAGGCCTATAAGCCAGTAAAAGTTTGTTAAAAGAAATAAAATACAAGTAAAAATAATAATCTTGATATATCTAGTTAGAATTATTTTATTAGATATGAGAAATATAGATAAAAAGAAAAAAGAAATAAAATATAATATTATGGCTTGTGTTTGTAAGGAAAAAAAGATTAATAATGTTAATATAATTTTATCTTTTAATCTGTTATCGCGTACTGATTTTATGAAATACATTATCACCAAAGGAAATAAGGCTAGTGTTAGAATAACATACTGCCATCCGATTATTGTATAATTGAAAAATATAGGAGTTGTAATATAAAAAATACTTCCAATAATAGCAATAAAATCATTTATTTTTATAAATTTTAAAAATTTATAAAAAGAAAACATGGAGATGAAAAATAAAATAAACAAAAATATTTTTAAAAAAATAGAGCTAGTTATAAATGGGAATAAAGAAGTAAAAAAGAAAGTTAAAAAAGCTAATAGAAAAGAACTCAATCCTAAGGATCTCATTCCGAAGTTGGTTTCATGCCAAGTACTCGAGAATGTTTTAAAATATGAATTAATTTGAGTGGATGAATCTGGGAAATTATAATCCCCTCCAAGTAAAATTCCATTTGAAAAAACTATTCCTTTCAATAAAAAAAGAGATATCGATAAAAACAAAAGGACTATAAGAATATTCTTTCCCTTAAAAATCATTTTTTTATTTTTATTAAAAATTGCATTGCAAATAATTCTGGCCATATTTTTGCTAAAATACGTAAAAAGAAAAATTTATTTTTTACAAGTGAGTAACCATAAAATTTTTCAATTTTAAATTTATTCTTTCTAATAATCTCAAAAATATATTTTTTTGTAAAAAATTTAAGATGGGTTTCATCCATTATTCCACCATTGGGATTGTAGTCAAATTTTCCAAATAACAAAAAAATTCTTTGTTGGATAAAAGCTACATTTGGAATTGAAATTATTATATAACCATTATCGTGCAAATTTTCTTTGAGTAAATTTAGAATAAATTCTGGCTTGATTGTATGTTCTAAAACATCAGCACATATAATATAGTCGTATTTTTTATCTACTTTTTTTAAATCAGACGGATTTTTGTTTAAGTCTACTTGATATATTTCTCGATAGCCTCTTTCTTTTGCAACTCTTAATACCTCCTCATTAAAATCAACCCCCCCAACAAAACAGCCTTTTTCATTAATTAACTTCATTCCAAGATTACCAGTCCAGCAACCAACATCTAAGCATTCACTTTTTTCTTCTATCTCATTAAAAACTATAGAATTACAGCAGTTGTCGTAGATGCCAATTTTTTTAGATTGTTTGTTTTCCATAAAAAAAAGCTTTTGATGAATAAATTAAACTAATAAATAATAAATAAATATTTAAAAATGGAACTAGAAAGATTCTGGGATTACGAAACTCTCTTAGTAAAATTATTTTTGAATAGATTATAGAATATATAATTATTGCCACTACAGATATGATATTAATAAAAGGAATCAGTAATGATATAACTAGGATTTCCCTGAAAAAAGAGCGGAAAATATTTTTTAGACCTACAATTCTTCCTAGTCTTAGTAGTGCTCCTTGTGCTTCAGAATATTGTTTTTGCTTAAATATTATATCTTTATAGCTAAATTTTTCATTTATATTATGAATATGAATTATTTTGGCATCTGTTTGATAAATTTTCCCAATTTTTTTTAATTTGAAAACAATATCACCATCCTCTCCTGCACTTCGAAAATGCTTTTCATCAAAAAAATCTACTTGTTCAAGAGCATTTTTTTTAAAACAATCAAATTTTCCGTCTAATCCATAAAAATCTTTTCCGACTAATCTAGCGAAATAAACCTTCCCCCAAAAATTATATCCACTCCAATTTTTAAATGGATGGGAAACTACATGTGTTGTTGCAACTATATTTTCATTATTTTTTTCAAAAAAAGGTGCTACTAATTGCTTCAAGGAATTTTCGAGTAAAATAATATCTTGATGTAATGTGATTACCAAATTTCCCGTTGAGCTTTTTATTCCATCATTATATGTTTTTGCTAATCCTTGAGCCCTATTGTTATTTAATATTTTCACCTTCGATAAATTTTTATTTAAAAAATCATTTATTAATTCTAATGAATTATCTGTTGATCCATTGTTAATAACAATCAATTCATCAAATTTGAAAGTTTGTTTCAATAGACTATCCAAGGTCATTAAGATTGTAGATGCTCCATTGCAAAGAGGTATTATTATCGATATCTTCATTTATTTTTAACATTAAAAAGTTCAAAAGCTGATTTTGGAAAAAAATAGGTAAAAATTTGACTTATGGTTGCAATTAAAAACCAAAAAAATCTAGGACGAAATCTTATGGATGTTGTTAGGTCATCCCCCATTGTATCATTCTCAACTTCTTGTCTCAAAAATTTTAAACCTGCTAATCCGTTCGATTTAAAGCCAAGTGTTTTCATTTTCTGATAATCCCATCCGGAAAGATGTTTTTGTAGCGGATTATTATCAACCTCTTTCTGATTGATGAATCCATTGGGAGAAGAAATGATTATTTTTTTCTTCGCCCACTCTTCTGCTTTCTTAATAATTTCTAATCCAATTTCTTCTGGCAAATGTTCCAAAACTTCAATCATAATTACTGCATCAAAACTATTCTCCGAAAAATCCAATTCTTCAATTTTTTTAGCAGAATATTCTGAATGGATTCCCTTTTTCTTGGATTCTTCCAGATATGGGACAAAAGCCTCTACCCCGAGACTGTATTTTATATTTTTACAATACTGGATTGGCGAAGATGGCCCACAACCTAAATCTAAAACAGTTTCACAATCCTTTAGTTCTTTTTGTAACTCAAAAACAAGAGTGTGCAAAATGCCTGAAATTAATTTGTTATGATATAGTTTTGAAATTAAATTTTTCATGTATAAAATTTTATATTTGCTAGATTTTTTGAAATAATATTTGCCTTATACCAATCCACCAATGGAATTAAAATAAATCTTGGAGCAAGAGATGTTCCAATTGCAAAAAACCAGAACTTTAAATCTAATAAATTTTTGGGTCTTTCTTTCGTGAGAATTTTAATCTCTTTCCATAAGACTCCTCTTTTCCCATAATTTTTTAATTGAACTAATCCCATAAAATTTGTCAAAATATGTTCCTCACCCCATTTCAACTGTTGACTATATTTTTCTTCTGCAAAAACTGTTCGATACATTTTTAACCATGACTTTGTTGGAGAAAGATCGTATATTGAAGAAACTGATCGTGTTTGACTATCCATAATTCCTACCGCCACACAATAATCTTTTAGAAAAACGCACTTATGTTCTCGTAAAATTCCTGCAAAGGGATAGATGTGGGCTGGAAAACATTCTTCATTAAAAGGAATTTTTAAAAATTCTCTGCGATATGCTAATCCTGATAACTGACCAACTGATTCAAAAATTTTCATAAATTCTTTCTTTCCATCAAAAATTGAAATGACGCTATCCTTTTCTATATTATATGGTAAAACAGCGCGAACTGGCTTTTCTATATTATCTTCAAACCAAAAATATGGCCTTGTGACTACACCAATATTTTCATCTAATAAAAAAGCAGCATGAGTTTTTCTGAGAGCATCCTTGGCTAAAAAATCATCCTGAGCCATTAAAAATAAAATGTCATTTTGTGCCCGAGAAACAATTTGTTGAAGATTAACAGCATAGCCAAGATTCTTTTCATTTTTATGATATTTTATTCTGGAATCATTAAAAGAAGCGATAATCTTTTGGGTTTTTTCGATTTCTTCTTTTAACTCAGGCGGATTGTCATCACCAATTAAAATTTCAAAATTGGAAAAATTTTCTTGCTTAAAAATACTTTTAAGCATAGCTTCAAGTAAATGTGAGCCTTTATAAATTGGTATACAAATACTAAAACTATACTCTTTTTTCATAATGTAATTTTAATTTATAATTTCTAGATATTTCCGACAAACAGTGTCCCAAGAGTATTTTTCTACAAAAAATTTGGCTTTTTGAGAAAAATATTCTTTGCGTGATCGATCTTTTAAAAAATTTAAAATTTCTCCTGCAAAATTTTCAAAATCATTTTCTCTCACCTGAACTGAATAATTTTCAAAAACTTCTTTATAAACTGGCAAATTCCAAGAGATGACTGGTGTTCCGCAAGCCATAGCTTCAGCAATAACAATTCCAAAACCTTCTTCATGACTAGGAAAAATGAAAACTTGACTGTTTTTTATCAAAGAAAAAGTTTTTTCATTCTCCAAAAATCCCAAAATATCAACATTTCTTTCTAATTTTTCTTTGGCAATTTCCTTTTTTATTCTTTCCTTATTTTCTTCGCTCCCACCACCGATAATTGCTAGTTTCGCATTGGGCATTTCTTTAACTACATTTCTCCAAATCCTTGATAAATCAAATATTCCCTTGCTTGGATTAAGTCTTGCCAAAAAAGTAGCAGTATATTTTGGGGTTTCTTTACTGGGCTTTAAATTTTTTAAAAATTCGATATCTATTCCGGGCGGGATTATAACTAGTTTACTTTTTTCAAATCCGAGTTTTATGAGCTCATGTCTTACCTGATTGTTTATATTTATCACACAATCAGCTTTTCTGGAAAGAATTAATGAAAATTTTTGCAAATATTGTGCAGTGAAATTGGCAATTTTATTCCCTGGTCTTTTTCTCCAGTCTGGATAGATATGGAAAACACACTGAATCCATTTTGTTTTGGGATGAAAAAATTTGTATAGAAAGGCAGGAATTACATCAGGAAAAAAATCAGATCCGCCATAAATAACACCAATATTCTTTTTAAAAATAATTCCAAAAGCTCGTATCGTTCTAAAAAAATAATTTATTATTATGGGAAATTTATCAAAAAAAATTGGTGAGGTAGAAAAAAAAATAGCAGGAGCTTCTTTTTTGATTTCATTTCTTCCATCAATATTAGTATAACAAAAAATATTTTCAAATTTGCTATGAATTCTTTTGAAAACCTGAATTAATATTTGATCTCCCCCACTCATTCCTTTTCCATTATTCCAAAATGAATTAAGAAGGAGAACGATGTTTTTACTATTATTTTCTATTTGCATTCTTTGCTTCGTTACTAACTCTTTCTAAATCAGCTTCCATCATCATTTCAACTAACTGTTTAAAATTAGTTTTTGGTTTCCATTTAAATTTTTTCCAAGCCTTGTCAGATTTTCCGCGTAAAGAAAAAAGTTCGGCTGGCCTTTTAAACATAGGATCTATTTTTACATATTTTTCCCAGTTTTTAATGCCAACATAATTAAAAGCAACATCCAAAAAGTCTTTAATTGAATGATTGATGCCTGTTGAAATAATATAATTATCCGGTTCTTTTTTTTGCATCATTTTCCACATAGACTCAACATAGTCACCAGCAAACCCCCAATCTCTTTTGCTATCAAGATTTCCCAAGCGAATTTCTTTGGCTAAACCAAGTTTAATCCTAGCAACCCCGTCAGTAATTTTTCTAGTGACGAATTCCTTCCCTCGAATTGGACTTTCATGATTGAAGAGAATTCCATTGCAACAAAACATCCCGTAGCTTTCTTTGAAATTATTAGTCATCCAATAGGAGTACAACTTAGATATCGCATAGGGACTTCGGGGATGAAAAGGCGTATTTTCATTTTGAAGGCCCTTTCCATCATTACTATTTCCAAACATTTCACTAGTAGAGGCTTGATAAAATTTAGTCGTCGGAGAGAAATTTTTAATTGCATTTAAAAGATAAAGAACGCCCAAAGAATTAATTTCAGTCGTGACCCTTGCCTGATCCCAGGAGGCTCCTACAAAAGATTGGGCAGCTAAATTATATACTTCATCAGGACGAATTGTTTTCATTATATTCATAAGAGAGCCCTCATCAGTCATATCGCCAGAAACAAATTCAATTTTTTCCGTTATTCCAAGAAAATCTAAATTGCTGAAATTTGGATTAGTATAGCGCCTTATTAATCCGTAGACTTTATAATTTTTTTCTAGCAGAAGCTTTGCTAGATATGGACCATCTTGACCAATGATTCCAGTTATTAATGCTGTTTTCATAATTTTGAAATAATTAATTATCTAAATAAAAATCTAATTCCTACCATAAATCTTAGCATATACATTCCTAATGTTAAAATCGGATGGGCGAGGATTTTTTTCCAACCCCCTCTTTCCAAAAATACTCCGAAAAATCTATACCAAATTCCAAATTGTTTTTTGATATCCGGATCATTCTTACCCCATTTCTGAATATAGGTATCAAATTTTTGGGCGTAGTAGCCTTTTTTGTTGAGATATTTTTTTAAATCAAATTCCGCTTCATTGTGATAGATTGGAGTTTTGATTAATTCTACCACACCAATATTACGCAATTTTTTATCTAAATCCCAGTCTTCGGGTCCAGTTAACGCTTCATCAAATCCCCCGACTTTTTGAAAAGCTTCTTTTTGAATGAAGCGAGCGCAATCAATGACTGTGCCATCATAGAAACTTCTTTCAAATCTTCTCACCTTGCTCCAAAATCTTTCCCCCATGACTATTTCAGAAATATATAAACCGACTATGTCTTTCGACTGGATTCCTGCCTCCGCGGGAATGACACGGCTGACACAATCTTTAATCACATCTTTATGTAAAATCATATCTGCGTCGAGGTAGAGAAAATATTCTCCACTGGATTTTTCCACTCCAAAATTTCTTTGAGCACTTCTTTCTGGTCCCCAGTTAAATACTTGCAGATTTAACGAGGTAAACCTTTCTCGAAAACTTTCTGCTATCTGTTTGGTTTTGTCAGTGGAATTATTATCCACGACAATAATTTCAATCAAATTTTGAGGATAGGATTGCTCTTTGATGGATTTGAGACAATTTTCAATATTTGCCTCTTCGTTTTTGGTTGTGATAATTACAGAAACGATCATAGTTTATAAAGTTAAAAGTTTGCCCTGCGGAATACCACTTCATGGTAATTCATTTGCATGGATTATTCCACTGGGTGAATAAAGTTTATAAAGTTCATCAAGTTATAAATCTTGCAGTAAATTTTTCTTTTTTAAATGATTTTGCCAGTGTTCGGGGGTTACTGTTTTTTCCATTTGAAAACCATTTTTCGCTCGAAGAATCAAAGAATAACTTTTGGCAGTCAATCCTTCATTCAAAACCACATCTGTGCCTAAATGAAAAAAAGCCCCTAAAGCTATTGCAAATATTAATAATTGTATTTTTACCCCAGTAGCATTTCTGCGAAGAGCTACGGGGCGGGTATTTGTTTTGGCTAAGATAAAGCCTAGCATTACTAAAAGTATAACATATTCCCAACCATGAAACAAAATATGAATTTTATCAGTTTTGAGGAAAGAATAGCCGTGAATAAAGTAATCTAGCTTAAAATTAAAGCCAAAAGCCAAAAAATAATCAATAAAATGGTCAAAATCAATGCAAAAACCTCCTAAAAATCCTCCCAAAAAGGCCCAAAAAGGATTTTTAGGCTTAAATATTCTCCAGATTATAAGGCCAGCTAAAAAAGCGAAAAATAAGTGAATTGAGATATGTAAATAGAAGTTCATATAAATTTAAATTGTTTTTCGGAAATATTCAATCGTCTTTTTGAGTCCTTCTTCTAGCGGAATTCTAGGTTCCCACTTGAGTTTTTTCTTAGCCAAAGTAATGTCAGGCTTTCTTTGCTTGGGATCATCTTGCGGAAGAGCCTTATAGATAATTTTACTTTTACTTTCCGGAACAAGTTTCAAGACTTTTTCGGCTAATTGTTTGATGGTAAATTCTCCTGGGTTGCCAATATTAACCGGTCCAGTAAAATTTTTACTATTCATCATTTTAATCATTCCTTCCACTAAATCATCTACATATTGAAAGCTTCTGGTTTGAGAGCCATCACCATAAATGGTAATATTTTTATTTTTCAAAGCTTGGACGATAAAATTAGAAACTACCCGACCATCATCGGGATGCATATTTGGTCCATAGGTATTAAAAATACGAATGACTTTAATATCAACCTTGTTTTGTTTGTGATAACTAAAGAAAAGTGATTCAGCGCAACGCTTGCCTTCGTCATAACAAGAACGAAGTCCGATAGGATTAACATTGCCCCAATATTCTTCTTTCTGCGGATGAACTTTGGGATCTCCATAAACTTCCGAAGTTGAGGTTTGTAAAATTCTGGCATTAATTCTTTTGGCTAATCCCAACATATTCAAAGCTCCCATAATACTAGTCTTGATGGTTTTAACTGGATTGTATTGATAATGAACTGGAGAAGCTGGGCAAGCTAAATTATATATTTGATCCACTTCAATAAATAATGGGAAAACTACATCATGACGAATAAATTCAAAATTTGGATTTTTGAATAAATCCTGAATATTTCTTTTACTTCCAGTGAAAAGGTTATCCGCGCAAATGACTTCATTTCCCTCATTTAATAATCTCCTGCAAAGATGAGAGCCGATAAAACCTGCTCCGCCGGTTACTAATATCTTTTTCATGACAGTTTAATTAAAATTAATTTTATAGTGAGGTTGGTTTTTCCTTTTGCCCAAAATCCGTCAAGTGGCCGATAACTTTCCAGCCTGCCATCCAAAGAAATTTGATATCGTCAAAATTTCTGATGGCGAGAATTTTTTTCAAAATAAATTTGGGCGTCAAAAATGATTTGTAGAGCCCTTGTACCAGACATTTCGCATCTTCAGAGGTGAGCGGTGATTTCATCACCATTTCTCTTTGGTCGAAACGCGAATACTCGCGAGTGAGGAGTAAATCATTTTCATCACAATATTTATACAAGGGTGTTCCGGGATAGGGAATGACAATCGTGCCTTGTAAAGTATCGACATAACCTTTTTTGAAAAGATCCTTGGCCAGATCAATCGTTTTTTGGGCCATTTCTTTGGATTCCCAAGGATAACCAATCATAGTGGTGATGTGTGGTTCCAATCCCCCGTCTTTACACATCTTGAGTCCCGGTTCAATTTCTTCTACTTTTAGATTTTTATCAATCCGATCCAAAGTATTTTGATTGGCCGACTCCAGACCAAAAAGGATGAAACGAAAACCAGCTTTTTTCATCAGTTTCCAAGTGGCTAAATCTGGAATGCCAGTGATGCGCATATTACAGCTCATGACAATCTTTTCATTAAATCCTTTGTCAATCATCCCCTGACAAAAATCAGTGAGCCACTGGCCAATTGGGAGGCTTCCAGAGTCTTCCATAATTTCTTTCACTCCGAGCTTGATTAGATTTTCCACTTCTGCCAGTGCTTTTTGGGCTGACATGGTGCGGAAATTTTTGCCGGGGAAAAAAGTGGTCCAAGAACAAAAAGTGCATCTTCCCCACCAACAATCACGCCCACTCATCATATAGGCACCGGGCTTGTGTTTGAAATTTCCATTTTTGAAAGCATAATTTTTCCACTTGGTCAATTCGCGATCAATCAGAGGAAGTGTATTGAGGTCGTGTTTGGAAAGATCGGATGGACCGGAATTAACTATATCCGATTCAGATATTTTTGTTTCTGGATTCCCGCCTTCGCGGGAATGACAATGATAGTAAAATCCGCCTTCCAATGGTTCCTTTTTAGAAAGATGATTAGCTAAATTTAAAAGCATAAAATCATAATCACCGGAAGCGAGAACGAAATCAACTTTGGATTTTTCCAATGATTCTTGAGGTTTGGCAGTGACATGATCACCCATAAGGACGATTTTCGGATTCCAAGAACTCTCTCCCTTTTCAAAAGGGAGAGTCGGAGAGGGATTTTCAGTTTCCAAATCCCCCTTTAGTTCCCCCTTTTCCAAAGGGGGAAGACATTTGTTTTTGAGGTCATTGATAATTTTCCAATGCATTTCGACAACTGGAGTTTTGGTTTCCATGGCAATCAAATCCGGTTTTTCTTGGATAATTCTTTCTAGCCATTCTTTGTAAGTCAATTCTTCGGCAATAGCATCATCCCAAAAAACCTCATAGCCTTTTTCTTGCAAAAGACTGGCGGCATAGGCCGGAATGACAGGGTAAATGTAAGTTGGGTTGTTAAACCATTGAAACTGGCGATTCTGGGATAGCAAGGGAATGCCCTTCTCGGATTTTAGAGGTGGATAGGAAATTGAAATCTTCATAATAATTTTGAATAAATTAAAAATTTGTCATCTGTCATTTGTCATCTGTAATCATTTTTCGATTGACCGAACTAATAAATTGATTGATTCTTTTATTTAAATTTTCGTATTTTATAAATATATCTCGAGCTTTTTTCTTTTCTAAATAATTTAAATCTTGAGATAAAAACAAAAAATTTTGCACTTCGCAAACAGAACCTCTAGAATTATAATAAAATTTAATTTTTTCCTTATAATGAAATCTCCCAAAACCTTCTGCAATGTTGGCTCCTATTGAAGATGAGGCTCTTCTCATTTGATCTATGATTCCGTAGCTTTCTTTTTTGGGAAAATCTTCAGTTAATTTATAAATTTCAATGCATAAAGCATTAGCTTCTTTCCAAATATCTAAATCATAGAAATGTCTAATAGATGACTGATTGCTGTTTACTGATTGCATTTTCTATTTTATACAATTTATTTTTAATTATTTTATCTCAATTTACTTCGCAACTCCTTCGTAAACGCTAGTCCTTGAATAAAACGAAAACCATACCAGAGATGGCCAAGGAAAATATAGATCAATGCGTATAATGATATTAACACATTCTTTTCATAATATAAAATTTGGAGAAAAGAAATGATTAGGGCGAAAAAATAAGCGCACCAGCCGAGTAAAAATAGCCCTAAAATCCAGTCAAAAATGTAAGAATTAAGAAGATACAAAATTAAGACTATCGGAAAAAGCAAAGCAAAAACAAAAAAAGTGCTAGGGATAAAATAGATAAATTTAAAAGAAGTAGCCGGATATTTCTTGGCAAAAAAACCGCGATGAATTCCATAGCCTCCCACTTGTTTCAAATGTCTCCAAAGTCCTTCCCTTCTGTGATGGAAAACTTGAACTTGAGGATCGTAGATTATTTTCCCACCATTTTTGATGATTTGCAGACACAATTCGGTATCTTCTCCGGGCCAAAACTCTGAATTGAATCCACCAATTTTTTGAAAAGTATCTTTTCTGATGGTTAAATTGACCGTTGGCCAATCCTGAATTTCCTTTTTCTTTCCTTTGGGCACATATCTTTCTGGAAAACCGCCAGAAAAAGAAGAAAGAAAAAAAGCGCCGGAAACTTTTTGGAAATATGAATCATCTTTAGGAGTGATGGCGGGACCACCAATGGCGGAAATTTTTTCGTCTTGGAAATCGACATCCAAAATTTCCAAAATATTTTTTTCTGGATAGGCATCGTCATCAATAAAAATCAAAAACTCTCCCGACGCATCTTGAAGAGCTAAGTTTCTTTTTTGCGCTGGACCAATGTGTCCAGTGGCAATTTGACGAGTCTTGGGCCAGCTTTCTGAATTTATCTCATCTGGATAGATGATGATTTCATAATCCGCTCTTTCGATTTGCAAAATATTCGGGATTGCCTCCCGAATATAATCATTAATTTCTTTAACTGGAATAATGAAACTATATTTCATAGTTTGAATTTTTAAAAAAATTCTGTCATCAGTCATCGGCAATCCGTCATTATTTTTTGATGACAGTTGACTGATTGCTGATTATTTCTTCTTCCGGATGATGTACATCGGTCGATTGCTGATTTCAGTGTGGATGTTGGCGATGTAGAGAGCAATAAAACCCAAACACATCAGAACAATCCCAATGAGAAACAAAATAATGACGGCCAAAATAGCTGGACCGGAAAAATACATAGTTTCAGTGATATATTGAGTGATAAACATAAAAAGACCCAAACAGCCTGAAAGAATGGTGATGGCAACGCCAAGATAGCCAGCAATTCTAAGTGGAAAAAAGCTCAAAGAAACAATGCTATTTAGAGCCAAGCGAAAAAGTTTCAAAATGCTATAGGAAGCTTTACCATTGAAACGAGGATTGGCTTCAAATTCCACGAAATCTCTTCTAAAGCCCATCCAATCAATGAGTCCTCGAGTCATGCGATTTCTTTCGGTCATTTTGTTGAATTCATCAATCACCATTCGATCGAGAAGCCTAAAATCAGTGGCATTGGGGATGATTTTAGTTTCCGAAATGCGATTGATGAGCTTATAGAAAAAATAGGAGCCCACTTTTTTGATGAAGCCTTCGCCCTGATTGCTTTTTCTGAGTCCCACAACAATTTCCGCTCCCCTTTCCCATTTAGCCAAAAATTCAGAAATTTTTTCCACCGGATGTTGGAGATCAGCGTCCATTAGAATGCAAGCTTCTCCTTGAGCATGGTTGATGCCAGCCGTGGTGGCCATTTCTTTGCCAAAATTTCGAGAAAAATCAATCACTTGAACGCCAGAATGTTTTTCTTTTAATT
>Ga0172375_10001316_pt1 | contig 40080 bp, 60 predicted proteins | sample LakKiv1m_FD_114537 | JGI IMG/M metagenome (GOLD analysis project Ga0172375, IMG submission 114537) | Freshwater microbial communities from Kabuno Bay, South-Kivu, Congo - kab_092012_11.1m | ecosystem: Environmental > Aquatic > Freshwater > Lake | place: Democratic Republic of the Congo... | reverse complement strand
GTATGCTGATGAAGAACTATATCTTAAACTAACTGTCAAGCATATAGTTGTCGTGGTTGTGGTTAGTGCAGCAGTTGTTGTTGTTGTTGTTTCTGGTCCTACATACGTGGTAGTCGTAGTGGTCGTAGGTTCACTCGTAGTTGTCGTTGTGGATTCAGCGGTTGTAGTTGTAGTTGTAGTTGTTGGTTCACTTGTAGTCGTTGTTGTGGTTGTTGGTTCACTTGTAGTCGTTGTTGTGGTTGTTGGTTCAACAGTTGTAGTAGTAGTAATTGGTACCGTTGTTGTGGTGGTTGTAGTTCCAGATATAATAACAATTGTTATTGTGTTGGATGTTAATTCTAAACAAGGTGATTGACCATCTGTACCAGAAGTTCCATCTATACCATCTAATCCATCAACACCAGATGTACCACTTGTACCTCCAGTGTTACCTCCAGTAAAACCAGAAAGAATAAATTCTTTTAAATCTGCAATATCTATTCTCTTGGCATTTTCAGTATAATCTTGTTTATCAATTGGAAAAGTAACACCACTTAAATTAGTTTCCTTTACTAAATTCCTAATCCTTATAATATTCGGCATCCAAAAATGTTATTTTTTGTATATATAAATTTTTAAAAACGCAAAGCAATTTCTTTGTTTATATATAAAAATTTAATTTATTTTTTCGATAAATATTTTTTAATATATACTGAATATGATAACAAAATTCAAACTATTTGAGCAGCAAGAAAAGCAAGATCGGACCTTGGTATTAGACATCTCTAATATCTGGAAAGAATCAATATATCAGAACAATACTGAATTATTTTCTTTTAATCAACAATATATTAATTTCTTAAATGAACAAAAAGATTTAATAATAAAACAGACCTCAGAAGATGCATGGACTAAATTAGAAATATTAATTAATAGAATGTCTGAAAATAAAAATAAATTAGAAGAAAGTGTATCTGTATGGGATGATATTTATGATTGGGCAGATTCGAATTCAGTTCAAATAATAGCAGAAACTAAAAAGGATTTCTAATATGATTACTAAATTTAAAATATTTGAAAATATTAACCAGCCAAAAATTGGAAAATCTCTTGGAACTGGAGGTTACGGTGAGGTTTTTGAATATATTGGTGAGTCTAATTTAGTTATAAAAATAACCACAGACAAATTTGAATATCAATCAGCTATAAAATTAATAGATAAAAATACTAAATATCTTGTTAAATATTATAAAGCTGAACCAACAGATATAAAAACTAAAATTCCAGAAAGTAAATCTTCGCAAAATTATTTACTAGTTATGGATAAAATCAATACAGTTTTACCAGATGTTTATAATAAAATTTTAGATGATTTTAATATCTATTGTTATGATTATGATGAAAATTTCTATCATCAAACAATATTTAATGATGAAGAAATCGAATTTATAATTGAAGACTTTTCAGATGAATATTCAGAAAAAGATTTAAAATTCGTGATAGAGCAATTAAAAAATATAGTAAAAGAATGTCAAAAATATAACATATATACTAATGATTATCATTCAAAGAATATTGGACAAAAAAATGATAATCTAATATTTTTTGATATAGGCGCAGGAAAAAAAATATTTGAAGAATGGTATTCTGCACCTAGAGATTCAAGAGATATGATAGGCGGTGTAAAATCAGAAAATATTAAAATAGTTGAAGAACTAATAAAATCAGGACATGATGTAAATTGTAAAGACTATATGCAATGGACACCTTTACTTTGGGCAACATATTCTAAAAATATACCAATGATAAAATTATTAATAGATTCTGGTGCAGATATGCATTATAAAGCATTACATTATATTCATCAAACCAAAAAATTAGTAGATTTTTATGATCTTGCTGTTGATAAACAACATTATGAGGGTGGGTATAAAAAAGTCGTAGAATGGATAGAAGAAAATTATCCAGAATTTGTAGCATCAAAAAAATATAATTTATAAATGAAAATTAAAAAATTCGAGAAAAATTATTATTCATCAGATGATTGTTGGGTCTGTATGATAATTGGTGAAAACATTATAATTAATTCTGCATCATTTGATAATGAATCTGATATGGAATATTGGTTATTAAATTTAATAAATGATGAGATTAATATATCTTATAATATCTACAACATAAACACTTTCGAAAAAGCTCATGAAAATAGTGAAGGTGAATATGTTTTTATTGATTTAGCAGATGCTATAAATTGGTATCAGGACGTTATGAATTGTGATATTTATTATGAACATTCTCAATTCATAAAAAATGAAACTTTATTATATGGTGTTAAAGAATTGAGAGACATAAAAAAATATAATTTATAAAAATGATAACAGATTTTAAACTATTTGAACAGTTAGGAGGATACAATCTTGGAGATACTGTATTAATTCTTTACAAAATTCCAAAGACAGATAAAAGAGAAATAGTGCCGGTTAAAATAATAACTGAAGATGGCATTCACTATCAATTCTCTTTCAATGTAAAGAATAATCCTTTTCCACATCAAAGACCTATGCCATACGATAAAAGTATGATTATAAATAAAACAGACGATGTTAAAGAACCTTATAAACCATCTTGGACACAAGAGCAACCAGTGAGTACTGATTATTCACCTGCGGCTAATCCTAATCAAATTTCTAACGATTTTGTATTACCTAATTCATAAAAATAGATATTGTAAAACTGATGATAAAGGAGAGTGAAAATATTATGATAACAAAATTTAGTCAATTATATGAAAAAAATATTGATTTAGAAGATATATCGATTGACGTTGAAAATATTAAAGAAGATTTTATTAATAAAATAAAGCATGAATTATCAATTATAACCTATAAAAAATCAAAAAATCCTAAATCAATAAGAATTAAAGAAGTAACTGGATATTTTAATAAAAAAGATTTCAAAAATCCGAAAATTCTTTACAAGACATATATTGTTATAGGTATGTCTAATAATGATAAAATAAAAGCTAAATTATCTGTTTATCAAGACCAAAACGAGAATAATATCAATATTAAAATTAACAATGATATAGTTTATGATCTTGATAATAAAAAATTTAATAATGATTTTCTAATTGAGAAATTAATATATAAATACAAAGAATTCTTATTAAGAGAATATAAAAAATTAAGATAAATAATGAAAAAATTTACTACATTAGAAGAAGACCTCTTAACAGAAGCCATAGAATCACAAAAATCTTTCAATGATGGTTTTGAAAAAGCTAATTTGAAATTAGAACAGATTAAAAATGCTTTAGAAGATTTCAAAGCAAAATTTGAACAAGATCCAAGAAATTGGGGCTATGCTGGTTCAATGGAATTTATAAATAAACAATTAGATGAAATATTAGAGCATTTAAATTTAAATGACGAAAATAGAGAATTTACAACAAAATATCCTGGTGCTGGAGAATACTAATATGTCTGATATAACAACTAAATTTGATGATTTTAAAAATAGTAAAATAAAGAAATTTGATAAAGACCAAGAATTTCAATCTTTATCAGATGATATTATTGCTATATCTAAATTAGACAACGGTGATTATGAAAAAATTACAGGTCCAATTGAAATTGTTCAAATTACTGGTGTAATAACAGATAAAGATGAAATAAAAAAATTAGACGAAATTGCTGGTGGTCCAGTTTTTACAACTGATTTAGGTATAAAGCAAGTTAAAAGAGGTGATACTATATGGATCACAGCATTTATTCAAAAACCATCAACAACATCTTGGACAGCACAAAACTCACAAGCAGTTCTTAAGTGTAGAATAGTAGATATTTATTATGGTCTATCTAAATTAAATACAATAAAATAATATTAATAGTATGCCAGCCGTAAGTCAAGCACAAAGAAGATTAATATTTGGTAAAAGAAACCAATATGGGTCAAAAGAAAAAACTCCAAATAAGTGGAAATGGATTTGGAGTGAAGACTACGAAAATAAAGGTGAATTACCAGAAAAGATTGAAAAAGAATCTAGAATTTACAATTTTGAAAAATTTATCAACGAAAAACGCAATTAAACGAAAACTCTAGTCCACCTATTCATTTCTTTACTATATAAACATGTGGTAACTCCCAATTTATGAGAATTATCTAGAATTGTAATTTTTTTATTTAACATAAAATCCTTTATCAGCCACTCAATACATATACTATCATAATTAATATTTTTAACATCTAAAGAATTAATAAATTCTAAGAATATTTTCTTTTTGAATCCGAAATAAAAAGTATGAACTCCTCTATTACCTGGATAAATATCACCGTCATACTTAGCAATAAAATCTCTATCTATGCTCAATATTTCATCATTTTCTATTAAATAACGACCAGAAATTTTAACTATTGTATCATCATCTTTAATTATGGAATTTCTTAAAAAATCATATATATGAAACATTTCGTTTAAACCTTTATTTGTAAATGAGTTATTGAAATGAGAATAATAAACCTTCAATCCACTATTTTCCAAATCAGCAACTTTATCTTTAGAATAGGTCTCAATGATTGTTATTGAATCGAATTTGTCTTTTAATCTAGATGCATATTCAAAACTTTGTCTATAATCCATCATTCGTTGTTGATAAGTATACCCCAGTTGAGATAAACATAATTCTTCTGGAATTATAGCTGATGTAATGATCAGATGTCTCATATTATTTGTATCTTTTCATTTGAAAAATTAATAATTCCCGTACCTGACCAATGCCCAATATCAGTAACATCATATTTTTCTTTATTTATAGAATTCCAAAAATCTATCATACCTTGATTAAGATTTATATCATCACAAATGAGAAAACCGCTAAACTTTGTGTTGCAAATTTTATCGTAAAATATTTTCTCAATCTTACCATCATGAGGATCTATATCTAATAAAATAATTTTTGCTTTTTCTAAAATATGATCAGATTCTAAATTAATATCTTTAATGAACTTAGACACATTTTTATATTTTAATGTAATATAGTCTAAATTTTTTGGAACTATATCGTAAGTGTATATCAAATTATTTAAATTCTGAGCAAGCGCAAGGCAAGAATGACCTTGACAAGTACCAGCATCTATGATTATTTCATTATTATATAAATTTGATATATAAGTCAAAATTCTATAATGTTCACCATCGTTTTTTAAATATAAAAAATCTTTTATGATACTATCAAAATAATCTAGCTTTACATCTTTAATGTGATTTTTTACTAACTTCATAATTTTTCAAAATATCTTTTTGCTTCTTCAACGGTTGCTTGTGGTTTGCCTCTTGTTTGTGCATAGTATAATGGATCAAATCCGCTACCAATATCTAATATTGTTATATTATTGTTAAAATCTAATAATGCATTAGCAATGACTGAAGATTGTAAACCGACACTAAGCATAATGATACTATCATCAACAATATTTTTTTGAATATTTTCCAGAATACTATCATATGATGTGAAAGCATTGATTAAAGGTATTTGTATGAAGCAATTAATATTTAACAGATCCTTTACACCAGATATTCTCTCAGGTCCTACATATATTTTATTTCTGTTGGAATTTTTAATTATTCTATAGAAATTAAACAAATTAGGTAATTCTAGATTTCCCCATCCTAACATCAACAACTCAAAGGGTCTGACATAATTTAAATTTAATTCATTATCTTTTATAAAACGATTATAAAATTGTAAATTTCCGTCATCTCTTGAATTTATAGGTGGATTAGAATAAAACCAATCACAAATAAAGGTTCCTTTATTTGATAATTGGATTAGGGATTTTCTCAGTTCACCACCTAATTTATCAGAATAAGGATGAAAATCAATATTTCCGCCTGCTTTGTTTTGCATACAATCTATTTCACCATCACCAATTTTAACAATGCTAAAATTTTGATTAGTTAATACTAATTGTCCAAAATAATTCAAATTTTCAGTAATATAATATTGTCTTGTATTCATATTTTATCTTGTTTTTGGATATTTTAACATAATATAATCTGTACACATTAAATTGCCGCGTTCCCAGTAATCATAATAATATGTTTCTTCGTCTTTGATCTTGGCTGGTTTCCAGATTTTCTTAATACAGTTAAAATATAAATTCATTATACCTTGTTCATTGGTTCTTGAGTTTATATATTTATTTGATAATTCTAAAATTTCCTTTTTTGTATTATCATCAACAATATTGGTATCATATAATAAAATACCAGATTGAAAATAATCTATTTCTAGATCATAATTAGAAATTAATTCTTGATACAATTCTGGAAATTGTCTTTCGTCAAATTGAATTTTCAACTTCCATTCATAAGTTGGATATGCATCAGAATGTGCAATAATTTTATCGGTACAATCCAAATTTATTATTTTATCAATTGGTTTAAAAATATGCATACCAGCATCTATATAAAGACACTTTTTCCATCTTTTAAAATAAGTATCAAAGATATGAACTTTATGCCATTGAAAAGATTTACTAAACTCTCTTCCATCAAGAGATACTGGTTTATATTTAAGGATTTCGATAATTTGTCTTCTATCTATATCATGAAAATACTTTACAATAACATTATTTAAATTAATATTCTCATCCTTCAAATCATTACCTATCAGTAAAACTATATCATCTTTGAAATTACCAATTGTTCTTAATTGACTAATCGTATTTTTTGCTTTCTCTAAATAAAGTTTATTACACATTAAAATTATGCAGTTATCACTCATATTTCACTAATTTGATTTAACCAATAGAACATATCTAATTTATCTAAATTCCATTTAGTATTTATAATTCTATCATATTCTCTATTAAGAAAATCTTCTGTAATTTCCTCCCAATTATTCACAAAACAAATAGGTAGGTCTTCGTAAAAAGAATTATTTATACTTCTCTTCTCAATGGGTATCGTATTTAAATATAATGTTTCCCATTTTCTATGAGTGTCTATACCATTACCTTCTGGACAAATAACAAATTTATGATTATAAATTTGATCGATATAATTATCATAGTTTTGCCCATTGGATCCAAATTCAATCGTAACAAATGATTTACCATTTAATAATTGATAAGGTTCCACTCTTTCTTTTAAATTGGTATTTATGTTATGATTTATATAAACTAATTTTCTAATTTGCTTAGTAAACTTAACTTTATTAGTTAATTTTAATTGTTTATGAAGATTCGGAAACCATTTACTATTTTCTAAACCAATAGGTAAAGAAAATAATCTATTGTCTTTACAATTAACATTCTGAGAATACCATCTTAAAATATTATTTGGTAAGTTTTGGGCACTTCTAATATTAATATCACTATTATGAGTGACTATAATAAATTTGTTATCCAAACCTCTTATTATATCAAAAAATTGATTTTTATACATGGTATGAAGATATACTATATTGACATCTTTCAACTTTTTGATATCAAATGTGGAAATTTGTTTATTATAATCTTCATTACGGTCCTCAATAATATTAGATGAGAAAATAAAATCAGCAACCGAATAAAACTTTTCACCTACTATGAAATCACTATATTTTTTTTCACCGATATAATACATCATTTAATTTATTTTTGCCAACTAGTATACCATAAATGAACACAATACGATTTAGGTTCGCAATATTGCCGAACGAAATTTTGACTCATCGGATTATCATATCTTACCATATGTCTATAAACTGCAGGAAATGGATAAAAAAAAGCAGTTGGAAAAACAACAATCTTATCATTTGGATTGTTTTGAATGTATTCAAATAATCTTTCTGAAAAATACTTAGGACCAGTTAATGCCATTATTTGATCATAATCCTTATCAGGTGAAACCTTTACATCATCAATTAATCTCCTTATTAATTTATGCCCAGGTTTACATGCAATAAGACCATTAAAAACCTCAGGTATATCAACATGTCCAGTTCCGGTAAAAAAATCTAAATATAATAAATCATTAAAACTTTTCAAACACTCAAAATCTGTATCTATATACAAACCACCATATCTATACAAAATTTCATATCTAAAAATGTCTGATTTAGAACCTAAATTATTTACTTTCAAAAATTTATCAATATTTTCCAATTTAAAATTTTCAACATCTGCGTCCGTCCAAAGTTTATATTCCCAATCAGGATTTTTATTTAACCAGGTATCTCTTAATCTCTTGTATTGATCTGGAAATTGACCACCGAGCCAAACCTGATGTAAAATCTTAGGAATATTAACTGAAATTTGATTCTCTTTATAATATTTATTAAAGTTATTCTCTAAATTTTTCCAAATAAAACTTTCATTAATATTATTAATCATTAATTTTCTAAAGTTATTCATAATATTTTTCTAAATAATTTTTATATATGTAATCTTCTGCGATTAAATATTCTTTTGCTTTTTCAAAGTTTTCAATGATCGCATCTTTCATACTTTCGTATTTTTTCAAAGATAAATTTTCTACTATTTCTGATAATTCTGTAACATTATCAAAAATTATCATACCATCAATATTAAAAAATTTATCAATAGAAGGACAACCCCAATAAATAGGAACAGTTCCTGTCATAAAACAATCAATTAATTTTTCAGTAAAATAGTAGTCTTTTTTAGTATTTTCTATAGTTAGAGAAAATGCATGATCTTTTAAGGCTTCCAACTTATAAGGTATTGGCTTATATCCTCTACCAAAAACATCAATTCTAAATTTTTGAATACATTGATGTCTTAATAAATGACCTCTTGTAATTCTTTTTTGTGATGCAATTGTTGATAAAAGCTTAGTCTTTTCATATATTTGTTGATCTTCCGGTTTTATCCAACATCCACCAGTTGGAGAAAAAAGAAAATTTTCGCCTCTATCTAATAATTCTTTGCTGTGAGTTAAAACATAAGTAAAAAGAGAATTATTTGTTTCTATCCATTTATAAGAATTACTCGTAATATCAGGAGATTCTAATAACCAACCAAAAGTCTTTTCATTTTTAATTCTAATTTGATCTAAACTATGATCCGTATAAAAAACAATTTTATCATCAGTTCTAACTGGAGTTCTATCCCATTCTATATATTTAGACATTTGATAATCTGTACTATATGCAGCATGAGCAAACATATAATCTACTATTTTGATCTTTTGTTTCATTACATATTTTTTCTAATTTTTGTCTTCTTATATCTCTTAATATTTTTAATTTTAAAATAGGTGCTTCCAATAAATCAAAAATACTATTTAATTCTTTCAATTCATTCTCTTCAGAAGTTTTAGAAATACATTCTAAAATATATTCTGCAAAATTTTCGGTATCATCATTCATAATCGACAAAATTAATTGGCATTTCTTGATGACAAGAAACATTTCTAAACCCTTTGAAATTCTCTAAATCAATAATTCTACCATTCAAAAAATTCTCATTCAAATAATCAGCAGGAATATTTCCGTGATAATTATTATTATAAGTCTGTACCCTATTAACAGGATTATTCATAATAATAGACTCATCAAAACAAATCATTTTGGGCTTATTAAATGGATAAAACGCTAAAAAAGATTCATAAGAATTAGGATTTGTAAAGCTAATAGATCTTGTTAATGTTGATATTTCACTTGTTCTAAAAAAATGTCCATCCAAGCTCATAGGATAACCAAAATCACCAATTTGACCTTTCCATTTAAATACATTATTGGTTTCAAAATCTGGTTTGTTCATTTTCAAATTAGAAGCATAACAATATATTAAATTTGGATGTAATCTCAAAGATAATGTTAAAATTTCATCATTCAATGTAAATAATTTAAATTGAATAGAATTCAATGAAAATTGATTTTTAAAGATAATATCATCTACGAAAAATACCGAATATGGATTACTAGGATTTAATAGTAATAATACATGCTTTTTGAAATCCTGCGACTCTTTTATATAGTTAATATTACTATCGTTATGAATCTTAAAAAGTCTTTCATAACCTTCTCTATATCTATCACTAGAATAAGTGTACAAAATATTAATTTTATGATCATAAAATTCTTTAAAATAGAATTTCATAGAACGAAGAAACAATTCTAATTGACAAGCACGATTGCGACTGAATACGATAATATTTAACATTTAAAAATTATATTTTTATAAAAATATATATAGTAAACATTGTAAAATGTTTATAAAAAAATATTTATATATAATAGAAATAAAAAGGACGTAAATATGATTACTAAATTTGAAATATTCTTAAACGAATGGTATACCGGACCATATGCCGCATCTGGATTTAAAAGCTCAGAACCAACTGAAAAATTTAATCTCGAACTAGATATAAAATTCGAATCCAAAAACAAAGAAAAAATAGAAGAAATATTGAAAAAATACAATATTCCTTATGAGAATCTTAATATAGAAAAAGAAGGATTTAAAACTCAAAAAGTAAAATTACAATTTAAATCATATAACAGATATGAAGCAAATTCAATATTAAACACCTTTATTAAAGAACTTATAGATAATCAAATTATGTTTGATCCTCAATCTATAAAAGGAGATTCAGAAGAAGAAAAAATCGAGAAAAACCCTATTGGATTCAAATTCGGAGAAAAATAGTTTTAAAAATTGAAATCCGAAAATCTAATTATTGATTCACATCAATAATATAATATATAAATTCATTTTATTTATTCCATAAAAATTTTTCAGTTCCAGCATCAAATATTCGATATAATCCATTAGAATAACATATATCATGCTCACCCCAATATCTACCATCATATCCACACTCAAGTAAAACATTCTTTCTATATCCAAACCTGTTTTTACGAACACCACCAACAATATAAAAATAAGATGGATCACTTTTATGTATAAATTCTAATCCCATTTTCTTATAAATACTATTACGATTACTCCACATCATATCAGCATATGTAATAATAGATTTTGGAGAATAATTTTTAACAAAATAATCAAACAACCTCGTCGCTGCACCTATTATAGAATGTCCAACCTTACTACAAAATCTTAATAATTCATAATCATCTTTAGAATTCTTCTGTCCTAAATTCTTTCTTAATTTACCAAATGTCATAACGCTTACTATCTCATCATTATAAATCAATCCTAATTTAATAAAAGAACCTATTGCTCCTTGTAAATGAGATTTTCTAATAAATTCATTCACAACCTTATTATCTCTATCTTTAAACACCACAACCTTACATTTTCTGGCCCAAATTATAGTAGAATTCCCAAATAAATTAGATAACCTAGATTTAATAATATCCGACTTATCCCTCCATAAATCTTCAAATATCTGCACCAAATGAATATCATTATTTTCATATTCAGTATATGATCTAAACTGATTCTTTTTATCAACATTCAATTCACAATGATTATATAAATCAATAAATTTTATCGCCAATTTTAAATTAGGTAAATAAAAATCAGATTTAACACCATTCAGATTATAATTCTCAATATAACCAGTTTTAGAATTTTTAATTATGAAATCTTTAAAATCAGAAAATAAATTATTTGTATCAAACTTACTAAAATCAGTTGGAGTTAAATAATTATCTATCCACTCTTCCGATTTAATCGGAGGCAACCTATACAAACTTAAATCTTTTAACATAATTTTTATATGAAAAATAAAACAAAAGTTTATTTATTACATTCAAATTCTGAAAATTTAACTATGGACTCATTAATTCCTAAAAAATTTAACGTCTTATTCTTAATATCAAATTCATTATCTTTATATATCAACCTTAAAAACCGTATATTATTATTTTTACAGTAATCATTTTTTAATCTATCTCTAATCTGTATATCTCTAAAAACTTTATCATTAGTCATACCAGGAATTACTCTAAAATGTTGTTCACCATCATATTCAATACACATATTTAACTCAGGTAAATAAAAATCATAATAAAGTAAATTTTTATACTTTAAATCTGTGAATGAATGTTGAGGAATATATTTTATATTATAATCTTGTAATATCCTAGATATTAATCTTTCACCTTTTGATTCTTTACAAATTGGGCAACCTGCTTTGGAACTAATATGATCATTAGGTTTTTGAAAAAAAGAACCGTGCTTCGGACAAACAATCTCGACTTTAGTATAAGAATTAACATAATTCACTTTACTATAATCATATTTATTATTATGTATTACGTTCACCTTATCTATAAATTCTTTTAATCCTAATTCCGTAAACTTTTTAGTTTTTTCTACACCACATTTAGGACAACTTGAGCCTTTAATATGATGTTGTGGTAATTGATCAAATTCACCATGAATTGGACAAATAATTTTTACTTTCGTTAAATAATTTTTATACTTTGTTAAAGAATAATCATAAAAATTATTATGAACTATTTTTGCTTGATTTATAAATTCTTCAGTTGTTTTAGAACGTTTTCGTTTTGAACATTCAAAACAATCATTTCCATGAAGATGATTTCTTGGTGTTTGCTCAAAAATACCATGTGTTGGACAAATAATTTTAACTTTAGTATCTAAATTTTTATAATCAACTAATGAATAATCAAATTTATAATTATGTATTTTATTAAATCTTTGTATTAAATCTTCTTTTGATAATTTTTTCATATGTTAGAAATCTGAAATTTTAACTATAGACTCATTAATTTCTAAAAAACTTAATATCTTACTCTTGATATCAAAATCTTTATCTTTATATGACAATCTTAAAAATAATATTTTATTATTTTTACAGTAATCATTTTTTAATCTATCTCTAATCTGTATATCTCTAAAAACTTTATCATTAGTCATACCAGGAATTACTCTAAAATGTTGTTCACCATCATATTCAATACAACAATTCAGTTTAGGTAAATAAAAATCAAAAAATAATTGTCTTCTATATCTGAGATCAAAAAATGAATGTTGAGGAATAAAATCAATATTATGCAATTGTAATATATTATAAATAAATTTTTCATTTTTTGATTTTTTGCAAATTGGGCAACCTTGCTTAGCATTAACATGATCTCTTGGTCGTTGCATAAAATCACCATGTATCGGACATGTTATTATAACTTTTTTTCTACCATTTATATAAACGACTTTATCATAATTATATTTATCTTCATGTACTCTTTTTGCGTTATTTATAAATTGCTCTCTTGAATATGTCACATCATCAATAGCACACCGTTTACAACCTCTTCCTTTATTTATATGCCAATGTAATGGAATTCTAAATATTCCATGTTTTGGACATATAATATCCTGATATTCATTCATAGAATTATAATTCGTTATCAATGAATATTCATATTTATTATTATGAACTTTATTAGCTCTATTAATCAATTCATGCAAATCATTTCTTTTAGACATATACATTATATATAAAAAAAGAGAGGAATAAATCCTCTCTTTTTTTATAATCTATATTTATTACTGTTAGATAAGAACACCTGAAGTATCAGTAACTCTAATGGTCATAAACTGTTTCCATGGGAAGAATCCGATATCAGCAATTGCATATCTTGAACGGATTAACATTCTTGGAGCCCAAGTAGCTTCTGAGATCAGTTGAATCGATTGAGCCATTAAGTAAGGTACGAATACTAAACCTGGTTGGTCAATACTATTCTTTCTTCCTAAGAAGATACGGTTGTCATCCCATCTTTGATATGGATCAACATAAATTGAAATGTTACCAACATTACCCATTGGGAATAATTGACCATTTGCATTTAAGTTGGATTTAACTGGGTTAATTGTATAACCAGCAACATCTTGAATAACGGAAGCTAAGTTACCGTTGGTGATAAGATATTGAGCAGGTCCAACACGACCTTCAGTTGTGATAAAGTTAGAAGCGTTATTGATTTTAGCAATAAGTTTTCTTTGAATTGAGTGAGTTGTTTCACCACCTGGGGTAGCTGCACCAACTGCTAAATAGGTATCAATGTTGAAGTCAAATTTTGATACACCAGCGACTTGTGGAGTTGTCCAAGCGATTCTGTTTTTGTCAGCGAGTTCAGTAACTTTAGCAACAATTTGTTTTGAAATTGTTTGAGTTAATTCGTTAACTAAAACGGATTCTAATTTTTGAACGATATCCATACCAGTAGCGGCTTTAATATCTTCAATTTGGGTTCTCTTCAATGATGATGAGATTTCGATGTCACCAACTTGAATTGTTTTGGTGAAGATGTCTGGTCCAATAACGTTTGGATAAGTTCTTTCATCTTCGTCACGAGTCATAGCTCTGTTAACATACCAACCAGCTGAGAAGCCAGGAATATGATCTTCAAGTAATGAAACTAAGTCAATTGTTACACCAGTTAACGCATAGTTAGTAACAACTGCTGCTGTGGTAGCAATTTGCATTAAAACACCGCAGTTCAAAATGTCAGCAATTGCGAATGCTGCTGTTGGGAAGGTGTTTCTATCATCAACAAAACCCCAACCAGCGTTATTAGCGCCTGGGTTAAATTGACGGAAGATTCTAAACATTGGATAACCATTAATACGTGACCATCCTAAGAATTCCATCCAACCTTCTTTTTTAGGAGAAGTTGCGTTTTGTGGATAAGCTGTTAAGGTAGGATCATAGTTTTGAATAGTTGAAGCAGCTGCAACTGGTGATAAGTCAAAATAATCATCAACAGTACCAGCAGTACCAGCAACTTGACAAGCCAATGTACCACCTGATAAGTGAACATAAATAGGATTGGTTAAACCACCAACTCTTTCTCTTACTGGCTCACTATTAGCATCCAATTTGGTTGCCATAGCAGCTTTAAGATGAGTATTAAGAGTTGTTAAACCACCTGAAAGGTTCATTTGGAACATAATTGGTCTTTCATCTTTCAAAGTTGAATCTGCTAAGTTATCATATTTAAAATCTACGAATAACATGTCAACTTTTGGTGATGAAGCTGGTTTAACAGCTACTAAATCAAGACCAATAGTTTGAGCAGCGATTTTCATTGAAACTGGAAGAAGATTTTGTCCGATGTCACCAGAACCAATTCCACCAGCTGTTCCAAGTCCATAATCACCCCATACTAAACCAGGAGTTGTTGAAGGTTGAGCTGCTTGAACAGCGCCCATACCGTTAAGGTTGCCTAAAGTTGAATAAGCAACGTTTTCATTTAATGAATGCATTTCTGCATACTCAGCCATCCAATCTTGTCTGTAAGGATCTTGAACACCAAGGGATTCCAATACAGGCTTCCATTTTGCGACAGCTTTTGTTTTGTCAATTAATAAATTCATTTTTAATTTTTATTTTTTTTAAGACAGAGTCTTTGTTTTTCAGTATTTATATATTCTTTAAAAAATCTCATTTTTTTCTATTTTTGTGATTATTAAGAATTTAATTTATTAAATACTGATTTGAAATGATCTAGTTGATTATCAGTAAGTTTTGAACCATCAACTAAACGATTTTCGGTAATTAATTGTTTTGAAGGTTTTTCGTTTGTGTACCTCTCTAGATCACGACTATACCAGAAACTCTCAAATTTTTGTACTGTATCTAAGGCAGGGAATAATCTTGCAGTTGCTAAAATATTATTTTTAACATTTGTATCGAGTTTTTCCCAAACTGGTGTTAATTCTGAAGGCATAGCTTCGACTAATAATTCATTGAAAGTTTTCTTCTTTGGAGAAAGAGCTTCATTCATAATAGCAAGAACTTGAGCTTCGCTTGTGTACTTGCCTTCGCTTTCTTTTAATGCGAATTTAACTTTGGTTTTATCCTCATTAGATAAAGCAAAGTAAGCTGCTTTTCTTTTTTCAGTTAAAAACATCAAGAAATGTGGTTGATCTTCTTCTGAAGCTTTTCTTTTTTTAGTTTCTAAGATCAAATTATTTATACTTTCTTTAAGTGATTTTTCAACGTTACCAAATCTACTACCTAATCTGGTTAATTTAGATTCGTGTACTTCGATTGGTTCCTCTTGTGTATCTAATTGTACTACAATTAAACCATTTTGAGGATTTGTTGCGAGAACTTCACCGGTTTGATCACCTATTGCAACAGTTTCACCAGGAATTGGTAAACTCATTTCTTCTTCACCTTCTACTGGTTCTTCTACTGGTTCTGGTTCTTCAATTGGTTCTTCAATTGGTTCTTCAACTGGTGCTGGCTCTTCAATTGGCTCTTCAATTGGCTCTTCAATTGGCTCTTCGCCTGGTGCTGGTTCTTCAACTGGTTGTTCAACAACTTCTTCACCTTCGATTTCTTCTCCTTCTGGAGTTTCTTCGTAGTATTGATTTACATCAATTTCTTCTTCTTCATTAACAAATTTAAAATCTTCATTGATTTTTCCAGATTTTAATTGTTCGGTTAAGAGTTTTGAACTTTCAATAGTTTTATCAAGATTTTCAGCAATATAATTTGTGTAAGCCATCGCATCATCTAAATTTTCAGCTACATATTCTGAGTATGAAATATTATTATCTACATGCTCAGCAAGGTATTCTGAATAAGCAATTGAATTATCAAGGTTTTCTGCAACATATTCTGAATAAACAATTGAATTATCAAGATTTTCAGCTAAATATTCTGAATAATCAATTGATTTATCAAGATTTTCAGCGATATACTCTGAATAAACAATTGAATTATCAAGACTTTCAGCTAAATATTCTGAATAGTCAATTGATTTATCAAGATTTTCAGCTAAATATTCTGAATACTTAATGTTTTTATCAACATGTTCAGCAATATATTCTGAGAAATCGATATTTTTATCTAATGTCTCAGCGATATACTTACTATAGTCGATTGATTTGTCAAGATTCTCTGCTAAATATTCAGAATAGTTACCTATTTTTTCAATATTTTCAGCGAGATAATCGTTGTGCTTAATTAAATCGGTCGTAGTCTTTTTCAATTCTACGTTTTCGTTAACAACAAATTGTAACTTCTCTGCTAAATAATCTAAATAGTTAGCAATTTTTGATTGTTGTTCGTGTAATTTTTCATAATAGCCTAACATATTCTCTAATTTAGCAGGGTCAAAATCAGTTTTATCTTTGATAGCTTCGTTGATTGTGGTTTTAAACTTTTCTATCTCCTCTGTTAAATAATTTGAATACTCGACCATTTGTTTTTTTGTTACAAAATCTTCATTCATTTTAAATAGTTCATTAATTTTTGACTCATCGGATACATCATATATCCTAAAGTTGGCAGTTTCATTAAATCCTAAACTTTCGTTTAATGATTTTACTTCCATTCTTGCTGAACTAAAACCAGGATCAGCAACAGCATCATAGGTAAATAATTTTTTAACAGTTACAGTACCATCTGATTCTGTGATGCCGGCAGCTCTTGATGATACAAAAATAGGACAACCATCATCAACAAGTGCTCTCGCTTCTTTACCCCAATGTGTATTGAGCAATCTAATTTCACCTTTTACAACGTTAGATTCTTTGACGTAAAAAGCTTTTTCGATTGTGTGCGAAACCCTTGATAATGATGTGTCAAAAACATCTGGATGGTCAAATTCTCCATAGATAACACCAAGTTGGCTTTTGCGAGCGTTTAATTCATCAAGATGAGGAAGAAATTTCTCAGCGGTATAAATTCTATCATTTCTGTTTTTAATATTAAATTCAGTAAATGTACCGCCTAAAATATACTCACGCTTGTCAGGCTTCTGAGCAGCAGCTTGTTCATTGAGTTTCAGACCGTCCATACAATGTTCTACAATTAGGACTGGTTTCATAATTTTTAAATTATTTTTCTTTATATATTCATTAAAAAATATGACTTTTTTCTATTTTTGTGATTTACTGATAAAAACAAAAAACCAGATTTTTAGTCTGGTTTTTATATTTTCACTCTTGAAACTTAGGCCAAGTTTATAAAATCCTCAAAATCATCATCCTTTTTAGATTCTACAATTTTAAGTTTTTTTGTTTTAGATGGCTTTTTATTTTTTTCCTTAATCTCGGTTTCTTCTTCTTTAATTTCTAAAGTTTCAACTTTATTTTTGACTTCCTCTACATCTATGAATTCTTCTGAATCTGCTATCTTTTCAATTCCAATTTTTTGTTTAAACTCTTCAAATACATCTCTAAGATCTTCTACTTTTTCAGATACTTCTTCTTTAACTGTATCTACAATTTCTTCTACTTTTTCTTTAACTTCCTGTGTTTCTTCTTCAAAATCTTTCTTAATTTCTTGAATATTTTCACTTAGATCTTCTTTAATCTCTACTGCTTTATCTTTAACTTCTTGTATTACTTCTTTAATTTCACTTTTTACAACATTAATAACATCTTGTAGTTCTTTTTTAAGAGTTGATTCCTCAGATATGACATATAAATTACCTGGAATTTCTAAATTCCTTACTTCATCGTTAATTACGACTTTAAAATAACCATTTTCTTCTCCAATAAATTGTTGGACTGATTCTACATCCTCTATACCATTATGGTATAAAATGGATACTATTCTTCTATCTAATGACATTTTTTAATTTATTTTCTATTATATATTTAATATCTGAGGTTGTAAATATCAAAATATTTAAACTTTACTTAGAAGGCAAACTATACTTTTTAATATAGAAAAACAAAAAATATAAAATGATAAAAACATCGCACGTTAAAATAAAGATGAATAATAAACATATATCATATTATAAGAAATTAGGATATGATGTAAAAAATAACAATTTTTGTGAAATAAAAGTATTAGATCTAAAAAAGGGTAGTCATGCAATTATTACAGCAAAATGCGATATATGTGGTAAAGATAAAGAAATTATGTATAAAGAATACTGTAGAAATACTAAGAAATTCGATATTTTTTGTTGTTCCAACAAATGCGCAACGATAAAAAACAAACAAACATCCGAAGAAAAATATGGTGTGGAGCATTATTCAAAAACTGATGATTTTTTAGATAGAATAAAAAAAACAAATTTAGAAAAATTTGGAAAAGAATTCTACACACAAACAGATGAGTATAAAGAAATAATGATAAAGAATGTAAAAAATTATAATTATACTGAAATTAAAAATAAAATAAAAAAATCATTTTTATTAAAATACGGAAATGAAAATTATCATCAATCAGAAAATTATTTAGACAAGAAAAATGAAATTATAGAAAAATACAAAAATACAATGAATAAAAAAATATTAAAAAAGTATGATAATTTAATTTATACAGATAATAGCAATTATATTTTTTTATGTGAGAAAGGTCATGAATTTTTGATATCTAGGGACTTGTTAAAAAATAGAACAAAATTAAACACTAAAATTTGTACCATTTGTAATCCAAATGGTTCATCCAAATCAGGCTATGAAATTCAAATATTAGAATTTATAGAAAACAATACTGGTATAGAAATTCTAAAAAATACTAGATCAATTATACAACCACTAGAATTAGATGTTTATTTACCAGATATAAAATTAGCATTTGAATTTAATGGCTTATATTGGCATAATGAATTAAATAAGGAAAATAATTATCATTTGAAAAAAACAGAAGAATGCGAAAAACAAGGAATTCAACTAATTCATATTTATGAAGATGATTGGATTTATAAACAAGATATAGTTAAATCTATAATATTAAATAAGTTAGGAAAAATATCAAATAAAATTTATGCTAGAAAATGTGAAGTTAAAGAAATTACTGATAATAAATTAATTAAAAATTTTCTTGAGAACAATCATATTCAAGGATTTGTTGGCTCTAAAGTAAAAATAGGATTGCATTACAATAATGAACTAATTAGTTTAATGACATTTGGTAATCGCAGAGTTGCTATGGGTAAGAAATCTACCAAAGAAAATGAATACGAGTTATTAAGATTCTGCAATAAACTGAATATGAATGTTATAGGTGGAGCATCAAAATTGTTAAAACATTTCATAAAAAATTATAATCCATCAGAAATTAATACCTATGCAGATAGAAGCATCAGTCAAGGTAATCTATACAAACAATTAGGATTTGAATTTAAAGGGAAAACTCAGCCAAATTATTATTATATTATTGATAATGCTAGAAAACACAGATTTAATTATCGAAAAAACTTATTAGTTAATCAAGGATTTGACTTGAACAAAACTGAGCATCATATAATGCTAGAAAGAAATATTTTCAGAATCTATGACTCTGGAAATTTGAGATTTACTTGGAAAAAAGATTAAAACTCGGTTTGTCCACCACCTTGTGCTTGACCACCACCCTGTGCTTGACCACCACCCTGTGCTTGACCACCACCCTGTGCTTGACCACCACCTTGTGCTTGACCACCACCTTGTGCTCCCATTTCACCGCCAAATTCACCACCTCCCATTTCACCACCAAATTCACCGCCACCGCCTCCTTCAAAGCTGCCGCCACCACCAAAGCCGCCACCGCCTCCTTCACCTGGACTTGCTAAACCACTCATCATTTTATATTTATTATTTTCTTCAATATTCTTATCAGTAAATTTCATAATATTTCTAACAATCCATTCAATGCTCAAGTAAGGTTTTCCTTCAGCATCTTGTAAATTAGAGGATAATGTTGAGGCTATTTCTGCTCTTTTTGCCAAGTTATTCAAATATTTCCACTCTTCAAATAAATCATTGGAGTTGAATTTAACTTTCATATAACTTTCAAAAACTCTATCATGCTCAAGTTCAGGAAAATCTAAAACCATTTGTATTTTTAATGGTTTAACTAAAACCTCCTTGAACAATGTTCTTAGTCTATTGACAAAATTTTTAAATCTAATCTCATCCATTGTTATTGAAGCCGTATCGTCATAAAAATTTCCACCACCTTGATCTTCATCTAATCTAGAAAAAGGCATTTTGGAAGCTCTTTTTAAAGCCTTATAAAACCAAGTAAGTGTGATATCTTCATTTAATTCTGCTTGTTGTGGTTGTTCGATTGACATCTCAGGTGTTCCTTGCTCTGAGGTAGGAAACCAATAATCTTTTGAATGTGGAATTTTAGTAGAACCGTTAATATAAGGTATACCTGTTCTATCATCCCATTCAATATCTTCGTGGTATTCGCTCATCAATTGTGCAATCTGTTGTTCAGCCTGTTGTCTAGTTAAACCATTAACAGGTATAATAAATTTTTTATAAATAGAAGCTTGGTTTAGATTATACATCAATTTAGTAAATTCTAATAGCTTCAATTGATTATAAGGTTTGATTAAACCTTCAACATAACTAGTTTCATCATATTCTAGATTATTAGAATATGAAATGTAAATGATATTTGAATCTAATAAAACTCTTCTCAATTGAGGAATATCTGGATTCTGTATCCAGACAACCGTGCCAGTACCTGGCTCACTTGCCACTATAAGAGTAAGAGGATCTAATAAGTTAAGATCTATAATATTTTTTTGATTATCATCGTACACTATCTCAAATGCTAAAAAACCATCTATAAGAAAGGTTTTCATATAATTCCAGGCAGTTAATCCGTCATTGAAATTAAAGGAATTATATATTTTTTTAAAATTCTCTTGGTATTTAACTCTCACAGATTGATCATAAGTATCTGGTAGATCCGTTATACTACAGAAGTAATTATCATCATCATAATTAATTGCTTCTTCTGAAATTCTAGTAACATAGTCCTTGATCTCCTCCTTAATCGCGTATTGATGTAATATTTTTCTTTTGTCTAGGTATCTACGATCTAAGTATGCGATTGACTTTTTTTCTAATATTTTAGATAGAATTTTCTTAGTAAATATATCATACATATTAGTTCCTGGTTCATAAAGTAAATTGCTAGTATCTTGAAACGCACCAATAGCTTGACTATTTTTAACAACCATCTCTTGGTCGTTCATTCCAAAATTACTCAATCGTCTTAATAATCTATTACTAAAACTTCTACCTACAGTACCTTTACCAAATTCATACATTGAGTTAGGCTGGTTGTATCGATTATATGTTGCCACTTAATTATATTTTTTTTATTAATAGTATATATATTAAAATTAAAGTTCTTCTATCAACTTCAAATTTTTTTCAAAATTTCTAAGAGTTTTATAAAAATTTTCAACATCTTTTTCATACATTTGTATTATTTCCTCGAAAATTTTAATTTTATTAGAAAATTCTAATCTAAGTTTTTCATTAGCGACGTTATTTAAAGTCTCATACATTAATTTATTATTTATATAATATGTATCTAAAAAAATAAATCTCTGTAAAATGGTTGAGGAAATTTCAAATACATTTATTATTTTACTTATATCATAAGCAGTAATTGCGTAATTTTTCTTACCATTTCTTTTAAGAAAATCATACATCCAATTAACTTTAAAATTTAATTCCTCTTTTACACTTTCACCTACCGATATTTTATTTTGATTTGTTTCATATCTATTGATATTACTTTTTATGATAACGTCTATTAATAAAATTTTATATTCTAAAGGTAGATAATCAAAATTTAAAGCATATAATATATTCTTACTGTTAACTATTTTTATTGATTTATCTAAAATACCTTCTTCGTTCTTAGTCAAAATAGGTGGTATAGTTAAGATTGGACACCACAGTTTATTACCATTAAAATCATATTTAATAACGTAAAATTTACCTATTTGAATGTTTTTAATATTTGTTGCTCTAACTTGATTACTTGGATTTTTTAGAATATATGAAAAAAGTTCAAAAGTAGATTCATCTTTTAACTTCTTAATATTATCATTATATTCAAAAATAAGGGCTCGTATTTCTTCTTGAAATGTCATATTAGATTAAGCCTTTTTTCTTAAGATCTTCTTCGGTTATTATTAGATACTTTAACCCTCTTCTCTCACACCAATCTTTTGTAAATGCCCATTTATGTAAATTTTTCTTATAGGTCATTAATGCATATTCATAATTTTCCAAAGTTTTAAGAGTCTGTCTTTTTTGTGGTACTGGAAATTCTGTTTCATGCTTGGGTTTGATTTCAATAATTAATCTATCATATACATCAGTTTCACCAGACATCTCTACATAAAAATCAGGATAATATCTATGTGTTTCTATTTGACCGTGTGAATTTGTTATTTGATATGTAATTTCCACACTTTCACAACTCCATTTCACAACCTTATCATTTAAATCACAAAATCTACAAAATGCAAATTCCCATGAACTTCTATATAATATAGGAGTTATCCCAATATACTTTTCTGAATTTTGTAATATGTAAACACCCTTACTTGGCGTTCCGTCTTTCTTTCTTGAATGATTCAATTTAGCTCTATTAAGACCCATATAATTAATAATATTTATTCTTCAAAGTATTAGGATTAGGCGGATCCTGAACTAATTTAGTATTGTCGCTTACTGATATATAATTTCTACCTTTATTTGACAATGCTACATCATATAATGTTGGAAATCTATTATAAACTCCAGATGTAACATCTTGAAATTGAATATTTCTAACCAACATTATAAATTCTTCTTCCCTAAGACTCATGCCTTGTGAGGGTCCAGGTACAGAATTAATATATCCATCATTTCTAACCCAGTCTTTTAATGCCATATAATATATATTATATTTTTTATTAAATATTATGCAATCCTTTACCTTCATTAGAATGACTGAGACTAATCATTCTAGGTGAGTCTTGATTATTCTTTTTTTGATAAATAACATTTAAGCCACCTGCTATACCTCTTTTGCAAATTTCTGAAAAATAAGGAAATGCCGAGGAGTATTTCTTTTCGTTAAATCCTTGCCAATTCTGAAACATCATTAATATTCCCTGTTGCATGCAATCATATTTGTCGTCAGAAGTTTTATATTTTCTTTCAAATTTTTTTATCATTTCTTCTCCAATTCTAATGATCATTCTTTCAGACTTTTTAGTTAATTTTCCCATACCTTTAGATAAAATTATTTCATAATAAAACTCGGTATCATCTATGTATCTCGCCATTTAGTTTAATTATTTTTTGGTGTTATTTAAACAACAGTAGGTTATAGAACCCTATATATATTTATATTTCCTTTAAATTAATTAAAATTAAGCCTTTATAAATAAATAAAAATTAACACCTTACTAAGCCTCTTAAATATTTTAGTATAATTAAACATATTTTTATATTATCTTATCAATTAAAAGTTTACTTATTTTCATAATAAAAACGAGAGGATCTTACTTTTTTAGTAAAACCCTCTCTTATTTAAATAAAAGAAAGGATCTTACTTTTAGTAAAACCCCTTCTTTTTATTTAATTATCAATAAATTATAAAATCATTCTCTTAGCTTTAACTTTATCTTCTTTGACAAGTTTCAAATTTTCATAAAGTTCATGCTTAGAAACTAATAAATTGTTAAATGCCTCTTTTAATTCTTTATCTTCATTTACCAATTGATCATTTTCTTTTAATAATGCTAATGCCTCATCAATTTCTTTAATTGACTCTTTAATTTCCATTTCTTTATCTTCTAAGTTTCTTAAATACTTAACTTCTTTTGAAAGTTTATTTTCTAAAAATTTTGTTAAATCATAATCTAACTCTCTTTGAATATCGTTAATTAAATCGTTTGCTGAATTATATTCATAGAAAGCTGAACCTGTTCTTGCATCATTATTATAGACATACATTTTATCCTTATAATTTACAACATAGCATTCTAAATATGGATGTAAAGCATTTTCGACTTTTAATGCAATATCTAAATCAACAAATTTGTCAATATTTTGAGCTGCTGTTGATGATAAAACATAATAATCTTTCTTTAACCAAGGAATAATTTTTGAATTAAAAAGATTTTCTAAAGTAGTTTCTTTATCTAATTTTTCTTCGTTTAAGAAAACTTCTTTATCATTTTTCGTTGAAATACTTAATACTAAATTTTCATCTAATCTGAATGCAATTGTATTTTCATTAATATCACCAATTGTCATAACTTTTTCTAAAATTCTAAATTCTCTTAATTTTTCAGCATCGGTTATGTGATTTTCTAAAAGAGTTTGTTTCATCTCATCATTATTAATCAAGAACCAACGATCTCTCATAAACACTAAATTACCTTCTTCAACTTTTTCAACTAATGTAAATACCTTTGATGCCTTACCTGAATTTACTAAGTTTTGTCTTTGAACTGGATTATTCATGTAGCCATTTAAGAATAATTTAACTTCAGGAATCCAATCATGAATTACTAACTCATTCAAAATTGCTGTCATCTTTGAATCATTATCATTAATATTGATAATATTAAGAATTGAATTCAAAGCTGGACGATACATTTGTCCATAATTTTTTCTTTCAATTTTTTTGTATAAATCTTTAAGATTATAATTAATAGGTTCGCTTTTAATTTCATCTTCCAAAGATTCAACTAGTCTTTTAACTTTAAGATCCCACGAAAATGGAGTTAAGGTTTCTTTCAAAGAATTAACTAATTCTTTTTCTGAAAAATTATCATAATTATTGAGATATTTCTCAACAATTATATTTAATTCATAATCCTCAATCGGTAAATCCTTTTTAAAATTAAACAAATCATACTTTAAGTTTTTCATTTTTATTCTATTATTTTTTGTACTGTATCTTGCAGTTTTTTATTTTTTTGATTTTATTTCTAAGTTATATATAAACAAAAAAAACTCGTTTTTTGCTAAAAACGAGTTTTTGAATTTGATAATTTTATTTTCTAAAATATTTTAAGTCTTCATCAGTTATTTTATCAGCAGTTATTATTTCTGAAACTGTACTTCCAAAATGATATTTTTTAATTGAAAATCCATCTGGATTCAAATTATATTCAACAACATTATATCCAGTGGTTAAACTATCCATATTAAAGATTATTGGTTTATCAATATTAGATTTTGGATAAGCATCTTTCATATTGGCAATTCGCCATTTATTATCCTCAACTATATAAGTTGTAACATTATTATTTTTTATATTCATGCCACACCTAAATCCTTTATCAACTAAAAATTGTATTGAATTGGCTTCGTATTCAAATCTAGGACTCACAAAAAAGGAATGTTCATACCATTCTTTAAGCCCCTTATCTTCTTCACCAGTATTAGAATGTTCAGATTTCCACCTTTTTGTCTCACCTTTATCGGTAATCAAATACTTTGAACCCTGAGTTGTTTCAAAATATGCAACAACTTTATTACCTGTTGTAGATGTTATGTTGTAATTATCAAATAATCCAATGTGTTTCATTCCATATTATTTATTTCATTCTGTCTATTTTCTTCTTTTTCTTTTATAATTTCGGCTTTGGTTCTTTTTTCAAGTAAATTATGATACCAATAAACTCTTTTCAATGCACCATCAGCATTTGGTAACCCGGTATTATCAGGTCTTGGTATACCAAGAAAATCCCAATCTATACTGCTATCGTTATCACAAATTTCATAATCGTCACTTAATAAAGTAAATACCGGATAATAAGTACTAACTTCCAACGAGAATTTAATAGTAATAGTATTATCTGTACCTAAATTAATTTCTCTCGGAATATCTATACCAGAATCTGAAGGTAGAGCAAAAAATGCATCTATTTTCATACCAAAGTAACTTATACTAAAAAATCTATAATTGTAAAGCATATCTAATATTTTAGTATAACATGTACTTGCTTCCCATTCATTATCTAATCGTATCTGTATATCGAATGTTAAAGATAGAGGAACAGCTTTTGTTCTACTTACAATGGTCTTAAATTCATCGTTTAATTTGGTTTCTTTTGATAAAAATTGATTTGGATTGGCGAGTTCATCATCATTTTGTCTTCCACCTCTAAATGTAATTACACCTCTTTGTTTCTGATCTGTGTTTAATTCAACTCTAGTACTTGCAGTATCATCTACAAAAGCATCTAACATAAATCTTTCTTGTCCAGCAAATGATGTATAAAAAGGAATTAAAACCCTTATTTTTTTATCGGACCAACGATTGATCCATCTAATTTTTGTTCCTAAAACTTTTGCTAATGCTATCGTAACCATTCTAATAAAATTATCATCATAGTTATAATCATTATCTATATTCATAAAACTTTTTATTTTTTATTATATATAAATTTTAGGAGTATTAACTTTATGAAATATGACAGGAAATTTATCATAAAATTATTATATGACGACAAAGAATATGGTTATATCAAAGATATTTTTAAAAATAGTATAGGCTTCTTTTATGAAATAACACTAAAAGTTGAAAATGCTAAAATCTGGAAATACAAAAAAAATTGTGAAAGCAGCATAAAAATTCTTGAAGATCATTTGGATCCCACAAAAATGAAACTAAAAAAATATACTTACAAAGTAATAGATATAACAGACAATAGAGTATTGAGAACAATTAAACTTAATAAGATAAATAAAAATGAAAATTAATATCGGAGACAAAGTCATAATTAGTAAAGAAAAAGCAAATCAAGGCTCAACATCTTGGTACTCAAATAAAATATTTACCATTACTAAAATTGATGGAAATGATGTTGTTGAACTAGATAAAAATCTTTCTGAAAAACATTCAAATAAAATAAATATTAACTATTTAAAATTATTAAATATTGAAAGAAAAAACAAACTTTTAAATTTAGAATCACTAAATATATTTGGGAGTTAATCCCAATCAATTCATAGTTGTTAGATACAGCGCCATTCAAGGATAAAACTAAGAATGGCGTTTTTCATTTTAAATATATAATATATAGTAAATAAAATTATGAAGGTTAAAAAATTTGAAAATTTTGATATTAATGAAAATTTTTTATCAAAAATAGCTAAAAGCCTAATTAATAATTGGGAAAAATTAGCCATATACAAAATATCAAGTCCATACGCAAGAACAACTTTTGGTGTAACAACAGATAAAGGTATAACTAAAGGAAACTTAACAATTTATGTTGAAAGAGAAAAGAAAAAAGTTAAAGCTGTTGCAGATTACGGTATAACAAAACAGGAATTTGATATTGACACAATTTATATGGAAGATAGAAACTTAGAAGGTATAGTTGATTGGTCATTTACCACGGATTTATCAAAGCCATTAAAAGAGCATTTAAAAGAAAAATATGGTCAATCAGTTTTATATATTGGATAAAAAAGATTAATTATGAAATATTTAAAAACATATGAAGAAAATATTCCTGTCGAGGCTGCTGAAAATGTTATAAAAAAATACTGCCAAAAATATCCATCGCAATATAAATTCTTTATTGATTTTCTAGAGTATTATCCAACTTATCAAGATTTTAAAGAAATTTCGTATGATTATGCAGATGACTATGAAGATGGTGATGAAGATGAAGGTTGGTCACCTGAAGGTGAAATTTATCAATTAGAATGCACCGTTGGAAGTTTTCCTGGAGCCGGAATTTGGACAAATTTTTATAATGAATTATCTGATAGTACTTGGGATTTTAATAACACACCATTAGGACAATCAGTAAAAAAATATAATCTATAAAAATGAAGCACTTAAAAGTATTTGAAGAAAATAAACCTGAACTTAATGTAGGTGATATAGTTCTATATGATGGTAAATATATTGGTAAAGTATTAGAACTTCATCCTGGATATGATCTTATTCGTATAAGAATATATCATAAATCATTACAATATACAGATTCTGACGTTAGTACATACTGGTGCGAAAAATTTGAAGAAAAATAAAATAGAATATGAGACACTTAAAAGGATTTTACGAAGCCACAAATGAAGCAAAAATTGCAATCAACGATACAGCAAAAGTCAATTTTAATGTTGGTTCACTTATACAAATAGTTGACGAAAATGATAAAAACATCGGACAAGCTAAGATCAAAAAAATATTAAAAACTATCTATCATGTTGTTTATAAATCAAAAGATTATAAAATAGATAGAAAAAATTTATCCTTAAACATTCACGGACAAGTACAGACAGAAATTAAAAATTTAAAGTAAACTTAATTTCATATACTACTATAAAAGTCATAAAAGTGACTTTTTCTATTTTAAACCTTTAAACTTTTTATTCATATATTAATTAAATCTTAAAAGTATATGAAAGAAATAAAATCTGACTTGTTTTGGTATAAGTATCAACCAGCAAACTTGAAACAAATTATTTTGCTACCCAGAATTAGGGAGTTAGTAAAAGATGGCATACAAGCAAATATGATATTTTATAGTGATACACCAGGTACAGGTAAAAGTACCTTAGCTAGAATTTTATGTAAAGGTACTGACAATATAGAATTCAACGCATCAAAAGATACAAGTGTTAATATCTTAAGAGATCAACTTCAAAATCATTGTAAAAGCTTAAATCCATTTATGGGTAGAAATGCACTTAAAACTATCTTTCTTGATGAATTTGATGGTGTTTCTGCTGAATATAAAAAAGCAATGAAAGGGTTTTCAGATACATATCAACATGTTAGGTTTATATTAACAACCAATTTTATTCAAGAAATAGATGATAAAATTCTTTCAAGATTTATCAAAGTAGATTTCAATCCAAAGAATAAAGAAGAAATAGATTATTTACAAACAATGTATATTAAGTATCTGAAGGCAATAGCAAATAATGTGAAAATGAACATAACAGATGAAGAATTGAGAAAAATCATCATGCTAAGCTTTCCAGATCTAAGAAGTGCAACTCAAAAATTACAAGAAGTCTATTTAACAAAAGATACTGGTCAATTCAAAAATATGACATCCTCAGGATATGATGATATTTTTGATTTTATATTAGATGGTAGAAATAATGTTGAAGAGAATTACAACTTTGTAATTAACAATTTTCAAGATAATCCAATTGAATTAATGAAAGCTTTAGGTAGACCTCTTTTTAATAGAATTATGAGTGTGGATAGTGATAATATAGTAAAAAAAGGAGCTATTCTTATTAATCTACAGAAATCATATAATGAGAGATATACTGAAACAATAGATCCCATTATTCATCTTATTTCTTACATAACCGATATTAAAGAAACCTTAAAGAAATAATTATGAAGCTATTATGTAAAAAAAATCATAAGCACTTTAAAAAAGATAAATGGTATAGTGCTTTTAGTTACGAAATAAAATTTTCAAAAAATGGTCAATATTCAAATTCCTTAAATCCTGACTATGAAATTAGAAGTGTATATCTTGTAGGTGGGTTTATGTTCTATGAAGAAAAAAGTAAATATTCTAAAATAGGGAAAAATATATTATCTGATTATTTCTATACAGAACAAGAATTAAGAAAAGAAAAATTAAAGAAATTAAAAAAATGAACACGATATATAGTAAAACAAAAGCAAAATGTGGAAAAATCATAAGTATATTTGAATCAAGTTCTAGACTTGATTTGGATAAAGATGTTATATACAAACTTATGAAACATGAGCAGAATTGTGAAGAATGTAAAAAGAAAACTAAATAAATTGAATAATGAGTAATATGCAGACACGCACACTAATTAATTATCTTAGAAAGAAGATAGAAAATACTCTTCAGAACACTTTTGATGACGATAAAAATAATATCAAATCAATAGTAGAGAATATAATTAAAAATGATCCAAGTAAAGAATTTATAACAAATTATGAAGTAGTGTGTGATGATAGTAATAATTTTCCAAATGATAATTTTATTAAAATGGATATATACTTAAAACCAATAAATAATACAAGTCATATTGTACATAATATTATTATAGATCCAGATTTAAATAAAATAAGAATTGAAAAATTAAGAAAAGAAAGAATTGAAAAATTAAATAAATTAAATGTTGATCTAAAATTTTTGAAGTAGAAAGATTAAAAAATGAAAATTAAAGAAGAGACCATAGAAAAATGGAGAGCAATTTTAGATAGTGATTATGAAATTGCAACTACATCTGGAACGTCTTTTGATAGTGTTATTAACACATCAACACTCGAAAATTTTTCTTTATTACCTCTGGTTAAAAAAATTTTTGCAACAACAATATCTGACGGTGGATGGATAAAATCTAAAAAGCAACAATTAAAAGAAGATAGAATTAATAAATTAAGAAAAGTTCAAGGATTAGAACCTAATGTAGAATTAGAAAAAGATGAATATGTAAGCGGATTAATTCCAGTTCAACCACTTTCAGCACCTTTAGGTGGTATTTTCTATACAGATTTTAAATACGAAACAAAGAAAGAAGAAAGAAGAAAAAAACTTAAAAGATTACAAGAAATTAAGGGTGGTATTGATTTTATAGAAAATTTACAATTAAATATAATCAGAAAAGATAAACTAGAATTTATAAATAAAATATTAAAAAATGATATCAGGACATGATATTTTTAAACTCGTTGATACTTTTGGATTACCATTAGAGATTATTGTACTTGAACTAAAAGATAGAAAACTAGCATTTAACGTTGCAGAGTTTATTGAAAGCGCACATAAAGCTAAATGGAAAAAAGAAAGAGTATATAATATGATTTTATACAGCGGAGTAATGAAAGATAATAAGGAATTTGAAAATAAACTTAACATGTTTATAGAATATTATTATAATAGAATCGATAAATAAAAATATAATAAGCAAAATGACAGCATTTAGAAACATTTGGATAAAACCAGGTTATACTCCAATGGAATTAGATAAAGCTATAACAAAAATAAGAAAATTAAAAATAAATAAAATACATAGAAAATTAAAAATTAAATATATAAACGAAATATTAAATAAGTTACACAGAAAAATTAAAAATTAAATATATAGATACAATAACAAGAATATATAATGAATTACGAAAAATTCTTAAAAATAAATGAAAAAGCCATTGCAATGAATGAAATGGCGTTATCTGATACACAAATATCAAATATAAAAAGATTGATTGATGCTGGTAATTTAAAAGAATCTCTCAAATTAATACAAATAAATCTAAATAGCATTATTAAAGATATTTTGACTTTAGGATATAAAAATATTGAAAGTATAATTGAAAAAAATAAAAATGTTGATTATGTAGAAATAATTTACTCAGAATATATCAATCACAAATTAGATTTAATAAGAAATCAAATTTTAGAAAATGATTTTCTGACAGAAGAGATCTTCAAAGATGGTAATAAAAAATTTGTATTAGAAATTGATGTAAATAAGAATAATTTAAATAAAATTGATATTAATATTGGATTACCGTATATTTTTAGAAATAAGGGTTTTGGTATATTAATTTATAAACATTTAATACATAAATATAAATATATCACATCATTTATCGCATTTGAGCCGTCTATTTATTCGGATATGGTATGGCACACATTAGCAAAAGATAACGAATTATATTTCTTTTCTTATGAGGATAATTTTATAGTTATTGACAAAAATATAGAAAAAGAAAAAATTTTGAATATAATCACAGAATTTTATCAAAATTGTGACTCAGATTCTAAATATGAATTGGATTCAGACTTCGAAAAAGAACATAATGATTTATATATAAAGATTAAATCATATTTAAATAAAAATAATTAAAACAAAATGGATGATATTAAAATATTCAAAGAAAAAATTATAAATGACTATATTTATAATATAAATTTAAGTTCTATTGGAGCTAATGAATTAAAAAATGGTCTTAAAATGGTGTTAGGTGAAGAACCAGGTATTAAATTTCATTATACACAAGAAACAAAAATGAATGAAACAAGTGGTAAAATAGAAAGAATGCCAAAAGAATTAGAAGCAATTGAAATATATTATACCTATATCGGCTCTGATAATCTTCCTCATGCCTCTCATATGAAATATATTGTTAGTTAATTTACTAATTTTAACAGTCTAATAAAATTAGTGTATTCCTTATCAATAATAAACATAAAATTATATCCTTGCGAGATAACTGATTTTCGCTTAGCTAGATTTAAATCCTTATGTAATTCATAAATATACCAAGATTTAATTTCAACTATCAAATTAAAATCTTTCAGATAATAATCTGAAAAATATACAGTTTTCTTATTTTTATATCTAAAATTAATTGTCTTTCCTCTAATAACATTCAAATTCATCATTTGACATAAATCAAGAAAATCTTTTTCGTATGATCCTTGATATTTAATACCAATATAGTGCATCTTCATTTTAGGAAATTGTTTTTTATGAATTTCATAATTTTGAGATGGATAATCTACACCATATTTTTCATTACAAGTTTTCCTACTTATTTTTTGGCATAAATCACTTCCTAAAAAAGTTCTATTATTATATCTATCTAAACAAGTTATAGCAGTTTTTTTAATATACTCTTTTGTTTGAGTGTAGTGTTTTACTCCATATTTTTCTTTATTATTGTTATTTCTTTTTTCTAAAATCACATCAGATTGCATTGGCCATTCTACACCATTATTTTTTAAACAAGTTTGCTTAGATTTTTCTCTATTGGTAAAATACTCATCACCATATTTTTCCTTTTTAGTTTTTTTCGATATATTTTTAATTTCTTCTGATTGAAAAACATTTTCTGTTCCCCAATTTTTAATATTTGTTTCTTTTTTCTTATCTTTTATTATTTTAGATTGAGAAACATTTTCTACGCCATATTTTTCTAAATTAGTTTTTTTTGATTTATCCGCGTTATTAAAATTTTTAACACCATGTCTTTCTAGATTAGTATTTTGAGTTTTTATATATTTACAATCAGCACAAGAATAAAAATTTCCTCTTTCAAAATTAGTCATATACGAATCAAAATGTAATTTTTTCTCTTTTCCGCAAATATCACATTTAATATCTATTATTATTTTAGAACCTCTGATTAAATCATCAGTATAAATTTCTACAATATCTCTTAAATTAACAACATAACCAAGAGATATATAATGATTAATATTCATTTTATTAATCTTAACTTTAACTTTTTTTGTGAGTATCATTTATCTTATTTTTTATAGTTATCATCTATAATTGATGATACTTTATATATAAATATTTAAAAATCATATTTTTCTATTTTTTAAACAAATTCATATTTTTATAATATAAAAAAATAAAATCTACAATGATTAAACTTAGTTTAGTATGTGATGGCAATTACCTACTTTTTCGTGCAGTTTTTATTCTTCATAAACTTCGAACATTATACGGAGATTTAGAAACTTTATTGCTTAATGATTACAATAATTTAACCAATTCTTACCCTTTTCATGTTATTTATTTCGTCTCAGATAGTAAAAAAAGCTGGAGAAAAAACTTATACGCAGAATATAAAGGTAAGCGAAGAAAAGAAGAAAAGATAGATTGGGATTTTGTATTTGACACTTTCGATAAATTTAAAGAAGGTATTAAAACAAGACATAACTGTCTTTTATATCAGATAGATCCATTCGAAGGTGATGATATTATTGCACATATAGTAAACGAAAATAATAAAGAAGGTACATCTAATTTAATTGTATCCAACGATAGTGACCTTCACCAGCTATTAAGATTTAGTACATCTGATAATTACATTAATATGATTTATAATCATAAATTTCAGGATGAAAAATTATATGTACCAAAAAATTATAGTATTTTTTTAAAACATATTGAAGATAATACTCTGGGAGACATTTTTGACCTAAATGATGATATTGATTTTATCAATTATTTTGATAAAATTACAAGTAAAGCCAAAACAGTTCCCATTAACAGTGAGGAATCTTATTTTAGAAAAATAGTATCAGGCGATTCAGGTGATAACATTCTAAGTGTTGTTAAATTCACAAAAGAAACAAAAGGTATTGGTGACACGGGTGCAAACACTGTTTATGCAATGTTTAAACAAAAGTATCCTAAAGAAATCAATTTTGATTCTGATGAATTTATAGATAATTTAGTAGATATACTATCAATTTATAGAAAAAATAAAGAAGAAGATTTCAAAGAGAAAGTATCAGAAAATATAAAAATGGTTAGAAAACTAACAAGATTAGATGGCTCGTATCTACCAGATGGATTTCAACAATTACTTTTTGAAAATATTAAAATATAAACCTTCTACTTGAAGGTTTTTTTCTTTTAAAATTAATATATAATTAAAATTAAAATATAAAGTGATTATAAAGTATCAAGATTTTTTAAATGAAAAAAGTTTAGCACCTGAAGGTATAGTCTATGCAGATGCTGTAAAACTTTTTGAAATGGATCAACATATTAGAAAATATATAATTGCTAAATATATTGGTATGTTCAGTTTACCAAAAATTAGTCTAGATAGTAAATCTGGTGTTGAAAAACTTTTAAGATTTGCAAAGAAACATAAAGACAATCAGTTAATTAATTTAATACAAGAGTATCTAGAAGAAATTGAAAAAATGAAAATTCAAGTAGATACCAGAAAATATAATTTATAAAATAGTAAGTTGAGAATTCACAACTGTTAATTCATTACCTTTCAAGTCTCTAATCTTAGTTCTATCTTTACCTTTTGATACAACATAGACATCTTTGGTGGTTATCTTTTTAGATTTACCATTATAAATAGCCTTCTTCAAGCTTGAACCTTCTAAAAATCTAATAATATCTTTTTTTAACTGACCTTGCGGTAACTCTAATGCTTTTTTTGCTAATCCCATAATTTTTATGTTTATAATACAAATATAAGTAAAAATTCTGTAAATTAAAAATTAATATATAAAATATATGAAAACTTATATTCAATTTATAATGAAAAATTACAGACAATTCATACTAGAACAAAATAGTAAATTCATAACAGTTGATTATAAAATCATAAAAAGAGATTATAAATCAGATAACCCAAAACTATTAGTCACAGATTTTCAACTAATATCTTCAGAAGATAAAAAAATTAAAATCAAAGGAAAAGGATACATTCTTACATCACTAAATGGTTACAATGATGGTAAAAAGAAAAAAGGTTGGGTTGCATTTGATGATTTCAAAGATGATACAACCAGAATAGTTTGGAATAAACATTTTGAAAATGGTACAAAAAAAATTAAAGTTTACTTATAAAAAAATGAAGTATATAAAGTTATTTGAAAATACTAATTGGAATAAGGTTTTACATTCTGCGACTTGGGGTAGACCAAAAAATTCTGAAGATAATTATGATTTAGATTTTGATAATATAAAGTTAGCAGTTGAAAATGGTGCTGACGTAGATTTTTGTAACACTTTATCTTGGGCTATAAGAAATGATAATTATGAAGTTATTAAATTTATGTTAGAGAATGGTGCTGATGTTAATTTTCAAGATAATGATTCACCTTTAATGTTAGCCTGTAGTGAAGGTCAGGTGGATATTGCTAAACTTTTAATAGATTATGGTGCTGATCCAACAATTGGTAATTTTCAAGATTTCACTACGTTTGATATTCTTAACATACCCGTATCGACAAATAAAAAGGATGGTAATTGGATAGCAAAATTTAATTGGAGTAGAACTACTACTGAGATTAAAGAAAAGAGGAATGAAATATTTAAATATTTATCACAACAAAAAAAGGATATAACAGATTATTATAATCCCGAATTAGCATATGAAAATTTTAAAGACTTTTCTGATGAACAAAAAGAGAAATTTGGTACATATATAGCTTCAAAAAAATATAATTTATAGTTTATCTATAATATTACTTGTTGAATATCCATTAATTATATCAATAGTTTTTATCTCACCTCCAATACTCTTAATAAATTCATATCCAACGATATCTTCTTCTTTATAATCTTTACCCTTTACTAATATATCAGGTTTAACTGTTTTTATCAACTCTAATGGTGTTTCTTCTGAAAATAATATAACAGCATCAACAAAGAATAATGAGCTTAATAATAAAGCTCTCGAATTTTGATTATTTATCGGTCTGTTAGGTCCTTTTGTTAACCAATAAGAAGAAATATCAGAATTTACACCTACAACAAGTATGTCACCTAAATCCTTTGATTTAGATAAATATGTTATATGTCCTAAATGCAATATATCAAAACAACCATTAGTAAAAACTATTTTTTTATTTTCTGATTTCCAAATTCCAACTTGAGTTTTAATACTACTCCAATCGTAAATTTTATTCTTTACAACTTCTAATGATTCCATTTTTATTATATAATGATTAAATATAATAGTTTATAGTTCACAAATTATATTTTCTCATATCATTTTTAATATAATATTCTTCAATATCCTCTTTTGTGACTTTAATTTCTCCCAGACATGTTAAATTACGAATATCCTTATTATTATCAGAAAAACTCCAATTTAATGCATGATATATTATATACAAATCTTTAGAAGGATCAAATTTAGGCGAATCTGGTTTATTCAAAAAATGATAATATAAATCATATTCTCTTATATCAAATTGATCTCCATATTTTTCTTTCAATTTTTCTAATGCTATCGATATTTCTGACTCTTTATTAGGTATCTTCCAATAACTTCCACCAACTGATTTGCAATCAGTGAATTAAAGTCTTTAATATATTTCATAATTCATATATATTATTATTTTTTATTAGAAAAAGTTTCTGACATTTTGACATATAAATTTAAAACTTTTCTAACATTTTTGACTAAAATTATATTGGCATAACTATTGATTAAATTAGTTAAATAATAAGGGTTATAACCCTCAAAAATAAAAAGAAAGGAGATTATTATGTATAGTTTAGCAACAACCAAAAGTCCATTTTACGATATGGCAAAACGTTTTTTTGATGATGATTTTTTCTATTTTCCATCAATTCTTGAAAACAGAAAAGGTAATAGTGGTGGTTTATCAAACATTATGGAAACTGAAAACGAATACTTGATTGAAATTTCTGCACCTGGTCTTAAAAAAGAAGATATTAATATTGAATTAGAAAATGATATATTAAAAATTTCTTCAGAAATTGAAGATAAAAAGGAAGAAAATAACAATGGTTATTACAGAAGGGAATTTTATAAATCAAGTTTCTCAAGAAGTTTTACAGTTCCTAAGGACGTTAAGAAAGAAGAAATTTCTGCTAGTATGGACAATGGAATTTTAACTTTATCTATTCCAAAAATTAAAGAGGAAGAAAAGAAAAGTAATAATTTGAAAATCACCATTAAATAAAAAAAGAGGCTTTCGCCTCTTTTTTTATTTAATGGTTATTCATTTAGTTTTTTTTAGATTCAACTACAACTTCATGATCATTAATCTTAGATAATTCCCAAGTATCATTTATATCATCCAAATTAAATATTTTTTCTTCGCCAGATTCATCAACTACGTGAATTTCATTATTTTCAAAATACCAAAAATAATAAAGTTCAGAATTAATTATTAATTCATCTTCTGTCTTTATACCTAATCCTAATTCTTCTTTAGAAATAGGTAATATTGGACTTATAAACTCATTGAGTAATTTAATGTGTTTCATTTTCAATCCATACTTTTTAAATCATATATATTTTTTAATTTTCTCAATATCCTCTTCACTAATTTCCTCTTCTACGTCACCTTCTTTATCATGACCTTTAATATACCAACCATTTACAAGATCATCATCATGCTTAATATAAAACGTATTTTCAAAGTTTTCTCTTAGAGTATTAATTTGGTCTATAAAAATATCTACTTCAGCAATTGCTGATGCATTACTTTCATCTTGAATATTTGATTCGAATGATTCGAATGATTTAATAATTTTCATATTTTATTAGCCTTTTCTAACTTCAATCCTCCTCGAAAGATGAATATCCTTCATCATATTGTTCTTGGCCGTAATCTTCCATTATTTCTGCAAGTTTTGAGTATTGTTCATATGTTAAATTTAATGTTTTTAAAAATTCAATTGCTTGCTGACCATTAACATGTGAGTGAGCAAATTTTAAAAAATAAAAAATAGAATCGAATGATTCAAAATATTCAATATTTTGAGATTCATATACTTTTAGATGTTTCATTTTAAATCATTAATATTTTTTACATGATGCATTTGCTTATCTGAGAAACCAGGTTCTTGAATAACTTCACCACCTTTTCTCATTTTTGCGTTATAAGCATCTGTTTTACTAGGAGTTTCAATAATTTCAATTCCTGCTTTTTGTTTTAATTTACTACTTTTTGGTCTGTCAGAATCTTCTAATTCAGTTTCATCAATATTTATATCAACAAAACTATCTTCTAATTCACCAACTGATTCATTGGTTTCATCTTCATCTTCTTCATTACTAAAATATTCTTCTGCATCCATTTCATCAATTTCAGTATTTAGTAAATCAATTTCATTGTATAATTTTTGTGCTTCGTCATAGTATTGACTTTCTTTTTCTATTTCTGTTAAAAGTTCTAAAGCTTCATCAGGAGTAGTTGCGAAAGATTGATTATCAAAATAGTCATCTGGATATTCTTCGCTGTAATTAGATATTAGAACATTAGCTCTATTTAAAAGTTCGTTCATTTGATCGTAAAGACCTGCATTTTCTACATTACTTAAACCTTCAGTTATAAAGTTTTCAAATTTTTTTAAGTGTTTCATATTTTTATATTCTTTTTTCTCTTGTTGTATTTTAGGTTGTGTATCAATTTGTTGTGAGGTGTGAACTTTAACTTTATCTGGTTCTGGTTGAGCTTGAACCGCAACTTGCTTTTGTTGTATTTCTTGTTTAGCTTGAAATTCATCACTGGTATATTCTTTAACATTTTGTGAAATTTCAGTATCAATAAATTGTCCACCACGAATTTCACCACTTTCAATTTTACCTTTGAAGAATTTACCATTAAAAATAATACCTGATTTGAATGTACCATTTCTCCAAACACCATTATACCAAACACCATTTTGCCACGTACCGTATCTCCATTCACCATCTCTCCAAACACCAAAGTACCAGTCACCGTTATACCAAATACCAGCATTCCAAACTAATGTATCCTGAAATATTTCAAGTCTAGCATTTTTTATTTCAGCATCGACCATCCAATTAAATTTATTTTTAATTAGAATTTCGTCAATCTTCCATTGTTCAGTGTAGATTTTTCCTTCGTATTTTAATTCTGAGTATCTTAAATTCATGTTTCTATATATTAATTTTAAAGATTGTATTTTTCGGCATCT
>Ga0172375_10001315_pt1 | contig 40099 bp, 33 predicted proteins | sample LakKiv1m_FD_114537 | JGI IMG/M metagenome (GOLD analysis project Ga0172375, IMG submission 114537) | Freshwater microbial communities from Kabuno Bay, South-Kivu, Congo - kab_092012_11.1m | ecosystem: Environmental > Aquatic > Freshwater > Lake | place: Democratic Republic of the Congo... | reverse complement strand
GAGATCCTCAGTAATCCACAGATGAAGAATCAATATGGCATCTTAATTCAAGCTATTAAAGAAGATTTTACTGGAATTGAAGTCAGAGCGATAGTTCCAGATCATCTAAAGGAAGAGTATATAGCTCGGAATCCCGGATTTCAGGTAATCGGATAGGTACCTTCCAATATATATTATCTTTACTATATGGTAACTTTTTGTTACGACGATATAGTCGAGCAATCGGATCTGGTTTTTTAGGAAGATCCTGTAAGAAGTCTTGAAACGATAACCAAACCATAGGTTTTTTCCTATTTTTTAGATGTGTATAAATCTTATATTCCGAAGAATATCGTTTATTATGTTTAAATCTTTGGTCGTTTATATTATGTTTGATAAGTAAATTGCAAAGTTTTATACATTTACGATCTTTATTTTTAACTACGACAGCATAGACCGCATACTTATCTTTCTTAGTAGGATGATAGACAAGGGGAAGATCCTTCTTTTCATATAACAAGATTAACCGATCTCGAGTATACTTATAAAGTAAAGATTCAATAATATAACCATCAGCCACTTCTTTACCTATATATTTAGGTTCTAAATGGGTAGGTTTTTTCTCGAGGGTACGAATACGTTTATTATTTATCCAACGAAATTCATAAAGAACTCGTTCTTCTTTACGTCGGGGATGTTTGTCTAACTTAGTATCTAAAATAGATTGTATCGTATATAGTCGTCTATCATAAAGATCAAAAAATTCTTGTTCTAATTTAGAATCTCCAAATAATTTAAGACATTCTTCTTTAGTAAACCAGGTAGTGTCATCCCGAGCCCCCGCCAAAACCCAACATATATCATCTGATACCCACTTCTCTTCTTGGTCGCGGGCAGAGGTAGCCCTAGTAACGGTAGGTAGGTAACACGCACCCCGATTGCTATTGAGCCAAGCCTCAAGCTGGGGGGAAGGGTCTTTCAGCATGACTGAGGATACCACAGAAGGGCTGGGGGACGAGGGGTTTCTGGGAAAGAAGAGGGGGGGTGCTTTTGCATAGAAGTGCTCCTAAATGCGTCCTCACTTTTGGCTTGAGTTCTAGAGCCCTCAGTTCCTGGGGCTCTAACTCTCTAAATAATAATAAAATCTTCTAAATATATAAGAAGAAGAGAAGAGAACAGCCCTAGTAAAAGTGGGTACGTATTTAGGAGCACTTCTATGCAAAAGCCTAGGGGTGTACGGAGCCCCTAGAGCTTTGTGCTATACTCTCAGTAATGGCTATTCTCCAGAAGGACATACCTCTTTGGGATTTCTGGTCCGAGGAATCTCTCAGGGCTAAACGCGATTTAATCGGGGCTCGAGACTTTGATCGGGGGTGGCGGCAGATAGCCCTCAGTGATTCAGAGGTAGTTTTTAAAGAACAGTATATTGATGAGTGCTGCTCAAATAAGCATATTCTTTATTACCCCGGAGATGATAAAGGGATCTTTTGTCCAAAGGGCTGCTTTACTTTTATGGGGGTAGACCTAGCTATTGCTGCCAAATCGGCTTCCGGGGACTATTTTGTAATTACTGGCATAATGGTTGATCCTAAAACTAAACATAGAACATTAGTAACCCTTTATAGAAATAGGGGTTTAACATTTAATCAACAATTACAAATGGTAGAAAATTATGCTGATTTCTTAGATCCTACTTATATTTATGTAGAAAATAATGCATATCAACAAGCCTTTGTCCAGGAATTAACTAGAACAACTGCCTTACCCGTCGAACCTTTCACTACAACCGCGATTAAGAAAACTGATCTAGAATTTGGTCTTCCTAGACTAGCGATTGAAATAGAACATTTACGTTGGACTTTCCCTGTTGGCAATAAAATAAGTAGAGAAACAACGGAGATTCTTCTTCAGGAACTTAAAACTTATCCTTTAGGAAGACACGACGATGTTTTGATGAGCTGTTGGTTTGCTCGAGCTGCTGCCAGTCATATAGAAAGTCGAGTAGAAAAGACTATTTACATAATTTAATGTTATAATATTCTTTATGAAGTGGAATATAGGTTCAATTTTTAATAAACCAGTATTTGATTTAGAGGTAATTGACACTAAGGCATCTCGTGCTAGTGCCCTCATAAATGAAGATACTAATACGTCCTCAAATCTATTTATTCAACCCGGTGGATCGGATATAGTCGATTATCGTGTTGAGCCCTCTGAAATCCAACTAAGAAAGTATCCCAATTCTATCTGGCTCCACGTAGGAGTATCCAGAATTGTAGAGGGATTCAGTCAGATTGATTTCCGCTTAGTAGACAAGAAGAAAGAAGGAGAGGCGAATAATGATGTTAAGGGTAGAATCGCCACTAAGTTACTTAATCTTTTAGCTAATCCTAACCCATGGATGAACCAGAATGAATTTAAGGAGGCTGTTGCTTTACATCTTATCTTAACCGGTAATGCTTATATAGAAAAAGTTGGAAAAGGACAAAATATCTCTGAATTATACGTTCTAAACCCTAAAAATATGACCGTGGTTCCCGATACAAAGAACTTTGTAAAAGGATATCGTTATATTGTGAATGGTAAAGAAGTTAAATTCAAACCAGAGGAGATCATTCATATTAAATACTTCGATCCTCGGGGAGAGTCTCGTTATGGGTTATCGAAAATCGCCGCAGCAAGATCTGCTATTCAAGCCGATTGGCACGCTGTTGATTGGAATAGTGCTTATTTTAAAAATGCTACTTGGCCTTCTGGTATTATCGTCTGTAAAGAAGGTATCAACCAAGAAGAATTTAAAAGGATTCGAAAAGAACTCAAAGAAAACTATGAGGGACGTAGTAAAGTAGGTAAAGTAATGATAATGAGTGGGGGGCTTGAATGGAAGCAAACTACCCCTAATCCTAAAGATCTAGATTTTGCGGCGCTCCGCCGACAAAATCGCGAGGAGATTTTAGCTTTACTTGGGGTACCCCCTACGATTGCTGGTATTTATGAATTTGAAAATACCTCTAGTAGAAGTGCTGGTATTCGTGAACAGATTGTATTCTTCTGGTCGAATACTATTATGCCTTTATCTAGTAAAGTTCTGGATAAATTAAATACTGAATTAGTTCAAGCTTTTGCCGAGAATTGGATGCTTGTTCCCGACGCTTCAAATATCCCCGCTTTGAGTGATACAGATGAGATGAAGTTTAAACGTGCTGAGACTTATAAGATTCTAGTACGTAATGGGTGGCCACTCGAGGAAGCTCTTAAAGAAGTCTATCCAAAAAAGAAACCTTTTAAATCTACTGAAATAGCTTTTATGGAAGGAACACTAACAGTAATTAATGTGGATGGGTCTATAGCTGAACCCCCAGAAGATCCTAATAAACCAGATCCCAATGAACTGGATATAAACGATCCTAAAAACCCTCCCCCCACCAATACCCCACCCCAGGAAGGAAAACCTGTAAAATAAACTATGGTATAATTAGGAGACGATATGAACGAAAAGATCAACACAATTCTAGGCAAGATAGCCTCATACTCATTAGATGACCTCAAGGTTAAAGAAGTCGCCAGTGATGGAACTACAGCCAGGGTTATTTCTGGTTTAGCGAATGCTTATATTGAGGATCGTAGCAAAGAAATAGTTGATCCTGGGGCCTTTATGAGTTCTTTGGATGCTTACCTTACTAAAAATCCTATTGTATTCTATAATCACGAATGGGATGAACCAATTGGTAAAGTACGTCAAGCAAGAATCAGTGGGGCTGGTTTGTTTGTAGAGATTGAAATAGGACGCGATTTTGAACCTGCGGATACGGTATGGAAAGCAATTAGTCAAGGTATTTTACGTTCCTTTTCTATTGGTTTTCGTCCGATAGTCGTAGAATATAATGAAGATACGGACCAACTGCTTATTAAGGATCTGGAACTATACGAAGTATCAGTTGTAACTATTCCGATGAATACGGATTCATTGTTTGAAATGGGGACTATGGGGCTTAGTAAAGTTAAATGCTTAAATAAGACAGAGGTAATAACTTATAAAAGTTTAATTGAGTCATTGGATAAGACCTCAAAAGAGACCCCAACAAAGGATCTTGAAAAAGAGGCCGAGACTGATATTAATCAAGTAGACGAAGATGCTCAACTAGGTACACTCCAAAGTGCGGTTGATTCATTGAATACTATTTTAGAACAAAAGGAGGCTGAAGTTATTAGTCTCCAAACTCAATTGGCCGAGCAAGACCAGATTGTCAATGAACTAGATCAGATCATAGGAGAATTCGACACTCGTCGGACGCGCCAGAGTAAACAATATGAAAACCTTTTCTTAACATATAAAGAACTCGAGAACAAGTATCTTATACTTAAAACTAAGAAGTTACTTGAAGATTCGGGCGTATTCGATTATATTAAGAAGAATATGTTATAATTCTTTTAAGGGTAGATCAAATAATTTTTCTTGGAGGAAAATCAAGATAAAATGGAGAATGAAGATAAAAAGACAGAAGACACCGCTACAACTCCGGTAGCTCCCACCGTCGATCCGTTTGAAAAGCTCGCTGGTGAGATCAAGTCTCTGACGGATGCCGTAAAGGCTTCTCAAGCAAAGGCCCATTCAAATGGGGAAGTGCGTTCAGACGATAAGGAAAAGATCGCTAAGATGGAAGCAGAAGTTGCTGCTCTTACCGATATTCTACAGAAGTCTGAGAAGGGTGCCCGTAAGGCAGAGTTTGAGGCAGACGAGGACCGTAATGGTGCTATTCTGAATACAGCTAGTCTAAAATCCATTTTGAATGTCAAGGCGACTCGTGATTCCATGTATGAAGAAGTTCAACTGGCGAATGACGAGGCTTATATTGGCATGGTTGCATTAGGGATTAATACCCCGTGGCAATCCCGTACTCTAAAGAACTACATTGCTAATAAGTACCCAAATGCTTATAAGGCCATGGATAATAGTTCTACAGGCTATGGCCCAGAATGGATTCCAACCGGATTTAGTCGTAATATGATTCAGCAAGTAATGCTTGACCTTCGTGTTGCAGCTCTACATCCGCGTTTCAATATGCCCACCAATCCTTTCACCTTCCCGGTTGAAGGATCTGATATTTCAGCTTATGTAGTTGCACAGGCTACTGGTGATAACGATTCAGTTAACACTAGCGCCTTTGTTCCTGCTGCATCACCGGGAACTGGCAATCTGACCTTTACGGCAAAGAAAGTCGGCGTGCGTTCCGTTCTATCAACGGAAATCACCGAAGACTCAATTGTCGCAGTGGTTCCTTACGTTCGTGAGAAGATTGCACGTTCTTTGGCACAAGCACAGGAAAACACAGTTATTAACGGAGACGTTCGCCTTTCGTCAAACATTGACGGCGTAACTGTTGGGACCGTGCAGACTACCGCTTACAATGGTTATCGACGTGCCGCGCAGCTTGCTGCAACGACCGTTGATCTAGCCACCTTCGATCTTACGAATCTGCGTAAGCTTCGTAAGGCTATGGGTAAGTATGGAGTTGATACGAATCAGCTTGTTTATGTTACGGGTGTTTCCGGGTACCACAAACTGCTTGGCCTAACGGAAGTTCTTACCGTTGACAAGTTCGGTGCTCGTGCTACGATTCTAAATGGTCAGATCGGATCATTAGACGGTATTCCTATCGTGATTTCAGCATATGTAGCAGATACATATGATGCAGCCGGTTTGAATATGGGGACTAGCTCAAAAACTGAGCTTCTACTTATCCGAAAAGACTGCTTCAGCTTCGGGGACTGGCGTGACATCCAGTTGAAGAACCGTGAAGTAATTGAGACCGACCAACTTGTGTTGGTTGCCCTTCAACGTTTAGATTACAAGGCTCTTTATACCCCCAGTGCTACGAATACTATCGCCGCTGCTGGTGTAGGAATTACCCCCTAATCTAAATTAGATCGGTTAAGTTCTAGGAAGGGAAGCCCAAAAGGCTTCCCTTTCTTTTTATGCTATAATCGATCTATGACTAAGAAAACTGAACCAAAACTTGATACAAAGCAGAAAAAGGAACTCCTAAAAGCTAAGGATCGATTAGTTTCAAAGAAAGGAATTAAGACGAAATAATGTATTTCTATAAGAAACCATTAGATATTCAGACTTTTACAGTTTCATTTACAGATACTTTAGATGTTACTGAATCGATTCTTCAGGCAGGACTAACTTTAACAATCACCAACCTACAAACGGATGGGGATAGTACAAGTTCCTTGTATATTGATAGTTCGCTTTCCGTGACCGATGATGATGTCTCTTTCCGTTTGCAAGGGGGTGACGATGATAACGTTTATCGTATTTTGGTATCGACGGGTGCAGTTACTGCTTCTTCAAATGTTTACGTAAAAACTAATTATCTATATGTAAGTGCTGAAGAACAGTCCTTAGTTTCGCTTGAAGAAATAAAAACATACTTAGATATTCCGGTGGTAAATTACGATGCAATTTTACTTAGCTTATTGCGCGCTAGTGATCGGGCCATTTATCGAATCACAGGGCGTCGGTTCTTATATGCGACTTATACAGACCTCATTTATTTAGATGAGGCTTCCGATAGGATTAAACTCACCAATTTCCCAGTAGACAATATCCAATCAATATTAGTTGACGGTGTGACTTTAGATGCTACACTAGGAAGCTATAGTACCTATATCGCAGAACGCGAGGGATATGTTCACAGAGTAGATGGAATTAAGTTTCCCGTGGCGCCTGTACCAATTGCTATTACCTATAAAGCAGGATATAAACAAGTACCTGAAGATGTTAAATTAGTTGCTATGAAATTGGTAAGTGCTGGTTATAATGCAAGACAACAAGAAGGGGTTAAACAAGAATCTATTGGTTCTTATAGTGTTACTTATCGTGATGATTTCTTATTAACCTCAGATTCATCTATAGCAGCCACTCTTAATCGTTATATCGATAGAAGTATCTAATGCGAATACGATCCTTATTCAGTCATACCGTAGCTATTTTTAGACCTACGTCTACCTTGATTAATCAAGGTGTACTTGGACAAACACATACTATTGGATTAACTTATACTCAACCCGTTGTAGTAGATTTAAAGATTCCCAATGGTAATGGAATATTTGTAGTGACCGGTTTATTGAATGGGGTAACGTCTTCAGAGACGATTACATTTACTGGAGATGCCCCCGGTAGAAAAATAACATCAAAGAGTTGGACAGAATTACTTTCGCTTGAAGCTACAAGTGGGACTGCTTCATATGTAACAGCCTCTGTTCAAGGGCGTAGCGGTCAACCTACTATGACAGAAGCCACGGTTCAAGTAGGTGTTCCTGCCCGGTTTGAAAATATAGGCCCAGGTACTCCTTTCTTTTCACCCGTAGGAGAACAAAAACCAGACGAAGCGATTTGTTATATTGCTTGTAATGAAGAGTTTGTGTTAGTTAATGATATTATAGTACCAGAGGCGGGCGACCCTCCTTGGGTACTAGACGTTTCCATGTTAGATGTAGATACAGGTTTATCCATTGGTCTTACAAAGAAATATCGAGTTCTCGATATTGATGTATATTACAATCGGGTAAAATATGTATATTCGGTTCTTAAAATAGCAAAAATACAATAAAATGTTCTTAGGAGAAAACCATGAGTTTCACATATTCGGTATGTATACCGACGTACAATAACTACATCCAATTAATTGGATGTATTGATTCTATTACACAATGTTCAGATATGAAACAAACAGAGATTATTATAGTAGATAATGGTTCTACTGATGTAACTCCTCGTGTTTGTGAAGAATACAAGAAAGTCCTTGGGGACTGTTTTAGATTTATTCGATTAGATAGTAATCAAGGTTTTTGTATTGCACAAAATATAGGATTAAAAGCGGCTACGGGGCCTTATTTAATTTGGTTAAATGATGATACAGTAGTAGCGCCAAATTGGCTCGAGGAAATGCGAGACTCGATGGAAACGGAGCATCTATATCACCCCAAGATCGGACTAGTTGGCCCTAGGTCTAATTGTGCGGCAGGTGAACAGACTTTTACTGAAGCAGTTATTCGTGGACCGGAGGATATTCCAGTAGCCATGAACTACTTAAAGAGTTATTGTGGACGATTTAGAGCTAAAGATCAATTTGGTAAGACGTATGGTTTTGAAGACACAACTGTATTCCTTTCAGGTTTTTGCATGATGGTAAAGCGTGAAGTAGTGGACACAATAGGTTATATCGATGAACAGTATTCTCCTGGTGGATTTTGTGATAATGATTTCGTTCTTCGAGCAATTAAAGCTGGTTTTGGTGCTTTAATTAGCCAACGTACTTTTGTATATCATTATGGAAGTGTAACTACTAATAAATACAATCCAGAAATGAGGGGGGGTGTACGTAATTGGCCTAAGTATATAAAGAAGTTTCGAGAAGTAAATGATAATAAGGTTGTAATGATTCAACGGGTTAAAATAGACTCTGATAAACAATATGATCTTTTTATACGATGTGCAAAGGTAAATGAACGATATGTAGATCGTGTTATTATTCTCTCCGATAAGTCAACACATCCAAAATTTACTTTGAATAATCTTAAAGAAATATTCGGAGATAAATTATCTACCTTCTTAACAAATAAGAAAGAACTTCCTTTTGATGAGATTCGGGATCGATTAACTTTAATGAATGCTGCGAATGCTTCGCCAGAAGACTGGGTTTTATTGATGGATCACGATGAGTGTATTGATCCTAATTATCCTATAACTCGTTTTAAAGAACTATTGAATCCTATTAATCCAGCAGTTTTTGGTTATCGTAGTCTTTTTAACAATTATTGGCGATGTGATTCTATGGCTAGAGTAGATGGGTCTTGGGGAAAGGGCTTCTTCACTCGTTTATGGAAGAATCATCTTTTTCCTATTACACTTCGCCCCCATTATGGCCCCGATGATACTGGTTTGCATTGTGGAAATCGTCCCATGTCTATTCCTAATAACGCTTTTATTATGAGTGATTTGGTTATTAATCATTATGGTTATATAGATTCGGATGAAATTATTCGTAAACAACAGTGGTATCGAGACCACGATAATACACCTCCCCAGGTACAGAAGTTAACCGCTGGAAGTGCTGATTATACTCATTTAACGAATGAAGTAGATATTGATATGATTGTTCCTAAACCTTTTTCACTTTCTATTAATTTAATGGTAAAGAATGAAGAAGTAAATATAGGAAGGCATCTTCTTACTTTTGGTGGTATTGTGCGTGAATGGGTTATTGTAGATACCGGATCTACCGATAAGACAAAAGAGTTCTTAGATTCAGTAGGGATCTCTTATCTTGAAAAACCTTTTAACGAGAACTTCTCTGAGATTAGAAATTTTATGATTGAGAAATCAACACAAGATTATATTATGCATATCGATGCAGATGAAATCATGGAACAACATGGTCCTGAGAAGATTATCACTATGTTGAATACCGGTCCAGATGTTTGCTTACAGCATCTTGAGACACAGCATAATGATGGACGTACACAGATAATTAAACAACCTAGACTCTTTAAACGTGATTTATCGCGTTTTTATTATTATGGGCGAGTACATGAGACTTTAGACAAGAGTATTGAAGAACTACCTTTCTTTACTCACCAGGATCTTCATCTTAAAGTATTCAATCCTGGTTTCCTAACAGATAAGGATACTATTAAGAACAAGTTAGAATTCTACGGAAGATTACTTGAGAAGGAATTAGAAGAACATCCGGATAATGCTAAAGCAATGTTTGAGTTAGCTTTACATTATCGTAATTTTGGACGTATTCCAGAGGCTTTAGTTTTACTCGAGAAAAGTATGCAAATACGTCCGAAGTTTATTCGTCCTAGGATTGAACAGACTATGATTCATTTGAATCGGGCATACGATACGGTGAAAGATTGTCAAGGACTTCCGGCTGAACCTGATGTAAGGAATGTACTCCAACAGTTGTACTCAACCCTGCATCCCTGGAAATATGAACCCATAATTCCAGAGAAGATTGGTAAATAAGATGGGCAAGACATTTAAGGAGTCCGATAAGAAAAATCGGACTCCTTGGTATGCTAAAAACCGTTCTAAAAAGAACAGTAAAAAAATACCTAAAAAGAGTTATAATAAAGATGAATCAAATTTAGGAGATATAGATCTTGGCGAAAAATATAACAATAACAGGGATTAAAGAAATATCCACTAAATTAAAAACCTTAGAAACTGCACTTAAATCTGAGTGTCATAGTGCTATAACTTCTAGTACAGCAGTTATGTATGGACGTCTTACTACTGCATTATCTGGTCCGAAAAATAGAATTTGGGGAGATATTCTTCGGGATAAATCAGAACCAAATCCCTATGCTCGTACAGGATTAGAGGTTCCAGGAACAGCATTAGCTCCTGGAATGATAGGAACTGATACGGGTAAATTACGAGATACCCTAACTAAGACTGTACGTATGGAAGGTAATAGTGTCGTAGGTGAAGTAGGCTACCCTAAAAGTATTGATCCCCCAGGGATATCAGATAGCAATAGAGTTTCATGGCCCGAAACAGGGGAACCTAATATGGTAGTTACTCCACACTCTCCAGGAAAAGAGGGAAAAGAACTTCCAAAACAATCTCTACAAGAATATGCTTGGCAAGTTCTTTTGGGATCAGAGAAAATAGCAGGACGGAATATTCTACGGGTGGCTTTATTTGAGGATATAACAAGTAATCGAACCTTAATAGAAGTACAAAATGCTATAATAAAGGTTATAAAATAATGGATTATCTAGATATTGTACATAAATTGAAGTTTGAGGCCCAAAATGATGGGAATCTCTACGCACTAATAGGGGACCGTTTTCGTCCTCAGTTGGTTCAATTAAACGAAGAGTTAGTTTTTCCTTTAATCTCCTTCCACCTATTAACCTCAAGCCCAAACCGAGATCAGTATCCAGTTAAGACTTACCTTTTTCAGACCAATTACGTCTCTGAAAGTAGTCTAGATGAGGCTAATAAAGTCTATACAACTTTCTATGATATAATCAATAATAATCGGTATAATACCGACTTAGGAAATTTTGTAATTAAGGAAGATAATGGGATTACAGACGCAAGTGGAATTTATGGAAAACGTTATCTTTATGTATTAAGTAATTTATGGATAGTTCGAAAAATAGGAGCATAGAAATGCCAGAACAAATAGACCAAGATCGCGAACTAGATAGAGCACGGCAACGTTGTGATGATATTCCTTTTGGTTGTCGCGCCTGTAGAAGTCTTTTAGGCTTTGTGGATAAGCAAACTCGATCAAGAATTAGGGTCAAGTATCGAGATTTATATATTAGAGTTACCAATGCTGAACTAGTTGAGATTACGTGCCGCTCTTGTGGTGAGATTAATGAGCTTACAGGTTCAGTGGAATAAGTTTCGGAGTACGCCGGATATGATTTACCCTAAGAAAGCACAACCGAAAATAGTCTATGGAGCCCCGTACTGGGTTTCTGATCGGTGGAAGGGCTACTTTGGAGGTATGAAATAAATGGCTTTTAACGTACCAAATTACGATGTAGATAATCTGACCTTTGGCCCAGGTATTCTTTACCTTTGTGCAATTACCGTAGATGTCGGAACTGTAACAGAGGCAAATGACCTACAGGACGTTGGTGCGGTTAGCTCAGGCGCAACCTTCGCAGTCACACGTACTCGTCTAGATGTTGTTCAGGGAAACCCAGCAACTAAGATTGCTACGTTCGTTACTGCTGAGTCCGCCGTTCTAACTGTAACTGGTCTTGAATGGGACATGGATAATCTAGCATTAGCGATTGGCGCTGGGGCTGTTTCAACGGCAGGGGATGAGGTTACTTTCGGTTTCGGTGGAGATCTAAACGTTTCCGATGTAGCAGTAAAGTACATTCACTCAATGCCCAGTGGAGCTACCTTAACACTAAGGTTATGGCACGCTGAAGGTCAAGGCGATCTTTCCGTAACATTCGGAGACGCCCTCCACGAGATTCCTTACTCATATGCTGCATTGGAAACAAGCACCAAATGGGGTGGAAGTACTCTTGGAGCGACCCAACGTCTATTCCAATTAGTGAAAGCTAATCCGCCTGCATAAGGCAAAGAACAAGTTTAAAGTAGCAGAATAGACTGCAACTTATTTTATAGGAGATACATTAATGGAAACCAAAACAGAAACCCCTAAGAACGATATTGCTACATTTGTTCAACCTGAACTTTATGTAACCACGATAGAAGATTTACGTATTAAGATTCCTAAACTTAATTGGAAGAAGGAACTACAACTAATCAATATTATCCAAAGTGTGCTACAAGATGTTGGTCCTATTCTAGGAACCCCAGATGCCAGTGCATTAGGGTTTATTACTCGTATGCTTGAGATTGCCCCCGATAAGGCAACTATGTTTATTAGTATTGTTATGGGCAAATCGACTGATTGGGTTGAGGAAAATCTTGATATCGCGGAGGTCATCGCAGTAATCGTCCCTTTATTGAGACAGCGTTTGGATCTGATCCAAGCAAAGCTGATGCCTTACATTCAGGGAACAAATCTGCCCGAGGGCGTGGCGGCAGTAGTGCCAAACCTTCGTCCGTAAAAGATAAGTTTTCCCAAGAGCACCCAATAGGGTCAATTATAGACCTACTAGCCTCTGAGTATGGCTGGACCGTAGATGAGATTTTCAGTCTGACTAAGACTGAGGTTTTCGCTTGCGTGGATGCCGTAAGCCAGCGTTATAAACGACAAGCGGATGCTTATGATAAGGTTAAAAAGAAGGGTTCAGGAAACGAAAGAACTACAGAGGCAGTAAACTTAACCCCTAAACAAATAAAGGAGTTTGGAATTATTGAAGAGTAAATATGTTATACTAAATCTGATAGATTTTGATGGTATACAAATACTATATAAACAAGAACTAATACCGCGATCTATTCTAAATTTAATATAGCTTTTTAGGATAGATACCTATGGCCGGTACAAACAATTTAGGCACACTTTCCATAACTATTGAAGCGTCGGCTCAACGCTTAATAGAAGAATTTGCTAAAGTTCAAACAGCAATAACTAATTTACAAAAAGACCTAGATAGATTAGCAACTCCTTTAGCAACTCTAAAAAGAAATATGACCCCGGCAGCCACAGGGGTATCTGAACTAAAAGAAGCCTTTAGAGGTTTTTCTATACCAGCAAAAACAATTACTGGTATAGAAAAATTCGCAGCAGCCCTTCCACAGTTGCTTCCGTTATTAAAGCAACTCTCTAGAATTAAACTAGGGAATATGTCTGGAATAACCGAATTAGCTACAGCAATGGGGACTTTAAATAAGAATACCTCTTCTACTTTAGCTAGACGTTTAGAAGCAATAGCCACAGCAATGCTTAATGTAAAGACTAATATGCGTGGGGCTAAGACTTTAATTAATAACGTAGCACAAGCTTTTAACGCTTTACAGACTTCTGTAGGAGCAGCCGGGGGGAATAGAAATAATCTCAATACAGCCTTAAATAACCTAAGTAGCAATATGTCTGGAACGGCTGCTCCCGCACGTAGACACGCCCAGTCGATGTCCTTGGTTAAGGCTTCCGTTGATGATACCGCATTAGCTCATAATAATTTAATCCATGCTCTTACGGGTTTATCGATACCCTTTGGACAGATGTTTGGCCGTATTGCTTTAATCAATACTATTTGGAAAACATGGAATTTAACTCTTAATCAAGCTAGAGAAGGAATTAGAAATTTAATAGAAACTGACCAAGCTTTAAGAAACGTCCAAGCTATTACTTTAACAACTACTAAAGAATTTGAACAGATCTTAAAATCATTGACTATAACGATGAATCAGTCTAAATTCACTTCGGCTGAATTAGCTGATATCTATGTACAATTAGGGCAGGCGGGTTTATCGGGAACAGAAGCAACACAAGCTTTTACATCAGTTGTACAATTAGCTACAGCTACTTTAACTCCCTTAGCAGATACCGTTCAAATTTTAACTACTGTTTTAAGGGCCTATAATATTGATGCTAGTAAAACCGATATAATTACAAATGAATTAGTATCGGCTACAAATAAATCTAAACTTTCTATTGAAGGTTTAAATACATCTTTAAACTATGTGGGAACAGCCGCTTATAATGCAAATGTATCTTTAGAAGATACGCTATCTTCTTTAGCGGTATTAGCCGATTCAGGGGTCAAAGCTTCTACTCAAGGTACTGGTTTAAGACAGGTTTTTTCTACCTTACTAGCTCCAACGGCTAGGTTTAAAGAACGTATTTATCAATTGGGTTTGAATATGACTCAATTAAATCCAATAACAAATAGTTATACCGATGTATTATTACGATTAAAGAACGCAGGTTTTACTGCCTCGGATGCTTTTGCTACATTAGAATTACGAACTGCTAGTACTTTTGCTAAATTAGTCGAAAATGCTGAGTTAATTAAATATCAATCAGATTCTATTAGTTCAAGTAGAGCTGCTTTGGCTGCATATTTAACACAATCTCAGGGATTAGATTTTCAAGTTAAAGTATTAAAGAATAGTTTCAATAGTCTTTTTATTGAAAATGAAGGTTTTTCTAATAGTATGCGTAATGGTATTCTTGTATTACAAGGGGCAATTTCTAGTATTAAAGAATTATTAGAAACAATTCGAGGATTCAAACCTTTCTTTGATTATGCTTCTCCTTTATTAACTAAATTTGTAGAGGGTTGGATACTTTATCGAACTATTGCATACTCCTCAGCAAAAGCAAGTATTACTTTATTTAACGTTTTAAATAGTTTTGGTACAGGAGGAGTTCTTTCAAAAGCTATTTGGAATATTTATTGGGGATTTAAACTATGGACATCTGAGATAGGTTTAATTATTAGCCGATTAGGTGGATTAGGTGGTACCTTTTTAACCCTAGGCACTATGGTTAATTCTACTAAATTACGTATGGCTTTTACTGGTTTAGGTATGTTTATTACTAATACGTTTTCAGGGGCTACTCTGGCAATAGGGGCTGTAATTGGCACAACTATCGGGGCTATGTTAGCGGTTATTGCCACCCTCACCGCAGCTATTTATGGACTAAAAAAAGTATATGATGAATTAACCAAACGATCAGTAGAGTCTTTTGTTGAAATACGGGATAATTTAAGAGAATTACAAACTCAACAAGAAAACTTGGCTAAAGATGTTGTAGATCAAAAACCAGGTGCAGTTTATGATCTTTTAGCTAACTTAAAAGAAAGCTATAAATATATCAAAGATAATCTAGATACTATTGGAAGATCTGTAGAAGAAGAATCTGCTGAGTACGTTAAACAGAATCAAGCATTAGAAGAAAAACGTATTAAGTTAAAATCAGTTGAAGAATCTATTAGTACTCAATTATCTTTAGGGACAGAGACTTTAGCACAACAAACTCAACTTACAGAGTATCTTAAAACAGCCGGGAATTTATTAGGCGTTAGTAACCTAGGAGCAGAAGACGCTATAATTCGAATTAAAACAGAATTGATTAAATTAGATGGCAATCAACAAGCTGTTACCCGTCGTTTTAAAGAGATGAAAGAAATTATACAAGCAATGCTTCCTATAATAGCAGCCGAAAACGCGGCAGAGGGTACTAGTGTTACTAGAAAACAAGAACTAGAAATACTTGGTGGAAAAGTTAATACGGTTCTTCAATATATTAATGCCACTCTTTTACAGGGGGTTACGTCACAAGCAGCATACGCGGCTGCGATGGAAGAGGTAAGAACAGAATGGGGGATGTTCTTAGCTGAAGCTAAGAATAAAACCCCCAAGGAATTAGAAGACGCTGGAAAATCTGTTTCTGGAATGCTGGAAGACCGTCGTGATGAATTAAAAAGAGTACGAGAAGAAATAACTCCTTTACTAAAAGAAGTGGATGCAAGTAAAGCGGAGTTAGCAAAACAATTAGGAAAAGAGGAAGTATTACCATTCTTAGAAGGAAATATAGATAATTTAGATAAAGCTTTATTACAGTTAAATATATTAGATAAAGCTGGTGTTAATGTCCAAAAAATACGAGAAAATTATGCAAAATTAGTAGATCTACAAAAACAGGCTGGTACTTTAGAAGGCGAGATAACGCAATATATAGCAACTCAAACTAAATTAAATGACGAACAACTAGAATCACAAAATAGAGCTGATAAAAATCTACAAAATGAATTAGCAGGTATTAAATCAGTTTCTCAAGCTAATGAGATGGCTTTGGATAAAAAACTATCTGGTATGGAGAGGGTACGAGAAGAATTAGTTAAACAACAGAAAGATACCCCTGACCCAGCGGAACGTACAAGAATTGAAACAGAATTAGCTAGATTAACTCTTCAAATGGAAGATTTAAAAATAGTAAAAATAAACGAACGTATATCCGCAGAAACAACTTCACTTAATAAGATGCGTGAACGTTTAAAAACTGTTAAACCGGACGCAGAAGCAAGTGCTAAATTAGAGGTCGATATCGCTGAGAAACTACTAGAAATTGAACGAGCTAAAAATGAATTAGAAAACGCTAGTTTAGAACGACAGGGGCGGATAAATGATTATGCTCGTGAGCATAAAGAAATAATTAGTAGAGAATTACAGGCTAATATTAAAGATATTAACGCTCAAATAGCCGTAGAAAATACGGCTCGTGGGGATGAAGAAGAAAAACTTGCTCTTTTGAAAAGAGAACACGATTTAAAACTTAAAATGGCTGATACAGAAGTAGAACGTATTGCTCTTAATAAAGAATTAAAAGACGCAGAAATAGCTACCGCACAATCCGCTATCATTCACGAAGAGAAAGTAATTCAATTAGCTCAACAAGCAATAGATAAAGCTAACTTACGTAGGGGTTTAAATGAAGAATCCCGTATCGCTGCTGAAAATGAAATAGAAGCAGCGAAACGTACTCAGACAGAAGCACAAAAAGAAATAGAAAATCAAAGACTACGTATGAAAGAAGCGGGCTATACTGAAGAAGTAGCAAGACTAAAAGAAGTTGATATAACTCGAGAAAAAATAGTAAAAACAGCTAATGAAGAAATAAAAGCTGCTGATAAACTTTTAACACAAGAACTTAAACAAGCTGCAATATTATCTAGTATTTTAGATATTAAAAAAGCGCGAGTAGTATCTACTAAAGAAGAAAATGATTTAGCTCGAGAACAATATGCATTAGATAAAGCAACCGCAGAACGTATTATAGAAGTTAATAATAAGAAACTGATTCTAGCAGAACAGAATTTAGAAATACGTAGAAAAGAATTAGACGATAAAAAGAATTCTCAATATGAAGATCAAGTTGCAGCGGCTTCCGCAGTAGAAGGGGCCGAGGGTACTGTAGATGCTATCAAAGAGATTATTGAAGCACAACAGACTAAGCTTAAACTATTAGACCTTGAATATGAAGCTACTGCTAAGATTAATGATGTTTGGCGAGAAATGGCTAAGACTATCAACGATGACTTTGCCCAGGGTATTACTGATGTAATGTTCAGTGGTGGGAAAGTTAAAGATGTACTAAAGAGTCTAAAGAAAGATATTACGGATGGGTTTAAGAATGCTTTTAAGGAATCTATAAAAGCCAAAATACCACTATTAGATAAACCCTTTAAAGGTAATATCCTAAATCTAGGTGAGTTTGTACAGAATAACCTAGGGACAGCTTTCCAGAATGTCGCTTCTTTTGCAGGGAACCTCTTTGGTATGTTCGGGGGTGGTGGTAACGGCTCCCAGGGTGGCGTTGGCGGACTCTTTGGCGGTATCTTGAATGGTATTGGCGCTATCGGAAAAGGTATAGGTAGTATGTTTGGTTGGTCTCAAGCGGGTGGGGCAGGGGGTTCCGGCGGCGGTGCTGGTGGCCTTATGGGCACTATTGGTAGTATGTTTGGTGGTTCCGGTGGCGGTTCTAACGCGATGAGTTATATGGGTACGGCTGCTAATTTAGGTAGTAAGGCGATGGGGGGTAGTGGTTATAGTTTAGTTGGAAGCGGCTTATCTTCAATGGGTTCCTTATGGGGGAGTTTAGGCTCTACGATTGATTGGGGTTCTATGAGTATGGGAGGCTTTTTAAGTGGATTAGCTGGGGGTGTTGGTGGTTATGGACTAGGGCCAGGTTTAGCCGGTAGCTTAGTATCTACAGGAGCAATAGGAGCCGGAGGTATAGGTGGTGGTGTAGATATAGCTGTTGGAGGTATGTCGGCAGCATCCGCAGCAACGGCATCAGGCGCAGGTGGGGCCGGGGCAGCAGCGGGGGGTGCTGGAAGTGCGGGGGCAGCAGCGGGAGGTGCCGGGGGCACGGGGGCCGCTGGGGCGGTCGGGGCCGCAGCAGTATTAGGCGCAGTATTAGCAGCCGCTGCTTTAATAGCTGCTATCGTTATGATCATTATGTCCTTCTTGATGAAACCAGATTACTTTAAGATGTTCTTTAAGGCATATAAGAAAGGTGTAGGTAGTGCTTTTGTTGGTGCGGGGGGTGAGCCTCTTGGTATTAGTAAGGATGGTGGGGGCGGGGTATTAGGACGGTATGGGATAGGGGGTATGACTCCTACAAATACTGGGCGCTTTACCGCTACTGGACAGGGAACAGCGGCGGGGGGTATAAACACCCACGAGCGTCAAATGGCATTGGAAGAGGCTCTATATCTATCCAATCCAAATAATACCCGTCAACGAATTGAAGATATCTCAGATGCGATGGCCGCTTATGGCGTTGTTTTAGCTTCGGGTATAAAACGAAGCAAGGCTTTTGAGTACGCACAAAAAGCTGTTAATGCCACTCTAGCATCAATGGTTGCGGTAGGATATGATCTATCTAAATTAGATATGGAAAGTTTTTATGGTCAACTCGCCCGTCAGATGGGTAGTTTTAAATCTGCGGTTGAAGAGTTCAATAAGACTATTAAAAAATATAACGACAAGAAAAAGAGTCTTGATATGGAGTTCGTGAAGGATACTATTCGAGGATTAACTCTAATCTTCTGGAAAGAGTTCCCTGCCGGAGTAGATGCTGCCTCCCACGCCATACGAGTGTTTAGAGAGAAGGGTACTTTAGATATCGAAGCTCTTCGTAGTTCTATCGAAGAAACTATGTCTAAAGTAGCTGATGCTATTAAGAAGATAACAGAAGAACCTATTAAGTTTATCCTAGAAACAGGATCTCTCCAGAAAGGACTAGATGTAATGGGTAAAGCTGTGGATAGTTTTATTAAAGACTTCTTTACTGAAAGTATTCTTACTACTATAAGTTCGGCTGTTGTTAAAGAGGGTTTCTTGACACCGGTTATTGATCAAGTTCAGTTCTTACAAGAAGCTCTTTATAAAGGAGAGATAACTAATGCAGAATATGGCGATTCATTAAGAAAACTCTTCCAAGAAAATCTACTGCCTAATATGCAGGTTTTCAAAGATATTATGAAAGATACTTTTGGTATTCTTTCTTCTACTTTAGGTTTTCCGTTGGATATGCTTCCCAGTTTCTTTAAGACTAAACCAGGAGAAGATCAACCAGCAAATGAACTAGGGTATGGATTAACTTTTGAAAATGATCGAGGGATACGTCCGAAAACATTTACGACTTCTTATCTAGCCTTTTCAGATGTTGCGGCCAATATTCGTAAATTAAAAGAGACTTCAAATAATTTAGGATTGGCTCCAGCAGATTGGGGAACGAAAGATTTCGTAGATAAAGAAGCAGCTCAACCCATATTAGATACATATATGGCTACCGTTTTAGCAGGAATTATGGCCATGAGTGTAGAACGGGGTATCAACATGACTACCGGGGATATTGAATTAGATCGTTTAAAGAAAGACGCTTATGAATGGTTATTCCATAATAAATCTTATACGGATGTTTATAATAAGAAATCTATTCTGTACCCAGGCATTGAATTACATATAAGATCTTACCGACGTATAACTAAGAAGGGAAGGCGTCCGCTCGGGGCTTCTTACTGGTTCACAGGTAATATTGGGGGTACCGCTATTGATCCACAAGCAGATTCACAAGAGTTATCTTTTGCAGATACTGAATCAGCGCTCTCTTTAGCCTCTGGTGGAGCATTAAAGAAAACCCAATATCTAAACGATTTTCTAACAGAGTCTGGTGTATCGGTAGAGCAATTTACAGCCGCTGCAAATAGACTTTTTGGGGGGCGCGTAGGACGAGACGGACAACCAATAAATGTAGACATAGGGAGATTAACAGCAGATCAAATAACTCAAATATTGAATTTAGAGGAATTTGATGGAGTATTAGCAGAAGCCAAGGCTCAATTATTAGAACGTATTGCAGCTTTAGGTGGAGATGTTACAACTGCTTTACAAAACTTAGCCAAAGAAATCTCCTCGGCTGCTGAATTTGCCGCTGTTTTTTCTGCTGTAAAGCAAGCAATAGAAGAAGGTTTTATGACGGCGGATATAGGTGAGACCATTATAGCGCAAGGACTACAAGCCTTAAAAGAAGAGCTTCCTAAAGCTATTGATCTTGAAGAGATATATCGAAAAGCATTAGGAGCAGATGGTAAATTAAATATAGACTTATTTACTCGTCTTCTTACTATAGAAACAACTAGCTTTACCCAGTTTGTAGAAGGTATAAAATCCGCAGTAACAACTGCTTTTACATCTAAAAATGTTTCCGCAGGGATAGATGCATTTACAAAAGCAGTTAAAAAATCATTAGGTGATTCTATATTAGAAGCATTAATGGAATCATTTACTAATGAGATATTTATCTCTGGTATTTTTGGACCTTTCTTTGATACTTTAGATACGATGATGCTCGGCTATAAGAAAGGAGAAGTGGCTCTCCAGGATATCTTAGCCTTTATAGGCGGGGCACTACCAGGACTAGGGGATACGGTTGATGCTGCGTCGGCTGCTTTAGCTCCTCTATTACAGCAGATCTATGATTTATTTGCTGACGCGGGCTTCTTAGATGCATATGGTGACGCAATTTCTTCCCAAGCGAAAGTAGTCCAAGATCAATTAACTGTTGCACAACGTTGGGAAGAAATTGCAAAGAGTATTCGTGATTCAAAAAACTCTATTCTTTTTGGACAGGGTACACCACAGAATATTCGTGCTTCTCTATTTAATGCTCAACAAGATCTTAATGTTAAATTAGCTCGTTATCGTAAAGAAACAGATGTAGGTAGAAAACAGACTGCGGCATCGGATGTGATAACAGCGGTTAATACTCTCTTTGGTTTAGCGACTAACGCGGGAGAGCAGTTACCAGAGTATCAACGAACAGCCCCAGGCTTCCAAACCCTAAGTCATAACTTATTAGGGGTGTTAACAGAGATAGAAAATACTGCTGTTCAAGGTGCGTCTCAAGTAGACGTACTACTCAAACAACTGGAACTATTGCAACAAATAGCCGATAATACAGCTAAGGCAGTTACGCCAGCTACCCCTGAAACACCCCAAACAGCTATTGTAGATCGTCGTGTAAATCTACAAGCAGACCCACAAGGATTAGGAATGGCCCCTGCTGTTACGACAGATGTCTTAACTGATATATTAGATCGATTACGGAGTTTAGTAGAAAACACTGCTTTTATTACAGTACTTGAGAAATTTACTCAATTTATTGAGTACTTAACACGTCCGGAAAGCCTAAGTGGCTCCTTAATGGGGGGTACTATAAACTACTATGGAAATATTGTTGTCAATATTAATGGTACTACGGGTGATTTAAGCTTAGATCAAGTATCACGGGCTGTAGAAGGTGCTATAATTCGTAGTGTACGAACAGGAAGAGTAGGAGCCGAATTAAGACTGATTAATCAGAGTAGGGGCTAATGAATAGAAAAGACTTATATACAACAGGACTTATTCCCTCCGTAGGATTATCTGCAACTCTAGAATTAATTACTGAACTAACTTTCTGTCCAGTACAATATGAAAAGTTTCTTCTTTTAGGACAAGTAGCTTCACAGATAGACGGAGAATCCCCAGAAGTAGATAAGGTACAAACTGTTTTAGGTAAGGCTTCTTTACTAGTAGATGGGATAACAGTAGCCTACTCACAAGTTGGGGATTTTAATGTTGCCTATCCGATTGATACAACCATTGGTCAAACTGTAACTGTTCAATTATATGCACAGAATTTACAACCCGCCTATGCAAGTGAAACTCGAGGGGTTCGTTTAACCGCTATTGGTTTAAACAGTATCTATACAATAGAATCAGAAGCTATTGGACAAACTGGTTTAGAAGATGTAGGAGAGACTATCCTATTACAGGATACTTTTGAACCTGTTTTTGGATCAGCTTTAGTTTTTTCTTATGCTGAAATAAATTCTACTGTATCAACTAATATATATGGTGCTTATAAAGTTGAATATAATAATATAAGTAAATTAAATAATACACTATTTAATGTTAACTGTACCGGACGTTATAGTTATCCTGGTAATACTATTGTTTCAAATTCATACTATTGTGTAAGTGGTTTTCAATTAATAGATTTTGATACAACTACAACCACGATAACACATAAAGCAATAACATATAACACAGCAGCTTTTCCTATAGAATTTCGTAATATACGAACTATTATTGTTCCTCTTAAATCTAATGATTTGGGAGTTATACAAGGAAAACCCTACTATACAGAAGAACAGATTTTTGATTTAGGCGAAGAATTTATAACAGTAAATCCACGGACAGTGAAAGATTTTACTTATCTAATTTTAGGGGATTGTAAAACTCACGTAGAAGAAAGTGCTGGACCTTTACAAGTCTCTTTTAGATATAACGGATTAGATCTTGTAGCAACAACTGCAAATTTAGTACCATGGAATATTGCCTTTGCTGGCAGTCCTTTAGGCATTACCTTTGGATGTCAAAATGAGGATATCTTATCTATTAAGAGTTATCGTCGTAGTCATACTACATACCAACCTGGTTTTGATGGGGCGGCTGGTTTTGGACACCATATGGCCACCGCTACTGAAACCAAAATAGATGATTATTGGTTCTATTCAGCAATTCAATCTAATGGAAGTGAGAGTGACTTATATAAAACAGGTGGCACTAATATGGTTGTCATCCAGTTTCCGCATTTAAAAGAAGATATTCAAACGGATCTTATAACAAATTCTAGTGAAACATATAATAAACGTACGTTAGTGGAAATCTATTTAATGAATAATATTCTTCGTTATTGTTTACAAGAAGATGAATATTTATTACATAATTTTACGAGCGATCAAATTATGCAAAATATTGCATTAGGGTTAATAGATCGTGCTTCTTTAGAGGATTTAGTTATTCATGGAGATTTAATCTATCAAGCTGTACAATTAGGTTTTACGGGTTATGCAAAAACCCTTTTAGAGGATCCTACTATAGCGAATCCAAGTCAAGCTAGTACAACTAATTCTGAATATAATACATTAAACTCTTTTTATAAGTTATATAAAAAGGGTGTAATAAAAACTATTGATGTAAGCAGTGCCTTAACTGATAGTTTTTATGGACTAATCGAATTGGATTCAGTTTCCTTACAATTATATGATACAGATGATGAACTTATTACTAATAGAGATTCTTTATTAGGAGCAGGTATTAAAGTACGAGATTATAATATAGCAACAGGTGAAATTAAGACATTAGCTTATGGTCGTATTAATAGTATCTCTTTAAATACTAATAAAACCTTTTCTTTTGATTCCTCTAATGTAGAGTCTAGGGTTTTAGATATCCTATATCCGTATCGAACAGTTTCTCAATTAATTAAATCAACCTCTATGGTTGGTATTTCGCAATATCTAGCAGATGATCAGAATGCGTTGGTCCCAGTATTTTTTGGTAGAACTCGAAGAATGCCAATCCCGAATATTCATAAGAACTACGGCACAACAACGAACTCTTATGATTTCTACTCTTCAGTAGATGATACAGACCCCTATCCTATGAATGTACCCTTCTTAGATGCAACGTCTGATTATATCTGTGGTGGTCCATTACTAGATAATATAGGTGAAAATAATAACGGGGCTTTTTCTTATATTCGGGTAGATAATAGTTATAGTCCTACTGGATTATATCGAGATTGGTTAGCTATTACTAGTTCTATTGAATTTGCAGATTCAAATTATATAGTTGAATATGATAATTATTTAGCAGATGATAATCGTGTACCTAGTTTACAATTTAAAGCATATCCTATAGAAACTCCTATTTCTTCTGGTATTAAAGATTTCCCCCATATAGTGCATGATGCTTATAGTTTGTCGAATGAATATATTAGTGATACTTATGCAACGCTTGTACCTGTTGTCAAGTTAAAACACGTATATAACTACATCCAAGGGACAGATTATGCTGGCTTTATGAATCGAATTTCATGGTTGCCCGTTGATACATGGGGTGGTAAACACCCAGAAGAGTGCCCAATTCAATCTATACAACTAGAAATGACCCGTGGCCAATATCGTAATGGGGTAGACTATATTTCTGATTATGTTGGAAACACTATAAATCCTTTTTGGAATGTCTTAGAGATTACAGAAATCAAACAAGAATGGGATATAGCTGGAGAGTATACTAGCAAGATCTTTAAACGGGATATAACTAATCCGGATTGTATTGTTAGTTCATCGGATCCTTATCGAGTATTCGAAGACCGAATTGATTGGAGTCCTATTGGAAATAAGACTCGAGGTATGTGGCATTTTCTTGATACTTTAGTAGATGAAACAGAAAATGAAATAACCTTAATAGGCTATCAGGGGCAACCTTTCTATCTTGAGGGTGGGGGCTTAGAGTTTATTAATTCCGAGACTCTTGGCTATTGTGCTGTGGCCGATGACAGTATGGACCCTATCAATGGTACTCCATATCTTGATATTTACCACGACACCCGTTTTCATACAGTAGTTAGTAACAACTTAGATGGAGATTTAAAGGGTATTGTTTTCCATAAATCCTTATACGCAACATTACCTGCTACGACTGTTGGTTATCAATTACATATCATCTCAGAGGATGATTATTATCAAGATGGGATTACAAATCGTTATATTCCATATTTTTGGGCTTGTGACGGCATTACTACTATACAACTTGTGGGTATGTCTACTTCAGCATATGACTTAGCAGATGGCCAACAGCACTATATCGACCTATATCAACATCATGGTATGGCTAATTATCTTTATGTAGATAATTTATTAGAAGCACAAGTAAATGATTTTATAACCACAACTGGAAATACATCTTCATTTTTTGTTGGTGGTGCCTTACAGGGGATCACCCTAGGGGGAGATTGGCGTGATGATGTAGAACCTTTTGTGGGGAGAATACTATATCTAGAAGTAGGTAAAGACAGAAAAGAACCTCTTCCCGGTACAACTTATATGGTTACTTTTGATACACAAAAAGATTCCTATACTGCTGAGTGGGAATATATGGATGTCTCTGCTTCTAATCCGATTCAATATGGAGACGCACCATATACAATAGCAGCAGATTTAAAGGTTGCGGGGTGCGATTTGACACCCCCAGAGAACATAACAGTTACAGCCCCAACTATTGCTTTTGGGCAAGTCGAGTGGGACGAGATAGCTCATCCAAGTGGTTATGTTTATAAGTTAAATTCATTAACCTTTAATGGGGAGACGCCTTATTGGTTATTGGAAAGTTCTTTATTAGAGGCGGGTACTTACTTATCTGAACCTGGTTTAGAGGGGGCGGGTACGGCTTATATAGATATTACAAATACTCGAACTGACGACTTATCCGATAAATTTGAAAGAGATTTTGCTCTTTACGGTTATACTCGCTATACTGGTTTGACTAGTGCGTCGGCTGATTTTATGACTAAAGAATCTAGTGGTGTAATTAATTACTCTATCGGTATTAAAGATGGTCATCTTTATGGTTATATTTTAGGCAAAGATGGGGTTACTTATGAACTAACTTCTAGAACAGATATTAATGATAATCAATTTCACTTTTTAATGTTAGAGCGTCATCATGGGGATTTAAATCTTTATGTGGATAAAACTTTAGTAGATACAATAAGATGTCGTTATTCTGACGTGGCAGATTATACTAGTGATGTTTTGAGTATTGGAAGTTCTGCCTATACGGGCATACGTTGGCAGGGGGATATTCTATTTGCTGGAGCATGTAATTTTGCTCCTGGGGAAGGTTTCGCTGCTTTACAAACGGACCTAGTAGCACACGGTATAAAAGGTTGTTGGGTACAAAATAACAATTCGTCCGAACATCATCCAAAACAAACCCTATTCCATATCCCATTCATCGAGGGACCAGATTATCCTGTTAAGTCTAGAAACTTACATCGCAATTTAGGTATGGCGCTTAAACGCTTTTTGTCAGATCCAGGGGTAGGTTTAGGTACAAAAATTGAACCTACTTCTTTTGATCGAGTAATGACTGTACTAGATGAAGAGAATTTACCTATAGATTTCGTTACTCTAGATCAGAGACCTGTTGGAGATATTATCCACGATCTCTGTATGTTACGGGGGATTGAACTATATAAAGACGTGAAGAATAAATGGGTAGTAGATATAGATACAGTTAATACTAAGATTAAGGCAAATCTAGGTTTGAATGATGGTTATTACAATAATATTGTTTCATTAACATCTTATACCTATAAAGATATAGCATCATTAACTAAACGTGTAGTTCTAAATTATCGTTATTTTCCAGATGTTACTGGAAATCGTAACTATCATGCTTCTACTACTCGAGAGGTATTACCTTATGGAACGGAACTTTTACAGTTAACAGCCCCTTATATTATAGAACACGAGACGGCTGATAAAGTTTTGGACTATATTTGTAAGAAATTAAAGTATACAGATAAAATGATTTCATTAGTAGTAGGGCAAGAATGTCGAAATTTGGAAGTAGGGGATTTAATTACAGTTACTATCCCAACTTTAAACCTCACAGCAAGTACGTTTAAAATTATGCGTCTAGGCTATAATATTGATAAGCTTTCAATAGAAGCGGAGAGTTATAGTACAGAAATCTTTAACTATACTCCAGGAGGAATCCCCGGAGAAGAAAATATTCCGGTAGGATTAGAACAATAATGAGTAATTATATAGGCCCAATTTTTATGTTAGATGCACTTACATATAGTACATCAACCGGATTATCGAGCCCCGCTGAAACCGGTTTTGCTTTATTGAATGTAGAGGATAGAATCCACCCATTACGTATTTATAAATCTACCGAAAATCCCGAAGATACTCATATCCATATTACAGTAGATTTAGGAGTAAGTTGTCCGATTTTAGCGGGCATCTTTATTGATAATACCAACTTAACGGATTGGACAATACGAACAAACACTATAGCGGACAACGGTTCCTTTTCAGCATGGTCAGATGTAGGCACAAGAACCGGAGCCATAGACCCACTTACGGGGCGCTGTAGGGTGTTTATTGATCTGTCTAGTGCAGCTACCCCACCAGTGAATACTCGTTATATACGTCTATATGCGTCTTTACAAACCCCCGTTCTTCCCCCGTATGACCGCGCGTACGTTGGGGGGATTAGCTTAGGAACAACCGAAACCATGTTGGCTATGCCGGGGGGTAACCCAAAAGGGATGGCAATAACAACCAAATTGCCTACTATTGGTACAGAGTTCCAGGGGGGCTCTACTGAGTTTGTGGAACTGGGGCAACGTTTTGTACAAATAAATCTTGAGTCACTTCTTTATGTACGTACAACTCAACAGGAAGATTTATGCAGAATTATCAACAAAAATACAGCCCCCTTTATATTTTATGAAAATTATGGGGATACCTCACGCGCTTATTTAGTGCGGCATACAGATCCTAATACTCAAATGCAGTTCCCTCTTGGGGAAGTAATTGAGACGTCATTTTCATTTTCTGAAGTGCTATAATAGATAAGGAGAAAAATATATGTCATTTTTTACAAAGATAAAGCAATGGTTTATTGGTAGTGGTTTCGTAGCGGTATTGCAGACCGCAGTACGGAATATTTTTGCTCGGGTAGCAGCTACAGGAGTTGAACTGCTTACAGAACAAGCAAAAATCGCAGTGGGAGAAGCAGAGGCTTCTGGTCTTTCTTCTAATGAGAAGAAACAAATGGTACTAAATAAATTAGAACAAATCGCAATTACTGAAGGAATTAATGCAGGACTATCCGTTCTTAACTTAATTATCGAAACAGTAGTTAACGCACAAAAAAAGTAATGGAAGAGCCTACAGAAGACAGTCCTTTATCTCCTCCTATTATAGGAGAGATAAAGGAAAAGATGCCTTTAATCCTATACTTTTTAGGATGGACAGTTGTAATGGGTTTCTTTACTCTAATGGGAACATTGATGTTTATCGAAGTACCTGCGGCTAACGTAGGTTCTGTGAACCAGTTATTTGGTACTCTAGCTACTTCTTTTGGAACAGTAGTTGGCTATTTCTTTGGTGCATCAATGGGAGGTTCTTTGGGCAGTAAACGAAAGGATGCTGTAATAGCCTCCGTTGTACAACAAAAAACCCCATGACCGTAACTATACTTAAAATATTGGGCTTCATCGCGGGGCTTCCCGCGATGATTTCTGCACTTTACAGACGTTACTTAGAGGCACGAATACGAAAATTAGAGTCGTCCGTTGCCCAAAAGGATGCTACAATAGCCAGTGACCGATTGGAAAAGGCACGAATCCAGGAAACGGAGAAAGCCAAAGATGGGGTTAAACAGGATGCGAAGACTCAGACACTTAGCGATATTGCTAACTATTTCAATACTCCTCAGTAGTTGCTTCCCTCGAATTATCTATAAGATACCAGAACTACATTATATAGCCTTAGAACCACTTCCAGTGGTGTCATTTAAGGTAGAAGAAACTCAGATGTGTTTAGATACACAAGGTGCGCAAGCTCTGTATCTAAGAGAGCAACTTTTAAAAGTCCATATAACTCAATTAGAGTCGTTAATAAAAACAACTAATGAACAATTTGGAATTAAATAATGAGTAATTATCAAACAGCAGTAGTATTATCTGATTTACATATCCCCTACCACGATCAAAAATCTTTAGATTTAGTTATAGAAATTGCAAAGGATTTACGTCCTGATAAGATAATCCAATTAGGAGATTATCAAGATTTCTATCCTATCTCAAAGTATACTAAAGATCCTAAACGGAGTTCAGGATTTGAATTACAAAGAGAATTAGATATAGCAAAAGGAATATTAGACAAGTTAACAGCGATAGCTCCTACTTATATTATCCCAGGTAACCATGACCAAAGATTAAAGAAGTATCTTCAAGATAAAGCACTGGGATTATGTGGATTAGAAGCATTAACATTTAGTAAATTAATAGGGATCGATAATAAGAGATCATTTTTACGTGAGAATATTTATCTAGGAAAGTTGTTGATACTGCACGGAGATGAGGTCACTACAGGTGGAGGCTCATCAGGAAAGACCGCGCTAGCAACTATGGCAAGACTCAACCAATCTGTAATGGTTGGGCATTGTCACAAACTTGGAAGTGTCTACAGGGCTTCTAAGGGATGTGGGGTACAAAAGGGATATGAGATAGGATGCCTTTGTACTATGGAGGTGGATTATACTCGTTATCCAGATTGGCAACAAGGGTTCGCCGTTGTTGAATTTCAGGATAATGGGAACAAAGACTTTTTTGCAGAGCTTATCGAGGTTGAACAAACCAAGAAAGGTAAGGGCCGTAGAGCTTTTACTCGAGGGAAAGTCTATGAAATATAACATTTTGGGTACTCTCAGAACGCGGTTCATGGAGAGTGGTCAATACATAACAGGAGACTATTATGCATACTACACCATGCCACTACGAATATGTGGTATATCAAAAAGATCAATCTTACTGGAAGGTGATGGAAGCCATGAGTGAACTAGAAGATCGGGACTTTTTGCAGGCTAATTTAGTTTGGTATCAAACATACAGACCTATGGTCGAGGAGCTTATAACTAAGTGCCAACAGGAGAATCCTGGAAAGGTAATTCCTTCAGTAGAAACAGTGCTGGGGATTATCAAACAAGAGTCGAATGGTGCTACTTGGGCTAATAGATTTGAACCTACTTTTAAGAGTTGGTTAATGACACGGCTGGGTGCGGATATTAAGAAGTTCGGTAACTCGATAAGTAGAGACACGGAACTTCATAATAGGGCAACTAGTTTCGGCCTAATGCAGATTATGGGACAGACTGCTAGGGAACGGGGGTTCTCGGGGGAGTTTCTAACGGAACTCTGTAAACCAGAAATCGGATTACGCTACGGTATTAAACATATCGTAGAGCTGATCTCTAAATATCCCCAAGAAGATCAGTGGATTTCTGCATATAATGCAGGATCTCCTACGACTAAGAACAAGTCTTATGTTATTGCTGTGAAGCGGTATCGAGATGCGTTTAAGAATGTCGCATCTATTAAGATATAAGGATAGATTTGTTTGGGCTAATATCGGTCCAATGAGCATCGGGTAGGAGGATTTGTTCTTCAAATCCTCCTACCGGGGTAAAGCGCCAAGGCTTCAGCTTGGTTTTATAGTTAGCCCAATCCATCATATAGATATTTCCAGGTTCTTCTATAAGAATCACAGTGTCGATTGGCATATTGAATAAGGGAAAAGCGGATACTAACCATCCCATCTTAATACGTTCAGTCGGCTTTCGTTTTATATGGAGTTTACAAATCCCTGTGTTAATATTGACGGTTAGTCTGCCTATCAAACGCCGGTATTTACCATTGGCCGTATCTACGTATAAACAATCCCCTTTTGTATAATACTTATTGTTTTGTGGATCATACATTAACATAGGTATTGTCCCTCATATTCTAACCAATCAGAAAATAAAAGAACACTAACATTCATATTAGTAATTAAATTATTCATATTTGAAGTAGACCAATCTCCATAGTGTACAACATAAATAGGTTGATTATTTGAACGGTATACTAAAGCTGGTTTTTGTTTACTGGAGTCGGCATCCCGGCAACACTGTTCCCAGGCTTTATAAGCCACGGATTTCTCTTTCTTCCAGAGTAAGTCTAGAATATTAAAGTCTTTATGGTGTTTACATTCTACACTGTAAGGGAATACCCACGTAGCAAAGTGCGCTATCTGCATAATATCTCCAGACATTTTTACGTTTTGCTCCATCATAGTCCCCCGCATTTTACGAATGGTATTTAAGGCCCCACTCGAGGGTGTACGGATAAAGGTATCCTTATCTTTATAGAGAGTTTCTCCTAACGCTTTAGCGATCTTCCATTCAAAACTGTTTCCTTTAGCTTTACTTCCACCCGTTCTCATTTAAGGTCTCCCATATGACAAGTTGATTGTGTACCAAGCTTTTTTGTTTACGTATGATTTTTAATATCCGTTCACGAACTGCTTCTTCTTGTATTTTGAATAGTTCACAGAAGTGACTAAACGATAGAACATAGTTAGAATAGTCTTTTATTAGATAATCAAAAGCACTATGCATATTCTCTATATTATTTTTAGGATTTTTATTGACTATAAAATATTGTCTTAATTCCTTAAAGTGTTCTTCAAGATTAAGGTCCTGAAGTACTAGAACAAAGATTTTTAATACGAGTAGTTTTTCTTCTGTGATAAAAGAATTACTATTACTACCACTAGCTGTGTATTCTATTTCCTCATCAAACATCTTGTATAATACTCGAAATGTCTTTAGATTTCTCAATACATAGTACATTACTAAACCGAGATTGCAAGGTGTTTTTATGTGAGATAAGAAAAATATTGGTAGCATCAACGTTTTTAAGTAGATTAATTGCCATTTCTTCTCCTACTGGATCTAGATTATCTAAGATTTCGTCTAGGATGATAAAGTTAGTACTCTTACCTAACACTCGAATAAGATCAAGGAAAGCAAAAACAATACAAAGATCTACACGTTTAGCTTCTCCAGAACTTAGTCCTTTATAGTCTACCCCAGTTTTGGATATAACTTTAATACTGAACTTGTTTTTTAACTGATTAGTAGTCATTCGTCGTTGGGTATCTAGTTCGATCCGAACAGTAGGGCTTAAAATATTTGCATACTTAACTAAACTAGTATTTAGATAAGGAATAACTTCTTTCATAATGTAAGTTTTAGCCCCAGTCGTCCCAAAAACAATCTCTAATTTTTTGAGTTCTTGTAATTTTAAGTTAATTAAATCTAGAGTTCTTTTATGTGAATTTAATTTATGTATTACTTTATTGATCTCTTTCCCTAGTTTAGTGATCTTCGCTAACCTAGCCCTCTTCATTTTTAAATTCGATTTTAGATGTTCTTTTAAGAATTTCCACTTTACTTTTAAGGCTTCTTCTCTGGATACTAGACTAGTTAGATCAGTTTTTCGTCGCCGACCATGTGTTAATAGAGTAGATAATTTAAACTCTACCTCGCGTAAATTAGCAAGATCGCTCTCTAAGGAATCTATACGATGTTGAATAGACGCTTTATCGACATATTGATCGCAAACCTCACAAGTTTCTCCTAGCTCTGTTTTCTTTTGGATCTCTCGAGTAAGTACCTTTTCATCAGCGATGGTATCCGCTAATTTTTGTTGACAGTTATTTACTTTTTTACTGAGTTCTTTTAGTTTAATCTTTGCTTGTTGAATTTTTTCGAGGTCTTGTTCTATATCAGTAATTTCTTTAGGAGAAACTACAATCTGTATTGTTGTAAGTTCCATCCGTTGTTCGGCTAATTGTTGAAGATCTTTTTTCTTCATAGCTTCTAGAGTTTTAACATCTGCTTTGATCGTAGTAACGTTACTTTCTAGTAACGTTATTTTTCCCTTAATGAGGGAAGAAGCCTCCTCCCAGCGGTCCAGGTTCAGGAGGGCTTGGAAGATGCCTTTCTGGTCTGAGTCGGTCATTCCGCAGAAGGTCCGAATACTAGAGGGCGAAAAATAGCACGTTTGTAGTATTAGATTATAATCAATACTAAGGTATTGCTCGAGCATCTTTTGGGTATTCTTTACAGAGTTTCCTTCAATAGATACACCATCCACTTTAAAATAGAGATTGTTTTTATGCTTGTAATGCTTTCTATAGCGTTCAATTACAAAGGACTTTCCATTACTTGTCCCTGTGATTCGTACTAGGCAGTCACGTTCAAAGTTATGCACAGCATTGTCACCATGCCGCCCCGACGCCGTATAACCAAAGAGGCCATAGGGAAGTGCTTCAAATAGGGCCGTCTTTCCAGAACCATTACTAGAGGCTGTAGAGGTTGTTTTATTTACCCCAATAACAAGGGTGGGTTCAGAACGGTTAAAGCGCAGTATGGCTTTTTTAAAGGACAAGAAATTTTCGAGTTCAAGAGATTCAACAATTAACATAGTAATTTACGGGCTTCCTTATAGAGTTGAACTTTATCTTCTTTGAATTCTTTTTCAATGAATTTACGAAGTACTCGAAGTTCAGAATCAAATTTTGCCACGATAGCTTGTGTATCTTCTTTTAGAGTGAAGATTATTTCATAGCCTTTTGTATGCGTGTTTAGATAATCATAATCTTTATTTAAGAGTATCTTTTCTTTAATATAAAGTTGATAATAATCATTAGAATTTATTTTATAAATATCATTAGGATCATTTATATATTGTCTAATAAATTTAGGGTACTGTGTCAAAATCCGTTTGAAAGAACCGGTTGCAAAGTTGAGTTCTATAAAACACTTTTCTTGTCCAGCATCATTAAAACTATGATGGATAGGGCTTCCAATATAGGTAGCATTACCCATCGTTTGTGGGGTATGGTAATGTCCTGTAAAGATGGGTACTTGACGAAGCTTCCCTAGATCTACTCCGTCTTTTACTTGATAATCTGTATTTATTAATTTAGCTCCTGATATACCAACATGAGCAAAGACATAATCAGAAGGATTCTTATTGATTAGAATTTCAACTTCTTTATGATCCGCTATATAAGGGATACAGAGGATAGAAAATAATCCATATAATTTGATTACCTGCGGTTCAGATATAATAACGAGATTACTATGGAGATTTGCTAAGGGAGTTAAAGAGTTATCCCATGAAGAATTCGTAATTAAATCTTGATCATGGTTTCCTACCAGGATATATACAGTTGTGTTTGGTCTTTGTAGAAACCTTTTTAGATCTGTAGCGAAAGCGTTATATACAAGAGAATCGATAATTCCTCGTTTTTCAAAAACGTCTCCTAATATAAAGATATTTTCGATAGTATTCTTATTACAATAGTCAGATATTTGTTGCATAACATCTGAGATGTCTTTGAGTCTTGATCGTCCTCCATCCTTTGAGAAGGCATGGTGTAGGTGATAGTGTAGATCGGATACGAGTACAGCGTTTACAGGCATTTTTTTAACATCTCGTTTGCTAGAGTAGTTTTTACAATTCTATCAATAGAAGAGGGGTGCAACCCCCATTTCACACCCATTTCTTTTCGTGAATATATCCCAAGGAGGTAATCCCGAGTGATCAATATATTCCTTTGGCATTCAAGGAATATATTGATCTTCGGGATACTAATTACTTCGCCAGGAAATCTAGCAATTAATTTACGTGTGTTCTCTATTCCTATAGTTGTTACTAACTTTAGGAAGTTCTTATTCTCATAAACCCGGATAGGCTTCTTATACCGCGAAGTCATCGTCCTCCAGAATAAGATCTGAGGTAGTGCCTGTTGGCACTGGTCCTGTATATTCTTTGAGTCCTTCAGTAGTTCCAAATTGCATCATTTTTGTAGCTACTTCTTTAAGCCAGGATAAAGCTTCGGGGGAGGTCTTCATTAGGGTAAGCACTTGTGCAGCCCGTAATGATTCTCCTCCTAGTTTATACCAGCCAGAAGAAGTCCCGAATAATGGTGACGAGGTTCTAACAAACTCAATGAGTGGCCCTATATCATCTATACCACTATCGTAAAGAAGGCTTACATTGCAAATACGGAATGGTCGATCTACTTTTGATTTAGCAATAGCAGCGCGTACCATAATTCCAATAGTAGAGTCTTTTACATCTCCTTCTATTTTAGAAGGATTGGATAACTTAATGCGTAATGATGGAAAGAAAGCCCATCCACTTCCCCCAGTAGTCCCTTCTTTTACGTATTGACTACCAGCCGTAGAGACTGTGTGGTTAATACCGATGAAGATGGCTTTTTCATCACTGAGTATATTTACTAATTTACGAAGCGCTCGCCGTTGTAATTTAGCGTTATCAGCGATCTTGGGATTTTCTCGCATATCCTTATCAAACTCGTCGTCTGTTGGGGGTGTAACACTATCCCCTATAATGACAATAGGGATAGTAGGACCAAATTTAGAACGTGCTTTCTCTATAAATTTCATAGCTTTATTATAGAGTTCTTCTACCGTTTTAGCTTGAGCTGCTACGACACGTTTAGGATCAACTCCTAAAACACTAGCAAAAGTACGTTCCGCACTTCCCTCTGTGTCAATATACATAGCAATGCCCCCCATCTTTTGAGCATTCGCAATAATGTCGTAACATAGTGCGCTTTTACCTGTACTAGATGGGCCTGTAATTTCAATTACTCTTCCACCCGGAATACCACCACCACCCCCTATAGCCGCGTTAAGAAGTGTACTCGAGGTAGGAATCCAGTAAGGAATCTCCCCTCCCATATCACCACTATCTAGTGTTGTGATAATTGAATCTTCTTTAAAGTCTTTCATAAGATCCTTTGCCAGATCGATTATACCTGTATCATCCAATATTTGTGTTGTTATTTTTTTAGCCATAATATACAAGGGCTAATATAGGTACGTAAAGGGGTGTCCGCTTGTACCTATATTAGCCCTCTCCTTATTTATTCCATATCGTCTAGTGCTTTATCAAGGTCCACCATATCTACTACCTGGGTCGTAGGTAATGATGTAGTCAAAACACTATTCGGTGGAATCAATTCTACTGCTTCGATCTTTTTCGCAACGAGAGCAGGATCTGGATAGTTAGGATGCAAGTCTAGATCATAGAGTTGACCTTTAAGTGTATCCCAATCTTTTGAGATATCTACCCGTTCGTCAAGTGATACAGAATAATCAAACCACTTCTGATTGGGAATTTCACGCTTAGTCACAATGAGATTGAACCCAGTGACAGGGTGCGTAATGTTTCCCTTTCGAGTGAAATGGGCTTGAAGATCATTATACACTTTAGCTCCAAACGTGAGGCGTTGCACCCCGCGTTCTGGATGCTGCATATCTACCACATTAGCGATATACTGTTGCTTCGCGCGAATATCACGACTGAGTTGTAGAAGGTTCGGATCGGAGTTACGAGTCCCAAGTGCTTTGGCTTTATTAGCTAGAGCACAAATCGGACACTTACCTTCGACGTCTGCAAGACAGGGAGAGTTAAACCATCCGTCAACTTCAAGTCCATAGTTGACCAGATTACCTAGTGAGAAGTGCATTTTGTAGGACTTGTAGTACATACGACCTTTATTCCACGGGGGCATTAATCGGATTAATGTATCCCCAGGCGGAAGGGTCATTAGGTCACCACTGCTCTTACCATCGTTCTTAATTTGTTCATCGGAAATATCAAAGAAATCAATTTTATTACTCATTATTCATACCTCAATTATTTAATCCGTGGGATCGTTCCCACAGACCTATGATACCACACCCACACGCGGAGGCAAGGGAAGATTTAGCCCCTAATGCCAGAAAAACTTTCTATAATAAAATATATAAACACCGCGTCGTGTTAAACTTTCTAAACGCATTAGTGCTTGTTTAGGCACGTTTTCGCCCCCGTAAGGGGGATAAATTAGCTCCCTAATGTGGTTTAAAACTTCTTGTATTATAGATTATGTAAACCGAGCAAACTTTTTAAGTAGGTTAGTCCCTTTCCGTACCGGGTGGAATTTCAGTAGGCTTGTCAACGCAGGGGTAGTCGTAGGGACAAACTAAATTAGTACGGTCTCGTTCGTCGTACGGAATAATGGCAAAAAGTGCTCCTGCAAATTCATGTGTTATTGGACGATAAGTCATATTCGCTGTTACTAGTACTTTAATTTCTTCTCCAGATATTTTAAGTAATCGATAGATATAACGAAAATCACGTTTGTCTGCTATAGCACGGGTCCATTCTTCGATAATAGTTCCTCTATCTTCAGGATGTATATGAGAAATCCACCCACGATGTAAAACTTGTTCTACGGTTGTTTCCATAATCTCTAGATATTTACAGTTAGCCCAACTACATTCATTTTTTCCATCTATAACTAAATAAGCAACATGAGTAGTAGATAATAAAGCATGTACTTTTATTTGGGTACGTAACATTTCTTCCTCTATACGATCAATACTATCTCGTAGGGAAGATCCGTGGTTGGGTTTGAACTCTTCTGCTATTTTTAAAAGAGTTGGCATAGCATTATCTATTGCTTGTAAATGTTCAGAGAACTTTTTAAAGATTTGATAAAACTTTCGTATAATATAAAAACAAGTAGTTAATGCTCCTCCAAGAGCGATGATAAGTGTAGCATAATGTTCAATATTGACTAATAACTCGTGATTCATTTAATATCTCCTATTATAAGTAGTAGAGAATGTTTATTCTCTGTAGGTTAGGGTTATATTTTTGTGAGTCTCCCTATTGCTTGGCTCCCAAATAGGGAGATCCAAATTGCGCCGGTATAGTCAAAGGCAATACCTGCTGCTCCTTTAGGTAGACCAACGCTATCAAAGGGTTCAGAGAGTTCCATTATACCAGTCGCCGTTCGTCGTCCAATACGCCCACCGCTTAAGACCCCATAAGCAGTAAACCATATTGAGCCCCCGTTTATAGCAAGGGAGTGTACTTGGTCATTATCATTACAACCGGTAGGATATACTATCCACTCTCCTGTAGAGGGTATGAGTTTCGCTATTTCTCGCGCGTTGTCACAAGATACCCATAACCCACCCCCTAGATCGAAAGTAAGTTGCCACGGACCACGACCTAGTGGTAAGGTGGTTGCAGGAAGCGGATATGATTGTATCGCTAAGGTATCTCGGTTAACTGCAAGTACGGAATTAGACCAATAGCACGTTATCCATAATCGTCCATCGGGGCCAATAGTCATATGCGCGGGGAATGTACCGGGAAGAGTAAGAGATCGCCAGCCCGCTAGCTCAGTTCCTTGAGGAATAGTTCCTGGCATACTAGAAGGGGAAGTTAAACTACGTGGCCAAGAAGCGGGACGTGTTACTAGTAGTTGTGCCCCTACTTGTGGCGATGCACACGTTACCCAAAGACGAGCCCCGTCTATATACAGCCCTACTACACCAGCGTTGTCAAAGGGAAGGGAAAAGGCTTCAGTAGAGCTATTGTTGGGATCATATCGTATAACTCTTGATGCATTTAAATTACGTCCCATATAAGGTAATGCCCCACATTCAGACATCCAGATAACACCAGCAGCATCAGTTCGTACATTTTCGTGTGCGGCAATTAGAGAGGGATTGTCTTGATTGAATAATGTTAAACGAAAAATTGAACTGGGACGAGGAATAGCAATAGCTTCACAAGTTGTATTATCTAGAGCATTAAGTGCTACTCGGTAAAATTTACGATCAAATTCACAAGAACAATAAGCATAACCGTTATTGATACAAATATCAAGTGGTGCTGGATTAGTCTCAGTAGTTGCTGGTAACGGGAATTTATCCAGACGATATGTATCCGTGCCAATGTGTAGTGTAGTGCTCATAATTATCTCCTTTTATAGTCCGCCCTGCCCGTATTCGACAAGTAGCATCATTTGAACCACATCCGATGATGTATTGGCAGCGCTAGTGCCTTCTCCCTTAATTACAATCGTGTTTGCCCAGGTTTCTGCAATCGCCCTATCATAGTTAGCTGTTATTGGTACGTTAGTATCATCAGAGTTAACGCTCACGATTGTTTTTCCAGTGGCAGCACCATCTACCATTATTAGTGCATCAATGCTAATATCTGCACCATTTATAGCTGCTGCTCCTGTTGTATAGAGAACGTAACTACCTACTAGTAGACGAAAGGTTTTCGTGTTACTGTTTGCAGCCATTGTCACCGCCGTGCGTATGCGAATCCAGTCTCCGACGACAGTTCCGCGCAATGTGGCGGCAGGCATTGTCCATGTTTGTAAGGTATCAGCTCCACCTAGCACGTTACCAATAGGAGCTATATCGGTATGAATTGTTCCACCGAGTTTAGACGTTGCATTGGGGAGATATGCTGTAACTGAACCGGCAACCGGCGCTGGTGCGAGTTTTACCCCCCCACTAGTTGCGCCATACAACGTCATTCCACCGTTACTCGCCGCAGGAGCAAATGCTGCCCCACCGACAGTTGATCCATTTTCGGTAATATAGATAGATCCCCCGGTTTTGCGTCCAAGGTAGAGGTTTCCTACGCCCCCAAAAGACGTTCCAAAAAGACTGGGATTAGCAAGATCACCATGCACGGATATTGCTGCCCAACCAGCGTTAGCTGTCCATGACCCAAGTCGAAGATCAGCAAATAAGGCGGGCTGTATTAGGAGTGTATTTACGTTAGCGTCAAAAGTAAGGGAATTATCTGTTCGAGGGGTTTGTGCTGTACCTGCCCCGGCAGAATCAGCCATAACGATAAAGGAAGTACTATCTGTATTCTGTGCGTTGAGTGTTACAGCAGAAGCGCTATCTATCGTGATTGTATTAGGGATCTGTGCGTCCGTAGCTGAACCACTTAGGTTACTAAAGGCAGGTTGAGCGCATTCCCCCGCCCCACTCGCATCAACACCGAGCGCAAAGTTGTTCCCGCTACAATTTGCGGCATTAGCAGCAAGCGCGGTAGCCGTGCCCGCTGGCCCACCGCCGGCAAACAGCATCGCACCTGTGCCGCTCTCATCGCTCAGCGAAGCGCGAGCCTCTGCGCTTGTCGTCCAGTTTGGGCCAGTAGCGCCTTGCGGGCCTTGAGGCCCCGTCGCTCCGACATCACCTTGCGGCCCCTGCGGGCCGGTCGGGCCAGTGTCGCCTTGTGGGCCAGTGGCTCCGGTTAAGCCCATATCCCCT
>Ga0172375_10001312_pt1 | contig 40128 bp, 55 predicted proteins | sample LakKiv1m_FD_114537 | JGI IMG/M metagenome (GOLD analysis project Ga0172375, IMG submission 114537) | Freshwater microbial communities from Kabuno Bay, South-Kivu, Congo - kab_092012_11.1m | ecosystem: Environmental > Aquatic > Freshwater > Lake | place: Democratic Republic of the Congo... | reverse complement strand
TATGAAAAATACGGTGTTTACTATCCTGCTCAATTAGAAGAATTTTATCTAAAAATGATAAAGAATGGGTTTAAAATAGAAAAATATAAAGATACAAATTTATATTATCAAGGAACATATGAGAAAGATTTTTTAAATAGATATTATTCTTTATTAAATATAAAAAGAGGTCCTACTATTAAATATGTACATAATAATATAGAACACTATTATTACTCTGATTTTTATTATGAAAAATTAAATTTAATCATAGAAATAAAATCTAAAAAATGGTATGAAGAACATTTGGAAAAAAATTTAATAAAACAAAAATCTTGTAGAGAACAAGGTTATAATTTTATATTTATCATAGATAAAGATTATACTATTTTTGAAAAATTGATTAAACACGAAATTTATGATAAAGAACATTGTTGGCAATATGATTTAAGATTAAATACATTAAATGATGATATTGAATATTTAAAAATAAAAAATGTAGATATTAATGATATAAATATTAATGATTTTGAATTGAAATATGTTGAAAATGATGATAAAATAACATTAACAGAAATAACAAAATTTATAAAAAAATATGAGTGGTTAGGTAAAATGCCAAACAGACCAACTCATAGATTTATTGCAACATATAAAGGAATACTTGGTGGTGTTATAATTATGTCTATACCTAATTCTTTTTCAAAGTTTTTAGGTGATAATACAAAAGACATAGAAAAATTAATAAGTAGAGGTGCTTGTGCATCTTGGACTCCAAAAAATTTAGCATCTAAATTGTTAATGTGGTCAATAAAATGGATGGTTAAAAATACAAATTTTAGAATATTTGAAGCATATTCTGATACAGAAGCGAAGGAGATAGGTACTATTTATCAAGCTTGTAATTTTTATTATTTAGGTCAAAAGTTTGGTAGTGATAAATTATATTTTAATTTAAATAATCCAGATATTGGTTGGGTTAATAATAGAAATTATACAAAAATTAGATATATTCAAAAAATATCAAAAGAAAATAATATAGAATGGAAAGAAAATTGGGGGAAAAATTATAAAATTTTATGGGGAAATATTCCACAAGAGGTATCAAATTTTTTAAAAGAGTATTCAAAAAAAGAATTAAATAATTGTTTGGTAAGAAAAACTATAAAAAAACATAAATATGTTTATATATTAGGTAAAAATAAAACAGAAACTAAAAAATTAAGAAAATTATTTTTAGAAAACAATAAAACGTATGACTATGTTAGGAGATAAAAAGATATGAAATTTAATAAAATATGGACAAAAGAAAAAAATGATTTATTAAGAAAATTTAATAAAGAAAATAAACCTATTGAATTTATAAAAGAATATTTTGGTGACGATTTGAATCATCATCCTAAAAATAAATTTAAATCAACTAAATTATATGGATTTCATAAATTCGTCAATGAAATAAAAATTACACCAGAAAGTATAAATTATACAAAATCTATTAAAAATAGTATAAAATATAATAAAAAAGATTATATATTTACTTTTAAAACAAAACATGAATATATATTAATGTTATTATATGTTCAAAATTTCAATAAATCTTCATATGAGGTAGTATTCACATCAAAAGACAATTATGATAAATATATAGAAAAATTTAATGAAATAATTTCATTAAGAGGAGATTTAAATGAAGAAGATAATTTATTATTATCTTCTATAATAGAACAAAAAACAAATTATGATGAAATATACTCATTGATGAAAAAATTAAGTTTTATTTTATTGGAAGAATTTCCATTATTAAAACTTATGTATAAAATTCCTCTTTCTATAACAGAAACAAATGATCCTATAAAAGCGAATCTATATAGAAATATTATAGAACATTCTTTTCCAGAACTAAAAGAAACAGAGAGTATTAGTGAATTAAATAAAAATAAAAAAATCTTTTACTATGAATAAAAAGAGAACCTCTTTTTTGTGTTACATATTTTCAACATCAAAATCTTTATTGACATGTCCACATTTTTTACAAGCAAATAATGGTATTGGAATTAATGTGTCTTTATTACTACCAGTCATAAGTTTTGATATTTTCTTTAATTTTAAAATTTCTTCAAATTGGTCGTGACCACAAGATTCACATTTTATATCAGTGGCATTCTTCATCATTTCAAGTGAAACTCTTTGTTGGTTTTCCATATTTTTATTATTATTTTTTTAAATGTTAGAACTAGAGCAAGTGTTCTGATTTCCACAGAATCTTCTAACTGGATTGTTAGACGCATTAAGAGTTATGCTAACACTGCAAAAATATATATTAAAAATATTTTTAAAAGTTTAAAAACTATTATAGAAGTTTAATATATAAAATTAAAATTGATAGCATGTTATGATTTTGTCAAATGTCTCTGAAATAAAAATATCTAATAATCAAATTAAATATTATAAAAATTTAGGTTATAATATAAAGGGTGGGAATGAATTGAAAGAAATAAAAATTGAGCATTTGCCATTAAATAGTAGAGCTAAAATAAGTGTAAAATGTGATTTTTGTAGTAAAGAAAAAATTCTATCATATAATCAATATAATTTAAACACGAATAATGGTAAACGCTTATATGCTTGTAGTAGAAAGTGTGCTGAAGTAAAATCTAAAGAAACAAATATAATAAATCATGGTGTGGAAAATATTTCACAACTTGAAGAAATAAAAGAAAAAAAGAAGGAAACATGTTTAATTAATAATGGTGTAGAATACCCTCAACAATCTAAGGAGATATTTAAAAAAAGTTTGAATAAAAAATTAGAAAAATACGGTGATCAGAATTTTAATAATAATGAAAAAAGAATAAGTACTTGTATAGAAAGGTATGGTGAATCTCACCCATCAAAAATAACAGAAATATCAAATAAAATAAAATTAAAATTAGAAAAATTCTATAAGGATAGAATAATTAATGATGAAAAATATCTAAAATTAAAAATAAGAAATTATAATAATGGTAGATATATTTTTGATTGTGATTGTGATAAAACACATGAATTTGAAATAGATTACAAATTACTATGGCAAAGATTAAATAGCAAAACAATATTATGTACAATTTGTAATCCTATAGATAGACATATATCAGGTAAAGAAACTCAATTTTTTAATTTTATTAAAGAAAATTACACAGGAGAAATAATAGAAAATAATAGAGATATTATAAAACCATATGAATTAGATATTTATCTACCAGAATTAAAGTTATCTTTTGAATTTAATGGTTTGTTTTGGCATTCAGAATTATATAAAGAAAAAAATTATCATTTAAACAAAACAGATCTATGTCAAGAAAAAGGAATTCAACTTATTCATATATGGGAAGATGATTGGGATTATAAACAAGAAATAGTTAAATCAATAATTCTAAACAAATTAAATAAAACCCCAAATAAAATAATGTCTAGAAAATGTGAAATTAAAGAAATAGATAATAAATTAATTAGAGATTTTTTAAACAATAATCATATTCAGGGTTATATAAATTCCAGTGTAAAAATTGGATTATTTTATAATGATGAATTAGTTAGTTTAATGACTTTTGGTAAAAAGAGAAAATTCATGAATTCAGTTTCAAAAGAAAATGAATGGGAACTTTTAAGATTTTGTAACAAATTAAATACTAATGTGGTAGGTGGTGCTTCTAAATTATTTAAATATTTTATTAAAAATTATAAATATAATGAAATTATAACTTATGCTGATAGGTCACATAGTAAAGGTGATTTATATAAAAAATTAGGGTTTCAATATATAGATAAAACTAAACCAAATTATTATTATATAGTAGGCTCAATTAGAAAATATAGATTTGGTTTCAGAAAAGATATTCTTGTTAAGGAAGGATGCGAATCTTCTAAAACTGAACATGAAATAATGTTAGAAAGAGGAATAAACAGAATATATAACTCTGGTAATTTAAAATATATTTACAAATTATAAACTATCTTCTAATTCTTTTAATTCTTTTTTAAGTTCATCAAGTTCGTGTGCTTTTTGAATCATCATTTTTTTATATTTCTTTCTATCTCCATAAATATCTGTCATAGCTTGAGTAACTACACCAATTTCGTTTTTGAAAACAGCACCATTTTTTGTTATAATATCATCTGGATCTAATTCTATTTGCTGACCATTAAATAATGCGTAATTTTCATTTTTAATTCTTTGTCCTTTATATGAATCTGCTGAAATATTAAATTGTCTCATTGTGGTTGGATAAAGTGAAGCAAAGTCAAAACAAGCTGTCCAAGTTGCCATACCTCTGATTGGTTCTTTTACCCAACCTCCTTTTACAGCAGAACCACTTGCAATTTCATCATTTTTAACAAGAACTATATTTTTTTGTTCTCTCAATTTCTTTCTTAAAATACCTTCAGTAATAGATAGAGTTGATAATGCTTTTGTTACAGTTGTTCTACTTAATGTAGCAATACCATAAAGAATATCAGCGAGTTTTGATTTTTCGTGTATTAATTGTATAAGAATAGAGTCGACAGCATTATAGTAGATGAACTTTTTAAAATCTTGTTCGTATAATATTTTCAGATTACCTTCATAATTAACTTTTTTAACTTTTAATAGTTTGCCTGAAACAAAATCTAATCCAAGAGATTCTTTAACTTTGATGGATGTGTCCCATTTATCAAATATCTCCATGTAGTCAATTATAATTCTATGTGCAGGTAACTCACAATAGTTTCTTGGGTCATTTTGATTTTCTTCATATATCAATCTAGTAAATGATGATAATGAAGGGTCTATTCCTAATTTTCTTGCTCTATTTACTAAGAAAACCCAGTCATAATGTTTAAAATTCCAACCAGTCATAACTGGCATTTTTGGTACAAATACTTTAAAGAAATTCAATAACAACTCATATTCATTCTTGTACTGAACATATTTAAACTCCCACTCTCTGTAAAATTTCTACCATATTCGTTGTTTATATCATTTTGTATGGCTCTTTGATCTTTTGGTGATAATGGGTCAATACCTATTACAAGAGCTTTGTTTTTGCAAATAATAGATATTGATAATACTTTACTTTCTGCTAAATGAGGTTGCGGTTTTTTATCAAGAATTTCATTTTCAATATCTATAAAATAAATATTTGGTTCGTGATAATTAAATAACATATCTTGTTCTTCTTGTGGAAGAGTATCTAAAAAATCATAAACAGAATATTTATTAGGGTGTTTTGTATAAATTTCTTTAACTGGTCTACCATCCCAGGTAACAAATTTACCAGACTTATCTGGATCGTCTAATGATGTAGGAATAAATTTAGTCGGGGTCCAAGGATAATATTTGAGTTTTATATTACCAGACTTGTCTATATATGAACATATTAAATTTCTATTTGCACTTTTGTATTCAAAATCTACTAACAATGTTATTTGGATTATTTTTTGGGAAATTTTCCATGTATTATATAAGAATATAGTGATTAAGTTTTAATTGAAATAGTAATCAATTAAAGAAATTATAGATAAAAATAATTAGAAAGTTTTAATGTTTATTTGGCTTTGCCTAAAACGAAATACAACTTGATATTATCAGTTATTCCTTGTTTTGGTTCAACAATTGTAATGTTTTTGTTATTTATTAAGAAATCTTTAAATTCTTTATATTTGAATTTTCCAGTCTTTTCGTCATATAGAAAGAATTTTTCATCACCACCTATAAGATATATTTTCTCATCTTTCATCAAATCTATTAATAATTTATCTGAGAATTCTTTATTAAAATTTCCTGTTTGTTTGTCTGGTGATGAATCTGTTATACAAATAAATTCTGCACCCATTTGTATTTGTGTTTTTAAACTTGGAATATTACTTAATTTTGAAAATGTTGTGTAAGGTCCTATTTTTCTCATAGCCATTAATAACTGTTTTCCAGCACCATCTGATATAATATATCCATCATCATATAAATTCGGATTTCCTCTAAGTTGTTTGTAGAATACGCCTATTAATGTTTTATTTTGAATCGCAGCAAGAAAATGATATTTATTAGATTTACTTGCAAAATTACATTTTCCAGGATCTTCCTTAACTAACTGAACAATTTTTGGTATATCATAACCAAAACTATCTTTAAAATCTGGTGATTTATAAATATCACAAATATTAATAAAATCATAATAAGAAAGTTCTACTATTCTTATTTCGTTATCAACTTCTTCTTTTATGAAATTATTATAATTTTTCATTTTTATTTACAAATTCATCAAAATTAAAAATTTTACTTTTTTTTAATGAATGACTTTCTTTTATTTTTGTAGCTTTTATTTTGGCTTTTGTTACAGGTTTAAAAAGTTCTTGGTCTGGATAATCAAATTTTTGAACTTTGTCTTTTTTTCTTAATGACCAAGAAGGTGCAAAATAAAACATAAGGTCTAAATCTTCGTATGTGTCAGGGTCTTTTTTTTATATCTAAAGGATTGTGTGTCCAATAATTATTTGCCAATTTTTGGTCTGTTAAATCGCCTATACATTCACCAAGATTTCCTTGACCAAATTTTGTAATATAATTCCAATCTGAGTCTTCTGAATGTTGAATATCATTAGACATGTCATAAACTGCTTCACTAGTTACATCGGTATCATTGTGTGAATCATAAATATCTTCTATATCTTTGGTTGTTTCTTCACCTGGATCTTTTCCAATCTCTTGACGCATCATATTTTGAACCATCATCAATTGATATAAAGATTGTTTTCTAATAAGACTCATAAAATAAATTTATTTTAATACAATGATATGATAAGCGCATTTCTTCAAATTTCTTTATTTTCATAATTATTTCTTACTTTTTGGTCCTTCAAAATCAGATTGTAACATTTGTGAAAATGTTTTTACACTTGTATTCTTAGTTGTTATTTTATTATCTGGTGTTTTGTCACCTTTACCATCAATGTCTTTACCTGGTTTATTTTCAGAGCCTTTTACTTTACCACCTTTTGGTTCTTCTGACAAATCTGATAATTTATCAATCTTTTTATCTTTATAAATTTTTGATATTTCTTTTGAATCCTTAGTTTCTGTGCCTTTACCATCAATTTTAGGCGCAACAGGTTCACTCTTAGTTTTTATTGTTGTACCATCAAAATCATCAGCCATATCAGCCAATTTCTTAATAGATTTTTCTTTATTTATTGCATTAGAAATCTTTTGGTCTTTTGCAACATCCGATTTTGCATCAAGTTTTGGAGAATATCCACCACCAGTTTTTGGAGCACCAGCCAAAGATTTAGCATTAGGTCCTTGAATTGAAAAATCTGCCTTTTTATTTTCTTCTTTCGCAGGTTTATATCCTTTTAAAGCAGTTTTTAAAGGTATAGTAACTAAACCTAATGGCTCAACAATTGAATCAATAATGACATTATCACCTTCAATTCTATTTATATATCCTTTTACTTTACCTGTATCAATAAATTTCCCTATTAAACCAATAAACATTTCTTTTTTAGCACTATATTCTGGTTCAGAAAACCAATTTTTAATAGTTTTCATATTTCTATTAATTTCTACTGGTGTGTCATTTGGACCATTTTCGAACATTTTTTCAAAACTAAGAATGTTTTTCATATTTTTATTTTCATTTTTTTCATTTTTCATGGTAACCTTTGTAGGAGCATCAGGAATATCTATTGAATACATTTGATCATATGTTGCAATTTTTCTCTTACCAGACTGATCGGCACTAATTGGGTCGTGAATCCATAATACTTTTGCACAATTTTTTTCAGAATCACTTGTTCTATCAGTAGTTCCGCCTTGTCTTTTTATTTCTGCATTTATCCTCTTCAGTTGATTTAAAGAAGAATTTCTTAACATTGCCATATTCGAGACACTATTTTTGGGTATATATTAATTATATAAAATGAAAAAGACACCTATTCAGTGTCTTTATCAATAATTCTTTTAAACTTTTTTTCTCGTTGTCGTTGTTCCCACCAACCCAACCACATTTCTATGTGGTTGTTGAATCTACCAGGCAAATTCGGGTCTTGTGATTTTTCTTTAATATAAGCATCATCTTTAATAATATGTGCCAATAATAAAATATGTGTCCAGTCTTGTTTTTCAGATTTTAAATCATTTATAATCCAAGGTACAATTCTTTCACCAAATGACAATAAATATTTAAAATCTTCATGTTCTATGGTATAATTAAGATTTGACATGAAACAAGTATCATCATAGATTTTTTGTATTTTCTCATTATATTCTTCAACGCTTATACCTAATATTCTTTCCAATTTCTTTTTTCTCTTTTCTTGTTTATTTGAAATCCATGTAAAATAATGTTCCAGAAGGCAGTGACATAGGTTGTACAGAAACTAAACCAGGTTCATAACAATCTTTCTTTTCAACTATAATATCTTCATATTCATCTTTTGAAACAATGTCTTTAAACTCGCTATCACTTAGAATTCTTTTAAGTTTTAGAATTCTTTTTCTTCTTTAATTGCTACTGGCAATAGTGGTGGAAAATTTGTAGTTCCTGTATCTTGTGTAAGAAAGTTTTGACTTTGATTTTGCATCATTTGGTTTTGATGCATTTCACAATATTCTGAAAACCATTCTTTCTTATCTTCACTTATATTACCCAATATCGCACTCCATTTGTTCTGGATTTGCTTCTTTTGGTTCTCGTCCATAAATGCGTTTTAATTTTTTACTTCGTAAAAATCTCTTTTCTTTACGAGTTTTTATAATCCTTTCAGAATAAATGATTGTTGTTCCAGAAAATTTATTGTTGAAGCAGTAGTAGTATGATTGAAAAGGATTATAATATGGTCCCATATTATTTGTCGGTAGAACCTATGCCACCAGTTCTTTTTTGGGCTTCAGTAACATTATCAGCAACCAAATAATTTAAGAAAATGCCTTGTGCAATTCTTTCATTTTCTTTTATTTCTTGTGGTTCTGAACTTTCGTTCCTAAGACAAATACCAATATTACCATCGTTATCAGGATTATTATGATAATCCGAATCAATGATACCAGTACCATTAGCGAGAACTAAACCTTTTTTAATACCAATAGAACTACGAACATATATTTTAAGAAGTTCATCTTTCAACATATATGATTTAACATCAGACCAAAAAACATGTTTTTGACCTGGTTCAATTATTTTATTTTCTTTGGAATAAAAGTCATAACCTGCAGCGGTTTGACTTCCTCTTGTAGGAAGAGTTGTTGTTGTAGAATGTTTTTTGTGTTTTTCTTCTACTTCTTCAAAGCCACGAGTTTTTACTGGTGGTGGAAAATTAAGTATTTCTTGTGTTATTTCTTCTCTTTGTTCTTGTGTTAAGTGTCTTTCACTTTTTTCGTTCATTTAAAGAGGATTATTTTTTGAAATCTGCAGGCAATCCATTGAGTGCCAAATTCAGATTTGTATATTCGAATTTGTGAGTGAGTTCTTTATCAAACCATGTAGGTGGTATGAATTTATCACAATCATCTTCAGTTTCAAATTCAACTTCAATTGTCCAAAGTCCACGCAATTCGTTTTTGTAGAAATCAAGGTGAATTGCTTTTAGAACCTGTCCAGTGTTATTTGGTAAATCATATCTCCATTTATGAATAGTTAATCTTTCGCACAATTTCCACATTTTTGTAAACTGTTCTTTTAACAACTGAATTTCAAATTCATCTCTAATTTTTGAACCTTTACCTTTAATTGTCTGATAGTAAGCTTCACCAAGTGGTGTTTCATTTTCAGACCTATATATAATATGTCTTAACCTATAAATTAAGTCTTTTTCAGATGTTATGTAACCCTGTGTTATATCCTCAAATATCATTTTTTTGAGGTCAAACGGTACATTTTTGAAGTCAATTAAAAATTTTCTTTCAATTTCTTTATTTTTCATATTCTTAATTTTGTATGTAAAGATAATAAAAAATTAAGAAGGTCTTACACCATAAGGTACACCAAGTATAATAAAGTTACTTGAACTTGAATTACTTACAAAACCGTTTCTTATTTTCATAACTTGTTTTATTTTCTTATATTATTATTAGTCTGGATTGTTTAATAATCTTTCAATCTTTGCTTCTTTCATAATATATTGATAATCTATTATCCTTATATATGTATTAGATTGTACATCACAAAAATAATATCCTGATTTTAAAACTTGATTAAAACTACCACTCAACAAACTAAGTTTTACAACATCTTCTTTTATTTTAACTATACAAAATGGAAAATATCTGGATAGTTCTGATGATATTTCTATGGTTCCATTACCTGTACTCATTTCTTGTCTCATTTTTGAAATTTCTTCATAATCAATTATTCCAAAATTCTTGAATATCATACAAGCCAATTCTCTAGCATTTTCTTCATCTATTTCAGCAAAATTTATTTCACTTTCTTGTGAAAATAAATTTTTTTCAGGTACTATTTTCCATTTTATATAATCTAACATTTGAAATGGATATGTTTTAAACAATTCATACATCTCATTAGAATCTCTTACCTCATAACAAATGTTTTTTATTGCAATTTTCATTTTTTGAAAGATTGTAATATCATTCCATATAGGTTCATAATATTGTTTAAGTGTCATTCTTCTTTCACAAAAATGATCTAACATACTCAATGCTCGTGTATCATCTTTTGATTTTAATTCTTCCAAATGAGGTAAAGGATCAAATTCTCTATTATGTTTAACCACTTCTAATTTCATAGAGTCTGTCAATTCATTCCAAAAATTAACATATTTAAATTTTGGATTACTACACACTCTTATTTTTTGTAATTCTGATAATTTATGAAAAAATTCCTCTGGAAAGAAATCGTGTCTATTTAATAAAATATTTAATTCATCATCATTTGGATTTGGAACATACTTTCTCCAATCGAAATTCAAAACATATTGTATTACATTTAATTTCTCAACACTTCCTAATTTTCCCCATAATTCTTCATATTTAAAATTAGGACTCATTATAATGTTGAACTTGTGTTCATAATCCAACCTATCCCATATCTTAATATAATCGAATAAAGGGTTTCTTATCAATTTGTCTTGAACAGGCTCTGGTAAATAGAAAAAATCATCAATGTCTTTGATATAAGAATTATATTCATTTTCATTCTGTTTATTATATTGTTCTTCGTTCATTTAAAATTATTTATTTTTAAAAAAGCCTCTTACCTTTCGGTCAAGAGACTTTTTCTTAAAAAATTCCAATTAATTATTCTTCAGTTGGAACAAATCCTTTAACTGGAGCATCTGGTTCCATAGCACCTGCCCAAATTCTGAAATCGTTATTTAATCTTTCCATTAAAATGTTATAAGCATTAAATAATTTATTTACATCTGCTATTTTCTTTAGAACATTGGCAAAGACATAAAATTCTTTACCCAATCCTTTTACAGTGTGTTTACCAAGAAAATGGTATAACATTACAGTATTTTTAATATCAATATTGATAATGAAACTTGGAACTTGTTTTGGTAAAGATTTATCAATTTCTTTCCACTCTTTCAAGTATTTTTCATTCAATTCGATAATGTTGAATACTTCATTACCATCATATGATAATTTTTGTTCAATTGCTGATGAAATAAACTTATATTCTTCTCTAGATAGAGAGATATTATATTTAAGTTCATTTAATATGCGACCAGCGTTCTTACTTAAAAATGAACCAATTGCAAAAATTTTGTTTTTTTCTGATTCTGTTAAATTCTTAACATCATCTTTTTCAATGTTATATTTCTTCATAAAGTCTTTAACACTATCAAAAGATTTATTTAATTTTTCTTTATGTTCTGAATCAACATAAATATCTTCATATTCTTTAATGATATTTTCGGCTTCAAATAATTTAGCCATTTTACTTTCTTTCTCAACAATTTCTAACATCTCGTAACTTTCTTCGAGATTTATTTCTTTTCCTGATGAAAAATCATGATTTACCAAATTATCAAGTGGATCAATTACATCCATTCCTTGTGTTTCTTCTTCTTGAATTGCAAATTCTTGCATATTTTTCAATTCGTCTGACATATTCTAATTTATATTATTTTTTAATATATATTGTCCTGTACGGGTCCAAATATATTATTCTTGGTCTTTTTTCTGATCTTCGTACAATCTTTCAACTTCAATTGCTCTCTGAACCTTGTCATATGTATATTTTTCAATTATACCTTCAGTAGCAGAAAAGTTTGCTTTACCGATTTTGAATGTACCTTTATCAAGGTCATATTCTATTAAATCAATACATTGGTCGAATAATATTTTATTAATATCTTCGTCTTCTGTACTGAATGCATCAAAATATTCTTCATTTACTTGTACAAGAATATCTTTATTCAAGATAACTGAGTACTGATCTGGAATTTTTGTTAATTTTACTAACTGTTTTTGTTTACAGTTTGATTGATAATAAAATTTCAAATCGATGGGAATGTTAAAGCCATTTAATCTTTCAACAAAAAATTCAACGATGTCTTTTTCTAATTCTTTAAAATTTTCTTTTGCCATAATTTCTATATTTAATTTTTAATTATATGTTGATTCTTGTATTTAAGTTTGATAAATTATAAAAATATTATTAAAGCACCTATACCAAGTAACAATATTGTAAATAAAGATAAAGCAATATTTCTTGCTAACTTTACGGTTTTTAATAACTTAAATTCAACAACAACTAAGATATTAGTTGGACCGATTTGGTCAGCTCTTGACAAACCAACCAATTCGAATAAACCATATTTTTGGAATTGTAAATTTAATTCTCTTATAAATTTTCTGGTTTCATTATCTAAATAACGATATCCATATTTATGTATGTTTTCTTCTGTTTCAGGAGGTAGATTTAATACAGTATAAAATCTGTATACACGGTCATAATTCATATCTTTTATTTGATATGTAGTTTGATATGAATTCTGAATAAAATGATTACGGATATCTTTTGTGTGTTCTTTTATTGTCTTAATGTAAAACGACAATAATTTCCATTTTTTAAACATTTGTATATAAGATGTTTTTTCTTATATATTCAAAACAGTTGGGTTTGTTTTAAAATTATCTACTATAACTTGAATGAAAAAGACCAGAATCTTCACCATCATCCACATCTTTGGCTTTCATTCTTTCTGTTTTTTCTTCTTCACCAAAAGTAGCCATTTTTCCAATGTTAGTATCAATATTTTTAACATATTCTAACAATTTATCTTCAAACGATTTCTTTTCTTTACCTTCAACTTCAGGTTTTGCAACAGTAGCATTTTGCATTGATGTTGGACCACTTTGTCTTTGATTGACAATTGATTGTGCCACACCATCAAATATACTTCTGATAAAACTACCATCATCCATTATTTCTGATAATGCTTCTGATTTATCTTCTATTGTATCTAATACAGATTGTAATTTTGATTCATCTATAAGTGTCATTATTTGTAATCCTGCACTTAATCTTGCTAAACTATCTATCTTAGATTCATTTAATTTGTCCATTTGATTTGTCAATTGACCAATTAATGATGATATATTACCTATATTACTTAATTCATCCCAATCAACTTCTGCAAGAGCATTAAGAGCGTCTATTAGTGACCACATAGGATCTATTTCATTTTGTTTAGGTAAAACTTCCATTATAGTCTTTATTGACTTTGAAATCTTTCCAGTTATACCACCATCTTCTCCTTGGAATACATTTGCATATTTTTTTAAAATAATTGCCATATAAGAAGCGAATATATACATCATTTTACCAATTGTTGGTAATTTATAGAAATTTTCTTCATCAACATTTTCAGACATTTTTGAGAATGATTCTATTGCGCCAGAAACAGCATCAGACCATTCAGAACTTGGAACTTTATTAACATCAAATTTTCCACCAAATTTATTGAAATAATTTCCAATAGCAACAAGACCTACAGAAAGACCTAACATAATGGCTATTGCACCATCATCTTCGTATAAATCGTCTGCATCTAAATCAACACCAGCATCATCTAGTGCTTTTATTGCTTCAGCAAATGCTTTGATAGAACCACCAACTCCTTTTGCCCAATCTTCTGAAGGAATTTTATCCATATTAAATTTAATACCATATTTATTAAAATAATTTCCAACAGCTACTATACCAACGGATAAACCAAGCATAATAGCAACTGCTCCGTCATCATCATATAAATCACTTGCATCTATATCTACATCAGCATCACTAAGAGCCGACATAGCTTCAGCAAATGCTTTGATAGAACCACCAACTCCTTTTGCCCATTTTTCTGAAGGATAATTACCTTCAAATACATCTGGCGCGGTTGAGAATATTTTACCAGCCACTATTAAACCTTCTGCTGTACTTTTTATAAAAGCTGGTAAATCTATTTTACTACCACCAAACAATCCAAATGAGAAGAAACTCATCATGTCTTCTAACATTTGTAATTTTGTTATTTCTATTAAAACTTCTGAAAATGCTCTAATTGAAGTACCTACTCCTTTTGCCCAAGCCTCTGTTGGATAATTTCCACCAAAAACATTTGGAGCAGAATTGAATATTTTACCAGCTGATAACAAAGCTGTTGATACAGTTACAATAAAACTTGGTAAATCTATTTGTGTACCACCACCGAAAAAGAAACTAAACATATCAGACAACATTTGCATTGCTGTCAATTGTATTAAAACCCCAGAAAATGCTTTTATTGATTCTCCAACACCACCAGCCCATTCTGAACTTGGATAATTTCCCCATTTTCCTTTTGATAATATTACATCTGCTTTAACTAATGAATCTGCAATCATAAGAACAGCATCAACACCTGCAGCTAATGCTAATAGTCCTAATCCAAACGAACCAAGTATGAATGCACCTAATGTTACAATAGGAACACCAAATACTAACATTGATAAACCTACACTAGCAGACCATTCAAACGGTGGGAAATTTTTATATGTACCCATTGATAATATCCAAGATGTTGACGCTATTGCCAATGCTATTAGAGGAATACCAAGTAATCCAGCGGCTAATGCAACAAATCCAACACCTGTTGCTACCATAACACCAATAACAGCAACTGGTATAGTAAATAATATAATTGATAAACCAACACCTAATGCCCATTCAGCACTTGGGTAAGGTCCATCAAATTTTCCAATAGAAAATATCCAAGAAGCAGCAACAATTGCCAATGAGATTAATGTAACTGCAAGAACACCTATTGCTAAATCTTTTATTGAACTTGGATTTAATAATCCAGCCTTCTTCAATAACCATAAGGTAGGTATCATAGCAAGAGTTGCTATGCCAATTCCTATACCAGCCTTAATTACTGCAAATAAAGGTATATCAGATGTTAATTGTAATATCCAAGAAGCGACAACAATACCAGCGGCAATTGCAGGTATAGCCAAAGCAACAAAGAATATATCAGTGGTTTTTGCATTTTTAAGACCTTTCATCATAAAACCAAAAGCAACTGCCATTGGTACTAATGCAATTGATACTAAAAATGCACTTAATATTTGTTTAAATCCTACTTCAGGCATTTGTTGTAATATCACACCAGATAAAACAACACCAAGAGCAACAGCTGGTAATACTAAAGGTACAAGAGGTGCCATAAGAAGTTGTTTCATAGTTAAATGCCCTACAGCCTTTAATATAAAATATGTAGCAATACCCATCGATAAACCTATAAATGCAATTGTTATGAGTTCGCCTAATCCTAATATTGGTATTCTTTTTAAAATTAAACCAGCAACTAATACAGCAGCAGACATTATAACAAGTGCAACAGCACCCATAACTATTTGTTTCATAGTAATTATATTACCTTTATCATCTCGTAGTGCAGCTATTTTTGAAAAAGCAAATGCCACAAACATAATACCCATACCCAAAGCAACAACAGAAAAGAAATCAACATGTCCTATAATTTTGAATGCTAAACCAATGGCTAAAACACCACCAGCAATAAGAATAACGGTTTTAACACCATCTATAATTTTTTGTTTATTTTTTCTATCATTTGTTTCTCCGAACATTCCAGTTTCTTTGGCTTTCTTGCTATCTTGTACTACTTTTAATATTTTTTCTGTGTTTTTGTTAATTTCAACGGTATTGGCTTTAACTTCTTCAATATTTTTGGCAATAGATGCAATAGCTTCGCCATCAATATTTTCCAATAGCTTATTTACAACTTCTGTTGGACCTATTTTTTGTTGTTCTTTTAATAGGTCAACCAAAGATTCTAACGCACTTGTAAAATTGGTTAATTTATCTATGAATTCGGATTCTTTTGCCATTATTTAGGTTTATTTGTATCTATTAATTGTTTTTGTCTTTTTCCTGAATCTGCTATTAACTTATCAAATTTTGTTAATTCTTCTTTAAACTTATTTAAACTATCGTTCATTGATTTAACCTTATTATTAAGGTCTTTTTGCATTTGTGGATCTCTTGTTTCTTTTGCTTGTGAATTAAATAGTTCTATTTTTTTATTAATTTCTTCTATTCTGTTATTTACAACAACTTTCTGTTGTTCATAACCTTCTATTTCCTTTTTCACATCATTTATTATGGCATCATTTGGTTTTTCTTCCATTGCCATCTTATCAACAACACTATCATCAGTATCATCAGTATTATCTGCAATAGCTTCTTTTTCCTTTGTAAATAGATCTTCCTCATTAAGTTGTCTAATAAATTCGTTATATTTTTTCATATTTTAATATCTATTTTTTAATCCTAATCCAATATCATTATTATTCTTCACAAGTTTTTTTATATTTCATACATTATATATAAAATATAAACTACTTGAAATTAATGAATTTTATTTTAGCAACTTTTTGAAAATAATTTCGTAAAAACATATAAAATATTTTTTATTTTAGATATTTTACCGTATCTTTGTATTATAAAATTATGACAGGAATGACTTGCAACAGAGAAGAAATAAAAAAACTTGAAGTTAATATCAACAAGTTAAGAAACATTGCCAATGAAATAAAGAATGCTAGTGATTCTGAACTAAATAGCAAAGTTAATGAACTTGAAGAATTTACTTATGGACTTGCTTGGACAAGAATCTTTGAAGATAAATGGATTTCAGAATCAGATATTCTTTTCTGGATGTTAGAATTTTATGCTAAAAATAAAGACACTGAAAAATGTAAATATATAGCTTGGATGTTAAATACTTACTACAAAGGTTACATTTCAGAACAGTTAAAAAAACTAATTAATGAAGAAAAATATGAAACTTGCTCTTTAATAAAAGAATTCATAAAATAAAAAAGCCACTTTTCAGTGGCTTTTTTTATGTTAATTTATCTAATTTTGCAATTATATTCTCTATAATATTAGGGTCTGATAATAAATTTGACCTATCATCATCATCCTTTCGTTTTGTAATTCCCCATATATCACCCACTGCATCAGTTCTAATATTGTAAGCACAACTAACAACAAAAGCAAATTGATACTTTGATTTATTTGTGTTATCTACAACATCTTTTACTTCTATATACTTATTAATTTTTGGATTTCCTTTTGTATCACTGCCTATTTCAGATATATATGAAATGTTGTTTTTATTCCAATTTGTATCATCTGATACAAATATTATTTGATAAGGATGAACATCGTTTTGTCCGCCTTTATTAATATCTGTTGCTCTAAAATATGTAGTGAACATTGAATCTTTACTAAGTTTTGGATCTTGCTTATTACCTCTAAACGCATAATAAATAGATTTTAGTTCTTCATCTTCGGCTGGTAAAGTTGTTGTAATTTTATCAACACCTTTTGATGTATAATGATATTTGCTTATAATTTTTTTCACTTTATCTTTTGAATCTTTATCTTTCACTTCATTCATAATTTTACCAAAATCCAAAAATCCAACAAATTTATAAATTTTATATCTACCATAACTAAATTTTTGAAATAATATGCCTATACTCCTTCCTGTTTTTGTTGTCACTGCCCATAAGCCATAATCTTTATCTTCTGTTGTGCCAACCTTAATCATTCCATATTGTATCAAAGATTTTGGTAATGTTTGTGTATTACCTCTTTGTCCAGGTATTATACCAACTTTTGAATTTGCAATTAATTGGTCGTCAGGTCTATATTGGTCGAATTCTTCTCTAAATTTTTTGTCACTATTAATTAATGCTATTGGGTCTAATTGTTTTGGAAAATTACCATTTTCATCAGAAAAGAAAGGTGTATATTGTGATGTTACTGATTTTATAATTTTTTCCCATTTGTTTTTTAATTTCATCATATCTGGACCAGTTGTTGTCCAATTTACTCTTGAATAAACATCGGATCTTTTATCCTTATATTTTTCATCATTATACATCCATTCAGCTTTCAATGCTATTTCTTTTAATGCTTCTTTATTAACTAATTTTGTAGATAATTTTCTCAATTCTACATCATCAATAAACTTCTTAGCAATACCATCAGCATTCATTTCGCTAAAATTTAAAGAACCATATGATTTATTCAATTCTTTATCATTTTCAGTTAATTTAGCATCATCGAGTATATCTTTTATAGATTGTTTTTTATTTCTTTTTGATTTTATTTTATTTGAAAAATAAACTTTTACTTTTTTACTAGTGTTTGTTACTATATTTTCTTCAAAAATGATATTATCATATAATAAATTTATTTCATTCATACAACTTTCATATATAAATTTGCCATATCCAGTATTTATATTTTCTACGGTCATTAATTTAGATGTTTTGTCTTTAAAAATATTCCAAGCAGAATTCATTTCTTTTTCTTCTGGATTATTAAGACAACTTCTTAATATTTTTTTAATTTTTTCTAATTGATTCGGATCTATTTTTTTATTTTCTAAATCTTTTATAATTTTATTTCCTTGTGCCTCCATTTCATCTTTAGATAATATATGTTCTGGTAAAGAACTCAGTTTATGTGCAGGTAAAGATTTAGGTTCTTTATGAGCATCCAACGCATTTTGTTGTTGAACATTTGTAGAACCACTAAAGCTTGTTGAACTATCGCTTGTTGAACTATCGCTTGTTGAACTATCGCTTGTTGAACTATCGCTTGAACTACTATCAGTTGTATCAGTTTCACTAATTTCTTCTTTTTCTTCTGTGATTAATATGTAATATTCTTCTTTATATTCAGGTTTATTTTTATCTTTTATAATAAATTTTACTTTTTTATTTAGTTCCACAGAAAGTCTATCAGCAGATGGCATCATTTCAGTTACAGAATCATACGCAGCAAGTACATAAAATTCCCAATCATTTAAATTTAAGCCCCTTTTTACTTCAAAGTAAAATGTCTTTTTTCCATATTCATTTACTTCTTGAATATTTTCGTCTGAAATCATATTAAAATAATTAGGATCGGAATCTATTTTTTTTATTTCTGATTTAAGAATTAAAAAGACATCAACCATCAAATCTGGTTTTTCTATATCTTTTTTTGTTATTTTTCTTTGAGCCATTGCTCTCAAAATTCCTTTTAAATATTCATTTTCAAGTTTTTGTTTTAAAGATTTTAAAACTTGTGTTTCTTTAATAGATTTACCCCAACTAAACAATTTATTAACTGCACGACCAATTAATGATTGGCTCCAGCCAGTTCTATTACTAAAATCCATACCACCACCTTCAGCTTCGGTGATAAGTTTTATATTTAGAAATTCTTTTTTACCTAAAAGATTTTTCATTAAAATCTACTTTTATTTTTTAAATTTAAAATTCAATCCTGCATAACTATGTTTCTCATGTCCAATTGCGAAATAATTTTCTTCAAAACATAATTTCATAATATCATTGACTTCAGAATCAAAAATAACAGAACCATTCATTTTAAGAACAAAAGGTCTATTTTCCTTTAACATAGAAACATAAATGTCTTTTCTTGTTGGTTGAGGTTTTGATTCAACTGCAATTTTTTTTTCAACAACAACCTCTTTAGGTTTTGGTGTTGGCTTTTTAACTTTTTTCAAAGGTTTTGAAGGTTTATCTTTTATTAGTTCGCCTTCCCCTTTATATTTGTACTGTTCTGTTAAATTTTCAACTTTGTCTTTTTGTTTTTTAGCCATAATTGATAATTATTTTTTGGTATATATTAAATATATTATACCTCAAATTATATATTAAAAATTACAAATGGATTTTTATATATAAGTATATGGAAAAACATATTTTTATAGAAAAATCAAAAGAAATTCATAAAGATAAATATGATTATTCCTTAATTTCTAAAAAATTTAAATCCATTAATTTTACACAACAAAAAAAATTTAAAGAATGTAAAGATAAAAAAGTATTACCATTTGATTTTTATTTAAATGACTTAAATATTTGTATCGAATTTGATGGTAAACACCATTTCTGCAAATATGAATATTGGGGTGGTAATAGTAAATTAGAGTATACTCAAAAACACGATCAAATAAAAAATATATACTGTAAGGAAAATAAAATTAAACTTATTAGAATTAAGTATAACGAAAACATAAATAATAAATTAGATGAAAATATTAAAATTTAACCAATATAATTTTTTAAATGAATCATATTCGGACTTTAATCAATTTGCTCAACAAGGTATAACTCCATCTAGTTTAGGTTTTCCTGGATATGGATTTGCTGTAGACAATTCTCTTTCTGTATATGGACAGAAGGATAGTCCGTATTGTGATCAATACTATCGTACTCCCATGATGATTAATTCTTTATTAGGTGTAGTAAAACAAGTTTATAAAGATATTACAAACAATTATGGTGCAGTAAAATATGATCAATTTTTAGAAGATGTTGATGAATTTACAGACCTTAAAGTATTAAGAATCAATGTTAATGCAAATATGAACATTGATATTTACATATCATTTTTCTTTGGTGAAGATGAATTTTTTGGTGTATTTAAAAATTTTAATTGGATTAATAGAGAACAATTAAAATCTGATTTATTTACAGATCCAAGATTTAGTTATATAGATAAAGAATATAGATTAAAAATTGATAATTATTTGAGAAAGATTTTAGAAAAATGGTTTAGACCTGCAAAAGGTTGGTATTTGTGTTTAGGCGAAAAGGTTCCTTGTAGGGGCAAGATGGGTAACAAAGTATATATTCTAAAGAATTCAAAAATAGAAGTAAAAACATCGAATAGTGATAAAGATGGTAGTAATTATATTCAATTTATTTATAAAGGTGAACCTTATATCATAGACAAAAATAATTATTATTACTTCAATTACTGGTTTGAAAAAACAGATGAACCACAAAAATAAAAACCTCTCAATTTGAGAGGTTTTCTTATATATTTCTTAAATCTTCATCTACCATTTGATTTAAATATTCTTCATCAATAGTTCCATAAACACCATAATCATCGTTAATTGTAACTTTTGAAAATTTATCCATTTCATTTAAAATGCACCAAATACTATCACAAGAAGATTCATTCCAATCTATATCACCGTGCCAAGAATAAGCATTCTCAAGATTTGAAACCATATCTGTCCAATCACAAACATCATGTGCCTTAAATCTAAAAACTTCTTGATAACGCTTTTTACCATTAATAAGATATTCTTTTGATTTTCTTTCAAATTCACCTACTTCATTCTTTATTGCCTTTTTACACATTTTATAATATTCATTTTCATCAGCTGCTCTTTGTGCGCTTAACAATGACCTATTTAAAGCTGTATAAATTTCTTTGGTATCACCTTTTTTATTTTCATCTATTAATATATCAATATCATAATTATAATCATTATAAACAAAATAATACTCGCCTTTTCCATTTGTATTTTCGATCCACTTAAACATTTCTCTTGTTGGTTTTATCTTGGTAAACCAATGTTTTTTATCAGTTCTATAATAATAATAATTTAAACCATCAACTATATTTTCTATTATTTTATCAATTACTTTTTCTTTATTTTCTTTTGTTAAATCATCCCAAACTTGGTCTGAGCTTTCCATATCATACCAACCATAATCCCAATTTCCAAAAGGATCATCACCAAATAATATATCTATAATAACATCTGATGCAAATCTTTTTATATCATCTGAATCTGCATCCAAATATAATTCGCCATTTTCAAAAACCAATTCACTAAATTTTTTAGTAAGGTCTTCATCATTAAAAAATCCATTATCATATAATTTTAATACTACCAAATCAGATGACCTATCAGGTGTTATATTTGAAATTTTTATAAGGTCTTTCATTTCGTCCTTTTCAAATATACCAGTATCACACAGATCCATTATAATTTCAAGTCTTACATTAGATGATTTTAATAATATATTTTTAACTTCATCTTTTTCTAAATAACCTTTTTTAATAAGACCTCTACACATTTTGTGGTCATGTTCTATTGAATCATAAATCAAATTCGGATTATATTTGAACGCTTTATCAAAAGTTTCTCTATCAAAATCACTTAAATTAAAATCTTCTTTCTTATTCCACTCATAACCAAAATATTTTGGTTTTAATGTTGGGTCAACTAATAATCTATATATGTAAGGATGATATTTATCGATAGGTTTTGTATTATTTCTTCCTTTCATTTGATAAATACAACCATCTTTTGAATCATATGCTACTGTGATATGTGGAGACTTATTCTTATCTCTCAACGAGAAGAGAGTATCACCATCGTTTGTGTTACCACAATGACCCATTGCTTTTGCTTCATCTTCTGAATATGTTGTTTGTAAATCTATCCAATAATAACCATCATCAAATTCAATAAAAACTTTACCAGTTTCATCTTCTATTTTACCAGTTGCTGTTAATGATTTATGCCATTCGTTTGATTTCTTATATGCTGATTCTAAATCTAATTCTGATAAATTTACTTTTTCAGTTCTTATTGGAGATTTAAACCAGTCTAATATATAATTTATTTCTTCATTAATACCATTACTATAACCTTCTATCATGCCATGAAAATTTTTCCAAAAAGAACTTATAATTTCTGTAATTTTATCTTTATCTCCTTTTCTTATTAATTCATTTATCAAATCCTTATCTGTTTTAAAATATTCAGATATTTTTTTTACTATTTCATTTTTCAATTGATTTGCAACCCATACAGCGTATTGTAATCCTTCTGTTGATTTTCTATCATTCGTACATTTATCTATTGCCCAATTATAAATCTCAGGTATATTGGCAAATTTTTTAATCTTTTCAATAACCTTTTCTATCTTCTTTTCTCTAGCATTTTCTAGAATTAAAACATATGAATTATAACCATGTAACATAAAATAATTATATACTTTTTATTAAATTGCTTAATTTTATATCTGTTAATTTATACTTTGATAAAAAATCATCATCATATATTTGATTACCACTTTGCTTATAAAATGTTTTTAATATTTCTATTATTTTATCAAATGAATAATCATTCCAGAAAGATATAAAATTATCATCATTTGAAAATGAATATATTTCTTTATCATCAAAAATGGTGTCCCACACCATATTACTATCAATACTCGGTTCATATCCTTGAAAACTAGACATATAATTAAAATCTTTTATAAGTTTCTTATAAATTTTTTTACCAAGACCAATATTTTTCATAAAAATTGGCAAACCATTTAATATATCTATTTTATTTAAATTTTTATCTATTGATATTTCTAAAAACATTTCTCTATATCCACCATCGAATGTTTTTTCCATTATTTCATCATTTTCATACAAACCAAACAAAACTTCCTTTAATGTATTTAATAATGCACTAGTATTAGCATCATAATGTATTTCTATAGCATCATCTATAATTTGATAACGAATATCATCATAATATATGTTTTTAGCACTATTTTTTATTTTTTGTATTAATAATGTTATTTCTTTTATAATTATTTTAAAATCTTCTGTTTGCTTTAATTTATTAATTTCTTCTTTCTTTTCTTTGCTCATAGAAAGTTCATATAACTTTTGATTAAGTTTTAGTTGATTAAGATATAGTGTATAATTTTTCATATTGATTATATATTTATTGCCATAAATTGTTTTAATTTAATAAATTTCGTCAATATATTTTTTAAATTGTAATTGTGTTTCTTTACTTAGTTCATGGTAAGGTTTAAGAACTACTTTACCTTTGTATTCTTTTTCTGCATCTTTTATTTCGAAAAAACTAATAAAATGTCTGATGTCTTCATCTGATAATTCATCCCACATTATTTCATATCTTCCTTCTTCTATTTCTTTGTCTGAATAATTATCAAAATCAAAATTAATACCTGTTTGATCACTTAAATCTGAGAAATATTCCTTATCTTTTCTTGGGTCATATTCAAATAAACTTTTAACTTTCTGTTTTTTATTTTTTACTAATTTTTCCAAATCATCATTATTTCCCTTATAATAAGTTTTTAATAACTTATCTTCTGCAGGAGTTAATGATTTTATACCAGTATTTGAAATTTTATCCAATATATTATCCAGTACATTATTTTCATATGTTTTTAGAAATTTCATAATTATTATATTTTTTGTACTCTACCAATTGAGCCATGTGAGTAAAAATTGTCTTCAATTTCTGGTAGTAAATAATGTTTTCTTAAAGTAGAAGGTAAGTGTTGGATTTCTCCAGCAACTTTTCTTAATAACTCATTGAATTTTTTCTTTCTATCTTTTTCTTCTTTTATTTTACCTAATTTCATAAGTTCTTGTGTCATAAGTTTATTAGACTTGAAACCTCTTAAATCCTTTGATGTTATATCAAACTGATTTAAATATCTATTTATTTGAGTTGATTTTATACTGATTCCATCTGAAGTTGAGAAAACATCGTTTGTTTTTCTTGCTAATAATTCTTTTAATATTGAAGCCACCTTTGGGTGTGTAAATGACCTACTATGGTCAACACCAGATTTGCCAATATATTTCAATGTTATGGTATCACCATTAACCTTTATGTGTTTTCTTGTTAGATTTGAAATACCATAATGTCCATTACTTGAGGATTCATCATTGCCAACTCTTTCACTAGTTATTTCAATTATTTTTGCAGCACAAGCTATAATTCTTGTTTTTTCATCATCAGAAGTTAAATCGTGGTCTATTCTTGATTTAAGCTTTCGTATATTTTTTGATAATGTTTTAATACGACTTCTTTTCTTATCCCATCTTTTTTCTATTTCCTTTTCACTATAAATTCTTATAGGCGGATTTTCTTTCTTTTTTTCAAATAATGATTTCACAATTTTTGAATCAGGTTTATTACTTAATATTTTAAATTTCATAAAACTTCTTATCTTATCAGGATGTATATCATTATCATAATAATATGAATAAGCATCTCTCCAATCTATATCTTTTGAAAATTCATTTCTATTTATATAAATTTTATCTAACATAAAATAAACAAAACTGTCACTAATTGCAACAGGATAAGGAACATTACTATTACCGATTGGCGAATAAAATTTTGTTATTTCCTCTGGAGTTTCAAATTCATATGCTTCATAACCAACAAAAACATATTTATTTTTATCAATTTTTAATAATACTGAACTATCATCATCTTCACGACTACCAGACATTATATCTTTAATTTCAGGTATATACACATCTTTTTTATAAATAAAAGTTCTTCCATGGTCATCTTTATTTACAACAAATGGTCTATCACCGTTGGATTGTGTTTGATAAAACTTCTCGTATGTCTGTAAAAACTTCATAATATTCTTATATATTAAATTTCATTTCTTTTTATCTTTCTCCAATTTTTCTTCTGCTTTTAATTGTCTTTTCCAGACTAATTTCTTATCACGCAACTTGATTATATCCAATTCTTTCTCAGCCATTTCTATTTCAATTCTTTTGATAACGGCTCTAGCATGTTTAATATTTGTTGGATCATCAGAAAGATTTATCTTTTGAAGGTCTTTTCTTTTATCTTCAATTTTATCAATATATTCTCTATACTTATCGTCAATAGCTTCTTTTTCTGGCTTTTTCTTTTTCTTTTCAAATAAATTAAATTTTTGTATCATACTTATTATTTAGATTTTCTTGGTATTTGGCTTGTCTCCAAGCCAATGGATTCTTTGAGTCCCAGGCAGTCATATCTGAGCCCCAACCTTTACCCCAACCTTTCTTCTTTAATTCTTGCTTTTCAGCATATGAAAGTAAATGTATAGCATATTCTTGTTCCTTATTCGGAAATACGAAGCCACTAAAATTTTGCATAAATTCTTTAACCTCAACCAAATTACGATTATATGTTTCTTCATTTTTATTGATTTTTTCATAATCTTCTACAAACCAAGTACCATCATATATACTTTCGGTTTTATCTATATAACTATATTTCATTAATTCTTTCTGTAATTCGTCCATAAAGGTTTTTAATCTCTTAGGTGTTTTGGGGCAATTCCAGAATGATATTATATGAGTATTTAACCAAATTCTACCAGTAAATTTAGATTCAATTGAGCCTGTAGCGTTCTGATAAACACACAAGTGTGAATGAGTAACACCTTTAATATTAGAAACTATGCAATGTTTATCTTCTTCATCGGTTGAAAAAGAAATGCTATCTGGAGCACCGTATTGAAGTATAAATTTTTCATTTCTACCAATCTTTTCAGCCATTTCTGTTGTTATTTCTATATAATCAGGACTTTCATATAGTTTAAAATTAGTGACAATTGCTTTATTTTCTTGGTATTTTGCTTGTCTCCAAGCCAATGGATTCTTTGAGTCCCAAGCCGTTAAATCAGAGCCCCAACCTTTGCCCCAACCTTTCTTCTTTAATTCATCTTTCATTCTCCAATCTAAATGAGCTTTGCCCATTATTTCTGGGCTAACATCTTGAGAGCCTACATAATCTTCGAGTGGTATTAATGTTGGTATTTCATAATTATCATCACTACCATATCTTATTTCATCATTGTCCCAATACTTATCATCTTCTTTATTTGGTATGATTTCTATTCTCCAACCATCATTCCAATTAATTGGTTTATCTTTGCTTTGTTCTTTTTCACCATCTACATTAATATAACCATTTTCAATTATATCATCATGTGATTTTTTTATGTCATTTAATACTTGTTGCATTTTTTCTTTTGGTGAATATGTGTAGAATGACATAATTTTCTTATCTAACCATAAACGACCAGGATATTTTAAGCCAGTTCTATCATCAGTTGGTGATAAAGTGTAATGATAACTACTAGATTCTCCACCTATTATAAGTTTATCATCACTATAACCAAAAGCTCTAGCATCATAGTCGTTATAATGGCATAATAAAGCATCAGGTTCAGCTTTACTCCAATCCTTTACTATCTCTGCATCTTCTTTAATAAAATCTTTGAATCTAAAAATCATTTACATTAATAACAATTTTATAATATATATAAAAAACAAAAAATGAATAAACATATATATACATTTGATGTATTTTTTTATATGTCAAAAAACCGTATTTTTGTAAAATGAGTAAAATATTTCAAATATTTGGTTCTAAATCTTCACAAGACTATGATGTGATGATTTTTGTTGATAAAATTCCACAAACAGAGGAAGCAAAACAACTATGTGAAAAATGGAACAAAACTCTATATTTCACTTTCTTAGATACTGGAATGGATATCAAACCTTTAAACTGTAATCTTGCTCTTTTAAAGGATGGTATTGTAGTCGAAGTATTTAAAGGCACTTCTGATGAAGTAAATAACTCATTATTATTAACATATGACTTTCATGAACAATTTCATGAACAGCAGGTTAAGAGATTGGTTGAAAGGGATGTTGATATTAAAATTATGCGTAGTGCTAGATTTTCTTTAATGAACTTATCTAGAACTCAACACCGATTTGAAATTAAGAAGGCATTAAAATCAAATTTTGTTGAAAAAATTAAGGTTTTAGATACGATTGATTTGACAAAGATTGTTGATCTCGGTGAAAATTCTGGTCTTGAATGGATAGATTATTTAAAGTCTATGTCATTTCAATTTGGTCAGAGCATTGCTTTAATGGAAGGCGTTGAACTTTATACAAAAGAAGAAATTGCGGAAAGATTTCCTGGGTTAGCTTCTATGTTATATAGAACTAGTCAGGATTTATCTTCATTAGAAGAACATAAAAAAGAATTTGTCAGGAAATCAAAAGTTAGAATGAGAGACATGAAAACTTTTGATGAGTACAAAAAATAATATTAAAAATGAATAACACTCCAAAAATAATACCAACACATAACGGATTAGAAAGAATAAGAACATTTACTATTGAAGAAGTTTTTCAATGGATTGAAAATAATCCCAAAAGAATATACTGGGAAAAAGATGAATTTGTAATCAATACTAAAAGAGCAAAAGTATTTCACAAAAAAGGCTCTACCTGTGTAAATTGTGGTGTAACTGGTACATTTTTCGCATTAGAAAAAGATAAAGGTGGTGGCTTACACCTTGATTTATATGGTCATATAGATGGCGAAGAAGTTTTAATTACAATTGACCATATCATACCTAAATCAAGAGGTGGTGTAAACAGGATGATAAACTTTCAGACCATGTGTAAATTGTGTAATGAAATGAAAGCGGATTCAGAATAAATATTTAATTTTTTTTAGAAATATATTTGTATTAATTTTGTATATATAATTGTGCAATATGAATAAATATAATCTATCAGACTTTGGCTTAAATAAGCAGTCCCTAAAAAGGAAGTTGACAGAAATTGTTGACAATCATTTGAAAGAAAAACTTGAAAACCTCCTTAATATGAGGACGACTAATTATGAAATCAATGAAATTGAATTCATTGTAAATTCTTTTTATTCGCCAAATGTTATCAGAAAAACAAGTGATAAACCTCTTGGTGTCTTTTACAACGACTTCAACAAAGAAAAATTTAGTAAACTAAAGTCTTTGGTAGAAATAAAAAAGACTGGCTCAATTACACACTCACTAAACTCTGATGTAAAAAAACTCATAAAGATGTCAGGTTCTGAACTTGTGTCAGAAGATAAATACAAAACAGAAATTGAAAAAATTGCTGAAAAGTATGGTATTATGACAACTGGGATTTATAAAATCATGGATGAAATTGAAAGTCAGTGGCTAAATAACATAGAAGAATGACAACTATAACTATAATATTTTTAATAATAGGTATTATTTTAACCTGCGCTATCTTTGCTTATATAGGTTATACGATAGCTCTGCTCATCTATGATCCTAAGGCTCTGATGGAGAGTTCAAAAAAACTTTTAGAAGTTAATAATCAATTACAGGCTGCAAATCACGAATTTGCAGAAGTTAATAAGAAGATGGATGAAACGATTAAATCAAATACAAATTGGTATTTACAGAATATAAACGCTTTAGGTCAATATTTGAAAGATAAACATAATGATAATTATGTTTTTGATCAATTGAAAAATATGCAAGGTATTGAACCAAGAATAGATATTGTATATGATGTTGATATAATTTTAGATAAACTAAAAGTTGGTGGCTGGGACTCATTAACACCAGAAGAAATCTCATTCTTAAAAAGTCAGGGTAAATCTTAATTTTTTTATTAGACAAATAATGTTTATTTTTGTGTTATGAAAAATAATAAAAACATAAAAACTATTACTCTTGACGATTTCATGAAGGCTAACAGACATGGAGAATGGATGGCTTTGAGTGAAAATGAAAGAGGTTTTGTTTCTAAACACAAAATACATCGCTCTAAAAAGTCATACAACAGAAAATCAAAACATAAACAGAAAATCAAAACATAAACAAAAAATTAAAACATAAACAAAGGTATGAGTAAAGAACTACATAATATGAATCTTAAAAACTTTGTAGAATATAGAAGCAAAATATATAAAAAGTGGCAAGATTCTTACAATAAAGAAACAAACGATTATTCGTTACCAGAACCAAAAGAAATTGATACTTATGCTAACAAAATCGTTGATTATATTTTGGCTCACAAAGATTATATTGATTTTGAAATCATAATAGAATCTTTGACACACATTGGCTGTGCACCAAACATTTTATATGATGACAATGGTCATTTTGCAATAATAGATGAAGGATTTCAAACAGTTTGTTTAGATGATAAACCATCTGACATTGATACATCGTTCTTAATTCCAAAAGAAGACTGGAAACCTACATTGAGAGAAGCTTTAAATCATTATCTTCATTCTTTTAATACTGGGTTGTAATGAATTACGAATTTAACAAACAAGAACATATTAAGAAAATGACACCACATGTTAAAAAACTAGTGGTGTATCTTAATTCGATAGGTATATCATTCTCTGCAACTGATGGAGAACTTGAAAATGTTGTATTGACAAGAAATGATGGTAAAGTCATAAAAATTGCATATCACTGTTTTTATAGATTTTCTGGTATGTGTAAAATCAGAAAAGATATAGGCAAAAACCTAATGACATTGGTTGATGTAACAGATGATATGTTTATTAATCAGTATGAGATCCATAATTGAATATGGCTTTAATGGTAAAAATGATGAATAATATTTACAAAGAATCTGTTTGTCCGATTTGTGGTGATACCTATGCAAAGAGATCCGAATTCATTTTATCTTACCAATGTAGATAGGTGTGTTATGTGTGGTCAGACATTTATATATGTTGATATACCTAATAATAAATTATCATATATAACTGATGAAGTTTTGACGGATTATTGGAAAGAACAAAGAATTAAAAAATTAAATAGAATAAATGGCAACTAAATTTACAAAAGAAGAACTAATCAAATTGCCAAAATATGTAACATTTGGTGTAAGCGGATGTCATATGAGATTACACAATCCAGAGTGGAATCAATTTCCAGGTTGGAGAGAAGATATAGCCGAATATTGGAGAGATGCTGGGTTATGGGGTGTAGATATTCGTATAGAAGAAGATAAAATTTTCTCTGTTCATAAAGATATGGATTGGTTAGATAATGTAGAATTAATACCTTCTACATATGAAGAATGGTTTAAATCCAATCAAGGTTATATATCAAAATCTACGAAAGCTGTAGATTTTAGTAATATACCAGAATATGATGAAGATAATGACGAAATTCCTTACTAAAAACTTATATAAAAAAGAAACTGGTTTAGATGCCACTATGAATCATAATGGTCTAAATATACCTACACCAGAATATATTGAATGGCTTGAAAAAACTGTTGAATTAACACACAAACCTCAGATAATAAATCTGATGAATATAAAGAACAGATAATCAAAAATCCAGAAACATATATCGGATTACCATTAATTTAAAATATTTTTTTATCCAAAAATATTTCGTATCTTTGTAGTATGAGAATACAATACATATCAGACATTCATTTAGAATTAACTAAGAATGATACTTACTGGAATGAAAATAGACTTAATCCAGTAGGTGATATTCTCATCCTTGCTGGTGATATTACAAAAATGACAAAAACTCACCAAAGTCACTTATTCTTTGACCAAATCTCAGAAGATTTTGAACAAGTTTTTTATGTACCTGGTAACCACGAATACTATGATATTTATGATTTGACATTACTTCAAAAAGAAAGTCTTGATATAGATATTCGTAAAAATGTTAAGTTAGTAAACAATAAATCCATTAATTATAAAGGTGTAAATTTTATATTTTCAACTCTTTGGTCTTTCGTACCAAGAGATAAAGCACCTTATGTTGTTAATGGTGTTGCTTGTTTCAGACATATCAAAGACAGTTCTAATTGGACTGATCATCCAGGTGAAATGACTGCAAAAAAATGGAATGAATTACACAATGATTCTAAATTTTTTATTGTTAATGCTTTAGCTGACATTAAAGAAGGAAAAACTATTGTTGTAACACATCATGTTCCTACTAAACTTTGTATTACTGATGAATTTAAGCAAAGTTTGATTTCATCTGCATTTCATTCAGAATTATATGATATAATAAAAGTATCTAATATTGATTACTGGATTTATGGTCACTCTCACAGAAATGTTGATATAGAAATAAAAGGTACTAAACTAACTTCTAATCAATTTGGCTATATCGCACACAATGAACATCTAAATTACACTGACAAATTTATTGAAATATGATTAAAGGAGAAAGATATAGAGAAATTCTAAGAAACAAAAAAGGTATAAGGCGTTCAAATTCAAATGCACCTGCTACCGAATTTGTTAATTGGTTAAAATCTCAACCAAGCGGCTTTGAACACAAAGGCAAAAATTTCATTTCTCTTATTAAGAATGGTTTTGTTGTTCGTTATAAAAAGTGGAACAACAAATTATTTGACATTCATGAGATGAATGGCACACTTTTATTCATAAATGAAAACATGAAACACGAAGCATCTGTTGCACCTCTTTGTGGTACTTTTAAAGATGATGATAAATTTGATGACATCGTTAAGGTTCATTTAAGAGAAAAGAAATTATTCCGTGTTCTCAGTTTATTCGGTGAAGAATAAAAAATTTTAAACAAATTTTATTTTTTATTCTAAATATTACTCGTAAATTTGTAAAACAAATTAAATAATTAATTAACTAAATTTTTTAAACTATGGTGATTCTATTTATCATTTCGTTTTTGGTAGTCGCTTACTTCCTTATCGCAACCATTAATAATAAGGTTGCTAAACAAAAGCAAAGAAATCCTACTCTCTTACCTGCGCCAAAAGTAATCGGCATACTTGGTGCTTTCGGTATGTTAATTTCACTGTTCTTCTGGCTGTTCGTAGTTTCTGTTGGACCACAAGAAATAGCAGTTGTTAAAACACCAAGTGGTGTTAAAAATGAACCACTACCAACTGGTTGGCATGTTATCGCACCTTGGTGGGAAACTGAACCTATGGATAAAACAGTATGGGTTTATACATTTACAAATAAGAAAACAGAAGGTCAAACTTTAGGTGATGATGCAATTTGGGCACCTACATCAGAAGGTATTAAAATGGGATTTGACCTCTCAGTAAGTTGGAGAATTGATCCAAATTATGCACCTTGGATTTATCAGAATGTATCTGAAGCAGACGGTGGACTAGATGGTCGTTTTAAATGGATTGAAGAAAATATTATCAGAGCAAAAACTAAGTCTGTATTCGCTCTAACAGTATCCAAATTTACACCTATTCAGTGTTATTCTACTGGTCGTAGCCAGATTCAGACTGAAGTTGAAAAACAGCTTCGTGCAGAGATGACTAAATTACACCTTATCCTTGATATGGTAGATATTCGTGAAGTATTCTACGATCCAGGTTATGAAGCTGAAATTAAGAATAAGAAGATTCAGGAACAGAAATATCTGACTCTTATTGAAGTAACTAAGCAGCAGAACGAACTTCTGACTCAGGAAAGAATTAAGAAAGACATTGCTATTCAGAAAGCACAAGGTGAAGCCGAAGCTCTAAGAATTAAAGGTAGTTCTATCAATTCTAATCCTAAGATTATTGAACTTGAATGGATTAACAAGTGGGATGGTTCTGTACCAAACTACATGATGGGTAGCGGTGGCAACACAATGCTAATGCTCAATCCAAGTAAGTAATAATATTGAAAACCTGCTATTGCCGAATAGCAGGTTTTTTTATTTTTTTATATTATCAAAAAAGTATAAATTTGTACTATAAAATAGTTTCAATTATGAAAATTTTAAGACATAAAGATTTTTCAAATGGTTCAGTATTTTGTATTGAACTAAACGATGGTAAACTTATAGAAGTTACCGATACATTTCTACCGTTTTATACAAAAGACGCTATAGGAATGAAACAAAACAAACTAAAAGACGATTATACTGGTGACAGAAGTGAGCGTTGGATGATAGGTGTTAGTGTAATGTCTGGTTGTCCAGTTCGTTGCAAATTCTGTGCAACAGGTCTTATGAAGAAATGGAGAAATTTAACTTCAGATGAAATAGTTGAACAGGTTGATTTTATAGTAAATAAAAACGGTTTAGATCCCACTAAATCAAAAGAATTTAAAATTAATTACACAAGGATGGGAGATTTTGGTTTAAATCAAAACAATGTTAAAGAATCAATAAAAATAATAAACAACAAATATCCAAATACACATCATTATATATCAACTATTGGTATTAAAAATATGGACTTATCTTTTATAAAAGATAATATAAGTCTTCAATTAAGCCTTCATTCATTTAATGAAGAACACCGAAATTGGTTAATACCATATAAAAATAAAATGAGTATTAAAGAATTAGGTGAAATTAGGACAAAAAGTAAATTAAAAACAACATTAAATTTAACTCTTATTAATGAAGAAGATTTTAATATAAATTCTTTGAAAACAAATTTTGATAAAGAATTCTTTTTTATAAAATTATCACCTATAAACGAAAATACTATTTCCAATGAAAATAATTGTGGTAAAGGTATAATAACAAGTGTCAATTTAAAATAAACTTTACTTGTAAATTTTAAAGCAATAAATATAAAATAGTATGATTTTCAAAAAACTAGGAGTTTATTATTATGCGTTGAGTTATGTAGATAACACTGACCCTATTATGGCTGACGCAAAAAAGAAAAGAAAAGATAGACGCATTAAATTAAAAAGAGTTTTTAATTACGATGCGGAAATGAAGTTCGTTAGAAGTTTCTGGGAACTTAAAAAGAAAGATATGTCTCTTGAAGAATTTGCAACATTGGCAAAGAAAACTCTCGTAGAAACAGATCAACTTTCAGAAGAAATTCTTAATTATTTTCTTGAACAAGAAAGAATGAAAATGAAAATTTCAGAACTTGAAACAACTAAAAAAGAACTTGAAGAAAAATTGTCTGGTGTGAAATCAGAAATCAAAGAATTGAAAGACATTCTTAAAGAAGATGAAGAAGATTCTAAACCAAGATCAAATTCAAGTCCCAGTTCATATGATCCTTGTTCACATGGTACAATTAGAAATGGTTGCTAATTTTTAAATCTTATGAAAGTAAAGTTATTCAATACTGAAATAGAACTCAGAGAACATTATTGTACTCTGAACAATTATAAACCTTCTATAATTGAACAACCATATATTAATTTATATGTTCAATTTAAAGGTTGTAATGCTAATTGTAAATTTTGTGAATTCAAAAATTGTGCAAACTCATTCAATTTGAATAAATTTGAGAATGTAATAACACAACTTTCTAAACAAATAGATTTAAGAAAAATATCATTAACTGGTGGCGAAGCAACAATAAACAAAGACTTTTATAAAGTAGTTGATATTGTTAGACCACTAACCAATTTTTTAGTAGTCAATACTAACGGTACAAATATTGTAGAACTTTATAATAATGAATACTATAAAAAATTTGAATCTATTGCTCTTAGTAGACATCATTATAAAGACGAAATTAACAATGAAATATTAGGTGTTGAATCAATATCAACAACCGATCTTGAGCAAATGAAAATGAAAAATATTCATTTCTCTTGTAATCTACAAAAAGATTACATTAATAATAAAGAAGAAATTTACAAATACTTAGATTTTGTTTCATCAACAGGATATGATGATGTTGGTTTTGTATCACTTATGGGCGTAAACGAATATGCTAAAGAACAATTAGTTGATTTTGAAAAACTTGATTTAGTAAGTGACAAATATCATAAAATAAAAGAATGGAGATATAAAGATTGCTGTAAATGTAATAATTATTTATATCTTACTAATGAAGGCAATGTTGTAAAGGTGTATTTAAGATATAATATGAAACCCATTACAAGTATTAGTAATTTAGTATTTGATGGTGAGAATTTAAAAACTGGCTTTTGTGGTAATAAAATAATATAAATTTTATTGTCTCATAAAAATTAATTATCTTTGTATAAAACATAAAACTATGAATAAAAAATTATACGCTTGTTGGAGTACAGACGAAGAAACATTCACTATATAAATGCACAAAGACATTTTGTAAGAAATTTGAATTGGATTCGCACTGATTTAGAATCTAAAAACTAAAATATTTGAGTTATGAACGACAAGATTAAAAAAGAACTAGAAGATGCAGGTTATGACTATGCTATAGCCGTTGCAACAAAAGCAGAAATCGAAAACGGTGCTGCTTGTGGTCAATTGAGTATTATTACTGAAGAAATCGAAGATGGCAAAGACGCTGAAACAAATTAAGAACGATTACTATAATTTACTAATTTATAGTTTAAAAAATGACTATAAAAAATGGTATAGAGAAGATAATGGTAGAGAAAATGAAGATTCTTATATCTCACCAAAATATGGTAGTCTCGAAGTATATTTTGAATATACATTTTTTAAAGGTGTTGAAGTAAAAGCTTGGACACTTAATAATCCGATTATTTTTAAATCGTATTTTAATTGCTTTTCACTTAGAAAAAGATGTATAAAGAAAATGATTAATTATGTTGATAACCGTGAATTTTGTGAAAAACAAGACAAGATTATTGCAGAACATCAAAAAATAATAAATGCTACAGAAAAAACTCTTAATCAAGATCCAAATTATAAGCAATATAAAAGAGGTTGTAAACTTAAAAGAATAACGGAGGAATAATTATGAATAGCACAGATAAAATTCGTGACCTTCAAAAGCAAATTGATGCAGAAAAAGATAAAATTTGTAACTGTAAACATAATTTTTGCAAACCTTTTTATAATCCTGAAACAGTAAGAGAAGGTTATGGACTACACTATGTTGGTTGTGGTTCAGATCCATATCTAGAATACACAGGATATCATGATGTTAAAAAAGACAGATGGACAAGAAAGTGTTCAATTTGTGGTGTTGAAGAACATACTGATAAAATGAAACCAATTGTAGTTGGAAATGAGCCAGATTTTAAATAAATACAATATCATATATGCAGACCCGCCTTGGGATATGGGTTATGTTAAAGGTGGTCTTACAGCTGGTTCTGTGAAAGGTGGTGAAGAACTACCGTATTCGACAATGACAGACGAAGAAATCATGAGATTAAATGTAAAAGACATTGCTCATGATAATTCGTTTTTATTTATGTGGGTAACTGATAATAGAATTCCAAAAGTAGAACAGTTTATGAATGCCTGGGGATTTAAATATAATTCTCTAGCATTTATCTGGAATAAAGTAGCAAAGAAAGATAAAGACAAAGTTAGAACAACTCTAACACCATATACAAGAAGGAGTTGTGAATATTGTTTTCTTGGTCTAAGAGGTAAGACAAAAGACATGGTTTTGGATCATTATGTTTTACAATATGTTCCTTGGGCAAGTGAAACAAGAAAACATTCCGTAAAACCAAACGAAGTAAGAAATAGAATAGTAAAACTTTGTGGTGATGTACCGAGAATAGAACTCTTTGCTAGAGAAAAGAAAGATGGTTGGGATATATGGGGTAATGAACTTACAAACTCAATATCATTATGAAAATTTTCAAAACATTGAGATTATTACAAAAAGAAAATGATAAATTCTACAGATATAAAAGCAAATTTATATCTGACATGAAATGTAAGTCTTCTAATATCTTCAAGAGAAAGGAAATTGGAAAGAATTCTTAAAAAAGACCAATAATAATTTAATATATAGATTCAGATATATATGGTTGAAGATAGCTCTAATTTTACATCAAACGAATTTATTAAATTACCTACTAGGTATCTCATTAAGAGGTATCTGTGTGGTATTTAATAATGTCAGTAAATGCAGAAAAGCGGCTCACTAACTACAATCATTTTGTAAGAGCTACTGGTTGAACTCCAGTAATAACACTGACGAACCCACCTTAAATGGTGGGTTCTTTTTTTTATTTTATATTTTTGCTTTATATTTGTAAATTATGAAAATAATAAGAAGAAGGCGAAAGACAAGAAAATCATTTAAATACTTGAAAATATATTTCGAGTATGAAGGTGATATGTATTATCGTGAAGAACGAGAAGACTTTTTCTTACGAAGAAAAACTACTAAGTGGTTTAAAAGGAAAATTTCTTATAGAAATGAACCAAAAAGATTTACAACATATGAGTATGAAAGGTTTGTTGAAATAAAATCCAACACTCAAATGGAAAAAGAATATAAAAAAGCATATGAATTATATGTTTTTAACTTAAGAAATAGAAAATTAAATAGATTGTGTTAAATGGGGAAACAAGTTGAACTAAAAGAAAATAGTTATTATCTACTTAGAGATGGTAAAAGAGCATTAGTTGAAGTTAAATGCGAAAGAGTTACAAAAGCGTTTCCGCTGGTGTTGAATGGTCAAAGAAAGGAAGAACCTGTATTCTTAATATGGCTTCATACAAAAGACCTGGCGGTGGTGTCGAAAGAGGTGCAAGATCACAAGAAGAATGTTTATTTAGGTGTTCTAACTTATTTCATGTTATAAGTAAAGATTTTTATCCACTTAAAGAAGAAGCACTTTACACAAAAGATGCTGTCTTTATTAAAGATAAGAATTATAATTTAATGGAACCTGTAACACTTGATGTTATTACAATTGCCGCAATGTTGGTGGTTCATATGATGTAAAATTTCAGAATACAAAAGAATATGAAAATTTGATGATGAATAAAATGAGATTGTTGTTGACTTTACCATCATTAAATTTATGTGAAAATGTTATTTTAGGTGCCTGGTGTTGTGGTGTTTTTAAAAACAACCCAACAGTAGTTGCTAACTTTTTTAGAAGAGTGATAGAAGAAAATTCATGGTTTAAAGAATATAATTTTCGCTATAATCAATGATCATAATTCAGTCGATGATAATTACACTAAATTTTTAAATGTACTATGAACGAAATAAAATGGCTTAATCACGGATTAGATATGTATGAAATAACTGATAATAACGGTTATTCTACATATTTTAAAGCGTTAAAAGACGCTAATAAATATTATTATATGGAATCATATTATCATACAGAACCTACACACGAAAGAACAGACCCCAAAAAAGAAAAGAGAGAACTCCGTAAAAAGAAATTAGAAAGAATTTTTAATTCATAATATTTTTCTAATTTTGTAGTTATGAAAATACCATATTCAGAATACGAAAAGGCTTATAAAAAAATAAGCGAACATTTCTCAAGGCGTTAAGAAAACTGCACACGCTGATATTTATGAAAAAATTGAAACATTTGGTCATATCTTTGATACAGAATTAGAATGTAAGAGTTAAAAAGAAATTTTCATATATGATAACAAAATTTGACCAATATAATGAAGGCAAATCTTCATCTTGGGATTACAATAAAATCAAAAAAGGACTTATATCACTTGGCTGGGATGAATTAGAAAATGCTAAATTAAAAGATTTAAAAGAAGGTATATTTAAGGAATTTGAAGAAAGTGATGATTTTCAACAAACTCCTATTGTTGGTGAAGAAGAATATATAGAATCGATGAATAATTGGTTAGAAAATATTGCAACTGGTGGTGCACCAGACCGTGAAGTAACAAGTTGGGCTGGACAAAAACACAAAATGTCTCAAAATGCTCCACCAAAACTCAAAAATATTAATTTAAAAAGCTTCAGTACTGAATTAGAAACATTTGTAAAAGGTCTTGAATCAGAAGATTTCATTTATTTTTTTGACGCAATTGTTGGTACAATGTGTATGTATCGTAAATCTGATCAAAAATTAGTTTCAGACCAAGAATTTTTTGTGGAACAAGGAATTATGTCAGATATAGAAGATAAAAAAATTATTTGGCAAGATGATTCTGTATTTGATTTATTAACATATTTAGAAAACACCGAATTTGAAGATGTATCTTCTGAAGAACTAATAGAATATTATACAGATAAAAAAATCATAAAATAATAAAAACATTTATTTTTTAATTTAATAAAAGTTTCCTACCTTTGTGTTGGAAACTTTTTTATTTATGAAGAACGATTTATCAAGAAAAGACAAATATATGAGCCTCTTACTCAGACATCAACCTGAGAAAGAGAATCTTGATATGGATAAATTTGGTTGGGTTCCAGTGAAACAACTTTTATCCAGATTAGATATGACAATGGAAGAACTCGAAGAAATTGTTGAAACTAACAACAAACAAAGATTTTC
>Ga0172375_10001311_pt1 | contig 40147 bp, 31 predicted proteins | sample LakKiv1m_FD_114537 | JGI IMG/M metagenome (GOLD analysis project Ga0172375, IMG submission 114537) | Freshwater microbial communities from Kabuno Bay, South-Kivu, Congo - kab_092012_11.1m | ecosystem: Environmental > Aquatic > Freshwater > Lake | place: Democratic Republic of the Congo... | reverse complement strand
TCTTGAAAAGCCAGTCCACGGCCTTCTGGACCGCCGGATCTTCCGGGGCCACACCCGCCTCGAGCATGGCCGAGAGACTCAGACAGGTATCCCAGATGGGGGAAACACAGGGCTGGCAGAAGGCCTCGCCCCCGTGATCCACTAGGAGATCGTCAATGGCCTGCAGCCCCCGGACAACATGGGGATGACCATCCGGATACCCGAGCACCCTGAGAGCCATCACCGCATTGGCCATGGCCGGGAATATGGCCCCGATTCCTCCCTCGCCCATCCGCTCCACGGTCCAGCGTTCGGCAAGCCGGGTGGCCCTTCCCCGCAAGGCCCTGGCGATCAGGGGGTCGGCCATCTTGAGAATGCGGTCCAGAAAGATAAAGAGGTTTTTGGTCAGATGGCCCGGCATCAGATGGTCCAGATGGCGGAGCGTATGGGGCGGCTCCACAAACAACTCAGATACCCCTTCCTCCGACGTCAGTTGACAGACTGGATGCCTCGCGTTGAGGATCAGAAGAGGCACGATCACGGTCCGCGACCAGTAGGAGACCTTCTGCAGGTGAAAAAAGAACCATTTCGGCAGCAGCATGATCTCCACCGGCATGGCGGGCGTGGTCGTCCACGGAACCTGACCGAAAAGGGCCAGGGTGATCCGGGTGAAGACGTTGGCCTTGGCGGCTCCCCCAAGATTCAGGATGAATTCCCGCGCCTTGGCCATGTGGGGGGCATCCGGTGAATCTCCCAGTTGTTTGAGTGCAAAGTAGGTCTTGACCGAGGCGCTGATATCCCCGGCGCCCCCGTAATACAACGGCCAGCCGCCGTCTTCAAGCTGTCTGTGCCGCAGATAACGACCGATTTTTTCTTTCAGCTCCGGGGAGGTTTCGCGACCCAAGAACCTCTGGAGGAGGATGTATTCCGAGGGAATCGTGGTGTCTGCCTCCAGATCGAACACCCAGTACCCTTTGGCATCCTGGAGAGAGAGAAACCGATCCCTGGCCCTTTCAATGGCCTCATCCAGCCGTTTGACCGCAAATAGAGAGGTTGTGGGGGCTGTCGCCTTCACGGCGTTTTCCCGGGATGGGACAGATTCTGCCTTCTGGCAGCGACGCGAATTCTTTTTCTGATCCGCAAGAGACTGAAACGCTGATCGAATGCTCCGTTTCATCGGGTGCCTCAACTGTTTCATGTAAGGGATAGCCCTATCGTCCTATGAGATGCATCGAGACCTTTGAAAGGCACCCGTTTCGGACATTGGAACCATTTTCGTTCGGACCTCAATATCGACAATGCAATACCGTCCTGTATGGCTCTTCCCGTTGTTATCGGGACATGGGATCTCGTTGCAAATCTCCGGATACCACCAACTTAAGAGGGCTCCAACTGATGCGTTTTCAGGCATCCCACCAAACGAATCCGACCGAGGCGGGGTCCCTGTATTCGACAAACATCACGGCTCATATATATAAATATTTTTTAAAATTCAAGTAAAATTACCAAATCGGACAGGTTTTGTTTGGAGCCTCTTCAGGAACCCCACCGTTTCCACCCTGATCGTAACCGCGGCAAACGCCTCTTCCACCACCCCTTTGAGAACATAGGGGCGCACAGCGCTCAACATGTGACCATATCGGTGGTACGTTTTTGGGAAAAAAACCGCCTCGTAAGGGGCGGTGAGGTCTTCAAACGTCATGAATTTCATCGTTTCGCCCTCGCGGGTACGCACCGTCTTTTCAGCGACAGGCCACCCGATGGCGGTGACGGATTTGCCGACCCGGGAAGGAAGATCCCTGGCCCGCACATAATCGAGGCCACGAAGGGCATCCTCATAAAGGACAAGGGGATGAACCGACAGGGTAAACCCAAAGACCTCGGATTCATGTTGCAACATCTGATGCCGAGAATACGCACCCCCGCGATCCGGATCGGGATGAGGCGTCAAGCCGGTCCCCTGCGTAGAAGCGAACAGACCGGGAGAGCGCTCCCCCGCTTCCCGGTTAAAAAACCGAAGCGCCTTCCACATGAGGCCGGGCCGGGACACGCCCGGTGAGATGCTGTCAAAACACCCCCCCTTGATCAGAACCTTGACGTCCTGAAGATGGACGTGGGGCGCGGTTCGATAGAGAAACCCCTCAAAGGAGTCGAAGGGACCCCCCTTCGTCCGCTCATGGACAATGGACTCCCTCGCCTCCTGGGAAAGCCCCTTCAACTGCATGAGGCCGACCCGGATCCGCCGATCTCTGCCGGTATAGGGGATCCCGCTTCGGTTGATATCCGGGGGAATCACCCGAAGTCCCATGCGCCTCGCCTCCGAGATATAGCTGAGGGTGCTGTAATAGCCTCCCTGGTTGGAGATGACCGCTGCCATGAATTCGGCCGGATAATGGGCCCTGAGCCAGGCCGACTTGTAGGCCAGCAGGGTATAGCTGGCGGAATGGGGCTTGCAGAAGCTGTATCCGTCAAACCCCATCATCATCTCCCAGACCGCATCGATGACCTTCCGCCCCACCCCCCGGTCCGAGGCCCCCTGGACAAACCGGCCATGAAAATCCCGCAGCCGTTTTTCCTTGTGCTTCTTGCTCACCGTTTTTCGAAGGGTATCGGCCTCTCCGGGGTCGAATCCGGCCAGGTGAATGGCGGCCTGGCTTAATTGCTCCTGAAAGACCATCACCCCCAGGGTCTCCTTCAGGACCGGATCCAGGAGGGGATGGGGCGGGGACCAGGGCTCGCCGTGAAGTCTCGATATAAAGGTGTGGATGCTCTGATTGGCGCCGGGTCGAATGATGGAGGTGACAATGACATTCAGGAGGAAGTGATCCAGGGTCCTATACACGTCAAAGGGTATCCCCGACCGGATTTTGGACAGGACCTGCCGTGTGGCAGGACTTTCAAAATAAAAGACCCCGAAGGTATCGCCCTCATAAAAGATCCGGATGGTCCTGGCATCATTCAGGGGATTCAGTCGGGCATAATCGATCCGCCGACCGCAATTTCGTTCCACCGCATGGAGGGCGTCCCGAATGACCGCCAGGCTTCGGTTGCCCAAGATATCGATCTTGACAAGGCCCCCCTCCTCCACCGAGTCCTTTTCCCACTGAAGGACCTGCCGGCCGTTCGGGCTGATCTCCACCGGGCAGTGCCGGCGAATCCCGTCCGGGACGATGACCACCCCGCCGCAGTGCATGGACAGGTGATTGAAATGTCCCTGCAACCGACACGCCGCAGCCAGAATCTCGTCCCACGGCTTGTCGAAGGTCACCCCCCTCATCCTCGGATGCCGGGTCAGATCCTCCCATGCCCCGTCCAGATGCCATCCGAATCCGACCTGACGGGTGACCCGGCCGATCTCCGCGTCGCTCAGGCCAAAAACCTTGGCCACCTCCCGAATGGCGGACCGGGGACCGAGGGTATTGTGGTTCGCCACCATGGCCGTGCGGCGGTGGCCGTACCTGGCAAAGACCGCGTCGATCACCTGTTCCCGCTCATCCCATGCCACATCCACATCGATGTCCGGCGGGTCCATCCGCTCGGGGTTGAGAAATCGTTCGAAGAAAAGACCGTGCCGAATCGGATCCACATGGGTGATCCCGAGGGCATAGGCGACGATAGAGGCAGCGGCGCTCCCCCGACCGCAGGATCGGCTGGCCTGCCTCGTGATGTCCGCCACCACCAAAAAATAGGGGGCGAACCCCTTCTCGCCAATAATCCGCATCTCATGTTCCAGCCGCGACCTCACCGCGGAGGTCATCCTTCCGTATCGCCGCCGGCACCCGTCCCTGGCGGCCTGGTAAAGGCGCTCATACGCCTCTCTGGAACTCAGATCTTCAACGGACGGAAAGACAACCCGACCCAGGTCCCAGTCCACGAGGGCCGAGTCGGCCGCCTTCAGGGCATTGTCAATGGCCGACGGCGCGTGGGGATACTGGTCGATCATATCCTGGGGGGCGTTCAGAAAACTGTGGTCCCGGCAAGTATCCTCAGGTCCAATCCTGGAGAGCTTCGTATTGAGAAAAACGGCCCTCAGGATGCGGTGAAGCGGGAACTGGTCCTTTCGAATCAGGTAGACCCGGTTGGTGGCCAGGGGAGGGATGCCGCTCTGGCGGGAAAAGGCGTGACACCGGGCCATGTGCCAGCCCGGCGACATCTCCACAAAGAGATCCTGAATGTCATCCCGTTTGAGGGCCTTGAGCAGGGGAACATCGTCGGAGAAGACCATGAGACCCCGTCGCCGTTCCCTGAGGGTCTTTATCAGATCAAAACCGTCGTGACAGTGAAGGGACGACAGGATGCGGCACAGGTTCGCGTACCCCTCCCGGTCTTTGACGATCGCGACGGCCCGGCGTCCGTCATGGACCAGTTCGCTCCCCACGATCGGCTCGATCCCCGCCTCCCTGGCCATTCGGACAAACCATATCATCCCGTAGAGCCCGTTGGTGTCGGTGAGGGCAAGCCGTTTCATCCCCAGGTCCCTGGCGGCCCCGCAGAGCTCCTCGATAGTCGCCATTCCCCAGCCCCGGGAATAATCGGAATGCACGTTGAGATGGACGAAGGACATGGGTGGAAGGTTCAGGGTTCAATGTTTAGGGTTCAGGGGTTAGGATTCCCCGCTAACGAGAAACGGCGAACGGGAAACAGGAGACCCTCAGGGTGTTGAAAAGGTGATCCCATACATGATGCCGCCTTCTCCATACCGTTCCCGAATACGGTCCATGGCCCGAGTGAGCATCAATCGCCTTTCTTCCTTCGGGGAGGGGACATCAAAGAGACCCAGTTGGGGATCGGGCCGGGAAAATTCCGAAAACCATACCCGAATGAATCCGATCCGGACCCGCCGGTTGCATTGTTTGGCAAACAGGGCTTCCAGCGGGGCGTAGAGATCATGATCCTGGAAACAGGTGCGGGGCAGCTTCAACCGGCCGCCTGCCTCCACATGGTCCGCATACCGAATCAGCAGCCCGGCCTGCCGGGGGGTCAGCCCCTGTTGCCGCATGCGAAAACCGCACGCCGCCGCCAGTCGGTACAGGCATCCCAGAAGCCTTGCGTCATCGGACTCTTCCTGGGGAAGGATGATTTCTTCCGCAATGACAGGGGCCATGGATAAGGGATATACGGGCGTCGGATCGATCCCCAGGGCCCTCTCGCGGATCACCTGGGCCTGCCGGCCGAAGACGAGGGCCAGGCGGTCCAGGCCCAGGGCCGCCAACTCCCGGATGCAGAGGATGTTCAGATCCTCTGTCAAAAGTCTCCGCCGGACAGGACCGATGCCGGGGATCAGTCCGACCTTCAGGGGGGCCAGAAAGCCGGCCTCCCCGCCATGAGCCACGTTCAGGACCCCTTCGGAAGGAAAGGCCCGGGAGGCGATGCTGGAGACCAGCTTATTGCCGGCAACCCCCGCAGTCCCCACAAGACCGAGACGTTCCCGGACCTCCTTCCTGACCCGGCTGGCCGCGTCCCTGGCCGTTCCCCAGAGCCGCCCTGTTCCGGTGAGATCCAGATAGAGGTGCCCTGGCCGGGCAGGCTCCACGCAGGGCGTATACTGTGCGGCGATTCGGGCAAGCCCCTGGCAGGCCGCCTCGCTGGCCTTCGGGTCCGGGGGAAGAATCGTCAGGCCCGGGCATCGCGTCCTGGCATGGGGAAGGGGCATCCCCGTAAACACCCCCTTGCTGCGGGCCTCTCGGGAAGCAGAGAGGACCAGGGAGCGCCCCGGCCGGGCCGAGGCCACGACCACAGGCCGATTCCTCAATGCCGGCCGGGAGATCCGGGCCACGGCAATGGGAAGGGCCGGCACATGAAAATGAATGATGCGCCGATCACAAATACCGCATCACCCCCACCACCTTCCCCTCGATGCAAAAATCACCCTTGGTGACCCGAATGGGGTCCATCCCTCTATGGGCCGGCCGGAGTTCGACCTTCCCCTTTTCCCGGTGATACCGCTTGACCGTGGCCTCGTTGTTGATAAGGGCCACCACGATATCGCCGTTCCGGGCCACTGGCTGCCGCCTCACCACCACGAAATCGCCGTCCAAGATTCCGTCCTCTTCCATGGAGTCCCCTGACACCTGGAGCACAAAACACTCCCCGCTGCCGGTCATGGAAGGAGGGACCTCCACCACGCGCCGGTCTTCGACGGCCTCGATCGGCCGGCCGGCCGCGACCCGCCCCAAAAGGGGAAATTCGAACCGCCGGCTCTCCACCGGCCGGATGACCTCCATGGCCCGTTTCCGGTTCTTTTCCTTCGGCAGCCGAATATAACCTTTCCGCTCCAATGTCTTGAGATAGGTGGTCACCGTATGATACGAACTGAACCCGAAATGGGCGCGGATCTCATCAAAGGAAGGGGCCGTTCCCCACGATTCCACATACCGGGAGATGTAGTCCAAAAAGCCCCTCTGTTTGTCTGTTAATTTCATGGCGTCTTCCTTTCCCACAGGCCCCATCGGGCCGCAGACCGCTATCGCCGCCGGGGCATCGCCTGCCTCATGCTCCAAGGATCATACGCTGTCGCGGCTTGGAAGCCGCTCACACAGGGGCCTTGCCCCATGCCCAAGGATGATATCTCCCTGCTCCCTGCTCCCTGCTCCCTGCTCCCTGCCTAGGGATAATACTGTAAGTTAAACTGTAAGTCAATCCCAAAAATAATCATCATCTGAAACGATAGCCGGTTTGACGGGTCACGGCACCCCGGTATGGAACCCATTTCCTGCAGCCACCCTCAGCCGTTCCCGCCCGGTTTTGATGGGGCTTATCTCATCAATTTCGATATGCTTATCAATTGATTTCGTTGTGTATTGAGGTCTCATGTGGTAGGTTGACCCTGCACCGGACAGAAAAGGAGAAGGGCCACGGAGCGGCCATTCAGGTCTCATCGAACACCCTTGCAGGTCAGCATGAATCACTGAGGAGAGGGTATGGAATACCGCATTCTTGAACTCATCGATGTGGAGAAAAGTCAGAAGATTCTCGACAGCCTCTGCGATGCCATGGGCATCGCCGCCGCGATCATCGACCTGAACGGCCATGTCCTGGTGGGATCTCGATGGCAGAAGATCTGTACCGATTTTCATCGGGCCAACGACCGAACGCTAAGGAAATGCATTGAAAGCGACACACGACTTGCCAATGAATTGCTCCGGGGAAAGAACGTCGTCATGTACCAGTGCCCGAACGGCCTGACAGACGCTGCAGCGCCGATCGTCATCGAAGGCGTGCATATCGCCAATGCCTTTGCCGGGCAGTTCCTGTTGAAGGCGCCCGACCGGGACTTCTTCATCCGGCAGGCCGCCGAATATGGATGGAACGAATCGGAATATCTGGGCGCCCTGAGCAGAGTCCCCATCGTGGAGGAGAAACGCCTTCCGGCGATCCTCAATCTTCTCACGACATTCGCCGAGATGATCGCGTCTTTTGCGATGGAGCGCCTGCGCCAGAAGGAGACAACCGAGGCCTTAAGGGAGAGCGAGGCGAGGCTGAGAACCATCATCGAGCACAGCAATGAGGTGTTCTACCTCCATGATCCCAAGGCTGCCCTGATTTATGCAAGCCAGACCTCTATGGACATTCTCGGCTATACCCCGGAAGAAATAAAACAGAAATGGGTTGAATTGATCAAGGGCGATCCCATGAATCAGAAGGGAATGCAAAGCGTCCAGAGGGCGATCGCAACAGGCGAAAAGCAACCCCCATATCTTTTCAAAGCAAAGAAAAAGGACGGCACTTCCGTGTTGCTCGAGATTCATGAATCGCCGGTAAAAGACGCGAGCGGCAGGGTGGTGGCCATTTCAGGGGCGGCCCGGGACGTCACCCGGCAGAGGGAAATCGAGGAAAGGCTCGTGAAATCGGAAAAGGGATTCCGGGACCTCTTTGATTCCATCTCCGACCTCATCTACACCCAGGACCTTGATGGCCGCTTTCTCTCCGTGAACCAGGCCCTGAGCACCCTGTTCGGCTACCCCAGGGAAGAGGTGATCGGCCGACCCGCATCCGACTTCATGAAGCCTGAAATGAGGCCCCTTTATGAAAGCGAATACCTGGAAAAGGTCAAGACCCAGGGGAACCACGATGGCGTCACCGTCTATTACGCCAGAAACGGAGAGCCGATCTACATCGAGTACCGGAGTTCGCTCGTGGAACCGACGGACGGCCCCCCTTACATCAGCGGCACAGGCCGGAACGTGACCGAAAAGGTATTGGCCAGCAGGGAAATCAAACGGCTTCAGAAACAGGTCCTTCACTCTCAAAAAATGGAGGCCGTCGGTCTCATGGCAGGCGGGGTGGCCCACGACCTCAACAACATCCTGTCAGGAATTGTCAGTTATCCTGAACTCCTCCTCATGGACCTCCCCCCTGACAGCCCGCTTAGAAAGCCGATCGAAACCATCAGGGCAGCCGGGATGAGGGCGGCCGACGTGGTGGCGGACCTCCTGACCATCGCCCGGGGAGTGGCCACCGGAAAAGAGGTCGTGAACCTGAACGCCATTGTGAATGCCTACCTGAGATCGCTCGAATATCAACGTTTGGAAAAGACGTATTCATTTGTGGATCTGACGGTGGACCTGTCGCCCGATCTCCTCAACATCAGGGGATCCGTTACCCATATTCAAAAGAGTCTGATGAATCTCGTGATCAATGCCTGCGAGGCGATTCAGGGGAACCACGGCGCAGTGGCCATCGCCACGGTCAACCGGTATCTGGACGAGCCGCTGAAGGGATATGAAGACGTGCGCAGAGGCGAATATGTGGTCCTCAGCGTATCGGACAACGGCGTTGGCATACCGCCTCAGGACCTGCACCGAATCTTTGAGCCGTTCTATACCAAAAAGGTGATGGGTCGGAGCGGGACCGGTCTGGGACTCGCGGTCGTGTGGAACACGCTTCAGGATCACGAAGGCTACATCAACGTTGCCAGTAGCCACGAGGGGACGGTATTTGAACTCTATTTCCCGGTGACACGGGAGATCTCGACCGCCCGTGAAAAACAGGCATCCCTGGAAGACTGTCTCGGACACGGAGAAAAGGTACTGGTGGTCGATGACGAAGAACGGCAGCGAGAGATTGCGTGCGGCATGCTGAATAAGCTGGGATACCGGGCGGATGCCGTCTCCAGTGGTGAGGAGGCCCTTGCCTATGCGAGGCAACACCCGGTGGACCTCGTGGTGCTCGACATGGTGATGCCCCGGGGGATGAGCGGCAGGGAGACCTATGAGGAGATGCTCAGGATCCGTCCCGGACAAGAGGCGATCATTGCGAGCGGGTATGCCCGAACAGAAGAAGTCGCGGCCATCCAGAGGCTGGGGGCGGGTCGGTACATCAGGAAGCCTTACACCCTGGAAGGCCTTGGGATCGCGGTCAAAAATGAGTTGAAGAAGAATAGCGGGTAAAAAATGGCCGACCCAAAGAGTTCCGCCAGAGGATACACCTCGGTTTTCTCCATCTCCCCATTGGCGGATGGAGGCCCGTCGCCGACTGAAAAAGCCCTGACATCGCCTCAAAAAGCTGTGACGATAGACTCCGCCCGGGTACAAAGCCAAGGGCAACCACCCGCCGTGGTCCGAAAACCATCATGTCAATTGCCATCGGTTGCGGGGTGCACAAGAGGGAGAAATGCGGTATGATCCCATGAAATGTTGGGGTAACGCCAATTAGACGGGCGGCAAGAGCTGGAGGCTGCCCCATGATGGGAGGGAATGTCACATGGAAGCTATAAACAGGGACGCCATGGATGTCTATTTGCGTCCGACCGATGTCATCGATTCAGACCACGAGGGCATTGCGGCAACGGCCGAGCGGGTTACCAGGGGTTGCACGGACGATGCGTCCAGGGCCGTTGCGCTCTTTCACTTTGTCAGAGATTCGATTCATTACAACGTCTTCATGATCTCCGTATTCAAAGAGGATTTCAGGGCATCGAGAATACTCGAATGGGGCAAGGGGTATTGCGTTCAAAAGGCCGTCCTGTTGACTGCCCTCGGAAGGGCCGCCGGCATCCCGAGCCGAATGGCCTTTGCCAAGATCACCAACCACCGCGTGCCTCCGCATATTTATGAGAAGCTCGGCGTCAACACCTTTCCGAGGCATGGATACAACCAGTTCTTCATTCATGACCGCTGGGTCAGCGCTGCCGCCACATTCGACCAAAACCTCTGCGACAAGAACGGCCTCCCTGTGGTCGAATTCGATGGGACACGGGATGCCGTCTTGCCTGAAAACGACCTGCAGGGAAGGCCCTACATCGAATATCTGGAGAAGTTCCCGCCCATGGACGACCTTCCCTTTGACTGGATTGTGGAGAGGATTGTCCGCATCGTGGGGCCGGACAAACGCCCCTGGCTCAAACGGGAGGACGAGGTCAGGCTGCCACATGCCCTTTCCTGAGACAGGCTCCGATCACCGTAGTCCCGTATGGGGGCCATGGATCCCTTCTTGAATGATCCCGGACCCCTCGGCGCCCGAACTCAGAGGTACGCCGCGATACCCTCGGCCACTGTGTTGACCATGCCGCGAAAAGCCTCTTCATCGGGATCCAGGAGCGTAAACCGAAACCCCTGCAGGTCGGTATTGAATGACGAGAGAGGAACGACGCAAACGCCTGTGGCAGCCAGGAGATAATAGACAAACCGCTTGTCCAGGGAGACACTTCCATTCGATTGGAGAAGGGATTCTATGAGAGAACGGATTTGTTGATTCTCGATGGGCAGGGTCTGGGTTGGGGTCAGGACGCCTTCCTTAAACAGGACACTCATATAAAACGCGCCGTTCGCCTGATTGATGAGGACGGCGGGTATCCCCTTCAAGATCTGGTGGGCGGTCTCGGACATCCGCTGGTAGCGCGCCTTCCTTCTGTTCACATACACTTCATGTCCGGGGTGCTCAAAGACCTGGGGAATGACCTTCTGGGGAAGTGTCGTTGAGCAGACCTCCACCATTTTGGAGTTGAGGATGCTCTGGGTGTAGGTCTTGAAATCGGCATCCTTCTCCCGGTTGTAGATCTCGATCCAACCGCAGCGGGACCCGGGCCATGGCAACTCCTTGGAGATGCCTTTCATGGCAATGCCCGGCACCGGTCCGATCACCTCGGCGAGGGTCCGGGTTCGAACGCCATCAAAAACCAGGTTCTGGTAGATCTCATCCGCAATGATAAAGAGATCGTAATCCTCTGCGATCTGGACAATTTCTCTAAGGATCTCTTCGGGATAGACTGCCCCCGTGGGATTGTCCGGATTGATCAGGAGAATCCCGGCCACGGCAGGGTTGTATTTGACCCGCTTCCGCAGCTCCGCTGTGTCCGGATACCAGTGATGATGGGGGTCCAGCGGATAGGTGACGGGCGGGACTCCCGCATGGGCGGCCTCCGAGGAGGAATGGGTGGTGTAGGTGGGCGAGGGCGTGATGATGCGGGCTGTCCGTCTCAGAAATCCATAGACCTTGGTAATGGCATCACCCAGGCCGTTGAAGAAGATGATATCATCCGCGTCGATCCTGGCCCCCCCCAGACGGTTGTTGCGTTCCGCAAGGTATTCCCTGGTTTCGAGGACCCCCTGACTGGGGCAGTAGCTGTAGGCGCAATCCTCCAGGCTGGCACGGGATACGATCTCCTTGATCCACTCCGGGACTTTTTCTCCCTTGGCCACCGGATCCCCAATGTTTTCCAGATTGATCGTCGCCCCGAGGGCCTTTAGTTTATCCACCACCCGCATGATGTTTCGAATTTCATAGTTGAGTTCACCCGCACCGATATGCACGATTTCCGTCCTCATGACCTCATTATCCTTTCTCCACCCAGCGGACTGACCGCCGTAGTCATAAATTTATCCACGACTGCCTATTTTCTTGGTGTTCTTGGGCTGCTGTCTGCTTCTCTGCCACGGAAAGCAAGAAAATCCAAAAAAAAGGCCGCCCCATGAGCAGCCTCAAAAAAAAAGGCCGCAGGAACTGCCCGCGGCCCTCAACTCATCGATTTTCCATTCAACTGAAAAATTTCCGAACCAGGACCGCAGGCCACCGGGCAGCGGCTGCCGCGGCGGCGCTGATAGCTATCGCTGAAAAAACGCGCAACATCCTGGTCATCATCTCTAACCCCACACAATGTGATTCGGGGACGGCCCGTCATCTGAATGGCGAATGGTATGGAAAAGAAGGTCTGATGTCAAGGACAAAATGCCCGACACCCGATAATGCGCTTGACGACGCAGCTCCTGAGGTTTAAAAAACGGACTGGCCCATATCCCATTCACAACCGGCGCCCGGTGCCGCGATAGATGATTCCAGAGAACGACCTCATGCTGCCACCAACCGCCTTACGTGTTTCGAATTCCGTTGTCCGTGCCCTTAAAAACGGCGGGGTAACCCATGTCTTCGGCATCCCCAGCATTCACAACATCGGCCTGTATGACGCCCTTCGAAAAGAGCCGGCCATTCGGCACATCCTCTGCCGTCACGAGTCGAGTGCCACCCACATGGCCGACGGCTATGCCCGGTCAGGAAAAGGCGTAGGCGTGGTCATCACCTCCACCGGCCCGGGAGCCGCCTACATGACCGCCCCCCTGATCGAGGCATGGGGAAGCCTCTCGCCCGTCCTGGCCATCACCACCACTATCGCCGCAAAAGAGCTTGGCCGGGGCACCGGGACCCTTCACGAGCTGCCCGATCAGGATCTCGTCTTCAAGAACATCACCAAGAATCGGTATTGTCCCCGGACCGCTTCCGACCTGCAAGACATGCTCCCCGAGGCGATTCAAACCGCCCTCTCCGGACGGCCGGGCCCCGTCTATGTGGAGATACCGACCGATCTGTGGGACCAGAAGGCCCCCGAGGACCGAGAGACCTCCCCCGCTTCGGACCCATCCACGCAGCCCGGGGCATGGGCGGCACAACTGGACCGGGCGGCGCGTCTCCTTCGGGAGGCCGAGCAGCCGGTCGTGATCGCCGGCACGGCCGCCGTGCGTGCCGGGATTGGCGAAAAGATCCAGTGCATTTGCGAGGCGCTTCAAGCGCCGCTGGTCACCGGTGCAGAGGGCAAAGGTCTGATTCCAGAGGATCATGAATTGGCCTTTGGCAATGCCGCCCGCCGGGGGCTTGTCCGGGAACTGCTTCAGTCGAGTGATATCGTCCTGGCCATCGGAACCCGCCTCCGCCGGTCGGATTATCATCGGCGGGGGGTGTCTCTGCCGCGGCTCATCCACATCGACTGGGACGACCTCTGGATGGACCGGAATTACGCCGCACAGATTTCCATTGTCGGCGATATTCGAGCCATCGCAAGCAGGCTTTTGGAACGGGTCCGATCCGGCGACTCAAACCGCATCAGGAAAGACCGGCAGGTCTCCCCCATGCGCACCAGGATCAGGCAGGAGCGTGGCGTCATCGCTGAGACATGCGTGGAGCTGGCCTACCTCGATGCCCTTCGCCGGGTGATCCCGCGCGACGGCACCCTCGTGATAGACAACACCCTCCTCGGATACTGGGCCGAGTACTTCTACGAGTCTCTGATGCCCGGGGGCCTGATCACGGCCAAAGGGACCTCCATCATCGGTTTCAGCCTTCCCGCTGCCATGGGCCTCAAGATCGCCTGCCCCGAACGGACGGTCGTGGCCCTGACCGGAGACGGCGGGTTTTTGTACAGCGCACAGGAACTCTCCACCTGTCGGCGCCACGGCATCGGGTTCCCCGTGATCGTGGTCAATGACGGGGCTTATGGAATGATCGACCTGCTGCAGCGTCAGATCTACGGGCAAGGGGACTTCGAAACGGATCTGATCAACCCTGACCTGAAGACCTTCGCCGCATCCTTCGGCATTGCTGCGGACCGGGTCGACTCCCCCGAGGGGCTTGAACGGGCCCTCCGGTCCTCCCTCGAGTCCCGGGAGATGCGGCTCATCGAGCTCAAGACCTCCCTTCACCATAACCCGTTTGCGACCTACTGATGCACGGCAGCCGTTCAGGAGTTGACGGCTGCGACTCGGCCCCCGGATATGATTTCCCGGGGCATAGATTCACTTGGGAGATACCACATGGATCTAAAAGTCATGCTGACCACATTCGGGATGATCTTTCTGGCCGAACTGGGCGACAAGACTCAGTTGGCAACGTTTGCCTTCGCCGCTGAAAACAGGACAAAGATGGCGGTCTTTATCGGTTCAGCCGGGGCCCTCATCGTCACGTCCCTGCTGGCTGTCCTATTCGGATCCGCCGTCAGCCGGCTGATCCCCCCCAACGTCATTAAAATGGGGGCAGGGGCGCTGTTCGTCGTTCTGGGGGTATGGATGCTGATCTTTCCCGGGGGCAAATAACGCCTTTTTGCTTGCCCCGACGATACAATTTGGATACCCTTTTCTCAACTTTCGCACCTCTGACGGGATGATTCGGTTCTGAATCCAATGGGATCGGCCCGTCGGGAATAGGGAACCGATCCGTGGGGGTCTCGCGCCTCCCCACTCGAATTCTGGGGGTGCGAAACTTGAGTTCTTTGTTTTTGAAAGCGCCTGTTATAAGCATAGGAGGGTTGCGGCATGACGCCACGAATTGGGGCGCTCCATGTGCTCACGGACACCCTTCTGCAGTCCAGGTTTTCCCACGTTGAACTGGCGGAAATGGCGGCTGCCGGCGGGGCGGATGTGATCCAGTTCCGCCAGAAGCGGGGATCGACCCGCGAGCTGATCGAAACAGCCATTCGAATGAAGAGGGCCTGCCAGGAGAAGGGGGTCGCCTTGATCGTGAACGACCGCATCGACGTGGCGATCGCGGCCCGGGCCGATGGGGTGCACCTGGGACAGGAGGACTTTCCCATTCCTCTGGCCAGAGAATTACTTGGGAAAGATTGTATCATCGGCGGGTCCGCAGCGACCGTGGAAGAGGCCAAGAAATGCCTCGCAGAAGGCGCCGATTATGTGGGATTCGGACCGGTCTTTCCCACCGGCTCCAAAGACGATGCAGGCCCTGTGAGCGGAACCCACGTCTTGAAACAGATCGTCGAGATGATCCCCCTTCCCATCGTTGCCATCGGCGGGATTGGCCTGGAGAACACCTCCGCCATCCTGCAGGCAGGGGCCCATGGCATCGCCGTCATATCGGCCGTTTGTTGTCAGGACGACCCCCGACAGGCGACGAGGAGGCTCCGGGAAATCATGCTGGCCGCCATGGAGATAGGGCAACATGCCTGAGACGGTGTCTGACATCGGTGAATTCGGTCTGATCGATCGGATCGACGCCCTCATTCAGAGACAAGGGACCCGCGCACCCGAGGTCAGTGTGGGCATCGGGGACGATTGTGCTGCATTTCAGCCCAGATCCGGCTATGACATCCTTATGACCTGCGACGCCATGGTGGAAGGGCGGCATTATCTTCCACACCTCATCACTCCCCTGGACCTGGGTCGACGGGCCATGACCCTCAACATCAGCGACATCGGGGCCATGGGGGGGGTCCCGCGCTATGCCCTGATCTCCCTCGGCTTACAGCCCGCCATCCGGGTGGGGGATGTGGAAGCGTTTTATCTCGGTTGTATCGAGGCGCTGGATCCCTTTCATGCCGTCATTGTCGGGGGAAACATCACCCGCTCGGAAGGCCCCAACTTCATCGACATCACCCTGATCGGCGAGATTGAACACGGGTTGTCGGTTCGCCGCAGTACGGCGAAACCCGGGGATGTCATAGTGGTCACCGGATACCCGGGGCAATCGGCCGCCGGGCTTCACGTCCTGCTCTCAGATCTGGCCGGCGATGAGTGGAAAGGCCATCCCCTGGTTCAGGCCTACGCCCGGCCCTCTCATCGTGCGGTCGAGGGCGCGGCCGTGGCCCGATCAGGCCTTGCCACCGCCATGATCGACATCAGCGACGGGCTCCTGGGAGACCTGGGCCACATCTGCGACCAGAGCAGGGTGGACGCCCGCATCTATCAGAAATATCTCCCCATAAGCCCGGCTTTTCGGGACGGGGCGAGGCACTTGAAGAGAGACCCGATGGAATTTATCCTGGGGGACAGCGACGATTACGAACTGATCATCACCTGCCGACCCGAACACGCGCTCGAGGTGCAATCTCTGATCCGTTCGATAGCAAACGTCCCGGTGACGGCCATTGGAGAGATCATCCCGTCGCCGGAGGGTGGGAGAAATATTCATATGACATCCCCTGACGGCGTCACCCGCAGGGTCAACCGATCCGGGTGGGACCATTTTGCTCGATAAGGAGAGGACCCATGCCCCATCTTAACCTCTGTCAAAGGGCCGCGGCCAACCTGAAGGAAGTCCGTAACCGGCGGCCCTTGGTTCACAACATCACCAACTTCGTGGTCATGAACAACACGGCCAACGCCCTTCTGGCCTGCGGGGCCTCTCCGGTAATGGCCCATGCGGTCGAAGAAGTGGCTGAGATGGTCTCTTTTGCCGGGGCCCTCGTGCTCAACATCGGGACCCTTTCCACGACCTGGGTGGACGCCATGGTTATCGCGGGTCAAAAGGCCAATCACCTCAGGGTCCCGATCATACTGGACCCGGTGGGATCCGGCGCCACCCGGTTCAGGACCGAATCTTCCAGGCGGCTCATCCATGAACTCTCCATCGGCGTGATTCGGGGAAATGCCTCGGAGGTCCTCTCCCTCGCACAGGAGGGGTCACGGACCAAGGGGGTGGACGCGGTTCACCGCGTCGATGAGGCCGAGGCCGCTGCCGTCTCCCTCGCCAGGGAACTCCAAACGACCCTGGCCATCACCGGTCCCATCGATCTGATCACGGATGGGGAGCGTGTCTGCCGGGTCTCCAACGGGCACGAACTTATGGGATGGGTGACCGGCACCGGCTGCACGGCGACGGCCCTGATCGGCGCATTTCTATCGGTGGACCCGGACCCTGTCGCGGCTTCGGCCACAGCGCTCGCCTATTTCGGCCTGGCTGGAGAACGGGCCGCAGCCCTTTCCAAAGGTCCCGGCTCCTTTCAGGTGGCGCTTCTCGACGCCCTGTTCAACATGGATGAAGACACCCTGAGGGATGGGGCCAGGATAGAGGCACAGGGGATGAATTCCAGGGCGTAAGGCCCGGATTATACAGAAAAGGGATCGAGGTCCCACTCCGAGGCCGAGTCGGGCGCCTTGGGTCTCTCTTAGAAATGGGCATGGATGGTCTTCCCTTATTTAATTTTTTTGACTATCCACCGCTCCATCAGTATAGTATGCCCCCAAAGGGGTCCTGTCATGGAAAAGAAGTACGGCGCCGCATTGTTCCTCATATTCCTGATCACCTCTCTACTCCTTCTCCTGAAGCTGTTCTGGACCTACATCTCCGCCATCGTGCTGGCGCTGCTGATCGGAAGTTTGTTCTATCCGCTGTACCATCGGGTCCGGAAGGCGTTTCGAGGCAGGGAGTCCCTGGCGGCCCTCCTGGTGACCCTTTTTGTGCTGGCCATTCTGGTCGTTCCTGTCGGCTGGTTCGTCAGCACCCTCTCCAACGAGGCGTTTGAATTCTACAAGCGGAGCAGCAGCCAGGTCTCCCTGAAGCGGATTCAGGATATTATCGAGCATGACCCGGTATGGGCTGAACGCTTCAAAAAAATCGGCAGAATGACGGGCATCTCCATCACACCCAATACGGTCGAAGAACTGGCCGACGCCATCGGGAAGCGGGTCGGACTGTTCCTTTACAGCCAGATCCGGTCCATGGCCTCCAACATGCTCAGTTTTCTGATCCACTTCTTTCTGATGATGATGACCATCTTCTATCTTCTGAAAGAAGGGGCCCGACTCAAGGCATATCTCATCGAGCTGATACCTGTCCCCAGGAAACAACTTGAGAAGGTGGCCGACAAATTCCAGGAAATGGGACGGGCTCTGATTGTGGGAAACGGTATGTCCGGGATCATTCAGGGCATATTCGGCGGATTCGGTTTTTACTTTTTTGGACTGGGCTCCCCGTTCTTGTGGGGAACGGTCGTCGCCTTTACGGCCTTTCTTCCCATTGTCGGGGCAATGGTCGTGTTTATTCCGGCCACCGTCATCCTGCTGCTTCAAGGGAATACGGGCCACGCCGTCGGCTACTTGATCTACAATCTGACATACAGTTCCATCGTGGAGTACCTCCTCAAGCCCAGGATGATCGGCCAGGGCATGCAGATGAACGCCCTCCTGGTATTCATCGGCATTGTGGGGGGAATCAAGCTGTTCGGCATACTGGGTATCATCTACGGTCCCTTGATTATCACCATATTTCTGACCCTGGCGGAGATTTACAGGCTCGAATATCAACAATGCACGAGCCCACCAGGGCAATAGACCCTGAGATGACATGACATCATAGGAGGGAAGCAAATGGACGTTCAAAAAATTCTTAAGGGAAAACGCATATTGATTGTGGATGATGAGGAGGATATCCTCGACTTTCTGACGGAATTGCTGGAGATGTGCAAGATCGACAGGGCATCCCGTTTTGAAGATGCAAAAAAGCTTCTGGAATCCAATTATTATCACGCCGCGGTGCTCGATATCATGGGCGTCAGGGGATACGAGCTCCTGGAGATCGCCAACAAGCGCGAAGTGCCTGCCCTGATGCTGACGGCCCATGCCCTTTCGCAGGACAACCTGAAGAAGTCGTTTCAAAAAGGGGCCGCCTACTATGTGCCCAAGGATGAGATCAGCAAGGTGGACGTCTTCCTGGCAGACATCATTGACGCGATCGACAAGAAAAAGAATGTGTTCGTGAAATGGTACGAGCGGTTGAGTGGATTCTGCGACAAACGTTTCGGACCCAACTGGAAGGACGACGATCCTGAGTTCTGGAACTCCCTCATGAAATATTGAAGGACTGGGAATTGGACTATCCCCGTGTAACACGGCAGACAAAGAATCTTGAAGCCTTTATCCCTGACCATTGAACCTCTGAACCTCATAAGGAGGAGGCATCATGGCTAAGAAAAGCGTCGGCATCACGATTACCCAGCATATCCTGGAACAACAGAGAAGAAATCCCGAAGCCACCGGAGGCTTCACGACCCTTCTCAATGAATTGATCGTTGCCGCGAAGGTGATCTCCAGAGAGGTCAACAAGGCGGGCCTTGCAGATATTCTCGGGGCTACCGGCCGGACCAATGTCCAGGATGAGCAGGTCCAGAAGCTCGATGTATTTGCCAACAATGTCATCATCGAACGGATGCAGCACGTCGGTCAGCTATGCTGTATGGGGTCGGAGGAAAATGCCGACCTCATTGAGATTCCCGCCTATTACCCGAAAGGGAGCTATATCATTGTCTTTGATCCCCTGGATGGATCCACGAATATTGATGTGAACGTGAGCATCGGCACCATATTCGGGATCTATAAAAAAAAGAGCGACGAGACCGAGATCGACATGCTCCTGCATGACGTCCTGCAACCCGGGGCGAACCAGGTGGCCGCGGGATATTTCATCTACGGTTCGAGCACCATGATGGTTTACACAACCGGAAACGGCACCGGCGTCCATGGATTCACCCTGTATCCGAGCGTAGGAGAGTTTCTTCTGTCTCACGAGAACATTCGGATCCCGGAGAGAGGTAAAATCTACAGCGTCAACGAGGGGAACGACGCCTTCTGGGACCCAAAGACCCTCTCCCTGGTCAACTATTTCAAGGCGAGAGACAAGGGGAGCGGCCGGCCCTACACATCCCGCTACATCGGCAGTCTGGTGGCGGATTTCCATCGCAACCTCCTCAAGGGGGGGATCTTCATGTACCCCGCGGACAGCAAGGATCCCAACAAACCGAGCGGGAAGCTGCGTCTCATGGTGGAGGCCAATCCCCTGGCCCTGGTCGTCAAGGAGGCGGGGGGATACGCGAGCGACGGCAATGGACCGATCCTCGATATTCAGCCGAGGGAATTCCATCAGCGGGTGCCCCTTTATATCGGAAGCCGGCAAGACGTGGAGTTTGCCGAGGAGGTGATCAGCGGCAGGAGAAGCTTAGATTAGGGCCTGCGGTTTCGCCCCCACGGAATAGAACCTCTCTTCGGGGAGTTCGATGCAGGTCAGTCGGTTTCCGTAGACAGCCCCGGTGTCGATGCCGATCTTGTTTTCCATGATAAGGGGCCGCGGGAAAGGGGTGTGACCAAAGATGACCTTCTTTCCAAAATCCCAGGGCGAGGAAATAAAGGTCTCCCGAATCCAAACCATGTCCTCCACGGATTGGCATTCAATTTCGACGCCCGGCCGAAACCCTGCATGAACCACGTAGTAGTGCGGCAGCTCCAGGAGCGGGTGCAGGGATTGGTAAAAGGCCATGTGGTCCGGCGGAATCAACGGCCCCTCTCCCTTGGGCCTCTCGGCCCGATAGCTCCGCAAGGTGGTCTCCCCCCTGTTGGCGAGGTACAACGCCGGTTCGATGCCTGCGAGATAATCCAGCAGCATGGCCTCGTGGTTTCCCAGCAGGCAGGTCACCCCTGGCGCCGTCTTCATGAGACCCAGGATACAATCCACCACGCCCTTCGAATGGGTCCCCCGGTCAATGCAGTCCCCCGCAAAGATCAGTCGGTCCCGGCCCGGCCGCCACGGAATCACATCCAGAAGGCGCATGAGCATCTCAAGACATCCGTGAATGTCGCCCACGACAAATGTCTTTTCCGTTTTCATCGGAAACCCAGGATGATGCGGGGCCGATCCCTTGACTCCAGCCGGTGCAGTCCTGCCTTTCGGGCCGCGGCGACAGCCTCCCGGTACTCCTGGACCGTGAGCCTGCGGCTGATGACAGGGTCTGCATCCGCCCCGCCGCACGGCCGGTACTGATCCATGACATTAACATAGGTGTTCGGGGAGATCTCCTCGGCCAGAAAACGCATGACGGCGGCGGTCCCCGCCACGCCGTTGGGCATCACCAGATGCCGGACCAGAAGCCCTCGAACGGCAACTCCCTGACCGTCCATGACCAGGTCCCCAACCTGACGGTGCATCTCCCGAACGGCCTCCATGGCCGTTCGGGGATAATCGGGCGCATGGCAGAACCGTTCCCCCCAGCGATCCTCCCAGAACTTAAAATCGGGCATGTAGATATCCACGATGCCCTCCAGGAGGCGCAGGGTCTCCACACGGTCATATCCGCTCGAATTGTAAACGATCGGGATCCTCAGCCCATTCGCTGCGGCGATGTCCAGTGCCTCCAAAAACTGAGGCGCCACATGGGTGGGGGTCACCAGATTGATATTGTGGCATCCCCTATCCATGAGATCGATCATCATGCCCGCCAGTTGATCGGCCGATACCTCGATCCCCTCGTTGAGATGGCTGATCTCGAAATTCTGGCAGAAGCTGCAAAGGAGGTTGCATGAGCTGAAAAACAGGGTCCCCGAACCGTGGGACCCCACCAGGGGGGCTTCTTCACCAAAATGGGCATTATAGCTCGCAATCTTTGCCATACGGCCGGTGCGGCAGTAGCCCGTCTCGCCAGCCAGTCGATCAATCCCGCACGCGCGGGGGCAGGCCCGGCAAGGCGCCATCAGGGCCAGGGCCTGATCCGCACGGGCTTTGAGATCGCCCGTTCGATAAAGGCGCAAATAGGACGGCTCAATCATAGGGCATCGCCCCTTCAAAACAAAAACCCCCTGAAGGGGTAATTGTTCCTTCAGGGGGATATCGTCTCAGTATGCTTGCCAGACGTAACACATCGATGTTGCACCCACAAGCGATGAGCAATCAGCTACCCGCGATCATCCAGCATCCAGCATCCAGCACCTATTCACGCGACGAACCGAATATCCTCAGCAGCATCAGAAACAGGTTGATGAAATCGAGATACAGGGAGAGCGCGCCCAGAATGGCCCCTTTTCGAACGACCGCCCCGTCCACCCCGGCCGGCTGGGTCAGGGCCATGTTCTTCAGTTTCTGAGTGTCATATGCCGTCAACCCCACAAAAACGATGACGCCGATGTAGCTGATGATCATGCCCATGGCGCTGCTTTTGATAAACATGTTGACCAGAGAGGCGATGATGATGCCGATCAGGCCCATGGTCAGAAACCCGCTCCAGGAGGTCAGATCCTTCTTGGTGGTCCATCCGTAGATGCTGCACGCCGCAAAGGTGCCGGCGCAGATGAAAAAGGTGCTGACGATGGACGTGCTAGTGTATGCCAGAAAAATGAAGGAGAGAGTGACGCCGTTCAGGGCGGAATAGATCACAAAAAGCGCCGTGGCCGTCCCGGCGCTGATTCGGTTCACCGCCCCGGCAAGGGCAAATACCATTCCCAACTCTGCGATAATAAGGACAAAAAAGATGAGCGGATTTCCAAATATCAGACGCATCATCGTCTCATTGCTCGACACGTAGAGGGCCACGATCCCCGTGAGCGCGAGTCCCACCCCCATCCAGTTGTAAACACTTCTCACAAAGTCGTTGACCAATACTTCGGTTCGCGATCTTGCTACGGACGTCTGTGCCATGTTAACCTCCTGTTCCTTCCCGTGTGACCGTGCAGGAAAATACCTTGATTAAATTAAAACGGTTCTATTATAAATGCTTTTTTAAAAAGTTCAAGTGAAGAGGGTCCATCGTCACGTCGTCAAGCCAATGCCTATGAACAGGATAACCGCATCAAAGCTTTATATCGTCATGGTCGGCCTTCCCGCCAGGGGCAAATCGACCATTGCCGCCAAACTGCGAGAGAACCTGGTCCGGGACCATATCCGGACGTGCATCTTCAACAACGGCGACCTGAGAAGAAAACTGAGCCCCCATACCTCTTCCCCGCAATTCTACGATCCCAAAAACCGGGAGGGGGTGTCGCTCAGGGAAAAGATCGCCCTGATCAATATCCAACGCGCCATGGATTACCTGAAAGGCAAAGGCCAGGTTGCCATTCTGGATGCCACCAATGTCAGCGTCCAGCGAAGAAGAAAGACGGCCGAACTGCTGAAGGATCACCCCGTTCTCTTTCTTGAGTGCATCAACCAGGACGAGGAAATCCTCAAGGCAAGCATCGAGCGAAAGGTGATGCTCCCCGAATTCCAGCACCTCAAAAGGGATGCCGCCGTGCGGAGTTTCAGGAAGCGGATTCGCTATTACGAATCTATTTATACCCCTGTACAACGGGAGCGGAACCTCGTTCGCCTGGACTCCCTCTACAACAAAATCGTGCATGAGGAAATCACGGACGATATCCCCCATTACGACCTGATTCGCGACCTTCTGGTCGCCGACACCGTGAAAAACCTGTTCCTGATCCGACACGGAGAAACCTACTTCAACCTCCAGAACCGAATCGGCGGCAACTCCGGCCTGACCGAAAACGGGAAGGCCCAGGCTATCGCCCTGGCCCGATACTTCAAAGGCAAAAAGATTCCCGTCATCTTCACCAGCCAGAAAAAGCGGACCGTTCAGACCGCCTTCGAAATCACGCGCCAGCAGTCGGACTGTACCATCATCCCCCTCAAGGAGTTCAACGAGATCGACAGCGGCGTCTGCGAGACCATGAGCTACAGGGAGATTCGGGAGAGGATGCCTCAGGTGTACACCGCCAGGAAAGAGAACAAATACAACTACCTATATCCTCAGGGCGAGGGATACGTGACCATGAAGGATCGGGTGGACAGGGGTATCAAAAAGGCCCTGTACCTGAGCAGCAACCCCCAAAACCTGATGATCGTGGGGCACCGGGCCGTCAACCGGATGATCCTTTCGCACTTTCTGTACCGGCGGGAAGAGGATGTCCCCTACATTTACGTGCCCCAGGACAAATTCTACCATATCGTGGCCACCCAAACCAAAAAACTGTTCCAGTTGAGGGCCTACGACAGCCATATCCCCCTATCCATATAGCAAATAGCAGATGACCACCGCCGCGGCAATCCCCACGACATCCGCAGTCAGAGCGGCCGGCAGGGCGTGGCGAACACGGCGAACCTGCACCGCGCCGAAATAGACGGCAAGCACATAAAACGTGGTTTCCGTGGATCCCTGAATCGTGGAAACCAGATATCCTGTGTAACTGTCCGGACCGATGTGGGGGTTGTTGATAATGGAGGCCAAAACCCCGTAGGCCCCCGACCCGGAGAGCGGCCTCAACAGGGCCATGGGAAGTGCCTCGGCCGGCATCCCCAACCGGGATGTCACATTGCCGATCAGCCTGACCAGGGCCTCCATGGCACCACTGGATCGAAACATCCCTACGGCCACCAGAATCGCGACCAGATAGGGAATGATCTTGACCGCCACCTGAAATCCTTCCTTTGCCCCATCCACAAAGACCTCATAGACGCGTACCCGCCTCACCACCCCGAATACGAGAAACCCCAACATGAGTCCCGGGATGATCCAGGGAGAGATGGACCGGCCGAAAAGGATCGTCACCGGGATCACCATCAGCAAGACGGCCATCGCCGTTGCGCTGACCCATAGGGGGTAAGCGCCTGTTTCCTCATTCTGCTCCTGAGCGGTTTCCGCTGTCGGTTCGGTCGCGCCCGCCATCTCGATCGGACGCGTTTTTCTGAACATCGGCAGTCGGCCGTAGAGCTTGGCCGCGCAGATCGCCGCCAGGGTCGAACAAACGGTGGCAAACAGGGTCGTCGGGAGAATCCCCGCCGGATCGGCGGAACCCGCAGAGGCCCGAAGTGCGATGACCCCGGTCGGCAGCAGCGTCACGCTCGAGGTGTTGATGGCCAGGAACAGGACCATGGAATCGGTCGCAGTTCCATGACGGGAATTGAGCTTGTCGAGATCCTCCATGGCGCGAATTCCGAAGGGCGTGGCTGCATTCCCCAGGCCCATGACATTGGCTGCCAGATTCAGAATCATGGCACCCATGGCTGGATGCCCGGCCGGGACGCTCGGGAAAAGCCGCACCATGATGGGACGAATGAGACGGGCCAGGATGGTGAGCAGCCCTCCGGCCTCGGCCACCTTCATGAGACCCAAAAACAGGGTCATGACACCGATAAGTCCGAGTGCCAGTTCCACCGATCCGGAGGCCGATTCGATCACGGCCTGGGACAATGCCTCCATGGGAGACGGCCCCCCGGCCCCGGCATGCCACGTCACCTGCCGCCAGCCAGCCGAGACAAACGCCCCCAGCACAATCACCAAAAAAACAACGTTCATCTTGCCTCCTCCGGCCCATTTTCCAGGCTCTTTGGGGCACCCCTTTCACCTCCGGCCCTTCATCCCTGCCCCGAGCCTATCCGGGGAAAGTCACCCCGTCAAGGGATAATGCAAAAAAACGCTTGACCTTCGATGGGTTCACCTGTTCAATCAGAAAGACGCAGAAGCCAGTTTTTCACATGATCCATATCGCCGGCATGTCCGGGCCTGGAGGTTCCCATGTTTGAACGCACAGAAGAACAGCAGATCCTGCTGAGAAACCTCAAGCGGATTGTGGATGAAAAGGTCAGGCCCGCGGCCGCCGAGACAGATCGGACCGGCGTGTTCAACTGGGAGATCGTCTCGCTTTTCTGGGACCTGGATTTGCTCAAGATCATGCTCCCCCCCGAACACGGGGGGTGGCCCCACAACCCTTCCCACACCCTCTGTCTCTCCATCGAGGAAATCGCCAAGGCCTGCGCATCCTCGTCCCTCCTGCTGATCATTCAGGCCGTGGGGAGCTATCCACTGATCTTCGCGGGAAATGAGGCCCAGAAAAAAACCTACTGCCCGATGATATCCGACGAAAGGCGCCTCATGGGGTACCTGGTCACCGAGCCGGGGGCCGGTTCCGACGTGCATGCCATCCGCACCAGCGCCGGGCGATCCGATACCGACTATGTCCTTAACGGACGCAAGGTCTTTTCCACCAACGGCTCGGTGGCCGGGATCTATTCGGTTCTGGCCAAGACGGGTGACGACGAACTCTCTTTTTTTATGGTGGAGAGGGAACGAAGGGGAATCTCCATCGGCAGGATCGAAGATAAATGCGGCTTTCGAGGCAGCAACACCGCGGAGGTCATTCTGGAAGACGTGGTCATCCCTGAGGCCAATCTGATCGGAAAACCGGGAGAAGGATTCAAGATCGCCATGGGCGATTTCGACATGTCCCGCCCCGCGGTGGCGGCCCTCTCACTGGGCCTCGCCGAGGGTGCCCTGGACTACGCGATCGATTATGCCAGACAACGTCAAACCTTTGGAAAGGCCCTCATCCAGCACCAGGCCATCCAGTTTTTGTTGGCCGACGCCGCTACGCTTGTCGAGGCCAGCCGAGGGCTCATGGAGCGGGCGGCCATCGCCTTTGATTCGGGTCAACGCAACACGAAGCTCGCTTCCATGGCCAAGTTCTTCTGCAGCGATGCGGCCATGAAGATCACCACAGACATGGTCCAGGTCCTTGGGGGGTATGGATACATTCGGGACTATCCCATCGAGCGCATGTTCCGCGATGCCAAGCTGACCCAGATCTTCGAAGGGGCCAACCAGATTCAACGCATGATTATCGGAAGAGAGATCAGCCGAAAGTGATGGAAGGATAAGAGGATAGAACTTATGGATTTTTCGTTGAGCAAAGAGCAAAAGGATATCAAGAGAGCGGCCGCCGAGTTCGCACGGGGTGAGTTTCAGCCGGACATCATCATGGAATGCGAAATCAACCACCGGTTTCCTCGAGAAATCTACAAAAAGGCCGGGCAACTCGGATTCATCGGTCTCGACTACCCGGAATCGGTGGGAGGCGGGGGCTTAGGCATCATGGAAAACGTCCTGGTGATCGAGGAGTTCTGCAAGGCCGATTCGGGGATGGGCATGTCCATCCACCTAGCCTATCTGCCTGCAAAGATCGTCAAGATCTTCGGGACCGCAGAACAGCGGGAGAAATTCCTCTCGCCCCTGGTAACGGGCGACTGGGTCTCGGCCGTGTCGTTCACCGAGCCCGACCACGGCAGCGACCTGACTCGGATGGAAACCACCCTGCGCGAAGAGGCGGACGGTTTCGTCCTGAATGGTACCAAGGTCTTCACCACTAATGGCGGCTATGCCGATTTCTTCATCGTCCTGGCCCAGGAGGATCCGGACGCCCGGGCCGGCAAGGGGATGACCACCATCCTGGTGGAAAGGGATCCCGCCTCCTGGCTGGGCGGCAGGCTGGAAATCAATGAACTTACCGGCAAGATGGGCCTTCACATGACCTCCAGCACCGAGCTCGTCTTTCATGACCTGAAAATCGCCAAGGAGAACATCCTGGGAGAACGGGGCCGGGGGCTCCTCAACGTCCTCGACTTCCTGGACGAGAGCCGCATCGAAATCGGGGCCCAGGCCCTGGGCAATTGCGAAGGAGCCTTTTTGAAGGCACTGAATCATGCCAGGGAGAGAAAGCAGTTCAGACAATCCATCATCGACTTCCAGGCCATCGGCCATAAACTGGCCCACATGTGGAGCCAGATCCAGTCGCTCAAGTGGGTCAACTACTACGGGGCCTGGCTCTGCGACCACCGGCCGGAAAAGCTGGCCGGGGCCGTGCCGCTCTTGACATCGGTCGTCAAACACCACGTGCCCGAGACGGCCAAGGCCATTATCGACGATGCCATCACGGTATTTGGGGGCTATGGCTATTTTCTGGATCAGGAGGTGGAGCGCCGTTACCGGGACAACCGCATCATCGAGATGTATGAGGGCACCGTAGAGGTTCAGTTGAACAATATCGTCCGCATTCTAAAAAAGATGACCCCCGGCTTCATCCAGGCGGAACTTCTCTAAGGCACTCCGGCTGGCAGGCCCATATCACCCGTCGTTCCGTCTGCCGGCCACACCCCTAACTGAAGGATCTTCTTTTCAAACACAGCTTGTCAGCGGGAAGAATATCGGGTATGTTCAGCCTCAATTTGCCGTCCCCAACATGGATTACAGAACTGGAATCTACCGAGCAGGACAATCTCCGAGGCTTGCTGCGGATGTCCTCTCGTTGAGGAGAAAAGGCCCTGACAGTCACAGCGACAACGGAGAATGAATCGGCTTCCTGCGGAATGGAACTGGACCGGCCGGACGAAAAAACGCTTCGGCTCAAACTCTCCGGAAGCTGGATGCTGAAGCACAAGCGCCCTTCTCCAAAACTTGTTTTGGAAGAGCTGAGATCCGGTTCCCCGGTCGAACGCATCATTTTTGATACAGAGGGCCTAACGGACTGGGACAGCGGTTTTCTCGTCTTCCTGACCCAAATAATCGAGGCCTGCCCCAAGGACGCCGGGCCGGTACTGCATCTGGAAAGGCTCCCCGCGGGCGCACAAAAACTCCTGGCCCTCGCCCAGGCGGTCCCCGAAAAAGAAGGGGAAGGAAAGGACCACGACCGCGCGACCTTTCTCTCCCGTGTCGGAATGGAGACCCTCGATTTTTTCCGCGCCTCGGGAGATATGCTGGCCTTCATCGGGGAGGCCTCTCTGGCTTTTCTCAGATTCGTCACGGGAAAGGCACGCTTTCAAGTCCCTGACCTGATCAAAATAATTCAGGAATGCGGCATCGAGGCCCTGCCGATCGTCTCTTTGATCAGCCTCCTGGTGGGACTGATCCTCGCCTTTGTAGGGGCGGTGCAGTTGATGCTGTTCGGCGCGCAGATTTACGTCGCCAATCTGGTGGGGATCGCCATGATTCGCGTGATGGGGGCGGTCATGACGGGCATTATCATGGCGGGCCGGACCGGGGCCGCATTTGCCGCCCAATTGGGCGCCATGGAGGTCAACGAAGAGATCGACGCCTTTCGGACCATGGGGATCTCGCCCATGGAGTACCTGGTCCTGCCGAGGATTATCGGCCTCACGCTGATGATGCCGCTCCTCTGCCTCTATGCAGACCTGATGGGCCTCCTGGGTGGCCTGATTGTGGGGGTCGGGATGATGGATCTCGGTTGGGTGGAATACTACAACCAAACCAAAGGTGCAATAGGACTGACCAATCTTTGGATAGGTCTCGTCCAGAGCATGGTATTCGGAGTGCTGGTGGCCGTTGCCGGCTGCCTCAGAGGGATGCAGTGCCCCCGAAGCGCCTCCGCTGTGGGAGATGCGGCCACGTCTGCTGTGGTGACGGGAATTGTCAGCATCATTGTGGCGACCGCGGTCATCACGGTGATCTGTAACATTCTGGGAATTTAGAGATTCGGAAAGACGAAAAAGATGAATCGAAAGGCAAGCAGAACCCTGATCGGCGCTTTTGTCGTGGGAGCGGTCGTCCTGATCGCGGCCGGCATCATGGTTTTTGGGAGCGGCAAACTATTTAAGAACACAAGCCAGTTTTCCCTTTTTTTCAAGGGCTCACTTCAGGGGCTTAATGTCGGCAATGCCGTGCTGTTTCGCGGCGTCAAGGTGGGATCAGTCAAGAGCATCACCATCGAGGCAGACGCCCAAGATCTCTCCGTCTCCATCCCCGTAATCATTGAGATCGACCCTGATCTCATCAAAATGGTGCAGGAGAAAAGAAGGCTGCAATTTGGGAGGAACCTGCCCCAGCTCATCGAACAGGGGCTCAGGGCCCAGTTGACCATGGGGAGTCTGCTGACGGGCCAGCTCATGATCGGACTGGGGTTTTATCCCGATACCTCTGTGCGCCTGACGGGAATAGATACCGGATATCCGGAAATTCCGACCATCCCGTCTCCCTTCGAGCGGATTACGGATGTCGTCCAGCGGCTTCCTGTGGAAGACATCATCGACAAATTGGTATCTGCGTTTGACACTATCCAGTCCCTCCTCAACTCCCCGGATATTCCGGAAACCCTCCATCTCATCAAGCAGACCTTAGAGGAAGCCAAAAGGCTGGTCAACAACCTGGACAGCCGCACCCAGTCGCTGACTGCGGATCTCGCCGGGACCGTGGGGGCCTACAAGAAACTGGCGCTGGATGTGGATGCCGAGGTCAAGCCCCTGGCCTCCCGAGTCAACGCAGCGATCAACAATACCAGCGAACTCGTTCAGGATGTCGACCATCGAGCCCAGGATCTGGCACGCGCTACCGAGAAGACGCTCGAAAAGGCGCAGGAGGCCCTTATCCAAGGGAGGGAAGCGCTTCAGGTTGCAAGAAAGGCCGTGGATAAAGACTCACCCCTGATGTATCAGTTGGATCAGACCCTCAAGGAGATCTCCAGTATGGCCAGATCCATTCGCTCCCTGGCAGATTTCCTGGAGCGGCATCCGGACGCCCTGCTTTACGGCAAAGGCAAGCCTGAAAGGAGATGACATCATGCTGCACTCATTCCATAAAATGACGGGCTGTATTATCGGCCTTCTGCTGATGGGGCTCCCGGCCTGCGTGGGGAGTGCGCCCACCCGCTTCTATATTCTGAGCCCCATCGAAGGGGGGGGCCTTGACACCCAGGGAAAGGCCGCCGCAGGGCCCCGCGCGACCATAGGCATCGGTCCGGTAGCCTTCCCCGCCTATCTGGACCGGCAGCAAATTGTGACCCGTGTCACCAACAACGAACTTCACCTCTCAGGATTTGAAGAGTGGGCCGAGCCCCTTAAGGACAACGTTGCCCGCGTCCTTGTGGAAGACCTCTCGGCACTTCTTCCCGCCGATTCCTTCACGGTTTTTCCATTCAGGGGTCCCGACAGGGTTGACTGGCAGGTGAAGGTGGAGATCATTCGTCTGGACGGCATGCTTGGAGGCAACGCCCTGCTCCTGGCCCAGTGGTCGATCTATGCCCAGGAGAACAACGAGAGACTCATGGAGAAGAAATCGCGGTTCTCCCAGCCAACGGCAGGCCCGGATTACGGAGACCTGGCAGCAGCCTACAGCCGGGTTGTGGAGGCCCTGAGTCGTGAACTGGCCGGTGCGATTCAGTCCCTCAGCCGGCAGAGAGGCCAACGGTAACGATGCACCAAGGGCAAACAAAGGCCCCGATCCCCTCCCAGGCCCCCATCGTTGCCAAGGACTTGGAAATCGCCTATGGCGACAAGATCATTCAACGGGATCTCACCTTCAGGGTGGAGGGCGGAGAGGTTTTCGTCCTGATGGGGGGAAGCGGCTGCGGCAAGACCACCGTGATGCGATGCCTAACCGGATTGAAGGCCCCCTCCAAAGGTGAGGTCTTCCTCGATGGCGTCAGTTTTTGGGAGTCGGACCAGGCCACGCGGGATCGCATTGCCCGCAACATCGGCGTCGTGTTCCAGGGGGGGGCCCTGTGGAGTTCCATGACGCTCATGGAAAATGTCAGTCTACCCCTCTACGAATTTACCGATTTGAATCCCACTGAAATCCGCGAAGTCGCCTCTCTCAAACTGTCTCTGGTGGGACTTGCCGGATTTGAGGGCTACTATCCTTCGGAGATCAGCGGGGGCATGCGTAAACGGGCCGGTGTCGCCCGGGCCCTGGCCCTCGACCCGAAACTCCTCTTTTTTGACGAGCCCTCGGCTGGGCTCGATCCGATCACCTCATCCCTACTGGATGACCTCATTTTGGAGCTTCGGGACAGCCTCGGGGCCACCATGGTTTTGGTGACCCATGAGCTTCCCAGCATCTTTTCAGTGGCGGACAACTGCATTTTTCTGGACGCAGATACCCATACCATGATCGCGAGCGGCGATCCCAAGCGTCTGAGGGCCGAATCCGAGGATCCCAAGGTGCGGGCCTTTTTGTCCCGCGGCGGCAAGAACCCCCTTGCTTAGAAGCTGCTTTTTTGATCCTCCGCGAATTCACTTGCGCTATCTTTATTTTCTATGATACAATTAATTTTTTAGACGGTATGGCTGCGCCGGGTTTCGGTCTTTCGGGTCCATGAAAAAACCCCGAGAGAGACCACGGCGCCCATTCGCGTGTCCGCGAGTCTTGTCCCCGCAATCAAAGGAGAAGTCGAAAGGAGAACAGCCATGGCAGAGGAAGACTTGAAGGAAAAAGAGGAATTGGACGTTCTGGATGAAGTCTGGGATGACCGTGCCCTATGGAACGACGGGGAGGAGGGCAGGGACACCCCAACGGAATTGGATCGCTGGGACGACGTGGTCAAGGACCTCGTACAGGATACGGGGCCACGCCCCCAGGACGAATCGGTGCATCCGCAACCGGTTGTGGACCTCAAGACCGTCAAGCCCAAAGCAAAACCACTGCTCGCACCGCTTCAAACCGTTGATCCGGAAAGAGGCCCGGCCGCCGCGGTTTCCGACAAGCAGTTGCTCATGTTGATACAGAAATACAAAGCGGCGGAAAAAATTTGTGAGATAACGCGAATGAACCTGCAGACCCTGCAGCAAAGAGTCGCCCATCTCAGCTATCGCATCAAGCGATATATCGAAGTGGAGGGGCTCTATAGGGACACCGGTCCTATAAAAATGACCCTGGAAGGAATACTCATTCCCAAAGGGCACCTCGTCGATACCGGCTTTAAGGCGGGCGATCAGTTCAACGTGGCCTTCAAAGATCATCACATTATCCTCGTCCGTCAACGCAGACTGTAGGGATTGCAGCGTTCTCGTAACAGCTCGGGTGATCCAGAGGAAACCTCAATGGACGGATTCATCAAAATCATCAGGTGTTCGCTGCCTGCAGGAAATATCCTCAAATGGACTGCCATCCTTGCCGTTTGGTTGCTGACCTTTTCCTCGTGTGCCGCCATTCAGAATCAGAACGCCATTGACACGGAACGGTTGCTCGCCGCATCCGGGTTCCAGATGCGCCTGGCCGATTCGCCCGAAAAGCTGGCCCACCTGCAGACCCTCACACAGCGAAAGCTTGTCCCCCACCAGCATGACGGTAAGATCTACTACATTTACGCCGATGCCACCTCCTGTCAGTGCGTCTATATCGGCAACGAAAAGGCTTACCAGCGGTACCAGCAGCTTGCCTTGCAGAGGGAGATCGCCCAGGAGCAGCGCATGACAGCAGAAATGAATGCCGACGCGGCCATGAATTGGGGCCTCTGGGGTCCCTGGGGCCCATGGGGTCCGGCCGGCCCCTGGGATTAACAGCCCATTACCCCACCAACACCCCCCGAACCTTCGGTTCCCACGAGCCTTCATATGCGGCCGCCAGGTCTTCGGGGGGCGGAACCCTCTCCCCTCCCGTCACATCCCACCCGGTTTCCCCTTGAGCCCGTCATGCCGTTTTTCCCATTCAGATCGCGATGAGATGCCCATTCACCCTTCTGAACGGGACGATAAAGGTTTCCGTCGGCAAAGCCCGATGAGAAGGAGTCAGGCCCGTCTGAAGCACGGGATGGAGGGCCTGACCCCCGCGACCGGAACTTCCGATTTGACAACGACGGGGAGGTTGCACTATGGTGGAACGTCTGTCTTTCTCACCACAGGATTCAGTTCCTGGCCGAACTCGCTTGGGAGGCCGTTATGTGTGGCGTGCGTGATTTTTCTCTCAGCATACGAAAAAAGGCGGTTATTGGTCTCACGGTGTCCTTAGTGGCGGTGGTTTTTATCGGGGCCTTTTCCTACCGCAATCTGTCTCTGATCAAGACCAAACAGCACGTGGTTGAAATCGCGGATGATCTCAGCAATACCGTCTTGGAGATGAGGCGGTATGAAAAAAATTACCTCCTCTATTCATCCCTGAAGGATCTGGAGGAAAACCACCTCTTTCTGGAACAGGTCAAACAGATACTCTCCGGCATCTCGCCGGAAATCCGCCGACTGAGCATCGCCCCGGAGTTGAATCTCATCGGCCAGGAACTCAACGCCTATAAAGACGCCCTTAACCGTATGGCCTCATGCGGCGAAAAGGACCGCGCCCTCCGCAGACAACTTGAGGAGCGTATGCGGGAGAGCGGACGGAAGGTGGAGGAACTTTCCCAGCTCCTGGTCAATATCGAGCGACAGAAAATCCTGGATCTCCTCTCGACCCTGGAAAGGAACCTGATCCTGTCCCTCTCCATTCTCGTCGCAGTGGGTGCGCTCGTGACCTTCCTGGTAGGCGTCAAGATCGTCCTCCCCTTGAGGACCATCGAGAAGACCACCATGAGAATCGCCCAGGGCGATTTCACCCTCCTGACGATTCCCAAATCCAGGGATGAGACGCAGCGGGTGATGGAGGCCTTCAACCGGATGATCAGAGAGCTGGAAAAACGCCAGGAGCAACTGGTCCAGGCCAAAAAGCTCTCCTCCATCGGAATCCTCGCCTCGGGAATCGCCCACCAGTTGAACAACCCGCTGAATAATGTCTCCACCTCCATTCAGATCATTGTCGAAGAATTTGAAAAGGGAGATCCAGCCTTTCTGCGACGGCTCCTTGACAACTGCGGACAGGAGATACTTCGAGCCCAGGAGATCGTCAAGGGCCTGCTCGAGTTTGCCCGACAAAAGGAATTCGCCCTGCGCAGGGTCAGGCTGCTGGATGTCGTGGAGCGGGCCCTGCGACTGATCTCCAGCCAGGTCCCTCCCGGAATCGACATTCAAAGCCAGGTCCCGGATGACATCTATGTCGATCTGGACAGTCAGCGCATCCAGGAGGCCATCTTGAACCTCGTCATGAACGCCATTCAGGCCATCGAGGACGGCATCGGCCAGATTCGGATCGAGGCGGAAAGCACCTCGGACGCCATGGGGAGACCGATGGTGGAGATCCGGATCACGGACACAGGCAAAGGGATCGACGCGCAGGATGTCGGACGCATCTTCGATCCCTTCTTCACCACCAAGGAAGTGGGGGCCGGGACAGGCCTGGGGCTTTCCATCGTTTACGGCATTGTCCACCAGCACCAGGGGTCCATCACAGTGGACAGCCAGCCCAATGAAGGCACCCGGTTTACCATCCGCCTGCCGGCGACCCAGCCCGCGAGTCGGATCGAGGACGCCCGCCCATGAAGACTCCCCAGATCCTTGTGGTGGATGATGAACCGATCGCCGTGGAAAATCTGGCCTACGTCCTGCGGAAAGAGGGGTATGGGGTCGCCTGCGCTCAAAACGGGAAGGAGGCCGTCAAGGCCCTGGAACAGAATGCCTTTGACCTGGTGATGTCGGACCTCAAGATGGAAGGCATCGACGGCATGGAAGTCCTCGAGACCGCCAAGAGACTTCACCCTGCAGCCGAGGTCATTATCATCACCGGTTATGCGACGATCGCCACGGCTGTAGAGGCCATGCGAAAAGGGGCCTTTTTCTATGTGTCGAAGCCCTACCAGATTGACGAGGTGCGATTTCTCGTCAAACAGGCCCTCACGAAACGGTCTCTGGTCGAAGAGGTCCGGGAGCTGAGGCAGCAGATCACCTCGGGGGTTCATCATCCCCCCCTCGTAGGAAGCAGCCCCAAGATGGAGGCCCTCAAGGAAAACATTCGTCAGATCGCCCAGGCGGATTGTTCCGTGGTCATCCTGGGCGAGACCGGCACGGGCAAGGAACTGGTCGCTCGTATGATCCATGACCAATCGCCCCGAAGTTCAAACCGGTTTTTGGCCATCAACTGCGGAGCCTTCAACGAGGAACTCCTCGCCAACGAGCTCTTTGGACACGAAAAAGAGGCCTTTACCGGCGCCAGAGGGATCAAAAAGGGCCTGCTGGAAAACGTCCAGGGGGGGACCATCCTCCTTGACGAAATCGCGGAGATGCCCCTGTCCATGCAGGTCAAACTCCTTCGAGTCCTCCAGGAGAGGAGCCTACTGCGCGTGGGGGGAAATGAGGAAATCCCCGTGGACATCCGTGTCCTGGCAGCGACGAACAAGAACCTCAAGGAAGAGGTGGAAAAGGGGAGCTTCCGGCTGGATCTGTTCTATCGTCTCAACGTCATGACCCTGATCGTCCCTCCCCTCTCCGAGCGTCGAGAGGACATCCCCCTCCTCTGCCGTCATTTCCTGGAGAAGTTCAATTCAAACCGATCCGCCCCCGTCCGAGAGATCGACGCGGCCGTACTCGATGTCCTGATGGGCTATGAATTCCCGGGCAACGTTCGGGAACTGGAAAACATCATGGAACGGGCCGTGGCCCTGAGCAAGGGGCCGACCATCACCGTGCAGGATCTCCCCCCGGATCTTCAACAGCGTCGCATCCTTTTGAAGAGAGACAAGATCACGCAGGAATATCTTACCCTCGAAGAGAACGAGAGGGAATATATTGCATGGATTCTGGAACAGACGGGTCACAACAAGACGCGGGCAGCAGAGATTCTCGGCATCGACCGGGTTTCCCTGTGGAGAAAGCTCCGGCGCTATGACATCGGCGAATGACCGGGCGTCCCTTTCGGCAACAGGGCCTGATCGACCACTGCGTCCACCGCGGTGACGGGGAATGCCTCCAGGCCTTCGGTGATCTCCGCATCGAGCCGCTTCAACTCGCCCTCGTTGGCCTTGGGCAGAAAGACCTTTTGAATCCCGGCGCGCTGGGCCGCCAGCAATTTCTCCTTGAGTCCCTGAATGGGAAGGATGCGGCCGCTCAGGGAGAGCTCCCCGGTCATGGCCACCCGGGGATAGGCCGGCCTTCCACTGAGAAGCGATATCAGGGCCACAGCAATGGTCAGGCCTGCTGAAGGCCCATCCTTGGAAACGCTGCCGGAGGGGATATGGATATGGATGTCCCGATCCGCAAAGAAGTCTTCGGGGATGCCGAACTCCGACGCATGGCTTCTCACAAAGCTGAGGGCGGTCTGGGCCGACTCCTGCAAGACCTGCCCAAGGGACCCGGTCAGGATAAGCTGCCTCGTTCCCGCCATGCTGCTGGCCTCTACAAAGATGATCTCCCCCCCCAGTTCGGTCCACACGAGACCGGTCACCACCCCGATCCTCGGCGTCCCCTCCACGGCCTCGTGCGAGAACTTGTCCGGTCCGAGGAGGTCCGCCACGGCCTTCTCGTCCAGATGGAGGCCCGTGGGGGTTTCACTGTCCCGGACCCTGACCCGTGCTGCCTTCCGGCAGATCGCGGCGATCTCCCGTTCCAGCCCCCTCAATCCCGCCTCGAAGGTGTGTCCGCGAATGATCTTTCGAAGGGCCGCGTCCGTAAACACCACGTCCCCTGACTCCAGACTGTTGGCTGCAAGTTGTCTCGGCACGAGAAACCGTTGGGCGATTCGGAGCTTCTCCGTTTCCGTGTAACCGGGAAAGTCGATCCGTTCGAGCCGGTCCCTCAACGGCCCGGAGAGCCGCTCAATCACATTGGCGGTGGTAATGAACATGGTTCCGGATAAATCAAACGGAAGATCCAGATAATGATCCATGAAGTGCGCGTTCTGTTCGGGATCCAGGACCTCCAGGAGCACTGACGCCGCGTCCCCTTGAAACTCCTGGCCGATCTTGTCGATTTCGTCGAGCATGAATACCGGATTGTTGACGCCGGCCCTTTGAATCTCGCGAAGAATCCGCCCCGGCATCGCCCCCACGTAGGTCCGGCGGTGGCCCCTCAGCTCGGCCTCATCCCGAAGCCCTGCCAGGGAGATGCGAATGAATCGACGTTCGAGGGCGGCGGCAATAGCCCTTCCAATGGAGGTTTTGCCGGTTCCCGGAGGCCCAGCAAAGCAGAGGATCGGGCTCCTCGTCATCTGCAAGTGCCTTTTTCGATCCAGTATTTCCCGGATGGTCTTCCGCAGCTCATCGATCTGTATCGGCTTCGGAAGATAGTGGGCCGCCCCTTTTCTGAGGGCGCTCACCGCCGAGTCAACGGTCGCAAACCCCGTAATCATCACCACGTCGGTGTCGGGGTTCATCCTCTTGGAGGCCTCCAGAAGCTGATTGCCATCCATCTTGTCCATCTTGAGATCCGTCAGGACCATGTCATAGGGGGCCTTCTCCATCAGGGCCAGGGCCTCCAGACCATTGGCCGCGGTTTGCACCCGATAGCCCTCCTTGGTAAGCACATACTCGAGATTGGTGCGTGCAATCCGCTCGTCATCCACCACCAGAAGTCTGAAGGCATGATGGCTTCTCAGGGTCTGAACCGCGAGGAATTCGAGAAGGCGCTCCTTCACCTGCATCAATCCGAAATGCTCCGCTTCCAAAATCCGCTCGGCCCTTTCCAGATCCAGGCTGTCGTTACTGGAGTGGGACCACGGCAGGGAGACCAAAAACTCCAGGTATGCCTGAATCAGGGGATATTCCGGAAGGGAGGGATCGGTCCTTCGAAGCCGCTCCAGCTCACCGGCCGCCACCGACGCGGCCTGCTCCGGGAGGCGGGCTGCCTGCACCGCCTTCTCGATGCTGGATATTTCCGACGGGGTTGCCGGGGCCTGAGGGGCGGGTGTCGCGGTCTCTTCTCTCTTGAAAAATACCATGAATCAAACGCCTCCATTATCAATCGGTTGAGCGCCCCATTCGAGAGCCATGCCATCTGCTCCGGTGCGCCCTCGAAACATAACACAGGGGTGTCTTCTTCGCAACCGGGTTGTCCGGCCCCTGGCCCCTGCCTGAGCGGCCTGAAAAAATCCCCCTTAAAATCCCCGTCATGGCTCTTCAGGCCGTTGGGGCAGGACGCTGTTGCATTTCAGAATGTGGTCCCCCTTCTTTGTGCAACAGCGATATCTATTTGACTTTTCAAGCTAAATTTTCCTGCCTCTAAGGGCCGTTGCTATTTGCAACAATTGCCTTATTGAACGGCTTTTATAAAATATAGCGATTTCAAATGGTTACAATCAACATCGGTTTGGCACGAATCTTGGTAAGGTAATTGGCAAAACCAGATGGAATGCGCAGACTGAAGAGGGTGGCATCATGGGGTACGGTGAAACACAGGAAAGAATGAAGGCGTTTGACATGGATCTTGAATCCTACCGGAACGAGAGGGGCTCTCATCGAAAACTGATGGCGATTTCAAGCCTTCCGGGCGATGAAAGCGGGCTTCGGGCCTATGCCACGGAATTGGGGAAACGGATTCAATCGGACGTCATTCTGCTGAGGCAAAGGCCGCGGTCGGGTCAAGAGGCGAGAGCGGCCTTAAATCACCCGGAGGCTCTCTATTTCGAGCTGGAAATCTGGCGTTCGCCCGGCCTCGATTCAGTGGGCTTCGAGTTCCAGGGGGAAGGCCAAAGCATCCCTTACGCGGAGGACCATGGCGATCTGGTCTCTGCGGTTTCAGGCCTCTGCGAAAAGATCAAGCGTGTCGAGCTGATCCTGACGGATTCTCAGCTTCTTAAAGAGGCCTTATCGGAAACCACGATGATTCCGATCTTCGGCATCGTCGAACAAAAACCTAAAAAGGGAGGATATCCAATGCAAACCACATCCAAAAGCGGCAAGAGAGGCGTCGCCAAAACCGTTGCCCTGGGGGCCCTGACGGCTGCCATGTATGCAGCGGTTTTCTGGAAAAGCGACGCAGTCATGCAACTCTTCACCAAAGGGGGCGTTTATGCCGCCTTCCCCATCGTCACGGTCTTTCTCTTTTCCTTTGCACATGGGGCGTTTGCCAGCAATCTCTGGTCCCTCTTGGGGATCCAGCCCAAAACCGCCGAAGTCCACAAGACGGTTTCTCCAGCCGCAAAAGCGGTCAAAACAAAGACCCAGAGGCCCAGGGTGCATGCCTATGTGAACCCTTTTCACAATATCCATATCAAGGCCAAGTAGACCGATCACCATCCCCTATTTCACATCCGGTAAGACCGGGAAAGGAGTTTTCATATGCATGAATTGCAACAGGCAGTATCCTTCATCGACCTCAGCGCGACCACGATCGTTTTTCTGTTCATCCTCGGATTTATCGGCGGGCTCGTCAGCGGTTTTATCGGCAGCGGCGGGGCCTTCGTGCTGACCCCGGGCATGATGAGTCTGGGCGTACCGGCGACGGTTGCCGTGGCAAGCAACATGTGCCATAAGTTTCCAAAGGCCATGGTCGGCGCCTACAAGAGGTACAAGTACGGCCAGGTGGATATCAAACTGGGTCTGTTTATGGCAGGGTCGGCTATCATCGGGGTTCAGGCAGGGATCAAGGTCCAGGAGTGGATCCTTTCCCAGTGGGGCCAGGCTGGATCCAACCTCTATGTGAGCGTCTCTTTCGTGCTGGTTCTGGTTGTCGTAGGCGGGTATGTCTTTCGCGATGCCGTGAGGATTGCCAAAGGCAAGGTCGAGGATAAGGCCTCCCCACTCGTCCTGAAATTACAGTCCATTCAATTGCCGCCCATGATCCATTTCAAGAGGGCCGATATCCGTATCTCCCTATGGTTCACCATTCCCGTGGGCTTTGCCACCGGCATGCTGGCAGCCACCATTGCGGTCGGCGGCTTTATCGGGGTCCCTGGCATGATTTATGTCCTCGGAGTTTCGGGATTCGTCGCCAGCGCAACAGAACTGGTCATCGCCTTTGTGATGGGTCTGGGAGGCTCCATCAATTGGGCCATGCAGGGGATGGTGGACATCCGCCTGACGCTCATCATCCTCGCAGGCTCCCTTATCGGGGTGCAACTGGG